>Ga0315282_10000477_pt1 | contig 79811 bp, 72 predicted proteins | sample YL17G07_20_MG_FD_203693 | JGI IMG/M metagenome (GOLD analysis project Ga0315282, IMG submission 203693) | Sediment microbial communities from Yellowstone Lake, YNP, Wyoming, USA - YL17G07_20 | ecosystem: Environmental > Aquatic > Freshwater > Lake > Sediment | place: USA: Wyoming | collected... | reverse complement strand
AATTTATTTATCGGGTAGAGAAGGCGGATGGATAAACCCGCCTTCTCTGGCAACGTTTTCTTTATTGATGACATCCGCCACCACAGCCTCCATGACCGAAGCGTCCGCCACCATTTTCTGCCTGCCCCTTAATCCTTTCATTCATCCACTCCAACCTTTCATCTGCTTGTTTTTGGGTCAGATAGCCGTTACTTACGGCTTCCTGCAGATTTTGCTTTCTTGCTTCTAACATACTGCCGATCAGCGTCTGTTCGTTGATATTTTTTTCTTGGGCAATTTCCGCGACGCTCTTGCCGGCTTCACGCTCGGTTTGAATTTGTTCCTGGCTCATTCCCAAAAGTTTGGCTACCACATCAGACATCATTCCATATCCTTTTTGGATTGATTGTCCGCACCGGCTGATGAAAGGAGCTGAACTTGGTGAATTATTGGCGGCCATAGCCGAAGAAACTCCAATCGCCAACGTGAGTGTCAGAGCGAAAATCCCTAGCCCAATTGATAATTTTTTATTCATAATTTCATTTTAATTAAGCTTGCTAATGCTAATGAATGTGCCGACCATTTGATAACTGTATATAGGTTATCCACATCCTACTATACAGCTTATCAATTCCATATTTTCTTATTATGATTCTAATGTTAAGAAATTATTAAGAAAATTTTTATAATTTTTGACTGAATAAAAATTATTCTTTGTAATTACCTCAAAACAAAATTAAAAAGATAATTTTTTCGCGCTAATTTTCATTAATTTTTTGACTGAAAAATTCTATTATATCTTCATCTCCAATTAAGCATTTTTCTCCGTCCCAAAGAAACGGCACGCCAATTGAATCGGTCGGCAATCCGCAAATTTTTGCTTTTTCTTCAAGTTCTTTTTCATTTTGACGATTAAAATAAATTTCTTTTTTAACAAAGGAAATTATCTTTTCAATTTGATTTTCTTTAATAAATTCCTCAACTTTAGCGCAATGCGGGCAACCGATGCCATAAAAAAATATAATTTGGCTTTGTTCAGGTTGCTGATTTATTGGCTGATTTTTCAGTAAAACCAAAAAAGAAAAAACTAAAACGCTCGCAAATAAAATTGTTGGCAAAAGAATTTTTTTATTCATATCTATATTTTAAAACAAGGTACAAAATAAGCAAAAATCAGACCACCAATGATTCCAAAAATCCACATAATTAAGGCGTAATTTAAAACTATCTTCCATTTAATAACTTTTGAGACTCCGAGCATTGAAGGCAAACTTAGAGCCGGACCGGTTAATAAAAAGGCCAAAGCTGGTCCGGTTCCCATTCCAAAACTTAATAATTCTTTAACAAAAGGAATTTCCACTAAAGTTGGGGTATACATTACTACTCCCATAATGGAAGCTAAAGCTATCTGCCATATTCCTTGACCTAAATAACGAGAAATAATTTCTGGTTTTAAGAAAATCTTGACAATTCCGATAATAAAAATTCCAATAAGAACTAAGGGTAAAATCTTTTTTACAAAGTCTAAAACATTTTTTAACCACTCTATCAAATCTTTTTTAATATTTAATGGTTTTTCTTGGTAATCAATTTTTAAAGTAGAAATTTCTTTTGAATCCTCTTTTCCCCAGATTTTGTCTATTAATAAACCAGTAATTATTGCGGCACTTAAAGCTAAAACAATTCTTCCGATAACAAATTTCCAGGACAGCAAACTAAAAGTCAAAATTATGGCTGCTGGGTTAATAGCTGGAGTTGCCAAAAGAAAAGTTATGGCTGGTCCTAAACCAGCTCCTCTTTTTTTAATGGCGGCAAACAAAGGAATGATTGAACAAGAACAAACTGAAAGCAAGGGTCCGCCAAAAGCGGCAATAAAATAGGCCTTAGGATTTCTTTTACCCAAATGTTTAACAATCAATTCTTTTGGAATAAAAGTTTGAACGGCACCGGCAATCAAAAATGCCATACCCAAACAAAACCAGGCTTTTTCTAAATAGCTCAAAAGGGTTAAAAAAGGAATCTGCCACCATGGTGTGCCCGGTAAAACTGGAAATGGTTCTTTAGGATAAATCCCCTGCTCTATTAATTTACTCTTTTTGAAAGCGCCATACCATTCATAGCCAACCAAAATTCCTAAAATCAAGAGAATTAAAATGAAACCGAAAACAATTCTTTTCATAGTCTTATTTTTTCAATTCTTTTAACCAACCTTTAATTTCTTCAACCTCGGGAATCCGACCGGCGGCTCTTATCTCCTCATCAAAAGCAATGGCCGGAGTAAAAGCTATTCCCATTTCCACAATTTTATCCATATCGTAAATATGCTCGACCTTTACATCTTTCAATCCCAATTCCTCAACCGCTTTTTTGGCGTTGGCTTCCAACAACTGGCAATTAGGGCAGCCAGAACCCAAAATTTTGATTATCATGGTTTTATTTGTTTAATAATTTATTTAATGCTTTTAAATGTTTTTTAACGACTTTTTGATTTAATTTATAAAAAACTTTTAATCCTTCTTTTTTGGCTGAAATTAATCCAAAATCTTTCAAAACCTTCAAATGATGAGAAACCAAATTTTGAGGAAGTTTCAAACATTGCCAAATGTCGCAAACGCATTTTTCTCCTTCTCTCAAAAGACACAAAATCTTAAGACGGTTTTCTTCTGTAATAATTTTTAAGAAATCAACAACTTTTTTTAATTCTTTAATCGATTTTTTATCTTTACAACAGGTCAATTTCATGAACCAGAAACTATATCAATATATATTGATATAGTTGATATATTATTACTGTTAAGTTTGCTTGTCAAGTGGATAAACAAAATCCAAACCTATTTTAAAGAAAATCCTAATACTAACTTTTAATCACTGGCTCGCCTTCGGCGAGCCAAAGGAATACAAAAAACATTTGCCTTTTCTTTACGAATATTTGCATTTTTCGCAAATAAAAAGGAGTAGTCATTTTAATATTAACTACTCCTTATTGACTGCTTATTGAAAGAACTAAGAGTAAACTTTTTAGTGCCTCGCTCCAAGTTACATTCCTTTCATTGAGGCATTTATAGCTATATCGATTGACTTCTGAAGGATTGGTGGAAGTCCTTCAATTTTTACATCAAGGAAACCTCTTAGTATTAATGATATTGCATCATCTTCTGAAATTCCTCTTGACATTAAATACTCAATTTCATCTTTTGCAACTTTGCCAACGGTTGCTTCGTGGCTCATCTCAACATTTTGATAGCTGGATTTAAGCTCAGGTACCGTATGAATAAATCCTCCTTCCTTAAGCATAAGCCCGTCACATTCCATATGAGCCTTTATATTGTTCGCCTCTCCTACGAGTGTACCGCGCGTGTAAATCTCTCCACCATCGCTTACCGCTCTACTGATAATTTCGCCGTTACTGCCCTCGCCCTGAAGGTAAATATTACCTCCAATGTCGAGATGAGTCTCATCTGGCGCGTACAGAATCGAATAAATTTTTGCAAAAGAATTCTTGCCCACCAAAAATACAGTTGGAGCCATTTGAGTGGAATGAACAGTCTTCATCGAAACATAATTTGATATAAACGAACTGTTCTCTCCAACAAGCACACCTGCCCTGGGCCTCACCACAACCTCTTTTGCCCAGTTGTGAATCATCGTAAAGGTTAACGAAGCATTCTTCTTAACATACATTTCTGTAACGGCAATATGCTTACCTTCAGTGTAGTAGTTTGCGGCGGCACAGCCGTTGATTAGATAAAGTTCAGATCCTTCTTCAGCAATGATGATGTTATGAACGAGCTGGTCATACTTGGAACCTTTTAGCACAAAACAAGTCTGAACAGGTATCTTTGATTTTACATGAGGAAATGCTCTGAGAAAGAAACCAAGCGGTGGCACTTCGTGAACTTTCTTGGTAAACTCATCCTTGTCAGGGTTTACAGCTTTCCAGTAATACTCTTTGAGCCAGTCGTATTTCTCGATGGCGATTGAAAGCGGCAAAATCTCTATGCCCTTCTGAATAATTTTAAATTCCTTAACTTGCCCGTCAATTAACATGAAACTGCCTGCACGACCAACCTCAGATACATCATAACCTACATTAAGAATTCTTTGCTTTTCACTTTCTAATTTATCAATTTCTTGCATGATTCACACCTCCTAAAACCAAAGTTTTTAATATCGGCTAAAATATCGCGAGGATTACCTCGACAAATAATTTTGCCATCATACATTACATAGCTAGTTTCTGCCTCCACATAATCAAGTATGTCACCTGTATGTGTAATTATAAGGCCCGAAGCTTTCCTTTCTTTTATGATCTTGTCTTTTTCCAAAAGGTGAGCAATTGCATTTCCAAGAATCTTAATGTTTTCAAGGTCAACACCTGATTCAGGTTCGTCAAGCATAATAAAGTCAGGTTTCTGGGCAATGAGCTGAAGCACCTCTGACCTTTTAACCTCTCCCCCTGAAAATCCTAAATTTACATCTCGAGATAGATGTGCCCTGAGGTTAAGCTTATCAATATACTCTTCGTATTCATTACTCTTTTTAATGACCTCGAGGACTTTAGATAGCTTTACACCTTTAACTTTCGGGGGTTTCTGAAACGCAGCACCAATCCCAAGCCTTACCCTTTCGTGAAGAGGCATATGGTTAAGCTCTTTGCCTTTAAAAACAATTCTTCCTTCGGTGATCTCATAACCACTATACCCCATAATTGTCATTAAAAGGGTAGTTTTGCCGCAACCGTTCGGACCAAGCAAAGCGATAGTTTCGCCTTCTCTTATCGAAAGGCTAATCCCTTTAAGGATTTCCTTGGCCTCCACTTTAACATGGAGGTTTTCAATCGTTAATATTTCTTTCTTTTCTGCAATCATTATCTATCACCTCCTGTGATATTTTTTTATATATAAACTTTTCAAGATACTACTTTTATTTAAGCATAAAAAATAATTTTGTCAAATCATTGCTGATGCTTGTCCTTCCCCCTCCTTCAGAGAAGGGGCAAGGGTGAAAAAAGCGCACCAGAATAAATTCGGTGCGGGGCGAAAAATAAAAATGCCCAGCGCTGGGCATTTTTATCTTCCTATTTTCCTTTTATTACTGAGTGGGAAGATATGGCGCACAAGCAGGCACTTGTCCTAAGGCGGTTAGAGCGTCCTGACAGGTCTCAACTCCAGCCATACACTGATTCAATCCTGTTCCACATTGTTGTAATTTAGTTCCCAAATCTGTTGCCACTGCCTTACATTTCGTCGCCCCTGAATATAAATAATAAGTAAAACCAGCCAAAACAACTAGTACTAAAACCAAAACAGTTATTATAATACACTTTTTATCCATTTTTATTTTCCTTTTAATAAACCAAAATTATCGACCTTTAGATTTATTTATTTTAATATATTCTTCAAAAAAACCAAGCCCAAGAAAAACCATGCCCCGCACCGAGCTTCGCTCTGGTGCGGGGTCTCGGGCAGGCGGTTCACTCTAACGGACGATTTTAGAACTTTAAGATGGGAAGAAGACAAAAAGCCAAGAGGTTATTTTTTATTTCTGTGCTTTTTTAGAAATCTGCGATGTTTTATTCTGTTTCTATTTTTATTCGGGTTGTGTGAGTTTTTCATATTTTCTCCTTCTTAATATTTCCTTTTTCTCTTGGTGGCAGAGAAGTAAGCCATAAAATAAATGGCCTCCGAAGTTTGTCTATGGGCCAATTATCATCTTTAAAAAGCGATGCCCTCTCTACTTTAAAACGAGAAAGTAAAGCTATCGTAGCTTGCAGATTTAAAGAAGATAGTCTGTTATGTTCTGATAAAAATTCTTCTTTTGTAGTTTTCTGAGATGTAACTATTGGGGGACGTTCCTTGTTTAAAAATCTTTGAAGGCTTTGATACATAATTATTTTTTTATTAATTTTTAAAATAAAAAGCAACTCTTAATCGCTGTGAGTTGCAAATAGTTTATTAATCTGTCTAACAATAATAACGGAACAACCTATCTGCAGATCAAAACTCTCAATCTCTACTTTAATAATACACTTCTTCTTTCAAAAAATCAAGTTCTACCAAAAAACTGCCTGATTGGCGGTTTTTTATTTTCTCCCATCTTTAGCCACCAGTTGGCCACAAGCAGCCTCAATATCTTCGCCAAAACGATATCTCTGGGTAACCGTCACGCCATCTTTTTCTAAGATTTCTTTAAATTTCTTAATTCTTGAAGATGGAGAAGATTTAAAAATTCCTGTTGGGTTATAAGAAATTAAATTAACAAAATAGAGAGGTTTTTTCATCAACCTAACTAATGTTTTGGCGTGTTCTTCAGAATCATTTACATTCTTTATAATCATATACTCAAACATTACTCGCCGCCGAGTCTTCTTAATGTAGTCGTCTACCGCATTTAAAATCTTCTTGATAGGATATTTTTTGTTAATCGGCATCAATTTTGAACGGAGTTCGTCATTTGGCGCATGAAGAGAAATAGCTAAATTTATCTGTAATTCCTCTTTTGCTAATTCTTCAATCCCACCATCAACAATCCCAACAGTAGAGATTGAAAAATGCCTTGCTCCTAAATTAAACCCTTCTTTATCGTTCAAGATTTTTATTGCCCCTATTACATTCTGATAATTTAAAAATGGCTCCCCCATCCCCATAAAGACAATATTGGTAACCCTTTCTCCAATTTTTTTTAAATAGCGGGCGAAAAATAAAACTTGCTCAACAATTTCCCAAACCTCGAGATTTCTTTTAAATCCCATTTTTCCTGTGGCGCAGAAAGAACAATTTAGAGAGCAACCAACCTGAGAAGAAACGCAAATTGTATTTCTTTTATCTTTATGACGCATCAAAACTGTTTCAATTTTCAAATCATCTTTTAGGGTAAGAAGGGCTTTTATTGTATTTCTGTCTTTAGAAACAAATGTTTTTGCCGATATCTCAATCGGCCATTTTTTATTTAATTCCTCTCTTAAACTTAGAGGTAATACTACCGCTTCCTGCCAGTTTTGGATTAAATCATGAAAAAGGGCCTTTTTAGCTTGCTCCAAACGATATCTTGGTTCTTTATTAAATAACCTTTGAAATTGTATTAAATCCATACTAAACATTCTACCAAAAAACCGCCTCCGCCGAAAGGCGGATGACGGAGGCAGTTTTTTTACGGGCTCCGCGGGCTGGAGTCCGTTCGAACCTATGTTTTGTTAAAAATGATAAGTAAATAAAAAGAACGGCTATTGGTTTCACCTCACCGTTCTTTTAAGGACACTGCGAGTGTCTAACCTTAAATAAGAAAGCTACATACTATTATTAAGACTATCCTCACAAACATCCCAAGGGAAGACCAAGTGGCAATTTTAAATGACCTAAAAAACTTTCTTTTGTCTTTTATGATCGGGAAGAAATCATCTCCCACTACGCCGTCATTAAACATTGCTATTCTAAAGGATATTACTGAAATTATCAACACGACCGCTCCTGCCCAAATCAGATATGAAAAAATCACTTTTTTCCTCCTTATTTTTTTATGATAATATTCTAACGCTTTAAATAAAAAAATCAGGCCCTGATGGCCTGAAAAATCGTGGCCCGTCCTTAATTATACCGAGGTAAAGCGAGCTTTGATTTGTGGATTGGATAGAAAACCTTTATATAAAACTGAACCCGCTTTTGTTGTTAAGGAAAGTGTGATTTGATACAATAAATTAAAACTCACAAAACATTTAATAATTCGGTTCTGTCTTTTAACGGAATATAAAAATTATGAAATGGTTATATGCCACAAAAGGAGAATTGAAGATGCAAAGCTTTACCCTTATTGAATTGCTCGTAGTTATTGCACTAATAGGACTTTTAGCATCAATCGTCTTGGTAAATGTAAACCAAGTTCGCACAAAATCCAAAATAGCGAGAGCATTGACCGACATGAAACAAATTATAACAGCAGGCGAAATTGTTTTTAATGATTATGGGTACTATCCTAATGACTCTGAAGGTGTTATATGCCCCAAAGATATTGTGATTAACGCCGGAAGCGGAGAAAAATTCGGCGTTTTAATAAATATTTGCAATGATCCTTGGGATGAACCGTATGTGTGGAGTAACAAGTGCGATAACGGCAGTCTCAGGAAGAGTGACGGCACTGGAGTTAACTGTCCCGCCTTTTCTGATAAAAATTACGGCCCGGTAGGTATTTTATCGGCTGGAAAAGATAAAATCCCGGAAGGATGCTCAGGAGACGACATCTGTTACGGGTTTAGCGGCTTTCCCATATACAACTGGGGTTTAGGAGGTGGAGGAGGTACACCTTCCCCACCGGCGGTATGCGCAGACATCGTAGCCACTTGCTCAGGTTTTAATTTTCTTTCCGATTGCAACTCTCGTGATGGATGTACTTGGTCGAGCGATTCTTGCTCCGGAAGCTACCCATCATCTTGCTCTGGCTTTACCGATCAGATATCCTGCACAGCCCAATCAGGCTGCACTTGGGGCGGAGCCGGATGTTCGGGAACGCCAAATGCCTGCACTTCCTACGGAGGTTCTCCCGAATGCGTTTCGGCAGGATGTAGTTGGACAGCTCCAACATGCAGCGGAACGGCAGCTCCCTGCTCCACTTGGAATGGAACTAACAGAGGAACCTGTCAGGCTCAAATTGGATGCACATGGAATGCGGGGCCAAAAACCTGTACTGGCACCCATTCGGCTTGTTCAACTTATGATCAAACCCAGTGCTCTTCACAGGCTAATTGTTCATACATTAGTGGCGGTTGTTCAGGAATGCCTACGGCGTGCTCAAACTACGGTGATTCTCCCAGTTGCACGACTGTCGGATGTTCCTGGTTGGATGCTGTTTGCTCCGGAAGCTACCCATCATCTTGCTCTGGCTTTACCGATCAGATATCCTGCACAACCAAATCAGGCTGCACTTGGGGTGGAGCCGGATGTTCGGGGTCGGCAGTCTCCTGTACCACGTTCTCCACCCAATCAAGTTGTGAAGCGGAGGCCGGGTGCGTATGGCAGTAAATAATGCTTATTTAATCTTTTTTGCTTTCTTGAAGCTTTTTGCTTTTGTCTCAAGATTTTAAGATCAAACACCCTTTCGGGTGTTTTTGTTTATGTTAAAATAATACAATTTATTTGAGTTAAAAAATTACGAACTCACAAATTAAAACAAAATCCCCTCTCAGGTAATTAAAATGCACTATCATTAAGGTAGTGTTTTTGTTGGCTCCGCGGGCAGGATTCGAACCGGTCATGGTTTAGTGCTGAAAAATCTAAGTTCGACAGAGATAGTTCCAATTATTTCTTAGCCTTGATGCCGTTCAGTATCTTTTCTACCTTTTTAATGCTTTCCGTATCGTTCATGGAGATTGCTATCACATGAGGATCTATTTTTTTGAGCACCGATAATTTTTCGTTGAGCTCTTCCGGCGTTACAAGATCGCTCTTTGTAAGAAAAAGACGTTCTGGTTTTTTAAGGAGCGCAATGTTCCACGCGCCTAGTTCTTTGCGGATGATATTGTAGTCTCTCGAAGGAGTGGAGGATTCCGTTGAAATAAGGTGGAAAAGAATATGCGTCCGCTCAATATGGCGGAGGAACTTGATACCCAGCCCTCGACCGCTTGATGAACCTTCAATAAGCCCGGGAATATCCGCGAGGATAAGTCCGAAGTATGCACCTAAGTTTGGTTCAAGCGTGGTAAATGGATAATTTGCTACTTTGCTTCTGGCATTCGTGAGCTTATTGAGCAAGCTTGATTTGCCGACATTCGGAAGTCCCACGAAGCCGATATCGGCAATAAACTTGAGCTCGAGCCGAAATGTAAAATGCTCTCCCGGCATACCCGGCTGCGCGTATCTCGGCGTGGTGTTGCGCGAAGAACGAAACTGAAAATTGCCTTTTCCGCCAATACCGCATTTCGCGAGGAGGATCCGCTCGCCGATCTTTTCAATATTAATTTCGCTGCCAGTCGTGAGGTTGTGCGCTACGGTTCCAACCGGAAGTTTCAGGACGAGATCGCCTCCGTCGTGACCGTCGCGGAACCGGCCGCGGCCGTCCTTGCCGTTCTCCGCAGAAAATTCCTTTTTGAAGCGAAACTGCTGGAGCGCAGTGAGATCGGAGACACCGTCTCCATAAACGTTGCCGCCTTTACCTCCTGACCCCCCAACGGGCCCGCGGTTTTTTAAGTTTTTATTAAACGCCACCGCGCCCTTTCCACCATTGCCAGCGTTTATTTTTATTTCGACATCATCGATAAGCATATTATCAATATAAACTATTTTGATCCGCATTAAAATCAAATCCCGCTTGAGGCGGGACTTGATTTTCATTTATTTGATCTTACTGAATTAATTATTGAATGCGGGTGACGTTTGTTGCATTGGGTCCTTTTGGAGAATCGGTCTTTTCAAAAGACACTCTATCGCCTACTTTTAACTCTTCGTAGGTTACCCCCTTCAACTCATTCTTGTGAAAAAACAAATCTTTTTCTTCGCCTTCAATAGTAATAAATCCGAATCCCTTATCTGTAAGATTTTTAATTGTTCCTTCCATGGTTTTAAAGATAAATTAATTTAATTAATGTTTTAAGGTTTACCCTATTAAATCTTTGCAAAGCAAATTTAACAGGGTTAATCCTAAAGTTTAGTTCCTAGAATAAACTCGACCAAATTTTTATCAGGCAACTATCTTGTTCGAAGAAGATTCCTTCTTCTCAACCTTCGCTCGGCTTCGCCTCGCTCGGTGTGTAAATAAGGTTAACATTTAAACAATAATTAGTCAAGCTCTTTGCTCCGAGGGACGGACGACGTTAGAACCTATTTTACCACTTAAAAGCTGACGGTGAGATCACTATTTATAACTTACGCTTTATAAAACTATAAAGCTTTTTAATTTTTGTAAACAGTGGGTTTTCTATCTCTCTAATCAGTAATTTTTATTGTAGTCGTATAAACCATCTCGTCGTTGTAGTAGATATTTAAATCAAATTCTCCCTTTCCCACCGCTCTGGGCAAATCCGAACCGGTACCTATGTCCCTTCCTTCTAATTTTACTTTGTAACCTGAGGAGGTAAACACAACTTCTCCAGTAATCGGATCTATTGCTTCATAATATGCTTCGCCTTTGGTTATGGGTTTCACGCCAGAAAAATCAATTTCTATGGCATCAGTTGTTTTAAATTCAGTTGTCGGTATGGACATATTGTCTGGGCCGGGCGGCATTCCCAGCTTCATCTTAGAGATGACAATCTTGTTAAAATATTGAGAATAAGAAGGGGGTTCGGAACAGACTTCTTTCTTGCAGAATAATCCTTTTTCGCAGTCTTTGTAAGTTGAACAAGCATCGTCTTTCTTCCCTTCTGTACATTCAGCATTTACGCAATAATTTGTTAAACAATCTGCTTTGGTTGCGCAGGCATCTCCCTTTTTCCCATCAGTGCATTTTCCTTCCACACAGAAAGAAGTGAAACAATCTGCTTTACTCAGGCAAACCGAACCTGCTTTTCCGGAGGAACAAATATTATTAATACACTTTAAACCTGTTTGACAATTCTTCTCAGATTTGCAAGATTCATCTTCGGCGCTCTTTTTTGACAAAGATTGCCAACCCAAGAATCCCAAAGCCAAAATCACTAAAATAATAATTGGGATAATAAAAGATTTTTTCATATTTTATTTAAATAAACTTTTAATAAATTATCCGACCTTGTTGATTCATTCTACTAAAAAACTGTCTGATTGGCGATTAGACAAAAAAATCGCCGATTAACTCGGCGAACAAAAGAATTATCCATTCTTTTAGTTTCTTACTATTAATACGTTTAATTAAATACATTTCTTTCATAGCTACAAAAACGCCTGCTTTGGAGGCGGTTTAGAAACTTCGGTTATTTTCTATTTAAACCCTACTTCTTTTTATTCTTTATGGTAATCCCCCATTTTTTCATGCAGGCATCGTGTTCCTTTGAGTCTCCGCAACCACCATTCTCTTTGTGCCACTTTTCATGCTCTTTTTCCGTTACGACCATTCCTTTTTTTGGTTTTTTTAACATAATTTTATATATTTATTTTTAAATTCAGTTTAGACCTTTACACTTGTTATTACGTAAAATAGAAACTTTTCTTTCATAACTGCTCCGCCTACGGGACGATGTTAGAAATTAAAATTATTTATCGAGTTAAAAGACTGACTGACCGAATTGATAAATCCTTCGGTAAGCCAAATTGTAACCAGTATCGATATTATAGTTAGAATTACCGCAACAATACCGATTTTTCTTGATTCATAATCGACCCTCTTTAAATATTTCCACGCATACCAAAATCCAAATGGCGGCAAAAACAAACTGACAAAATATACGATAATTTGCCTTGATAATGTTGTAGCAGGCGGCTTATCTCTTAATCGTTTGCCGCAGTTGGAACAAAAATATGCATTAGTTGGAACTGCGGATTTGCATGAAGGGCAAGTTACTTCTGATTGAGTTTCCATAGATGTATTCATTCTACCAAAAAACCGCCTGATTGGCGATAAAAAACTGCCCAGCGATAGGCGGTTTATATTATGGGTTTATATAATTTTGTGTGCCAATCACCACTTTTAGTACTAACTCATTTTTTCAATGAATTTTTCCAGGCTTTCCGGACAACCAAATAGTATCAAAATGTCGTCTCCCCGGATTACATAATCATCTTTCGGTAATATGTTTTCTCTTTCTTCTTTGACCTCTTCAGTTTCACGACTAAAAATCTTTCCTTTTTCCCTTTCAACCATCAAAACACTAATTCTTTCCTGAAATTCATTACGGATATCTGAGATCTTCTTCCCTATTAATTTGCTTTTTTGAAAAACTTTAAATTCAGCTAAATCCCAAGGGCCATTGACATCGATATACTCTTGGACACCGTGAAAGTGAATAGCATGGGCTAATCTCACCGCCATATCTTCTTCAGGGAAAACAACTTTATCTGCTCCCACTTTTTTTAGAATTTTAGCATGGAGAGGATTTTCAGCTCTGGCAATAATTTCTTTTGTGCCAATCTCTTTTAAAAGAGTGGTAACTAAAATACTGGTTTCCATATCTTTCCCCAAACTTACTATAACGCAATTTACATCTTTTACACCACTTTTCTCTAAAGCCTCTTTATTAGTAGCATCCAGAATAAGACTCTCCGACGCTATGTTTTGAACTTTTTCAATTGTCGAGCTATCGCTATCAATAGCAATAACTTCTAAGCCCATGCTACTAAGTTCTTCAACCAATTTTGTTCCAAACTTTCCTAGACCAATTACAGCAAATTTTTTCTTTATCATTTGATATGTAAATATTTATCCCAGAATAATTTTTTCTTCGGGATAAATAATTTTTGCTTTTAGTAGTTCTCTCGAACCAATGATGACAATGGATAGGGGCAGAAGACGGCCAACAAACATTGTTATTATAATTAGAGCTTTTCCAATACTTGTCAAATAAGGAGTAATCCCCGTTGAAAGCCCAACCGTTCCCATGGCCGAAAACACTTCGAATAGAATTTTCTCAAAATTTCCTTTTTCAGTATAGAGCATTAAGAGAAAAATAACAAGACAAAATAATAAATAGGTTGAAACTAAAACAAAAATCTTCTTGAATTGAATTTTAGGAATAGTTCTGCCAAAAATTACAGTTTCTTCTTTGCCTTTTAAAAAAGAAATTATCGAAAGAAAAACCAAAGCCAAACTGGTTACTTTAATACCGCCAGCTGTTGAGGCAGGGGCAGCGCCAACAAACATTATGAGAATTAAGAGTAATAAAGTTGGACTTGTAAGCATACCTATGTCTACGGTATTAAATCCTGCGGTTCTTGCGGTAATCACTTGAAAAAAAGAAGATAAAACCAATTCTTTTTGAGATAAATAAAAAAGATTTTCTTTTTCAAAGACATAAAATAAGAGGGCTCCTAATAAAATTATACAAGCTGTTGAAATTAAAACTACTTTTGTGTGGAGGGTAAGTTTGAATTTTTGATATGTATGAATGGTGGACTTTGTATGAATGGTATGATTTTTCAAAAAAGAAATTATGTTTCTCCAGAAGTCTTCCAATACCAAAAAACCTATTCCGCCCAAAATTATTAAAGATGCAACAATAAGGTTGGTAAACACATCGCCTCTAAAATTCTCTAAGTTGTTTCTGAAGGGGGAGAAACCGGCATTGCAGAAAGCAGAAATTGAATGAAAAATGGAGCTAAAAGCCAATTGGCCTGTGTTGAAAAAAATTTCTCGCCACCGAAAGAAAAGAAAAGTTGCCCCAATTGCTTCTATAAGAAACGTAATGATAATAATAAATTTCGTTGCCCTTTTTACGTCAGAAATATATTCTTCCTCCAAAACTGCTTTAAAACCGGCCCCTACTTTGATTCCTATTTTCTTGAAAAGTAAAAACACGAAGGCGGCTGCCGTCATAATTCCCAAACCGCCCAGTTGGATTAAAATTAGGATTATAATCTGGCCAAAGAAAGTAAAAGTTGTTCCGGTATCTCTGACGACTAAGCCCGTGACGCAGGTGGCAGAAGTAGAAGTAAAAAGAGCATCCAGGAAAGAGATGTCGTTTGTTGTAGACCAAGGTAATTTAAGAAAAATCGCTCCAATTAAAATTACAACTGCGAAACTTAAGCCTAAAGAAGTTACTGGCCTCCGAAGTAAAAATTGAAACATTTTGTTATTTTTAATATTCTTTCAATTTTTTCTTTCATAGAAAAAGTATCACTACTTTCAAGATAACCCGACTTTAAGGAAAGTTCAAGAAGACAAAAATTGCCCAGTGATGGGCGGTTTAATTTAATTCTACAGCTCGCTTTATCTAAAGGGAATTATAAAGAAGCAAGATATCATCTGTACGCTTTGAGGTATAAAACTTTGCTACCTCGTCCCGCAATCCCAGCAAAATCGGAAGGTTGCTCCTCCATTTCTCATCAGAAAGAGTAAGGTCAATTAATTCTAGAGCTCGTTCAAGAGCTGAAAGAAACTTCTCCCGGTCCTTTCCCTGCCAATTTTTGGCTCTCATAAATTCAGAACCAATTGTGAGTAGCTGTTGTTGTTTAGTAAATTTTTTCCAGCGTTCTAACTCCATTAAAAAAGCAATTTTTTAATAATATCTTCGACTCTTTTTCTAATAATCGGGTCTTCAATATCCATTGAACGATTTTTATCCGCCGGCCGAATATTCATTAAGGAAATAAAATCAATTTTTTTATCCTTTGGATATATATTGGCTCCCCATAAATTAGTATATAAAGAGCCGTCTACCATGAGCTCTTCAGCGCAATCGATATGAAGTTCACAGTTAGCCGAAATAATTTCTCGCTCTATATCTACAACGAGCTTTACAAAAGAACCGAGAGAATCGAGAGAAGTTTTTTCTCTTATAATCATGGCTCCGCGGGCAGGATTCGAACCTGCAACCTAGTGCTTAACAGGCACCCGCGCTACCGTTGCGCTACCGCGGAATATATTTAATTTTAAATTTTTTCCAGAAAACAATCAATAACTCTTGAGTTTTCCGAGAGATCTGTGTTCTCTAATTCTCTCCAGGGACTTGGCTTCGATTTGACGGATTCTTTCTCTGGTTACGCCAAATTCGTTACCCACTTCTTCAAGAGTATGAGTAATACCATCTTCTAAACCAAATCTCATTGCCAAAATTTTTTGCTCTCTGGGAGTTAGATCAACTAAAATTTCTTTTAATCTTTCTTTGAGTAAAGTTCTGGATGCTTCTAAAGAAGGAGGAATTGTTTTTTCATCCTCAACAAATTCAGCCAAAATTGAATCCCCCTCATCATCACCGATCGGCGTTTCCAAAGAGACAGCTTGCTGAGAAATCCTCATTAGATGATAGACCTTCTCAACTTCTATCCCCATTTCCGCGGCAATTTCTTCCGGTAATGGTTCCCGGCCCAAATCTTGTAAAAGCCGTCTCCTGGCTTGATTATATTTTGAAAAAGTTTCAACCATATGAACTGGGATTCTAATGGTTCTTGCCTGATCAGCTAAAGCCCGAGAGATGGATTGCCTGATCCACCAGGTAGCATAGGTTGAAAATTTATATCCTCTTCTCCAATCAAATTTTTCAACTGCCCGAAAGAGACCGAGGTTCCCTTCTTGAATTAAATCTAAAAAAGTTAAATTTGGACTTCTCCCGATATATCTTTTGGCAATTGAAACTACCAAACGAAGATTAGCCTGAGCCAATTTTTTCTTTGCTTCCTCGTCTCCCTTTTCAATTCTTTTTGCCAATTTTTTTTCTCCGTCGGCAGTTAAAAAGGGAGTTTGACCGATTTCTTTCAAATACATTTGAATCGAATCAATTTTTGCTTCCGGGATTTTGGTTACTCTTTTTTCTTCTACTTCTAATAACTCTTTTGCCTCTTTGATTTCAATCCCATTTTTTTCTAAATCTTCATAAAGTTTTTCCAAACCCTTAATATCTTTTTCCACTTCCGGGAAAAAATCCAAAATTTCTGAGGGTGTAACAAAACCCCTGGCTTTCCCCTTGGTAATTAACCGTTGAAGCTGGTCTTTGAGGAAAACTTTTTTAGGCCTGCCCCGTAGGGAAATTTTTCTCCTTCGGGGCCGACCTCGAGGAAGTTTAAATTTCTTTGGCATATTGACTGAATTCCTGAGTGAGTTTTTTAATTTTCTCAAAATTTTTTTCCTCCTCAGCTTTTTTAATTTCTTTTGAAATTTCATTTAATTTAGTTTTAATTTCCAGAGATTGAATTTCTTTTAAAGAGAATTTGATTTCAGGTTCAATCTCTTTTTCATCGATGTCTTCAACCTCAGATTTTAAAGCCAGATAATTGAAAAAATCTTTTGTTTCACCTGATAAATTTTCAGGATTTTTCAGATTTAATAAAATCTCTTTTCCTTTAGGAGAAAAATAGGAAATTTTTGTTCCCTCAATTGAATTTAGGTTTTCAGGTCTCTTCAAAATCAAGGTGATTAATCTTTCTTCTAAAAGTTCTTTTCTCGATTTTGGGGGCAGATTCATGATTTCCTCTGGTTCCAAACCCAAAGCTTCTTCTTCTAATTTAATTTTTTTTAATTCTTCTTCAACGTTTTCTTCTTTAACTTCGAGGTTTTTGGCCAATCTTGAAACCCAAAAAGATTGTTCAATTTTATTCGGAATTCTTTTAATAACCGGCAATAAAATTTTTGAAATTTCTCTTTTTCCCTCAGGTCTCGCTTTATCAAATTGAGAAAAAGCATTTTGGAAATAAAAATCTAAAATTGATAAAGAATTATTAACTAATTTTTTGAATTCGTTTGGGTTTTTGGAAATGACATCAGCTGGGTCTTCATCTTTCGGTAAAGTAATAATTTTTAAATTAAAACCTCTTAACTGAGCTAAATCTATTCCTCTTTTGGTCGCCGAATCACCAGCAATATCCATATCGAAAGATAAAAACAAATTCTCAGAATATCTTTTTAAAATCACCAATTGATAAGGGGTTAAGGCAGTTCCAGAAACTGAGGCCGTATTTTCAAATCCTGCCTGATGGGCCAAAATGACATCGGTATAACCCTCTACTAAAAGACAGAAATCTTTTTTTCGAATTTCAACTTTTGCCTCATCTAATCCATATAAGATTCGACTTTTGTCATAGAGCAAGGTATTAGGAGTATTAATGTACTTGGCTACTTTGTCTGTCTTTTGAAATATTCTACCGCCAAAGCCAATCACTTGGGAATTTAAATCAAAAATGGGAAAAATAATTCTGCCCCGGAACCTGTCATAATATGAGCCCTGTTCATTTTTTAAAGATAGGCCGGCTTTTTCAATTTCCTCATTTTTATAATCCTTGGAAACCAAAAAATCAGAAAGGCCGCTCCAGGTATCCGGACTATAGCCAATTCTCCATTTTTTAATACTCTCTTCCTTAATCACTCTTCCCAAAAGATATTTTTTTGCCTCTTTCCCTAGGGAACTTCCTTCTAATTGTTTCTCAAAAAATTTTGTTGCCAATTCACAAATTTCGTATAACCTTTGTCTCTCAGTTTTGAATTTTTGCCATTCCGGAGATCTTGGCTTTAGCTCCACTCCGGCTCTTTGAGCTAAAATCCTTAAGGCATCGCCAAATTCTACTCCCTCAATTTCTTTAACAAAACCGAAAATATCGCCACCTTTCCCGCATCCAAAACAATGCCAAATTTGTCTGGCTGGCGAGACGAAAAAAGAAGGGTTTTTTTCAGAATGAAAAGGACAAAGGGCTCGGTAATTTGCCCCAGCTTTTTTTAATTTAATATAAGAACCAATAACCTCAACAATATCAAGCCGAGATTTAATTTCATCAATTGGAGAGTTAAGCATAGTTTAGTAGATTTATGATATAATAAAATAGTTAAAGTTTCAACAAAAAAGGTATGAGAATTGCTCAAATCGCGCCATTATGGATTCCTGTCCCTCCTTATACTTATGGCGGAACTGAACTGGTTGTCTCCTGGCTTTGTGATGAGTTGGTGAGAAGGGGCCATGAGGTTACTCTCTTTGCCACCGAGGATTCAAAAACTCAGGCAAAATTAATTCCGATTTGGCCAAAAGCATTGTGGCGGGCAAAATTAACTTCTCCACATGCTGTTTTTTCTTTGCTTTACGAAAAATTAATTCCTTTACAAGACCAATTTGATATTATTCATGACCACTGCGAATTTTACACCGCAGCCTATTCAAGATTTTTAAAACCTCCTATTATTACAACCTTGCACCATCCCCTGACCCGAGAGACGATTATCCTTTATAAAAAATTTCCCAATATTAATTTTGTCGCCATTTCCAAAAATCAAAGAAGGTTGGGTCCGGGAATTAATATTGTCAAAACAATTTATCACGGCTTGCCAATTGAAAAATATGAGTTCAATCCAGAACCAAAAAATTATCTTTTATGGCTTTCAAAAATTATGCCAGAAAAAGGAATTGCCGAAGCTATTGATATTGCAAAATTAAGTGGAGAAAATTTAATCATTTCTGGAAATATTCCACCAGACCAAGGAGATTATTTTAATTTTAGAATAAAACCCTTGATTGATGGTAAAAAAATCCAATTTGTCGGTGCCTCTAATTTTTTAAAAAAAATTGAATTGTTAAAAAATGCTAAGGCTTTTTTGTTTCCGGTAAAAAGACCCGAGCCATTTGGTTTGGTAGTTATTGAAGCCATGGCCTGTGGCACTCCGGTTATTGCTTTTAAACAAGGTTCCATGCCAGAACTCATTGAAGATGGAAAAACGGGCTTTTTAGTAAATAATGTCGAGGAGGCCTGCCAGGCATTAAAAAAGATTAATAGAATTTCGAGAGAATATTGCCAGGAATATGTCAAAAAGAATTTTAATTTAAAAAGAATGGTGAATAGATATGAAAAACTTTATAAGAAAATTTTAACAAAAAATCATGAAAAAACTTAAAATTGCTCAAATTGCTCCGCTCTGGTTTCCAATCCCGCCAAAAAAATACGGGGGGACTGAAAGAATTGTTTCTTTTCTAACAGAGGAATTGGTAAAAAGGGGGCATGATGTTACCCTTTTTGCCTCAGGTGATTCGAAAACAAAGGCAAAGCTCATTTCAGTCTATCCCAAATCTTTAATAAAAGTTGGCTTCAATTGGCAAGACCCTTTTTGGAATTTAGAAAATCTATCAAAGGCTTTTCGGATGACTGAAAAATTCGATATAATTCACTGCCATTTAGATATTTGGGCTCTACCGTTTCAAGATTTCACCAAAGTACCAGTTTTACACACTTTGCACAATCAACTCTACAAATCTTCGATCACCAGAGAAGGTCAAAGGAAACCAACCAGACTTGAAATTTTTGAAAGACATAAAAGGGAAACCTTGGCCGTTTTTATTTCAAAATCCGAAAGATTAAAATCGGCGATAAAATTTCCAAAAAGTTGGGTAATTTATAATGGGATAGATGTCTCAGAATTTAAATTTAATCCCAAACCAAAAGATCACTTTATTTGGATTGCCAGAATTGATCCTTTCAAGGGAATTGAAAATGCAATAAAATCGGCTGAGATTGCCGGAGTGAAACTACTTTTGGCTGGCAGGCTTGATTCTTATCGCCAAGATTATTTTAAAGAAAAAATTAAACCCCATTTATCAAAAAAAATTCAATATCTCGGAGAGATTCCAAAAGAAAGACTTTCTGATTTTTATGGCCAAGCGAAAGCCTGTCTTTATCCAATTGAGTGGGAGGAACCCTTTGGATTAGTGATGGTCGAATCAATGGCTTGTGGTACACCCGTGATTGCTTTCAAGAGAGGTTCGGTACCAGAAATAGTTGAAAATGGGAAAACCGGCTTTATTATTGAAAATATTGAGGAAATGGTAAAGGTTATGAAAAGGGTTGATGAAATTGACAGGTTTGCATGTCGTCAAAGAGTAGAAAAATATTTTACTCATCAAAGAATGGTTGATAAGTACGAAAAACTTTATTATTCTCTCATTAAGAAATAATTAAAGTATATGAGAAAAATGAAAATAGCGACAATGATAACCGGGCGTTACCCTTGCCCGGCGCCAAGGAAAGTAATTTATGCTCCAATAATTATTGCCAAAGCAATAGCCGAGGGTTTAGTTAAAAGAGGCCATAAGGTAACTTTTTTTGGCCCTGAGGGCTCCAGACTGAAAGGAGTAAAAATAATTTCCGGCGGTCTCAAACCCATCCATGGAAAAAGAGAACATCCTATTTTAAAAGACGAGAATATTAGAGAAAGGGAATTTGTCAAGATCCTTAATCTTTGGGACCAATATTTGATTTCCTTGATTTATCAGGAAGCCCTCAAAGGAAAGTTCGATTTAATTCACATTCACCCAGTAGATAGGGCTTTACCGTTTGGCTTGACGATAAAAAAAATTCCTATTATCTACACTCTCCATGATCCAATCTACCCTTGGCGAGCCATGATTTTCCGGATGTTTCAAACTAAAAATCAATATTTTGTCTCTTTAAGTAATGCCCAAAGAAAACCTGCTCCAAATTTAAATTGGGCTGGGACGGTTTATAATGGGTTAGATTTAAAAAAATTTCCTTTTTCGAAAAAACCAAAAAATCATTGTCTTTTTTTAGGACGGCTTTTACCAACCAAAGGAGTAAAAGAAGCGATCCAGGCAGTCAAAATTGCTAGAGAAAAATTAATCATTGCCGGTACCCCAAATGAAGGAGAATATTGGGAAAAAGAAATTAAACCCCATCTCGGGAAAAGTATTCAATATGTGGGGAACATTCCTTATAAAGAAACTTATAAATATTATGGTCAGGCCAAAGTTACCCTCTGCCCCATCCAATGGGAAGAACCCTTTGGATTAACTTTCATTGAATCGATGGCCTGTGGAACACCGGTAATTGCTTTTGATCGTGGTTCGGCCCGAGAAATAATAAAAGATGGAAAAACTGGATTTGTGGTAAAAAATATTGAGGAAATGATAAAAGCGATTAAAAGAATCAATGAAATAAAAAGAGAGGATTGTCGAACCTGGGTTGAAGAAAATTTTACAATCGAAAGAATGGTAAATGATTACGAAAAAATTTATTATCAAATTCTTAATCGGAGAGGAAATTAAAAAGAGCTCCCGAAGCCCAGGCTTGAGGATGACAAGGAGTTTTTTTCATTTCTAAAGTAATTTTCCCATCAATTACTCCATAAAATTCCGGTAAAAATCCAATTTTATTATAAGCCAATAAAATGGCATTTTTTATTTTTTGATATTCAGATTTTCTTCCCAATTTTTTTAGTCCCTGAGCTATGAGCCAATTGTCGTGAGGCCAAACTGAGCCTAAATGATAAGATTTGGGGTCAAAATCTGGCTCTAAAGTTGAGTGCGTCCTAATCCCAAAAGGCGTCCATAAATCATCTTCAAAAAGCCTTTTGACGACAAGATCAATTTTTTCTTTATCAACGATTCCGGTAAAGAGTAAATGACCGGGGCTTGAGGTAATAGCCTTTCTTTGTTCTTTTTTTCCATCCAAAGCCAAACAATAATATTTAATATCTGGCATCCAAAATTTTCTATCAAATTCTCTTTTTAAATTATCGGCTCTATCCAACAATCTTTTTGCCAAATCCCAATCCTTTTTTATCCCAGCCAAATCGGCAATTCTTTTTAAAGCCAAATATTGATATCCCTGAACTTCAACCAGGGCTACCGGTGGCTCAATTTTTAAATGGTCTTCAAAGTCGTCTTTCCAGCCCTGATGAAAAAGGCCTTTTTCATTTTTTCTTTGATATTCTAAAAATAAATCTTTGTCCTTGTCTCCACATTCTTCGAGCCAATTTAATGCCTTTAAAATATTTTCCCAATGGCGATTTAAAAATTTTTTATCATTTGTTTCTTCAAAATAAAAAGCAAAAACTATTAAAAACAAAGGGGTGGAGTCAATTGAGCCATAATAAGGAAATGGGAAATAACTTTTAGGATGTCGATTTTTTCCCAAATCAGTTTCGTGAATTATCTTCCCCGGTTCTTCTTCTTTTTCATCATTAAATACTTTCCCCTGATACTGAGATAAAATTTCCAGAGTTGCCTGACAAATTCCGGGATTATAATCCAACAACTGCCAGGCCGAAATTAAAGAATCTCGGCCAAAAAGCCGGTTGAATCTTGGCAAACCGGCTTTCAAAAATCCTTTTTTATCTTTCAGTAATTTTATCTCGGCTAAAATTTTTCTCTTTGTTCTTTCTTTTTTGAAATAATCAAACCACATTTACTCTTTTATATTACAAAATTTTCCTAAAATCTTTTTGACTTTTTGAAGATTTTTTTCTTCAACTAAGAGATAATCAGTTTCGTAGGTTGAAATGTAAAAGATGCTAATTTCAGCTTCGGCCAAAGGTTTAGATAAAGAAGCAACAATACCAGTTAAAGAAAAGCCAAGAGGACCTGCAACTTTAAAAGCCCGCCAATCTTTTTCGAATAATACGCCGGCCGGAATTTTCTCTTGAGGTAAAATTATGGACAATTCATCTTTTGTCCTGGTGATAGAACAAAAACTAATATTCTTTGCCCAATCAGGGATAGAGCTGTTTTTACTGAAATGACAAATGCCCAATTTCTCAGGTAAGACAGAAAGAATAAGTTTTATTGGTGGTTTCATAAATTTTAAAAAATTAATATTTCGTCGACCCTTGGCGGAAGGGGCGAGATTCGAACTCGCGATGCCTTTCGGCATATCCGCTCTCCAAGCGGACGCACTAGACCAAACTATGCGACCCTTCCCTTTTAAATTTCCATTTCTCTCAGGGCTTTTATCCTTTCTTTAATGGGGGGATGAGTTGAGAATAATTTTGTAATCCAATTTTTAGCTTGCTCTCCCCGAAAAGGACTGGCAATAAATAAATGGGCAGTAGAATTATTTGCCACTCGTAAGGGATTGGGGTCAGCTGAAATTTTTTCTAAGGCTTTGGCTAATCCGTCGGGGTATCTTGTCAGAAGGGCTCCTGTAGCATCAGCCAAAAATTCTCTCTTTCTGGAAATTGACAACTGAATTAAAGTGGCAGCAATCGGGGCTAAGATTGCAGCAATAATCCCTAAAATTCCTAAAATTGCTCCGCCAGAATCCTCTCTTGAATCCCTGCGCCTCATCCCTCCCCAATAACTTATCCTTAAAAAGAAATTGGATAAGATTGCTACAATGCCAACCAAAACAACAACTATTGTTTGCAATAACATATCTTTATTTCCAATATGGGAGAGCTCATGGGAAATAACTCCTTCCAATTCCGGTTTTTCCAGTTTCTCTAAAAGTCCACGAGTTACCGCAACCACGGCATGTTTTGCATCACGACCGGTAGCAAAGGCATTAGGCTGAGATTCTTCAATAATATAAATTTTGGGCAGAGGAAGTCCAGCAGTAATACAAAGATTTTCAACTAAGCGATAAAGTTCTGGGTTATCCTTTTTCTCAATTGGTCGAGCCCGAGTCATTGCCAGGACAATCTTATCCGAATACCAATAACTCAAAATACTCTGAAAAATTGCTAAAATTACCGCCAGCACTAAAAAAATAGAGTTATCCAATAGATAGCTAAAAAGCCAACCCAAAAATATTAGAAAAACTAAAAAGAAAAACAGTAAAAACCAGGTCTGGCGAATATTTGACTCGGCGTGGGTATATAAAGTAGCCATAAAAAGCAAAATTAAAAAGTGATTTTTGGTGCTTCTCTTTCTAAGGTTTCTACTAATTCAAAAAGTTCCATTTTTTGGAAACCAAAAGTAGAGGCAATGAGGTTTACCGGGAAACTCTCGATTTTGATATTCAGATCTCTGATATTACCATTATAAAATCTTCTGGCTGCCTGAATTTTGTCTTCGGTATCTGTCAATTCCCTTTGTAATTCCAAAAAGTTAGCCGAAGCTTTCAAATCGGGATAGGCTTCAGAGACAGCAAAAAGGGTTTTCAAAGTATCGGAAAGAATATTTTCTGCTTGGGCTTTTTCTTTCATTGTTTCAGCTTTCATTGCATTTGACCTGGCCTCAGTAACTTTTTCAAAAACCTCTTTCTCATGGGCTGCGTATCCTTTAACTATCTCAACCAAATTGGGAATTAAATCATATCTCCTCTTTAATTGAACATCGATATCAGCCCAAGCTTCTTTTGCTCGATTTTTTAATTTCACCAAACCATTGTAGGCTCCAGCTATCCATAAGGCTAATAAAATTATTATTGCGAAAAAAATTTGGAAAACCATTTTGATAAAATTGATTAAATTTCTTTGAACTCGACCTTTTAAATTATCTTACTTAAATGGAAACCACCAGTCAAACTGGTGGCTTGCCAAAATTACATAAAATAGGTGCGACCGCACTTAATTTATGTCGGATTAATATTCCTCAGTCATCGGAGAAATTTCTTTTTCTTTCTCGGTTAGCATCTCTGCGACTACCGCCTCGGTCATCAAAAGCATACTAGCAGCTGAGGCGGCATTTTCCAGGGCGGCCCTAACAACTTTTGTTGGGTCCAAAATTCCAGCTGAAACCAAATCTTCGTATTTCATACTCTCGGCATTAAAACCAAAATTTCCCTGATTTTTTTTCACTTCGGCAACTACAATTGCTCCGTCTAAACCAGCATTTTCGGCAATTTGTCTAATTGGAAACTCAAGGGCTTTCTTTAAAATATTTAAACCCGTCCGTTCATCCCCATCTAATTTTGTTTTTTCTAATTCGGGAATTGACCTTAAAAGGGCTACTCCCCCACCGGCTAAAATTCCTTCTTCTATTGCTGCCCGGGTAGCATTTAAGGCATCTTCGGTTTTTCTTTGTTTGGCTTTTTGTTCAACTTCGGTCGCCGCTCCCACTTTAATTACCGCCACTCCGCCGGCCAACTTGGCTAACCTTTCTTGAAGTTTCTCTTTGTCAAAATCAGATTCGGTTCTTTTTAATTCATTTTTGATTTGCTTAATTCTGGCCTCGATATCTTCTTTTTTCCCTCTCCCATCAATAATTGTTGTTTTTTCTTTTTCAGCCACCACTTTCCGCGCACTTCCCAATTGTTTTAATTCAATGTTTTCCAGTTTTAGCCCCAACTCTTCAGAAATTAGTTGAGCCCCACAAACGGTAGCAATATCTTGTAACATTTCCTTTTTCCTATCTCCAAAACCAGGGGCCTTTATCGCCAAAGTATTAAAAATTCCTCTCAATTTATTTACGACTAAAGTGGCTAAGGCATCACTTTCAACATCTTCAGCAATAATAACCAATTCCTTCTTACCAGTCTGAACAACCTTTTCCAATATTGACAAGATTTCAGTCAGGGCGGAAATTTTTTTATCCGTCACTAAAATATATGGGTCTTCCAAAACCGATTCCATCCTCTCAACATCGGTTATCATATAAGGAGAAATATATCCCCGGTCAAATTGGAGACCTTTGACAATTTCCTTTTCCAAGCCAAATCTTTTTGATTCCTCAACTGTCACTACCCCGTCTTTACCAACTTCCGAAATTACCTCGGCAATCATATTTCCAATTTGAGGATCCAAAGCAGCAATGGTTGCTACCTGGGCAATTTCCTCTTTTTTCGAAATTGGCTTTGTCATCTTTTTTAAATTCTCAACCACAACCTTTACTCCCTTTTCAATTCCTTTTCGCAAAGCCATGGGATTGGCACCAGCCGCCACATTTTTAAAACCTTCCGAAATCATTGCCTGGGAAAGAAGCACCGCAGTTGTCGTCCCATCTCCAGCAACGTCATTTGTCTTTTCCGCCACTTCTTTCATAATTTCTGCTCCTAAATTTTCGATTTTATCTTTGAGTTCAATTTCTTTAGCAATGGTCACTCCGTCATCACAAATTTCCGGAGCCCCAAAACCTTTATCCAAAACAACATATTTTCCCTTCGGTCCCAAGGTGACTTTAATTGCATTAACTAATTTATCGACCCCAGATTTTAATTTTTTTCGAGCCGCTTCGTTAAATAAAATTTGTTTAGGCATATAAGCTATAATGCTAATCTACAAATCTTATACTAATTTTGCGAACTGCGAATGTTCTATTAGTAGTCCGTAGATTGGCATTTCATTCGTAGGTTCGCATTATATTTATTCAATAATCGCTAGGATATCTTCTTCTTTGGCTATTAAATATTCTTTGTTATCGACCTTTATTTCATTTGGACCGTATTTTGTAAATAAAACTTTTTGGCCCGGTTTAACCGAAATTGGAATGATTTCTCCTTTTTCTGTTCTTTTGCCTGGTCCCACGGCAATTACTTTTCCCTGCTCCGGCCTTTCTTTTTCAGCCGTTTCCGGTAATAAAATTCCGGTTTTCGTTTTTTCTTCTTCTTTGATTGGCTCAATTAAAATGTGGTCTGATAAGGGTTTTATTTTCATATACCGAGCTTCCATTTATGGAAGCGAAGGTGAAGAAGAGTGCGAAGAAAAGTTTTTCTTCTTTCGTCTCGTCTTTGACTCAACGGACGAAGTCCTCTTCGCCTACCGATTTATTTTATTTAATTTTATCACTTACGACCTTTGAGTGCTAATATTTCATTTTAGTAATTATCAAAACCTTGTCAACCCCGTTTAGAAATTTTACATTATTTTGTTTTTACGATAACACTATTGAATCAAAAATTTCTAATGGGGTCAAGTTTAAGTCAAAACTTTCTTTAAATATTTTCCGGTATAGCTTTTTTTGCTTTTGGTAATTTCAAAGGGGGCACCTTCGGCAACGATGTATCCTCCTTCATCCCCTCCCTCTGGACCCAAATCAATGATAAAATCTGAATTTTTTATGCAATCCAAATTATGTTCTATCATGATAACTGTATTTCCTTTTTCGACTAATCTTCTTAAAACAAAAATCAGTTTTTTAATATCATCTGGATGAAGACCGGTTGTTGGTTCATCTAGAATATATAATGTATGACCGGTTCCTTTTTTTGATAATTCGGTGGCTAATTTTACTCTCTGGGCTTCTCCGCCAGAAAGAGATGGAGCCGGTTGGCCCAATTCAATATAACCTAACCCAACATCATATAAAGTTTTCAATTTCTGGTACACCCCCGGGATATTTTTGAAAAATTCTAAGGCCTCTTCAACTGTCATCTCTAAAACTTCGGCAATATTTTTTCCTTTATATTCAACCAAAAGAGTTTCTTTATTAAATCTTTTTCCTTTACATTCTGAGCACTGGATATAAACAGCTGGCAAAAAATACATTTCAATTTTGATTTGACCCTGACCCTGACAAACCTCACATCTTCCACCTTTCACATTAAACGAAAAGCGTCCCGGTCTATATCCCCTCACCCTGGCTTCTTTTGTTTTTGAAAAAAGATCTCTAATATAACTGAAGGCGCCGGTGTAAGTAACTGGATTTGACCTCGGAGTTCTGCCAATCGGCGATTGGTCAACTAAAACAACTTTATTTAAATTTTCTGTTCCTAAAATTGCTTCGTGTTTTCCTGGTTCTTCTTTTGCTTTATAAAATTTTCTCATTAAAGTCCGGGCTAAAATGTCGTTCATTAAACTACTCTTCCCTGAACCAGAAACGCCAGTAATACAAACAAACTTCCCTAAAGGAATTTTCACATCAATATTTTTTAAATTGTGCTCTTTTGCGCCTTTAACTATTAAGTACTTCCTTTTTTGTTTATCAATTTCCTCATCACCGGCTGATGAACATTTTGTTATTTCAACTTTTTTCCGGCCGGATAAATAATCGCCAGTTAAGGTGTGGACTTTCAAGAGTTCTTTTGGTGTTCCCTGGAAAATTATCTTTCCGCCATTTTTTCCTGCCCCCGGTCCAATATCAATTACCCAGTCAGCTGTTAAAATCGTCTGGGGATCGTGTTCTACTACCAAAACCGTATTTCCTAAATCTCTTAATTTTTTCACTGTTTCAATCAGTCTCCCTTGATCCCTGGCATGAAGGCCAACCGACGGCTCATCCAAAATATACAAAACCCCGGTCAATTTTGAGCCAATCTGGGTGGCTAACCTTATTCTCTGCTCTTCACCCCCGGCCAAGGTAGCGGCTTTTCTATCCAAAGTTAAATAATCCAATCCAACATCAATTAAAAACTGCAATCGATTAATGATTTCTTTGATGATTGGCTGGGCAATCTTTAATTCATTAGATATTAGGTTATAGTTTTTAGGTCTTAGTAAATTTTCGAAAAATTCTTTTACTTTATCAACGCTCATTGTAACAACATCGTCAATTGATTTTTTGGCTATAATTACTGCTAAAGCTTCCGGTCTTAATCTTTTTCCTTGGCAAACTTCGCATTTTTTTTCAACCATAAATTTTTCAATTTCTTCCCTGGTATAGTCAGAATCACTCTCATGATATTTTCTTTCTAACCAAGGGATTACTCCGTCAAAACCAGGGGCCCGCGAAGCGGAAGGGTAGTGGGTGGGTGGCGTCCACCCATATAAAACCAAATCAATTTTTTCTTTTGGTAAATTCTTAACCGGGGTATATAAATCAATGTTTTCTGCCTCAGCCAATTTTTCTAATTGCCACCAAAAAAATCCCTGTCTACCTACTTTATGGGAAGCATGAGCCCAGGGAAAAATTGCTCCTTCGGCAATTGATAAATTGGGATTTGGTATGACTAATTTTGGGTCAACTTCCAGTTTTTCGCCCAAGCCCTGGCAAGCCGGACAGGCACCGTAAGGAGAATTGAAAGAAAAAAGCCGGGGTTCTAATTCCGGTAGAGAAATTCCGCAATCTTCGCAGGCAAAGTGCTCACTGAAAATTAAATCGTTAGATGTTTGACGTTTGATGTTCGATGAAATCTCCGAACCTCGAACTTCTAACGTCGAACTTAGAATTACTATCCCCTTTCCTAATTTTAAAGCAGTTTCTAATGAATCCACTAATCTTGATTTATCTAAATTTTTGTCTAAAATCAATCTATCCACCACCACTTCTATGTTATGTTTTTTATATCTTCCCAGCTTCAATCCTAAGGCGTCGGCCAGCCTATAAATTATTCCATCAATTCTTACTCTGACAAAGCCGCTCCTCTGAATTTCTTCCAAAACTCCTCTCGCTTCCCCTTTTCTTCCTCGAATTATTGGCCCCAAAATTGTAATTTCAGTTCCTTTTGGCAATTTTAAAACCTGATCTGTAATCTGATCTATCGTCTGTCTTTTAATCAATTTTCCGCATTTTGGACAATGGGGTTTTCCAATTCTAGCAAATAAAAGACGGAGATAATCATATATCTCCGTAATTGTCCCGACTGTCGAACGAGGATTGTGGGCTGCCTTTCTCTGGTCAATTGAAATTGCTGGTGAAATTCCCTCAATTTTATCAACATCGGGTTTGTCCATCACTCCCAAAAATTGCCGGGCATAAGCTGAAAGTGATTCAATATAGCGACGCTGGCCCTCGGCATAAAGAGTATCAAAAGCCAAAGATGATTTTCCAGAACCAGAAATTCCGGTGATAACAACCAGTTTATTTTTCGGAATATCAACATCTATGTTCTTCAGATTATGGACTCTCGCTCCCCTGACTTTGATAAAATTTTCAGCCATAACTGTTATTTTAAGAAATTTTGAAAAAAAAATCAATATATGATAAGTTATTTAGATGGGATTCAGATTTTTAAAAAACGGGGAAATTGCTCAACTTCCAGAAGCTCCCGGCGTTTATGCTTTTAAAAAAGGAGCTAAGCTCCTTTATATTGGAAAGGCGGCGAATATTCGAGAGAGGGTGAAAAGTCATTTCCAACAACCTTCATACAAAGATTATTTGTTTTTGGAAAAGGTTAAAAAAATTGGCTACATAAAAACAAAATCGGAAATTGAAGCCTTAATTTTGGAGGCAAATCTGATTAAAAAATATCAACCAAAATATAATGTTGTTTGGCGAGATGATAAAAACTATTTTTTTGTCGGAATTACCAAGGAAGATTTTCCAAGAATTTTCATTACTCATCAACCAACAAAAGATGCCAGATATGTTGGTCCTTTTGTCGATGGGAAAGCTTTAAAAGAAACCCTAAAAATTTTAAGAAAAGTTTTTCCTTACAGAACTTGTAAAAATCTGCCTAAAGACCTTTGTCTTTGGTACCATTTGGGAAGATGTCCTGCGCCTTGCCTTTTGAAGGCAAAATTGGCTAAGGAAATTGGATTGGAAGAGAAAATTGAAAAGGAATGTCAAAAAAATACAAAAAATATTTTTGAAATTTTAAAGGGAAGAAAAATTCAAGTCCTAAAAGATTTGAAAAAAGAGATGAAAGAGGCAGTAAAGAGCGAGAATTTTGAAAGGGCGGCAAAAATCAGAGATCAAATCGAAGCTTTAGAAAAAGTTTTGGCTCATGCGAGAATTTTGGAACCTCAATTGCCTCAAGCAGATTGGCAAAGAATCCAAGAAATTTTAAAAGGAATTTTAAAAATAAATAAGGGTGGCGGGTGGGTGGCGTCCAGAATCGAGGCCTATGATGTTTCCAATATTCAGGGGAATTTGGCAACTGGCTCTATGGTAACTTTCATAAATGGAATTCCTGACAAAAATTTCTATCGAAAATTCAAGATTAAAATCACCGGCAAGCCAAACGATATCGCAATGCTCAAAGAAATTTTAAACCGAAGGTTTAAACATCCCGAATGGCCTTTTCCCGATTTGATCTTAATAGACGGCGGTCGCGCTCAACTAAACGTCGGCCTTAGATGTTTAACGCCGGGTATTAAACGTCTCGAAATTATTGCTTTGGCAAAGAGGAAAAATGAATTATTTATTAGGGGACAAGAAAAGCCAATTTTGTTAAAGAGTCTTCCGAGGGAAATTTTCAATTTAATCTTACAGCTCCGCGACGAAGCCCATCGCTTTGCCATCAGCTATCACAAAAAGCTGAGAGAGCTCGCCTTGTTTGAAAAATGAAAATTTGATATCATTAAATAAAATGGAAAAATTATTTTGGCATATAGTTGGCGGAATTTTGGGAATATTTTTGGCTGTAAGATTTGTCCAAGGAGTTTCTTTAAAGGTCTTGCCGGATAGTAGTTTTTTTGGATTTAAAATAACTCAGTTTTGGCAAATTTTATTTTTGGTCGGAGGAATTTTAGGACTCATTAATTTTTTTATTAAACCAGTTTTAGACAAAATTACTTGGCCTCTAAAAATTTTGACTTTAGGATTATTTTCTTTAATATTGAATATGGTAATTATTAAGTTTTTGGATATTTTGTTTTTAGAATTTAAAATTCTTGGCCTCATTCCTCTTTTTTGGGCAACAGTAATTGTCTGGCTAATTAATTTTTTCTTAGGATTTAAATCATGAAGGAATATTTAGCAATTTCGCAAATAATAGTGGCGATATTTTTAATTCTCTCAATTTTGTTACAAAAAAGCGGAGGAGGTTTAGGAGCTGCTTTTGGAGGGGGAGGTGGATTTTATGCTACCAGGAGAGGATTAGAGAAAAAAATTTTTTGGCTAACAATAATTTTTGGAATCATATTTGTCGTTTTGGCTTTATTAAATCTCATTTTATGAAGTTCCCCTCTAAAAATCAGTGGCGACAATTCTTTAATGTTTTAACAAAAAAAGAGAAAATTTCTTTTTTTATTTTCTTTAGCTTCTTTTTAGCTTCATCTTTTTTTCTTTTGATTAATTTTTATCTCAAAAATACAAAAATTGTTCCGACTTCAGGTGGTGAATATATTGAAGGGGTTGTAGGTTCTCCAAGATGGATTCAACCAATTTATGCTCCCCTTTCCGATGTTGATGGAGATTTAGTCGAGCTCATTTTTGCGGGTTTGATGAAATATGAAAATGGAAAAATAGTCCCCGACCTGGCAAAAGATTATAAAATTTTAGAAGATGGGAAAGTTTACGAACTTTATTTAAAAGAAAATCTTTTCTGGCAAGATGGTGAGCCTCTCACCGTAGACGATGTGATTTTCACCCTTGAGATGATTCAGAATCCCGATGTTAAAAGTCCTTTAAGAGGAAGTTGGTTAGGTGTCGAGTGGGAGAGAATTTCTGCCCCAGAAGAACAAGGTATCCGTTTCAAATTAAAAAATGAGTCCTCCGTTTTTTTGGAACTTTTAACCTTAAAAATTATACCAAAACATATTTGGTCAGATATTCCTCCGAAAAACTTTTCTTTAGCAACGGCTAATTTAAATCCGATTGGCTCAGGACCTTATAAATTAAAAAATTTATTTCAGAATGGGGATGGGAAAATAATTTCTTTAGATTTAATTGAAAATCCCTTATATTTTGGCGAACCTCCTTATATTCCAAAAATTTCCTTTCGTTTTTTTGATTCGGAAGAAAAATTAATCGAGGTCTTCAAAAAAGGAGAAATCAAGGGATTTTCTTTAATTAATATTGAGAATCTTGAAAACATTCCGGAAAATTTTAATCTTTACTCTTTTTCCCTACCAAGATATTTTGCTGTTTTTTTTAATCTGAATCCGCCAGCTGGCGGATCAAAGGTTTTATCAGAAAAGGAAGTCAGAATGGCTCTAAATTACGGAACAAATAAAAAGGAGATTTTAGAAAAAGTTCTTTTAAATCATGGAAAGATTATCGATTCTCCTATTCTTCCTGAAATTTATGGTTTTAAAAAACCGGAGAAGATTTATCAATTTGATATTGAAAAGGCAAAAGAAACTTTGGCAAAGGCTGGATTTTTAGAAACCGAGGAAGGTTTCAGAGAAAAAACGATAAAAAAGGAGTTGGCTTTTCAGTTCAAAAGCAATCTTTCTTTAGGCTCAGAAGGTAAAGAGGTGGAAGAACTCCAAAAATGTTTGGCAAAAGATAAGGAAATTTATCCGGAAGGAGAAATTACCGGTACTTTTGGTAAAAAAACAAAAGAAGCCGTCATTTTGTTCCAAGAAAAATACAAAGATGATATTTTAAAACCTTTTGATTTAGAAAAAGGAAGCGGTGAGGTAAGAGGGAAAACTCGAGAAAAATTGAATGAAATTTGTTTTGAAAAACCGGAAGAGAAAATTCCTCTTAAATTTTCTTTGGCAACAGTTGACCAGCCTGCCTTGGTTGAGGTCGCCACAATTTTAAAGGAACAATGGAAAGAATTGGGAGTAGAAATAGATATTAAAACTTTTGATATCGCCACTTTGGAAAGAGAAATCCTCAGAAAAAGACAGTTTGATGCTCTTTTATTCGGTGAGGTTTTGGGCCAATTACCCGATCCTTTTCCCTTTTGGCATTCTTCCCAAAAGGGAGAATTGGGTTTAAATCTTTCAAATTACGAGAATAAAAAAGTGGATGAATTTTTAGAAACGGCGCGGAAATCTTTGGATGAGCAAGAAAGAAAAAAAAATTTAGAAGAATTTCAAGAATTAATAATCGAAGATGCTCCGGCTATATTTTTATATAATCCCGATTATCATTATCTTCTGGCAAAAGAAATTAAAGGAGTAAAAGAAGGAGTGGTAGTCGAGTCTTCAAAGAGATTTTCTGATATTAGCAATTGGTATATCGAAACTAAAAGGATATGGAAGTAAAAAATCCTCAAATTCGTTTTCTTAATGATGTGAAATCAGTGCTTTATGATAAGAAATGGGCGAAAACTGCTAAAAATTTCAAGCTTTATTATATGTATCGTGGACTTAAGGAAAATGGTGGTTGGCGGTATGATATTACCATTATTCCACCAAGAATGTTGGGTAAGGAATTTGTTAAAACAAAAGGCCATTATCATATTGGAAGTTATGGAGAATTATATAAGGTTTTGGCCGGAGAGGGAATTTTTTTAATCCAGGATAAGGAGGTAAAAAATATCTATTTTTTTCGAGCAAAAAGAGGGAAGTTTGTTTTGATTCCTTCAAATTTTGGCCACCTGACAATTAATCCTTCTTCAAAAACATTAAAAGTGGCAAATTGGACTTCAAAAGAATGTAAATCTGATTACCAAAGCATTGAAAAAAAGAGAGGATTTTGCTACTATTTAACAATTGGCGGTTGGATAAAAAATAAAAATTACAAAAAAATTCCAAAGTTGAAAGAAAAAAAGCCTTTAAAATATTTTCCAAAAAATCTAAATTTTTTATATGGTAGTCGATGAACTTCGTTCATCTTCACGCTTCGCTAACGCTCGCGTAGTCGATGAACATTCGTTCATCTTCATCCTTCATTATGATTCGGGTAATTAAAAAGGCAGTCATACCCATAGCCGGTTTGGGAACAAGGTTTTTACCACTCTCTAAGGTAATACCCAAAGAATTTTTCCCTTTAAATTCAAAACCAGTAATCCAATATATTATCGAGGAAGCATTAGAGGCTGGAATTGATGAAATTATATTTGTTATCTCGCCGGAAAAAAAAGAGATTTTTGAAAATTATATCTTAAAATATTTTAGGGAAGAGAAAAAATTGTTGAATATTTTAAAAAAGAGAAAGAAAGAAAAAGCAATTGAGGCCTTAAACAGTATTCCCAAGATAAAATATCGCTATGCTTTACAAAAAAAACCGCTGGGAGATGGGGATGCAATCTTAAAAGCAGAAAAATTTATTAGAAAAGAACCATTTTTAGTTTTATTTGGTGACGATGTTTCATATGGAAAAGAGAAATTTCCAAGTCAATTAGTCGCGGCTTTTGAAAAAAATAAAAAAACCTTTTTGTGTCTTTATAAACTTCCTAAAGAAAAATTATCTGCCTACGGAGTTCCCCGGGTTAAAAAAATAGGAAAAGGATTATATAAAATCGCCGATGTGATTGAAAAACCAAAAGGAAATCCTCCTTCAAACTTTGCCTTAGTTGGCAATTATATTTTTACTCCCGAGATATTTTTTTATCTCAAAAAAATCAAACCAAAAAATGGCGAAATTCTTTTGGTCGAAGCGATCAAAAAAGAAATTGAGGATAAAAAAGATGTTTTTGGTTTACAAGTGCGTGGAAAATGGTTAGAATGCGGAGATAAAGAAAAATGGATGAAAAGTTTTTTGTTTTTAGCAAAGAAAAAACCATGAAAAATATTATTTTGATTACCGGGGGATGTGGATTTATTGGAACAAATGCAGCTGATTATTATTTAAAAAGAGGTTACAAAGTTATTATTTTCGATAACCTTTCTCGGGTCGGTGCAGAAATAAATCTAAATTGGTTAAAGACGAGGGGTCCCTTTATTTTTATTAAGGGAGATATTAGAAACGATAAAAAAATATTAGAGATATTTAAAAAATATAAACCCGGTTTAGTTTTGCATCTAGCTAGTCAGGTGACAATGGTAAATTCGATTAAAAATCCCAGAGAAGATTTTGAGGTCAATGCTTTAGGTACTTTTAATCTTTTGGAGGCAATGAGAAAAACAAAAAGTAAGGCCTCAGCAATTTTTTCGAGTACCAATAAAGTGCTGGGTGATTTATCTTATATCCCAACTATTGAAAAAGAAAAAAGATACGAGTATAATAAATATATTAAAGGAGTTGATGAAGATTTTCCTCTCAATTTTTACGGGCCTTACGGCTGTTCAAAAGGCGCAGCTGACCAGTATTTTCTTGACTACGCCCGAATTTTTGGTTTAAATACAATTGTCTTCAGACAATCGACTATTTATGGGCCTCGACAATTCGGAATTGAAGAACAGGGTTGGATTGCCTGGTTTTGCAATTGTCTAATCTTTGGGAAACCGGTGACGATTTATGGCTCAGGCAAACAAGTGAGGGATCTTTTATATATTGACGATTTAATTTCGGCTTATGATTTGGCTGCGATAAATATTAAAAAAACTCGGGGCCAGGCATATAATATTGGCGGTGGACCAAAATTTTCTCTTTCCCTTTTGGAATTAATTGAAATTTTAGAAAAAATTTCTGGCAAAAAATTTTACCCCGTTAAATCTTTTACTGGAAGTAAAAGAAAATCAAAGATTTTATTTAACGTGGTGAATTATAAATTTGGCTCCTGGCGGTCCGGTGACCAAAAGATTTATATTTCAGATATTTCACGGGCGAAAAAAGATTTTAATTTTCAACCCAAAATTTCTCCAAAAGAAGGAGTTTTAAAACTCTATAATTGGATTTCAGAAAACAAAACTCTCATTAAAAAATCCGGGGTATTTCACATTTAAGCGGATGTGGCGAAATTGGTACACGCGATAGCTTCAGGAGCTATTGGGAAAAATCCCTTGTGGGTTCGAATCCCACCTTCCGCACCAATAAAAACTCACTTTTAAGCTTTGAGTTAAAATCCGATGAAAAAATCTCAACAAAATTTAAGGATAATTCCTTTGGGTGGGCTGGGTGAGGTGGGTCGAAATATGATGCTCCTCGAATGGGAAGGAAAGATTTTAATTATTGATATGGGTTTTCGTATGCCAGAAGAAGACATGCCGGGAGTGGATTATATAATTCCCAATATTGATTATCTAAAAAATAAAAAAGAAAAAATTTTAGGCATCGTCTTTACTCACGGCCATTATGACCATATCGGAGCAGTTCCCTATTTGATTGAGAAAATCCGGACTCCAACCCACCAACCTCCAATGTTTGCTTCACTACTAACCCGGGGGATAATCTTAAAAAGACAAGAAGATTTTCTCCGTGAAGCTAAACTAAAAATTGATCAAGTTTATGATGGCTCAAAAATCAAATTGGGCTCTTTCAAAATTGAATTCTTTAGGCAAAACCATAATATTCCCGATAACTTAGGATTATTTATTCAAACACCAATTGGAAATATTTTACATACCTCAGATTTCAAATTTGACCAAAATCCGGTAAATGATTTGCCAACCAATTTTGAAAAATTAAAAGAAATTGGCAAAAGAAAAATTTTATTGCTGTTATCAGATTCGACCGATGCCGAAGAAGAAGGACATTCGCTTTCTGAAAAGGAAATAGCAAAGAATTTAGAAGAAATTATAGAAAGAGCTCCGGGAAGGGTCATAGCCGCCACCTTTGCCTCTCTAATAAATAGAATTCAACAAATCATCACCATCTCAGAAAAATATGGAAGGAAAGTTTGCATTGAAGGATATTCAATGAAGACTAACGTTGAGCTTTGCAAACATTTGGGTTATATCAAAGCAAAAAAAGAAACCTTTATTAACGCAAAACAAATTGAAAATTATCCGCCATCTCAAATTACAATTTTGGGTACCGGAGCCCAAGGAGAAACTGAAGCAGTTTTAATGAGAATTGCCATCAAAGAACATCCAATTTTGCGAATAAAAAAGGGGGACACAGTCATTTTCTCTTCTTCGGTTATCCCCGGAAATGAAAGGACGGTTCAGATTATGAAAGATGAAATTATGAGACAGGGGGCGAAAGTTTTCCATTATAAAATGATGGATATCCATGCCGGTGGTCATGCGAAATCGGAAGAATTAAAAGAAATGATAAAAATTATGAAGCCTAAATTCTTCATACCCCTGCACGGTCAGTATTCAATGCTGGTCGCGCATAGCCAATTGGCAAAGGAAATGGGAATGGAAGAAAAAAATGTGCTCGTTGCTGAAAATGGCAATGTTATTAACTTGAATCAAAAAAGAATTTTTATTGAAAAAGAAAAAGTTCCTTCAAATTATGTTATGATTGATGGATTAGGGATTGGCGATGTGGGTCAGGTAGTGCTCCGCGATAGACAGATGCTAGCCGAAGATGGAATGTTTGTTATTGTCGTTATTGTGGAGAGACAGACTGGTAAGGTCAGAGGCTCTCCTGATATAATATCAAGAGGGTTTGTTTATTTAAGAGAATCAAAGGAATTATTAATGGATACCAGAAGGAGAGTCATTGGAATCGTTGAACGAGCCACCGGAACTGGTGGAGCGGTCAACTGGAGTTATATTAAAGATGAAATTAGAAACAAAATTGGCCAATTCCTTTTTTCCAGAACTCAGAGACGGCCAATGATATTACCAGTAGTAATTGAAGTATAAAATTTATGCGAGTATTTAGCGGCGTGAGACCAACGGGAGAATTACATATTGGGAATTATTTGGGAGCCATTAAACAATGGATTGAACTTCAAGAAAAGCACGATTGTGTTTTTTGTATTGTTGATTTGCATGCCATCACCACTCCCTACCAACCAGAAAATTTGCAAAAAAACACTTGGGAATTAACTATTGCCTATTTAGCTGCTGGTCTTGATCCGGAAAAGTGTATTTTATTTGTCCAATCTCAGGTCAAAGAGCATGCCGAGTTGGCCTGGTTATTGGGTACCTTTACTCCTTTGGGCGAATTAAAAAGAATGACCCAATTTAAAGAAAAATCAAGAAAGCATCCGGAATATGTTAATGCCGGACTCTTGAATTATCCTCTTTTAATGGCGGCTGATATTTTACTTTATAAAACCGATTTAGTTCCGGTGGGAAAAGACCAAGAACAACACGTGGAATTAACCCGGGAAATTGCCAGAAAATTTAATAAGACGTTTGGCGAAGTTTTCAAAGAACCAAAATCTTTGCTACCAAAGATTGGCCAGAAAATAATGTCTTTGCAAAATCCGAAAAAGAAGATGTCAAAAACTGACGATCCGTTAGGTTATATTGGGATTTTTGACGAACCGGAAGAGATAAAGAAAAAAATAATGTCAGCCGTCACTGACTTAGGTCGAATTATCAAGTATAACCCATTAAAAAAACCGGGGATTTCGAATCTTTTGACAATTTATTCCCTTTTTTCCGGAAAGAGAATCAAAGATTTAGAAAAAAATTTCAAAGGCAAGGGTTATGAAGAATTTAAAAAATCTCTTCTTCGACTCCTGATAGAAAATTTGGAGCCATTGAGAAAGAAAAGAAAAGAACTTCTCACCAGAGAAGTTTATGTTAAAGAAATTTTAGAACAGGGTAGAAAAAGAGCTCAAGTCATCGCTCAATCTACCATGGTTGAGGTCAAAAAGAAAATGGGCCTCATTTAATTAGAGCCATTAACTCCTTTTTCTTTTCCTCCATTAATTTTTTTGTTTTCGCTTCCAAAACTAATCTCAAAACAGGTTCAGTTTGAGAGGGACGAACTAAAAACCACCAATCTTTAAAATCCACCCTCAAGCCATCCAAATGAGAAATTTTTCCTTTTTTATATTTTTTTTCAAACTTAGCTAAAATTTCCTCTTTATTTTTTACTTTGAAATTAATTTCACCTGAATGAAAATATTTTTTAAAAGGTTTGATTAATTGAGAAAAACTTTTGCCTTTTGAAATTTCTTTTAAAATCTCAAAGAGAACAAAGATTGGGGCTTCACAAAAATAATGAAATTTGTGATAGTAATGACCGGAAAATTCTCCAGCAAAAATAATATTTTCTTTTCGCATTTTCTCTTTGATAAAAGAGTGACCTATCCGGCTAATAATAGGGACACCGCCATATCTTTTTATTGTTTCTTTCACAATATTGCTGGAACGAATATCATAAAGAATCTTTTCTCCCGAATGAGCTTTTAGAATTATCTGAGACAAAAGAGCCGTAATGAAATCACCGGAAATTATTTTTCCCCTTTCATCTAAAAAAATAATTCTATCGCCATCGCCATCGAAAGCTACTCCTAAATCAGCTTTTTTATTTCTCACCTCTTTTCGCAAAGAGAGCAGATTTTCCTTAATTATGGGATTAGGGAAATGATTTGGAAATTTTCCATCTAATTTTGGGAAAAGATGGTAAATTTTGCAATTAATTTTTTTAAAAATTTCTGGTATCAGAATACCCGAAACCGCATTAGCGGTATCAATAACGATTTTAAACGGTTTAATTGCTTCCAGGTCAAAATCTTTCAGATTAAACGCGGTATATTCTTTTAAAACTTCTTTGGGTATTATTTTTCCTTGCCGGCTGAGGGAAGTGAGTGTCTGAGTAAGTTTTTTAATTTCTTTTAAACCGGTTTTTTCGCTTATAGGAATTGCTTTTTCTCTAACCAATTTAAAACCGTTGTATTCTGGAGAAAGATGAGAAGCGGTTATCATGATTCCGCCGTCAAATTTAAAATGAGCAACAGCGAAATAAAACATTGGACTGGTAGCCAAACCAATATCAATAACATTTACTCCCTGCCGGCAAAGACCTTTAGTCAAAAATTTAAAAAGCGATGGTGAAGAAAGGCGACCGTCTCTGGCAACAACAATCCGAAGATTTTTTTTATTTAAAAATTTAACATAAGCCTGACCAATAAGATAAGCGGCTCTTTCATCAAATTCTTTAGGGTAAATCCCCCGAATATCATAAGCTCGAAAAATATTAGAGTTGATTTTCATACATCGAGTTTTTGTTTACAAAAACGAAGATAAAGAAGAGATTTATCTCTTCGACAAAAATATTATACCACCCCGTTAGAAATTTTGCTAACTTTGGATTTTTATACTATAATTTTAAAACAATAAATTGACAGAAAACTTCTAACGGGGTACCATAAAAATATGTCGTTTTCAGTAGGTATTGTTGGTTTGCCAAATGTTGGTAAATCAACTTTATTTAAAGCCTTAACAAAAAAAGAAGTTGAAATTGCTCCCTATCCTTTCACCACCATCCAACCTAACTTTGGTAAAGTTTCAGTTCCTGATGAAAGATTATTGATGGTTGCAAAAATTATTAAACTAGGAAAAGTTACTCCAACTAGCATCGAATTTGTTGATATTGCCGGATTGGTCAAGGAAGCTTATAAAGGTGAGGGTTTGGGTAATCAGTTTTTAGCTCATATTAGAAATTGTGATGCAATTTTAGAAGTAGTTAGATGTTTTGCTGACCCGAATGTTGAGAATGTTTTGGGCGAGATTAATCCAGAAAAGGAAATTGAAATTGTTCAAGTTGAGCTCTTGATGAAGGACTTGGAAACTTTGGAAAATTTAATTTCAAAAATGGAAAAGAAAGGAGACAAAACCCCCCACCAAAATTTGGTGGGGGGCAAGAAAATTGGAATTCTAAAAAAGATTAAAGAAGAAATTTCAAAAGGAAAACCTATTTCAGAAATTAATTTAACCGAAGAAGAGAAATTAGAAATTAAAGAATATCAATTTTTGACTCAAAAACCAATTTTTTATATCTTAAACGCCAATGGACGCCAGCCGCCCACCAGCCAAAGCCTCGCTTCAACCTCGAAGGTTAAACACTTGGTGATGAATTTGCAGGAAGAGGAAGAAATCTCGGAACTTTCAGAAGGAGAAATTAAGGAATTGGGGTTAAAATCTCAACTTGACCTGCTGATTAAGGCCTGCTACGATATTCTTGATTTAATTACTTTTTTCACTGTTACCGGTGGCCAGGAGACGAGAGCTTGGACAGTAAAAAGAGATGAAAGAGCTCCTCAGGCTGGTGGAGTCGTCCATTCTGATTTTGAAAAAAAATTTATCAGGGCCGAAGTTATTCCTTGGCAAAAATTGGCTGCCGTAGGAAGTTGGTCGAAAGCCAGAGAAAAAGGCTCGCTTCAAATTGTTGGTAAAGATTACATTGTTCAAGATGGCGATGTTATCGAATTTAAAATATAAAGTCGAAGAGGACTTTGTCCTCTTTTCCACCTTCGCTTCCATAAATGGAAGCTCGGTATATGAAGCTATACGAACTAACATATCTTATATCTCCAGAGTTTTCAGAGGAAGAACTAAAATCCTTAAATGAAAAAATAAACTCTTTGATTCAAAAAGGAACCGGGGTTTTAAATGAAGTTAAATTACCAATTAAAAAAAAGTTGGTAGAAAGAATAAAAAAACAAAGAGAGGCCTTTTTAATTAATTTGAGTTTTTATTTAGAACCAGAAAAATTGGGAAGTTTAGAAAAAGAATTAAAATCAGAAAAGAAAATTCTGAGATATCTAATTTTAGCTAAACCCAAAATTAAAATTGCCAAAGTAAGAAAAAGGCCAACAAAAGTTATTTCTAAGATTCCCGTTAAAGAAAAAAAGGTCGGATTAAAAGAAATTGAAAAAAAATTAGAAGAAATATTAGGCGAATAAATGAATCTTAATAAGGTATTTTTAATTGGTCGTTTAACTGCTGATCCTCAAACGAAAAGTTTGCCTTCTGGTAAACCCGTTTGCAATTTTTCCCTAGCCACCGACAGATACTTTACTGATAAAGCTGGTCAAAAACAACAGCAAAGTGATTTTCACAACATTGTCTTATTTGGCAGATTGGCTGAAATTGCTTCTCAATATTTAACGAAAGGTTCTTTGGTTTTTATTGAAGGTAGAATCAGAACCAGAAATTGGCAAGATGCTTCGGGTAATAAACGATATCGAACTGAAATTTTAGGCGAAAGAATCCAATTGGGACCAAAAGCGGCGGGAAAAGTAGTACCCGCCGAAGGCGAGGCTCGCCAAGGACGGCCACCAACTGAAGAAACCAAAGAAGAAATCCCTATTATTGAAGAGGAAGGAGAAATCGATGTGAAAAACATCCCGTTTTAGATTAACCACCCCACATCGGAGAGGGGTCGGGAGAACCTTTCGGTTCGCCCGTGTAGGAAAATATTAAAAAGCAAGTTTTTACGAAGTAAAAACGAAGCTGAAGAAGAGAACGAAGTTCTCTTCGACTACCGAGGGTGGTCAAAGAGATAAATCTCTTTTCTCACCTCACCGAGGTTCGTCTTTTAAGGAGCGGTGTTAGCGCGTGTCGCCGAAGGCGACATTCAGATAATTCGCGCGTGCCGCGACCTTACATAGTGATACCAATGGCTTGTTATTTTTGTCAAAGAAATATTAAGGAAATTGATTTCAAAGATACCGAAACCTTAAGAAGGTTTATTTCTGGTTTGGGAAAAATCAGGGCAAAAAAAAGAACTGGGGTCTGCGCCAGTCATCAAAGAAAATTAGCCAGGGCAATAAAAAGGGCAAGAATTTTAGGATTGTTGCCTTATACAATTAAGTAGAGCAGTTCTAATTTTTTCTGCTATTTCCAGATTTTCTTTTAAAAAGTTTTTACTCGCCTCCATTCCCTGACCCAATTTTGTATTTTCATATTGAAGCCAACTGCCGGCTTTTTTTATTACCCCTAATTTCATTCCGGTATTTAAAAGGTCAGCCGATTTCGAAATTCCTTCATTATAATAAATATCAAACTCAGTAGTTTTAAAGGGAGCGGCAACTTTATTTTTGACAATTTTTGCCTTGATCCTATTTCCGATAATTTCATCACCATGCTTTATTTGGGCAATTCTTCTCAAATCAATTCTCACTGAGGCATAAAATTTTAAAGCCAGGCCTCCTGGAGTTGTTTCAGGATTACCAAACCTCACCCCAATTTTCATTCTGGTTTGATTTATAAAAATAACAACGGTTTTTGTCTTAGAAATAATGCCAGCCAACTTCCGGCACGATTGACTCATGAGACGCGCTTGAAGACCAATTTGAAACTCGCCCATTTCACCAGCAATTTCAGCTTGAGGAACTAAAGCCGCTACCGAATCAACAACAATTACATCTACCTCACCCGACCTGACTAAGGTTTCAACAATTTGAAGAGCCTGCTCACCGGAATCAGGCTGGGAAATTAATAAATCATCAACATTTACTCCAATTTTCTTTGCATAATCAGGATCTAAGGCATGCTCGGCGTCAACAAATGCCCCCACCCCTCCTTGCTTTTGGGCTTCGGATAAAATGTGCAGTGCCAATGTCGTTTTGCCAGAACTTTCCGGGCCATAAATTTCAATTACCCTACCCCGCGGCACTCCGCCTACTCCCAGAGCCGTGTCCAGAGAAATTGAGCCTGTCGGAATTACATCAACATCAACTGCTCTCACTTCTTTCAATTTCATAATTGCGCCCTCACCAAACCTTTGTTTAATTTCCTCAATCGCCTCTTCTAAATCCTTTTTTTCTCCGCCAGCTGGTGGATTTGGTTCTTTTTGTTTTGCCATTATCTTTATACTAACATTATATTACACTTTTCGCCAGCCCTCTTCATCTTCTCCGCCAGCTGGCGGATTTCTCTCTGCCAGATACACCTCTCTTGGTTTTGCTCCCTGACCGGGTCCAACTACCCCCCTTTCTTCAAGCATATCAATGAGTCTAGCTGCCCGGGCATAACCTATTCTCAGTTTTCTTTGTAAAAGCGAGGCCGAGGCTTTTTTGGCTTCAATGACTATTCTTTTTGCCTCCTCATAAAGGGAATCTTCACCATAAAATCCCTCAAATTCAGTTTCCGATTTCTCTAATGAAATTTCTTGCCCCGTAAGCTCCCCGAGGGATTCTTTGGGCGGGATTTTTGATTTTATCCAATTGACAACTCTTTTGACTTCTTTTTCGGAAATATAGGAACTCTGAATTCTTCTCGGTTTTGAAACTTCGGCTGAAATAAAGAGAAGATCTCCCAGACCCAAAAGTTTTTCTGCCCCAGCCATATCTAAAACCGTCCTTGAATCAACCTGAGAAGCAACCTGGAAAGTAACCCTTGAAGTAATATTGGCTTTAATTAATCCGGTAATCACTTCCACCGATGGCCTCTGGGTTGCCACTACCAAATGAATCCCGACCGCCCTAGCCATCTGGGCCAATCTAACAATTCCGACTTCGACTTCCCTCCCCCTGGCGGCCATTAAATCAGCCAACTCATCAATAATCAAGACAATATAAGGCATCGGTTCCCCTTCGTTTCTCAATACCATTTCATTGTAACTGGCAAGGTCTCTGGCTTTTTCTTCAGATAATAAATCAAATCTTCTTTCCATTTCCTCAATTAACCACTTTAGGGTATTGACTGTCTTTTGGGCATCAAAAATTACCGGAGTGAGAAGATGGGGAAGGTCATTATAAACTGGAAATTCAACTCTTTTGGGATCAATTAAAATAAACCTCAGAATTTCCGGTGAATTTTTATAAAGCAAGGATAAAATTAAACTATTTAAAAAAATTGTTTTGCCCGTGCCGGTCGAACCGGCAACTAATAAATGGGGCATTTTGGCCAAATCGGCATAAACCGGATTTCCCGAAACATCCCTACCTAGGCAAATTGTCAAATTGGAAAGAGAATTTTGAAATTGGGAGTTAGAAATCAAATCACGCAATCTAACCAAAGTTCTTACCTTATTAGGAACTTCAATTCCAACCAAAGACTTGCCCGGTACGGGAGCTTCGATTCTGATCGGATGGCTGGCCAGAGCCAGAGCTAAATCATTAGTTAGAGAAGTAATTTTTGATAATTTTATTCCGTCGGCCGGTTTTAAAGTATATTGGGTAACGGTTGGTCCAATATTCACCTCTGACATTTGGGATGGAATGCCAAAATTTTCCAAGGTCTTTTTGATAATTATTGAGTTTTGTCTGATATCGCCAGCTGAAGGCTGACCCTTATCTGAATCTAATAATTCCAGGGGAGGCATCTGATACTCAGAAATTAATGGCTTTTCTTTAGTTTCCAATTTTGCTGCTGGGGCCTCGGATTTGACTGGAATTTCTTTTATTTTAGGTTCGATTTCCCTAATCTTAAATTTGGGAGCAAAAATTCTTTTAATGAGTCCCACCTTGGCTGGAGCTTCGGTGGACACGGATGGTTTTTCTTTAGTTTTAGTTGATTTTAATAACTGCCAAAAAATTAGAAATCCAACAAGAATCAGTAAAACGAAGATAATTTGGCTAACCCAAAAACCAAAGAGCTGAAAAAGAGGGCCGGCTAAATAACCAAAGTATCCTCCCAATTTTTCACCAGTTTTAAAGTTTTCTAAAATTCCTGAGCTTCCTCCAATTAAAAGCAAGGTTGCCAAAAGAATCCCGCCTAAAAATTTTTCATAATGAGTGAGAAAAAAAACTGAACCGGATATGACCAAAATAAAGGGCAAAAGATAGATTGATTTTCCAATCAAATAATTCAAAAATGAGAATATCACCCTTCCAGCCACACCGGCTTTTTCAAAAAAACTTAAAACCAAAATTGTAGCTCCCAGAAAAAAGAGAGCGCCCCAAATATATCTTTTTATCTCTTCTGGCAAAGTAAATCGACTTGGTTTTTTTTGCTTTTCAATAGCGTTTTTTCTCTTATTTTTTCTATTCTTTCCCATATCAATTTCATTTTAACAAAATTTACCCCTTTGCTAAACCCCCCACTAATTGGTCGTAATTCAAAACTTAGTAATTAATTGTTAATTTAATTGAAAATAGAATTGTAGCCAATTAGTGGGGGGTAAAACTGCTTCCGGCCGGAATTAGTTTTCCAATAATCACATTTTCTTTTAATCCCCTCAATTTATCCTCTTTTCCCTCAATTGCTGCCTTAATTAAAACCCTTGAGGTTTCCTGAAAGGAAGCGGCCGACAAAAATGAATCAGTAGTGAGGGCTACTTTGGAAATGCCAAGTAAAATTTGAGTGGCTTTAGCCGGTTTCTTCTTTTCCCTCTTTAATCTAAGATTTTCCTCGAGGAATTTTGCCCGCTCAATAATTTCGCCGGTAGTGAAATAACTATCACCGGGGTCTTTGATTCTTAAACGAGAAAACATCTGAGAAATTATCACTTCTAAATGTTTGTCATGAATCGGAGCTCCCTGAGAGACATAAATTCGCTGAATTTCCTTTATTATGTAACGCCAAGTTTCCTCTTTTCCGGTTAATTTAAATAACTCCTTCAAATCCAGACTACCTTCATAAAGTTGGTCTCCCTTTTTAATATTATCAGTTGGTTTCACCCGGATTGCCACCTGCGGTGGTGCCCTATATTCTAAAATTTCCTTACTAATTTTTGATTTTATCTTAATTACTCTGTCTGGAGTAATCTCTATTACTTTTCCATCGGTCTGAGAAATTTCGGCCAGACCGCTGGGAACTCTAACTTCAACAAGTTCTTGGACCCTCGGCAGACCTTGAGTAATATCTCCGCCGCCAGCCACCCCACCCATATGGAAGGTCTTTAAAGTTAATTGAGTTCCGGGTTCGCCAATGGCCTGGGCCGCAACAATTCCCACCGCCTCTCCCAATTTAATTAGTAAATTTTTACCCAAATCCCAACCATAGCATTTTTGACAAATTCCCCTTACGCTTTTACAACTCAAAGGAGAACGGACTCTTACTTTTTCAATCATCATCCCGGCCTCAACAATTTTTTTGCCCTTTTCCCAATCAATAATCTCCCCACTCTTAATAATACCTTTTATATCTTCCAAACAAGTTCTCCCCACAATTTTAAAGAGAAAATCTTGACCAATCTCATCAGCATCTTTTCTAAAAATCTCAATTCCATTTTTATCACCGCAATCTGCCTCTTGAATTATTACTTCGTGAGAAACATCAACCAATCTCCTGGTTAAATAACCAGCTGTAGAAGTCCTCAGGGCGGTATCAGCTGTTCCTTTTCTGGCTCCGTGGGTAGAAATAAAGTATTCCAAAACTGAAAATCCTTCCTTATAAGCGCTTTTGACTGGCAATTCAATAATCTCACCCATCGGATTTATCACCAAGCCCTTCATCCCACACATTTGAATAGGTTGTGACCAGGAACCCCTCGCTCCGGCATCAACTATTTGGAAGACCGGACCTTGTTTTGGCAAGGCTTTAGGAACTAGTTTTTCAATTTCCGATTTTGCCCCACCCCAAACCTCAATAATCTTGGCTGATTTTTCATCTCTGGAAAGAAATCCTTTTTTAAAGTAATTCTTAATTTCTTCTTCTTCTTTTTCTGCTTTTTCAATTATTCTCTTTTTTGCCTCGGGGACAATTAAATCATCCATTCCCCAGGTAATACTAGAAAGAGTTGAGTACTCAAATCCTAATTCTTTAATTTTATCTAAGGTCTCCTCAACCGCCTTTGGCGGCTCGTTTTCAATAAGTTGGCTGACAATTTTTTCCAATTCCTTGATTTTAACCTGCTGATTTTGAAAAGGAAAATTGGCTGGTAGGGTTTCATTAAAGAGAATTCGGCCAACTGATGTTTCTAAAAATTCCCTCGATGCCTTATCCGATATACGAACCTTGATTTTGGCTCTTAAATCTATATCACCAAATTCCGAAACCAAAATTGCTTCCTCCCTACTTCCAAAAATTTTGCCTGCCCCCTTTGCTTCTTCTCGAATATTGGTTAACCAATAACAACCTAAGACAATATCTTGATAAAGAGTAACGACTGGTGTTCCGGTGGCTGGCTTCAAAAGATTTAAACTAGAAAGCATTTTTTCTTTCGCCTCTTTCTGAGCCATATCGGACAAGGGTAAATGAACCGCCATTTGATCGCCGTCAAAATCGGCATTAAAAGATTTACAAACCATTGGATGGACATGAATAGCATCGCCTTCAATTAAAACTGGCTGAAAGGCCTGGATTCCCAGACGATGCAGAGTAGGAGCTCTGTTTAATAAAACTAATTTATCCTTGACCACCTCTTCCAAGGCTTCCCAGACCTCATCTGTTTCATCATCAATTATTCTCGAGGCTCCCCTGACATTATAGGTTAGTTCTTTATCCAAAAGTTTCTTAATGACAAAAGGTTTAAAGAGTTCCAAAGCCATTTTCTTGGGCAGACCAACCTGATTGAATTTCAATTCCGGTCCCACCACTATCACCGAACGACCGGAATAATCAACTCTTTTTCCCAAAAGATTTTGCCTGAAGCGACCCTGCTTACCCTTTAATATGTCAGCCAAAGATTTTAACAATCTTCTCCCGCCGGTTGTCGCCAGAGTAGTTGTTCCCCTCCTCATTCCATTATCAATAAGAGAGTCGACTGCCTCCTGGAGCATTCTTTTTTCATTCTTGATAATCACTTCCGGAGCTCCGATTTCCAAAAGATATTTCAGTCTATTATTTCGATTAATTACCCTTCGGTATAAATCATTCAAATCCGAAGAAGCATATCTTCCGCCATCTAATTGAACCATTGGCCGTAAATCTGGAGGTAAGACCGGTAAAACTGTTAAAAACATCCATTCCGGTCTAATTTTTGCCCTTTCCATTCCCTGGAAAAGTTTTAATCTTCGCCAAATTTTTTTTCTATTTAATATATTATGGCTGGTGGGTGGCTTCAAATCTAATTCCTTTTTCAATTTTTCAATTTCTTTTTTTAAATCAACCTTGGCAAAAATTTTTCTCAGTGTTTCGGATCCGGTTCCGGCTTCAAAAACTTCGCCATATTTCAAAGAAAAATCTCGATATTCAATCTCCGATAAAACTTTTAAAGGTTTAATTGACAAAACTTCTTCCCTGGCCCTGTCTCTGGCTGCTTTTAACTCCTGTAATCCAACTTTTTGTTCGTTCTTTTTGGATTTTGGATTTTGGATTTTGGATTTGTTTAGGATTTCGGATTTAGGATTTCGGATTTTTAGCTTTTGTTTATATTCTCTTTCAATTTCTGCCAAAACTTTTTTCTTTGCCTCTTCATTTACTTTAGTGATAATATAGGCCGCAAAATAAACGAGCCTTTCTAATTGGAACATGGGAATATCTAAAACTTGACCCATTCTTGAAGGAACCCCTCTTAAAAACCAGATGTGAGAACAAGGAGTAGCCAAACGAATATGACCCATTCTTTCTCTCCTAACAGAAGCCTTTGTCACCTCTACTCCACAGCGGTCACAAACTATGCCTTTGTAACGAATTCCTTTATATTTCCCGCAATAACATTGATAATCTTTTTCCGGTCCGAAAATTCTCTCACAAAAAAGCCCGTCTTTCTCTGCCCTCTGGGTTCTATAATTTATTGTCTCAGGTTTAGTCACCTCGCCATGCGACCATGACAAAATCTCTTCCGGTGAAGCCAATTTTATTCTTATTGATTCTAAGTCTTCGACACGCATAAAATAGTTAATAGTTAATAGTTAATAGAACAATTAGCAATTAGCAATTAGCAATTAGCAATTTATTTTTCTTCTTTTTTCTCCTTTACTTCGACGCTCAACCCCAAGGCTTTTAACTCGTTAACTAAAAGATTGAAGGATGCCGGCACATTGGGTGGTTTTATCTCCTCCCCTTTTAATATCGCCTCATAGGTTGTTGCTCTTCCCTGAACATCATCAGATTTTATAGTCAGCATTTCTTGCAAGGTATGAGCTGCCCCATAACCTTCCAATGCCCAAACCTCCATTTCGCCAAATCTTTGACCACCAAATTGAGCCTTCCCGCCTAATGGTTGTTGGGTAATGAGAGAATAAGGGCCGATACTTCTGGTATGAATTTTATCTTCGACCATATGAACTAACTTCATCATATATATAAAACCAACGGTAATTTTTTCGCCAAAAAGAAGCCCAGTTCTCCCATCATATAAATCCACTTTCCCATCCTCAGATAACCCCGCCCTTTCTAATTCCTTTTTAATATCTATTTCGGTAGCACCAGAAAGGGCGGGGGAGACGGCATAATAACCCAATTTTTGAGCTGCCAAGGATAAATGAGTTTCCAAAATCTGTCCCAAATTCATTCTGGAGACAACGCTCAAGGGATTAAGAATCACGTCTACCGGCGTCCCGTCTTCCAAAAATGGCATTTCTTCTTCGGATAAAACTTTGGAGACCACGCCTTTATTCCCGTGCCGGCCGGAAAGTTTGTCCCCGGACTGAATTTTTCTAATTTCTGCCACCTCAACTTCAATTCTTTTTATCACCCCTGGTTCAAGTTTGTGCCCCAATTCCCGGGAAAAAACTTTCACTCCAATAACTTTCCCTTTCTTTCCATGCTCCATTCTTAAAGAAGTATCTTTTACTTCCTTGGCTTTTTCTCCAAAAATCGCTCTTAGCAATCTTTCTTCAGCCGTTAATTCTGTCTCTCCTTTAGGAGAAATTTTTCCAACTAAAATATCACCGGGTCTAACCTCAGCCCCAATCCTCACAATTCCCTCCTCATCCAAATCTTTCAATCTCTCTTCCGAAACATTGGGGATGTCGGAGGTGGTTATTTCTGGTCCCAATTTTGTTTCTCTGACATCTGAGGCAAAATTTTCAAGATAAATTGAACTATAAACATCATCTTTAACCAATCTTTCAGAAATTAAAATTGCATCTTCATAATTTCCTCCCCGCCAAGGTATAAAAGCAACTAAAATATTTCGACCCAAAGCCAAATAGCCATTGGAAATTGCTCCGCCATCAGCCAAAACCCCTCCCTTTTTGACTTTTTCCCCATTTTTGACTAAGGGTTTTTGGTCAAAACAAGTATACTGATTAGTTCTAATAAATCTCTTTAATTCGTAAACCTTGTTCTTTGCTATTTGCTCTTTGCTCTTTGATTTTATTGTGATGTGATTCGCATCAACCTCAATCACTACCCCGTCTTCTTGGGCCAAGACTACCTGGCCGGAATCGATTGCCGCTCTCCCTTCCACTCCGGTCATGACCAAAGGTGGCTGAGGACAAAGAAGAGGTACGGACTGTCTTTGCATATTTGAACCCATCAGGGCTCGATTGGCATCGTCATTTTGTAAAAAAGGGATGAGAGAAGTGGCAATAGAAATTGATTGTTCTGGGGAAACGTCAATAAAATTAATTTCTTCTCTTTTGGCAATACCCGGTTCTCCTTTAATCCTGGCTTCAACTTTCTCAGGAATAATATAACCCATTTTATTTATTGGTACGGCTCCGGAAGCAATGTTATATTTCTCCTCTTCATAAGCGTTAAGATAACGAATCTCAGATAATACTTTGCCTTTTTCAACTTTAAAATAAGGAGTTTCTAAAAAACCATAAGGATTAACCTTGGCAAAAGAAGCCATATGACCGACCAATCCAATATTCGGTCCCTCCGGAGTTTCGATTGGACAAATTCGGCCATAGTGAGATGGTTGAACATCTCTAACTTCAAATCCGGCTCTTTCTCTGGTCAAACCTCCTGGGCCGGTGGCCGATAATCTCCTTTTGTGCTCTAATTCGGCCAAAGGATTTTCATTATCCATAAATTGACTCATTTGGCTGGCAATGAAAAATTCCTTGATTACTGCCATCACCGGCCGGGGATTAATTAACTGAATTGGAGCCAGGGTAGAAATATCCAGGGTTGACATTTTATCTTTGATAATTCTTTCCATTCTCACCAAACCCACCCTCATTCTGTTGATTAGTAATTCATTTAAAGTTCTTACCCTTCTATTTCCCAGATGGTCAATCTGATCCGGTTCTCCTTTAGGGTCATTATTTAATCTAATAATTTCTCTTATTACCTGCACTACATCGGCCGGTTTCAAAACCCTATCCTTGACGGTGATTTCATCACCTTGTTTGATGTTAGATGTTTGATGTTTGATGTTTATTTTTTCTCTTTTTACTTCTAACTTCGAACTTCTAGCTTCTAACTCTGGTAATCTTTGCCACATTCGCCAACGTCCCACTTTGGAAAGGTCATATCTCTCAAAATTGAAAAACATATTTTCTATTAATTCTCTGGCCGTGTCAGGAGAAGCCATATCTCCCGGCCTTAACCTTTGGTAAATCTCAACTAAGGCCTCGGCTTGATTATGAGTTGAATCTCTTTTCAAGGTTTCGGCCACATAATCTATCTCACCTTTGGAAACATCTTGAAAAAGTTCTTTGATTTGTAAATCTTGAGCAATGCCAAAGGCTCTCAATAAAGTTGTGGCCATCACTTTTCTTTTCCGGTCAATTTTCACACCAATTGCTCCGGTTAAATCTGTTTCAAATTCCAGCCAGGCCCCCCGATTAGGAATGATTTTGGCTCCAAAATAATTTTTTCCTTGAATATATTCGGCAGTAAAAAATGCTCCCGGTGAACGAATTAATTGGGAAATTGCCACCCTTTCCACCCCATTAACAACAAAAGTTCCCCTCTCAGTCATCAAGGGGAAATCGCCTAAAAACACCTCCTGTTCTTTGATTTCTTTGGTTTTTAAATTAATTAATTTTGTCTTTACCCTGAGGGGAGCTTCATAAGAGTCGTTATTTTTCTTTGCCTCCAAATCAGATTTATAATTTGGCTCGCCTAATTTGTAATCCAAAAACCAGAGTTCCAATTCCTTTTTAGTATAATCCCTAATCGGAGAAATTTCTTGAAATAACTCATTTAAATCTCTCTCCCAAAAATTTTTCCAACTATCTTTTTCTAAACTCAATAAATAGGGCAAGGGTAAGAATACCTTCGCCTTGCCAAAATTTTTTACCTGAATTTCATTCATGATTTTTAAATAAGCCAAAAAAGACCCTAAGTCCTTATTTTATTAGGGCAAATCTTTTATTTCAATTTTATAAAAAGAGAAAAGTCAAATTTGTAATTTCAATTTTACTCTTTTTCAAAAATTTGTCAACCCCACCCCAAAATTTGAGGTGGGAGCAGGTTTTACTTCTTTAGTTCTTCTATTTGAAGAAAACCAAATTCATATACCGAGCTTCCATTTATGGAAGCGAAGGTGAAGAAGAGAACGAAGTCCTCTTCGCCTTAGTTTATATTATACTTTAATTTTAATAGTAGGCAAACAGAGTGTCAAATCAGTGGGTTTTGATACTTTGCAAAATTCCTAAAGCCAAAAAAGTGGCAATTAAACTACTACCACCGTAACTAACTAAAGGTAAAGGAATGCCAATGATTGGCAAAATACCGATATTCATCCCGATATTAATGAAAATTTGGATAATGAAAAGAAGGGAAAGCCCCGAAGCAAAAAGATAGGCAAAATTTGACTGGCTGGATGCCAGCCACCCACCACCCATGGCAATTTTAAAAATTCGCCAGATTAAAATTGAAAAAAGAAAAAGTAAAATCGAAACTCCAATTAATCCTGTTTCTTCGGCGATGGCCGCGAAAATAAAATCGGTCTGGGGCTCGGGTAAAAAACCCAATTGGGTTTGAGAACCCCTGCCAATACCTTGGCCAAAAATCCCACCAGAACCTACGGCAATTTTTGCCTGTCTTTGGTTCCAGCCAATTTTTAATGGATCCGATATCTGGGGCCAAATAAAACTCAAAATTCTCTCTTTTTGGTAATCTTTGAGAAAGGTTTTCCAACTGAAAATAAAAATTAAAAGAAAAACTAAAACCAAAATCAAAAAATGACGTATTTTTATTCCCGACAAAATCAAGACTCCGAGCCAGAGGGAAATTAAAATTAGAACCTGACCCAAATTTGGTTGGAGGAAAACCAAAAAAGAAGGAATAAAAATATAAAGACCGGAAATTAAAATATGGTTTATCCGATACATCTCAATATGTCGGGTTGAAAAATATTTTGCCAGTAAAATTATTAAAACAATTTTGGTAAACTCTATTGGATCGATAGAAACTGGACCCAATTTATACCAAGACTTTGTTCCCCTTATTTCCGGGGCGAAAAAAAATAAACCCACTAATAATGCCAGACAAAGAAAATAGAGAATTAAAATTAAATGGGGGTCTTCTCTGAGTGTCCGCCAATCAAAAAAACTAATAACGAGCATTAAAAAAACTCCTATTCCAAAAAAAATGAGCTGTTTTTTAAAATTCAAAAAATCCCTTTTCCCCAAGGAACTACTGTAAAGAGATAATAAACCTATTCCAACCAATAAAAGAGTAGTGATAATAAGTACCCAGTCTAATTTTTTTAGATGATGAATCATTTTAGCATTTGGAGAAATTCTTTTTCGTTAATAATTTTGACTCTCAATTTTTTGGCTTTTTCGAATTTTGAACCGGGTTCTTTGCCAATAATAACAAAATCTGTTTTTTTAGAAACCGATTCCGAAATTTCTCCACCCAAAATTCTGATTTTTTCTTTTGCCCCTTCTCTGGTCATTGTTTCCAAGCTGCCGGTGAGAACAAAAGTTAATCCTTTCAATTTTAGATATTGGATTTTAGATATTGGATATTGGATTTTTACGCCAACTTTTTTTAGTTTTTCAATAAATTTACAATTTCTTTTTTCTTGAAAAAATTCATAAATTGATTTTGCCACCACCGGGCCAATATCCATTATTTTTTGAAGTTCCTGAAAGGAAGCATTTTTTAGTTTTTCGAATAAGCAAAAATATTGAGTCAAGTCCTGGCTGGTTTCTTCGCCAACATTTCTAATTCCCAAAGCATAAATGAATTTTGCTAAAGTAATTTTCTTTTTTGCTCGAATGGCTGAAATTAAATTTTGGGCTGATTTCTCGGCAAACCTTTCTAAATGAGAAATATCATCTTCTTTTAACAAAAATAAATCGGCTGGATCAGAAATTAAACCCTCGTCCAACAATCTATCAATGATTTTTGGACCCAAACCCAAAATATCAAAAGCCTTTCTTGAAATAAAGTGATAAAAATATTCCCTTTTACGGGCCGGACATTTTGGATTCGGACATCTCCAGACAACCTCTCCCTTTCCTCTTTCAAGTCTGGTACCGCAAACTGGACAAACTTTCGGCATCTTGAATTCTTTTTCCTTTCCGGTTCTTAATTCCGGCAAAACTTGAATGACATCTGGAATGACATCCCCGGCTCTACCGACAATGACCGTATCGCCAATTTTTACTCCTAATCTTTTTATTTCATCTTCGTTGTGCAAAGTTGCCCGAGAAATTTTAACTCCGCCAACTTCAACTGGTTTTAAAACGGCAACCGGGGTGATTGCTCCAGTCCTGCCAACCTGCAATTTAATATCCTCAATAATTGTCGTCGTCTGCTTTGGCGAAAATTTAAAAGCCCTCACTCCTCTCGGGCTCTTTCCAACTATTCCCAATTTTTGGAAAATTTCATTGTTATTAACATTGATTACTACTCCATCGATTTGAAATGGGAGTTTCTCTCGCTTTTCCCCCACCTCTTTCCAAAATTCTACTATCTCTGATAAATTTTTGCATTCCCGACCCTCATCGGTCTTGAATCCCAAAGCCAGCAAAATTTGGTGTTTTTGAGAATGCGTTTTTTGACCCAAATCGGTGATAAGTTCATAAGCCAAAAATTTTAATGGTCTGAAAGCGGCCAATTTCGGATCTAATTGCCTGATAGAACCGGCCGCTAAATTCCTGGGGTTGGCGAAAGTTTTCTCGCCTCTTTTGGCTAACTCTTTATTCAATCTCTCAAAATCTTTAACATCCATATAAACCTCGCCTCTAATCTCAATTTTCCCTTTTTCAATCAATTTTTTAACACCCGAGGTTAAATATTCAACTCCGGGTGTTGAATAGTCTCGGTGGATTTCCAATTTCAAGGGAATTGATTCAATTGTTTTTAAATTTTGGCTGACATCTTCGCCAATTTTTCCAGTTCCCCTTGTTGAACCAATTTTAAAAATCCCATTTTCATACAAAAGAGAAATAGCAAAACCATCAATTTTTAATTCGGCAAAATATTCAAATTTCTCTGAAGGCATCAATTTTTTTAAATAATCTTCCCAATCTCTCAATTCTTCTTCGGCAAATATATCTTCAATTGATAACATCGGGATTTTGTGTTCAACTTTTTTGAATCCCTCCAATGGTTTACCAGCCACTCTCTGGGTTGGGGAGTCGGGAGTGATTAATTCTGGAAATTGTTGCTCTAATTTATAAAGTTCGTGCTTTAGGGAATCCAAAGCCGCGTCAGAAATCTCCTGCCTATTCAAAACATGATACAAATAGCGGTGATAATTAATCACCTTTTTTAACTTTTCAATCCTCTTTTTCGCCTCATTCTTAGTCATATATTATATTATATCAAAATAAAATTCCCTCTTACATCCCATAATGGAGAGGGGTCGGGAGAACCCTCCGGTTCTTCCGTGTAGGAAAAGATTAAAAACCGAGGGTTGTTAAGGAGCGGCGTTAGCGCGATTGCCGAAGGCAATATTTCAAAAATTCGCGCGTGCCGCGACCTGATTGTGTATTAGTACTAGTATTTGATTTCAATGGCGCGCTTTGTTTCTTTGTAGGTGCCAATTGATTTTAAACAATAATTTGGAGCAGTGCAACTTGGATCAGTACTCGAGGTATTAACAAAAACTTCATATTTTGCTCCATTTAGCAATGTAGTTTCGGGAATAGGGCTAGTGGTTGACGCCATTAAAACTTCTTCAATCCCATTGTCAGCAGCGAAAAAAGCGATAGTCGAATAACCAATTCCAGTCATCATTTTTGTTTGTTGAATTAAAATGGCAGAAAGCCCCAAGCCAATGGCTAAAACAACACTCAGAATTAAAGAGGTTAACAAAATTGAAACTCCCCTATTAGAAGCGGACTCCAACTCACCCGCCACCCTCCCACCTTCGGTGGGCCCCTTACGCGGATTACTACGCGGATTTACGCGGAAGAAATTTTTCATTCTCATTGTTGGATATCTAAGTTTCTTTGGGAAATAGTAGTTTGAAGCCGGATTTTTGTTTCCGGTTGGTTCTGTTTTCGAATTTCAAATGAAATTGTCAATCTTGGTTGAAGATCATCTCCTTGAGTTTGGCCAGTGAGTTGAAATTTAAGCGAGCCAGCGGGAATTTCTAAATCAGCGAGAGTTAAGGGTAAAATGTTTCCGGCTCTATTTTCTTTTAATTGACCTCCCTCTAAATAAAATTCCTGGCATTCGTCGTTATAATTTCTAAATTTTATTCCCTGACCAGAATGAGTGAGCTCATAATTCACTTTATCTCCGAGAAGACAATTTATTCCTCCCAAATCATCTTTTTTTGCCATTCTTAAAGCCCGACTGATATATTCTAAGGCATAAGAGGAATTATCAACAATTTCCATTATCGCCAGGGCCTTTCTTTGACCTCTAAGGGAAGTGATAAAAAGCCCAGTTGGACCAGCAATAATGAAAGAAAAAATGGTAACGGCTACTAAAACCTCAATTAAAGTGTAGGCATTATTTCTCATACCAATTGGTGAGATATTCAAGGGCTTTGAAATTATGGGTTCTGCCTTTTTCTGTCCACTCAACATTAACTTCAACTTTTATGGTACTGGTGGAAGGCTCTTCAATGAAAATTTTTCTTTTAAATATTGTTGAGCTGCCAGAAGAATAACTATAAAAATTATTGGCATCGATATTTAAAAATAAAGGCGAGGTATCATACGATGGATAGGTCGTTAAATTTTGACTCAAATAATCGGCTTGCCAATTTCCATTTGGTAAGCCATCATCCCAAGTGCTGGTGGCGGTTCTGGACTGGAGCCAATTGGTGTCTCTTATATTTCTAACGATTTCAATTCCTTCCTGAACTAAATAAGAAGCAATTAAACGTTCTTTTACCAAAGAGGCAGCCGACAAAGTTTGGCTAATTAAAGCAAAGGCAGAACCAATTCCCACAGTTAAAATAAAAATCGCCGCAATAACCTCTAATAATGTGAAACCTTTAGTATTCATTAATTGTTAATTGTTAATTGTTATTAAGCCAATTTGATTGACTTTGATGATTTTGGTTTTAGCGGGGTTGGTTTCAAGAGAAAGAGTGATTTGGGCTTCTGAGATAGCAGGGCAGTTACCGGAAATACAAACTTGAGGATCAGGAGGTAAAAAAACGATATTCAAAGGAGAAGCGGAAAGACCGCTAATTTTCACTTTTTTCTCCAGGTTAAGAATTTCCAAATCCTCACCAGGGTCAAAAACCTTATTATCATTTAAATCGGCAAACAAAGTATAAGAGATGGAATTTATTTGAAAATTTACTCCGAAGCCGCCTTTAAAACTCGAGGGGGCGCCGGGATATGCTTTAGCCGAAAGGGCTAATTCTTCAGCCCTTCTTAAATCCTGGGCTAATTTTTGGGCTGACCTCAAAAGGGTATATTCTTTTTCCCCTACCCGATAATTACTCAATACAATGCCAGAAAGTAAAATAATAATGGCAATTACTACTGTCAATTCAAGAAGAGTAAATCCCTTGTTTATAGAAGCGGACAAACGCGGATTACTACGCGGATTTACGCGGATTATCTTTTGTCGAGCTTTATCATATACTCTTCGCTTAATTTCTAATTTCTTTGTTCCAAAATTAATAAGTAATCCAAGCTTATATTCTGAACCTTTCAAGTAAAGCCAGAATTGTCTTTCGTCTTCTTTGGTAAGATATGGTTTACATTTTACCTCAATTAAGACATTTTCATTAACAATTTTGTCTGGTGTGTATGTGCCGACTTTTACATTATCATAATAAATCTTTATACATTTCTGATTTTCTACTTTTAAACCTTCATTTTTTAAAGCTAGAGATAAGGCTCGGTCAACAATTCTTTCTTTAAACGCTCCCCCAAACTGTTTCCAAATTTTAAAACATGCTTTTCGAATTTTATAAGTTATCTCTTCATATAAAAGCTTCTCTCCTGTTTTAGTAACCATAATAGTTCCGCGTTTTTCCGCGTTGGTATCCGCGTAAATCCGCTTCTACATTTTTAAAAAGGGGAAACTTCCCGCCATTCGGGAAGAGAATATCCAATATTAACAGTCTTTGAGTCGAGGCAGTAAAAGCTATCGGAATCGGTAACTTTTAAGCTAACATTTTTATTACCACTGGAAGTAAATGCTGTTGTTGATGTCGTTGATGTCGTCGAAGTAAAGGTTGCTGGATTTCCATCTTGAAATGTCCAATCCCACCTCGATTTACTGGCTCCAACATCAACTGTTGATTGATCGGTAAATTGAGTAAGTTGTCCAACCGTAGGAGATGTTGGGCTCCATATGAAATCGATGTAGGGATAGGCATGGCTAGGGGTAGTGAAACTATCTACTGTTGACCAATTTGACCAATTGCCGGCAGAATCTTTGACCCGCACTTTCCAATAATAATAAGTAGTTGCCCAATTCAAAGAACTCAGCCAATCTGAATTATCATCATTACTCAGATCTAAGGCATAGGAATTTGCTGAACTTGTTGCTACTAAATGATTAAATTTTGGATCAGGAAAACCAGAATTATCATCTAACCAAATTTCATAGGCAGCTTGGGGATCTCCATCCGGATCTGAATAGGTCCAAGAAAGAGTTACTGAAAGCCCAGAGGCGACTTGGGGAATAGTTCCCCAGGCACAGGGATTTTGAGAATCTGAAGTTGAGGTAACAACTGGAGGCTGATTTAAGGGAGTTGTCAAAAAGACTTTATAATTTGAAGTTGTACAAGAATTTTGATTTTTACAATTAAAAGAAATCCAACCAATCACCATATCTGACCAAGCCCAATTCCTGAATTCTTGGGGCGAAGTTGAGGTATCTAACCAAACCCCATAATTTGTATCCCTTAATCTAATCCAACCATCCCAGCCGCCGCCATAAGCCAGAGCCCTTGCCCAGCCCTGAACATTATTTGAAGAATCAATCCAAGCTCGACAAGGAGAAACAGGACATCCTGAAAGTTCTGATTCATTAAAAGTGAGCCAGCCAATATTTTCTGACCAGGCATAACCGGAAAAAATCCCGGTTGAGGGATTGATATTTACTCCGTAATTTACCGCTCCGCAAGTCCCGAGATTTAGGCAGTTAAAAGAAATCCAGCCAATATTTTCTGACCAGGCCCAACCCGAAACATTATCGGTTGTTCCCGCCTTTGCCTTTCCAAAAATAAAAAAACCAAAAACAACAAAAATAATTAACAAAAATATTTTACTAATCTTTGCCATTATTCTATTTTACCCCATTAGAAATTCAAGTGCAAATTTCATAATGTAACGAGGAAAGAGCTCGTTACATTTCTTTTATAGCCTCATTTCTATGATAATCGAAACTGATTAATAACTTTATCAAAATTTGATTAATTGTTGCCAGAAGTTTAAAATACCCTGTTTAGTTGCTTCCCTCCTAATATAATGCTTATCCATTTTTTCATCCATCATCTTTAAGATAGAACGAGCATCTTCTAAATGCTTTTCCGAGCTGTTTAATCTATACCAACGTAATTTACTTAACAAAAGATCTTCTGGTGAAATAAAATAGATAACTTGTCCATTAAATGTCTGGGGTATTGCTCTTTTTATTTCTTTCAAGCCGACTGGATTTTTTGTTATAACCCAAAAATCTACTTTTAAGCCTGTTTCTGGATGAATAAAATTAAATTCTCCCTCTTGCTGAATAGCTTTTTCTACTGTTTCTTCATCAATATAACCAGCTTCAGAAAGACTTCTAAGCAGACTTATTAATTTAAAAGATTGAGCTTGTTTTAATTGAACTACAATATCAATATCAAAAGTTGCTCTGGGTTTTCCCCAAACTGAAACAGCAAAACCACCAGTGATACAATAGCTAATATTTAATTTTTCTAAAATTTTAGCTACTTCAATGAGTAATTCTTCCGGGGTCATAAGACTTAGCTAATTTATTGAGTTTTAAACATAATTCAACTAATCTAAAAGTCACTTTCAGCTTAGTATCAGAAGACATTTTCTTAAAACACTCATTTTGTCTCTCGTCGGCGCTTTTTTTATTTTTTAAAACAATTTTGGGCTTTTGGGACATATTAATAAAAAACTATACTCTTTTAAGAGTATAGCAGAATATAACTCAACCTTCAAAAGACTGTATAATGCAACGAGGAAAGAGCCCTATACACAAACCATCAATGGTTTGTGTCGGGCTCGGCAGAAACCTTTTCAAAAGTTTCTGCATAGAGCTCGTTACATTTCTAAACGGGACTAACGGGGGTTTACCACTTTTTAAATAGAAAAGAGGAGGGATCGACCTCCTCTATATAAGATTTTATCGCATGGGATAAGTTATCGTTATCGTTTGCGTATTCGGTTCCCATTGAACATCACAACCAAGATTTTCTGTAATGAATCTCAGCGGTAGCATTGTTCTGCTATTAATTATTTCAGGAACTACTTTCGAATTTGTTGAATCAATTGGAGTATCAATACCATTTACTTTTGCAATAGATTTGCCAATCCAAAGTTCAATAATCGTATCTTTAACTGTTATAGTTACTTTCTTTTCCCCTCCATTCCATTCGATTTTCCCACCAAGCGCTTCAATAATTGCTCTTATTGGGAGAAGAGTTCTACTGTTTTTAATAACAGGTGGAGAATCAAGATATCTTGTCTCGCCGTTTACAGTAAATGTTGACTTTCCAATTTGGAGGATGATAACTGTTTGTGTTATTTCTTTCTCAAAGGTTGCTTCTATTGTATGGTTTGATGTAATGTTTGTAAATGTATATGAGGATATTGCACCTTTTGAAACTCCATCAACCTTAACATTAGAGATCTTATATCCTGAATCAGGCATTATTGTGAAAGTCTTTGAGTTACCGTAGTTAATGGTTACATTGCCAGATGGAGTAATTGTACCGTCATTCCCTGCAGAGGCTGTAATTGTATAGGTACCTATTGCATAGAGATAACCATCAATTGACCCAACATAGATTGTTCCATCTGAAGAAATGGCAGGAGAAGAGGAAATTGCATTACCTGTTTCATACTTCCATTTGAGAGTGCCATCTGGATTCAATGCATAGAGGTAATGGTCATATGACCCTACATAAATTGTTCCATCTGAAGCAATAGCAGGAGAAGAGGGAATCGTATTACCTGTTTCATACTTCCATTTGAGAGTGCCATCTGGATTCAATGCATAGAGGTAATGGTCATATGACCCTACATAGATTGTTCCATCTGAAGCAATTGCAGGAGAAGAGTAAATATAGCTACCTGTTTCATACTTCCATTTGAGAGTGCCATCTGGATTCAATGCATAGAGGTAATGGTCCCATGACCCAACATAGATTGTTCCATCTGAAGAAATTGCAGGAGAAGAGCCAACATAGCTACCTGTTTCATACTTCCATTTGAGAGTGCCATCTGGATTCAATGCATAGAGGTAATGGTCCCCTGACCCTACATAGATTGTTCCATCTGAAGCAATTGCAGGAGAAGAGCCAACAGAGCTACCTGTTTCATACTTCCATTTGAGAGTGCCATCTGGATTCAATGCATAAAGGTAATGGTCCTCTGACCCAACATAGATTGTTCCATCTGAAGAAATTGCAGGAGAAGACCAAATTTGGTCACCTGTTTGGTACTTCCATTTGAGAGTGCCATCTGGATTCAGTGCATAGAGGTAATGGTCCCATGACCCAACATAGATTGTTCCATCTGAAGAAATTGCAGGGAAAGAGAGAATCCTTTTACCTGTTTCATACTTCCATTTGAGAATACCATTAGGACTAATTGCATAGAGGTAATTGTCCTCTGACCCTACATAGATTGTTCCATCTGAAGAAATGGCAGGAGAAGAGGAAATTCCATTACCCGTTTTAAACTTCCACTTGACCGCACCATTGTTGCTTGAAGTATCATATGGGCACTGTCCTGTATGCTGTGCATTGTAATGAAACATTGACCAGATAGGTGTATTATCTGCTTTTACAACGCTTTCTCTTAACGCTCCTTGAAACAAAGAAAAGAACATTAAGATGATCAACAAAGCAACTAATCTTTTCATCTTGATCACCTCCTATCCTATGATGAAAGATTTTGTTGTATATATAAAAATTTTTTTAATGTGCTTCAAAGGTACTAATTAAATTTGAGCATAGAAAAACAGCTCTGTCAAGAGCTGTAAAAGTTTATAAGATATAAAAAACCAAAAATCTATCTCATCGAATTTTCCACTATGTTTTTGAACTTATACACTTTTAATGAATTTTATTATTTCGGTGGCGGTGGCGGTAATAACATCTTACTTATCGTTTTAGCTGTATAAGAATCTCTTTTCATAATGTCCCAATTAGATTCGACTGTACCTATCACAACCTGATCATTTATCTGAAGACTTTCTATATTTGCCGGAGTTTCTTCCTTTGTTACCAGATCATAGAGAGATATCTTTGTGTCTTTATTTACTGAAACGACTATCGATTTCGTCTTAACAGGAGGTTCGAGGAAAATTTTATCTATGTTTACCTCAACGGTTAATTCTGCTCCAGAGTCTTTTTTTTCGATTTTTGTTAGTTTCCCTTCAATTAAAAATGCTGGATATTCAGGATTTGGCTTTGGGCTTGTAGGAGATGTTATTGGAGTTGTAGTAGCTGGAGGAGTCATAGTTCTCTTCGAGGAGGGAAGTTGAAAACGAAACAAAATAGCAAAAACACTAACGATGATTATGATGATTATAATTAAGATTATTAGAGATGATAATTTTTTCATAAATTTTATGTTTTCCGTTTTCAATGACCTTTAATTCATCTTAACAAATTTAACGACCTTTAAATTATTTTAACAAAACCTTAAAGAGGATGTCAATAGCAACAAGAAAAGAACTTTGGGTGAGAACTAAAATGATAGCAGCTAAGAACATAAAGAGAGCAAAAGGAAAAGTTTTATAAATTCCGACACTGGATTGGAAGTCATTATTAAATAAATTTTTAATAATTTTTATTTGATTACTATTCAAACCACCACCATCTATCCAGCTAAAACTTTCTTTTTCTTCTTTTGTTTTTAATTTTTCTAATACTAAAGAAATTCCATTCGGAAGGACAATCATTCCCTCCTTAAGGTCTCTAATTTTTACTCTTTTAATCTCTTTTTTCTTGATGTAAAAATCTAAAATCTGGCGAGTAAAACCTATTAACACCATAAGAACTAAAGCCGTTTTTAACATATTTTGAAGAGTTTGGGTCTTTCCCAAAAAAAGGAGAAGGCTGCAATATATTATCACAATTCCGTTAACAAAAAAACCTAGCCATTTTTTCTTTGTTTTAATTGACATAAAACTCTTCATTATTAAAAAGAAAAGGAAATAAAGAAAAAATGGACTAGAAAGAATTTTACTAACTGAAAAATTTTTTAGAAAATTGGCTAGCAATCGGATTAACATATATATAAAAACATAGTTTAAATACATCGAAAGGAACCAGCTGCTAAAGGGTTTTAATTTCTTAAAAAAAATTTTAAAATCAAAACTTCTAAATTCTTTTAATTTTTGTTTCAATCCATATATCTCTTTTGCTCCGGTCAAAAATGCATTACCTACCAACACCAAAAAAAGGGGAATGAATAAATTTATTAAAAGAGCAAAAGATGGAAAATAAAGAACGTAACTTTTTGAATAAAATTTTAGAGGTAGTAAAAAAGCATAAAGAGTAAAAAGTTTTGCATCGCCAGCTGACCACAATTTAAAATACCACAAAAAATAACAAATAAAAAAAGAAATTAAACCGTTTAGAGCCGCCTCAGAAAGATAATAAAAATTCTCCTTTTGATGGAGAAAAAAAAGATTATAAAAGAAAAGGATTGAATAGAGAAAAAATCCGCACAAAACACCTATCATAATGACTCTATTTAAAATTTTCCCATATTTAATATCGGTGTAACTACAAATTAAACCAATTGCAAAAAGAGGGACTAAAAATAAACAATCTATAAAATCTAAACTCATATTTATAAAATAGGATGAAAATAGTTTCTTCCGTCTAATTTTATATTCATCTTTTTTTTAACAGGGCGGAATTCATTTCCTCCAACCATTTTTAAATATCCTTTATGAATACCAAGACAATATTTTTTATACAAACATTCTTGGCATATTGGCAAAAAAGAAACTTCATCTTTAGAAAGTGTCCGCCAAACATATTTCAATAAAGAATAATTTAATACGCATAAAGGGAAATGATAGAGCCGAAGTTCTTTAAATTTTCCTGCCCATTTTTTTACATTTTTTTCTAAAATATTTTTTACTTCACTATAAATAATCCCAACAAATTTAAAATTTTTTTCACACCTTCCCTCCATTTCTTCAAACATTAAAACTACCCTATCCACTCCAAGGAAATGTTTATAAATAAAGTTTAAAATTTTATCAAGAGATTGATAGTTTTGTTTAATAATGACTATTCTCAACTCTACTTCATGAGAATCATTTCTATATTTTAAAATATTATAAATTCCTTTCACAACTTGATTAAAACCATTTGGAGCAAGGGTAATGGTTTCGTAGCTTTTTTTGTTCCATCCATGAAATGACACTTCCCAAATTACGTTGTTTATTTTTAAGGCTTCCTTGGCAAAAGAAGAATAACAAAATCTTCTCCCATTAGTTGCAATTACAATTCTATTTTGTGGAAAATTATTTCTAAACCATTTTAGAAGTTCTAAAAAATGGGGATGGATAGTTGGTTCACCACCGGTAAGGTTGATGTTCTCTTTTGTGATTCTCAAACGTTCTTTAAACCCTTTTACTCTTTCAATGATTTTTTCATAAGTATACTTTTTTGCATCTTGACTATTCTGAAAACCTATCGGATTAGTACACATTATGCAATTGTTATTGCATCTATTCCAAAGGCAAATATCGGCCATGTTAATATTTTCTAAAACTTAAAATGTCACAATGTTGTTCTCTCCCCATTCAGCAATCTCGGCTTCTTTCACATCGTAATGTTTAGCCTCTCTTAAAAGCTGAGTTTGGGCTATCTTTTTAGCTTCCTCTAATGATTTTGCCTTAACCCATCCTAAAACCTCAAAATGTTCTTCACTTTTATAGGTTAAAATATATTCTTTTTCGGGGATATTATTATTTTTTTCTTTCATTGTTAAAATATCTATTTAATTTTAATTTTCGGCCTTTGGATCAAAAATTTTATTAACTTTCCAGTGCTTCTATTTTTTTTATCTCCCAATTCTCCCCTTGTCATAAAAAGGATAAAATTCTAAAATAAGGGATTATGGCATTTTCTGTTTTGTTAAACTCGGCACAAAACATCCAAACAACCTCATCTATTTTGATAACGGCAGCATTTTTATTGATGTTTTTTCTCATATGGCTTAATCGAAGAATTTTCTTTGATTTATTCAAAAACATTTCTTGGCATAGTGGCATTTTTCTTCTTCTCTCAATAATAATTTTTTCATTGTTATGCGTTTTTGCAGGATTTAATTTTAAATCATTTATTCCTTCAGACACGGAATGGGAAATCTTAGAACAAGCGAAGGAGCTAGTCCAGGGAAAACAAATATTTATTCTTCTTCGTTACGGCTTAGTTTACCCTCTCTTACTGTCTTTCGGTTTCCGGTTATTGGGATTTAATCCCCTCGTGGCTTCTATCATGACTCTCGTCTTTGGAGTCCTGTCAATCCTTCTCGTTTTTGTTCTGTCCCAGGCTGTTTTTAAAAATGATAAGGTTAGTCTATTATCTTCTTCTATCTATGCTTTTACGCCTCTTGTATTTGTTTTTACCTCTTTCCAAATGGGTTTTCCTGCTGTTATAACCTTTTTCTTACTCTCCTTTACCCTTACCGCTATTTTATACTTCCAGTATCAAAAAGCAAGCCTTCTGGCCCTGTCTCTCATTCTGCTCGTCCTAACATCCCAAATAAAACCGGAGTATTTCATTCTAATAGTTCCTTTCGGTATTTGTTTTTTTCTGTTCAAGGAATATAAAAAAGTTTCTATCCCTATAATCTTGGGTCTTATAATCATTTTTCTCATATTTTCTATCCCCTATTTTATTAAAAATGCTCAATTTAAAGAAGGATTTAAGGCCGGCTGGTGCGGTACTCCTTCACAAATTTTTTATAACGGCGAAGCACACTCTTATAATCTGCCCTTGACAAAATACCTGGATCCGATATTAAAATTTTTAACTAACACTCGATTCTCAATAAATTATTTTATTTACGACGTGCCGAATTTTGTTAAATTTTGGACATCTCGATCTTCTATTTTTATTTCTATTTTAATTTTGGTTGGCATTATTCTCAGTTTTAAGAGGTACCCAAAAGAATCCACCTTCTTGCTGTTACTTTTCTTTTCCATATCCTTTCTCCATATGGCAGATTGTGCTTTTTACGAATCGAGGTATGCTATTCCCACCTATGGATTGGTCGTCATTTTCGCCGGTTTCGGATTAAATTTTATCGACGAAAAAACTGTTCAATTTGTAAAAAAACAGCATCTTTTTAAAGTTGCACTGCTGATCACACTTTTCCTGTCTTTGTATGCTTATTGGTATTTTAACGATTATCAGCCCTATCTATTTAAAGGATCTTATCGCGATTATCTGTATAATAAGAGAAGTGTAGTCGATGATTACAGCAGATTAAACAACCTCTTAAAAGGTATAGCCAAGGAAAATTCTTATTTTTTCGTTCCCCATGCAAACGAAGAGGAAATTTTAAGATTTTTAGGATACCAGGTAAGTTCTCTTAGCGAGATGAAAGCTTTTCAACAATTTGATAGGGCAGATTTTACAACGGCGAAATTACCGTTAGATATGACGAAAAACAATTATTTCATTCAAAGTTGGTATTGTCAAACACTAATAGAACTAAGAACTTTATGCGAATTTGTAAAAGAGAATTACAAACTCAAATTAATAAAACAAACAAACTATGATAGTTTTTATTCTTTTATTAATGAAGATTAAGAAAAAATTTTTAATTTAATAATTGTCCAAAGGCCGATTAAACCATCGCGAAAACGAATTTTTTTCCCTTCGCTATATTTCCTAGGATTATAATGAATAGGGACTTCTTTTATGGGATAACCGGATTTTAAAATTTTAACCGTTACTTCCTCGCAAAAATCAAAGCCTTTTGCTTCTAAATTAATACTTTTAAGAATATCGGTTCTAAAAAGTTTATAGCCGGTGTTAATATCGGTAAGATTTGAATCAAATAATATATTTAAAACGGCAGTCAGTAATTTACCACCTAAAAATAATAAGAAGTAACCACGATTTGTTCTGCCTAAATTACGCGAACCATAAATAACCGGCGAGTTCCGACTAAGGGCACCCAAAAGAATCTTGTAATCCATAGGGTCATATTCGAGATCAGCGTCTTGAATTAAGATAAAATCACCCGTGACGTATTTCAAGGCAGTCTTGATAGCTGCTCCTTTTCCTAAATTTTTAGCGCAAGATACAAGAATGAAATCAATCTCTTTTTTTAATTCCTCCAATATCGCGCCAGTTTGGTCTTGCGAGCCGTCGTTAACAACAATGATTTCTTTTTCTAAGTTGGGCAGATGTACTCTTGAAATTTTCCGAACTATATCAGTAATAGTTTTTTCTTCATTAAATACAGGAATAATAATAGAAAGTTTCATTAAATAAAATTTTACTAAATGACCTTTTTTAATTCTTCGTCTCCAAAATGCCTCAGGTATTCTTTCCAGATACCTTCGCATTTTTGATATAATTTACAACCCTGGCATCTTTTGGTTTTTGCTCGACCAACTTCTGCTCGGCTTTTTTCCACATCCGGGTTATAAAAATCGGGGGCGATATGTTCGGTTTGGAAAATCCTTACTTCCTGTAATTCGCTGATTTGATTTAAATAATTCTGGAAATAACAAAGAGGGACATAACGGATATCCCAATGGTGAAGGTGATCTCTCTTTCCTATATCTAAACATCGATGAGCATACTCGGCTACCTCGGAAATTCTAGGCACAAACTCATCAAAATGATCGTGAGCTCCTCCTTCATTGGGGTCAACAAAAATGAATTCAGCATCACCAATTCCCAGACTTCTAATATATTCACCGATTTGAGGAAGAAATTTATAATTTTGCTTAACAATACAGGTATTGGAACCCAAATGAATATTTAATCCTAACTCTCGAGAAATTTTTTGAACATTTTTCACCCCTTTTTTTAATTGAAGAAAGCTTCCCTGAACTTGAGTCAGCCAATCGTGAAGTTTTGAAGTATGTCCATGAATAGAAAAAACTAAACTATTTAATCCAGCTTTGAGTATTGCTTTAGCAAGCTCCGGATATGAAAACATTCTTCCATTGGTAGACATCATAATTGTTGAAAAACCCAAGCCCTTAGCAAACCTTATCAGTCTAACAATATCTGGCCTGATGGTCATCTCTCCACCAATTAATTCTAAATATTCTCTTCCTCGCTTTCTGGCTTCAACCATTTCTCTTTCTATCTCCTGAATAGTTTTAATGGGCATTTCTCTTTTGTTGGCTTGATTGCAAAACCGACACCGATTATTGCATCTGTAACCAGTAATAATCACTGTTTTTTTAATTTTTTTCTGAAACATCTTAAATTATCTGTTTAATTTAGTTACCCTCACTGAAATTAAGAATAAAACCATCAGCTTCATCCTTTTTCTGATAAACGAATAAGGTAGAATCATTCTTTAATATCTCGATTTTCTTATTATCAACAGTAATTCTATTGCCACTTTTTATTTTCTCCATTAATGAATTGTCTACTAAGAAAAAAGGGGGAATTATCTTTTGGTAGTATAAAACTCCTTCTTTAATGTAACCATCAAAGATAACTAATTTAAAAAGGTCAAAAAATAAAATTGGTTTAGAAATGGTATATTTCACTATTTTTTCCACCTTTGGAGCATATTCATTCAATAAAGAATCAACCTCTTTGCCAATTTTTATACTTTCCGGGCAATCATAACGGCAAGGAATATGAGAAATAAACTGGAAAGACCGATAAGGGATGGGAAGATTTTTGTTAAACGGTTGGTAGTGTAGAAAATCGTTGAACTCCTCATCACCTACTCTAGTAGAAAAATTCAATAAATTATTAGCAAAAAGGCTGCATTTTTGGGTAGCTTTATAAGCCTGGTATGTAATAAGAGAGGAGTTGTATTGTTGGTTTTGATTAGCATACTTTAAATAATTCTCAACACAACATTTTGGATAACCCAATAAGTCTCCCAGCAATTGCCATTTACTTCCCTCTTCACAGAATGAATCTATTGTTTTTTGTGCTAAGGACTCATTATACGACAGGGCACAAGCATGGGACCTCTTTCCACAAATAATTTTATCACGGCAAGCGATATTTAATTCAGGGAAATTGGTTTTAATCAAACTAATTTCGTTTGGATTAAGTTGGTAAATCATAACTGGTTTTATTCCGGCAATAAGAGCAAGGAACTCTTGTAATATTAAATCGGTATCGGGAATAATAGCTGCTGCCTTTTTAAGTTTTTCTTTAATAGTATTCATAATTTAAATTCTTTAGTGCCATATAAATCAATATAGCTTTGCAAAACTCCATCACATCTCTTTCTATAGGGGCAATTTCTACAAAGGGAAATTCTTACTTTTTCAGGATTTTTTTCCAAACAAGGAAAAAAATAATTTCGGGCTTCTTTCGGCAAACTGCAGGGAAGGAATTCCACTAAAAGGAATTTTAATTCAGAATTATTCAAATAGGGCTTTATAGTATTAAATACATATTTACCCAATTCACTCATTTTCATAATAATTTTTTTATTGCGAGAACGTCTACTTAAAGGAGCAATAAATAAAATATTGATTTCATGCACTTTTAAGCTTATTAGTAAATCTATCATTTCTTTTAACTCAAAATAATTTAATCGATTCAAAGGAAGATTTATCAATAAACTTACTCCCGGTTTTTTCAATCTGGAAATATTAGAAATTCCTTTCACTGTTTGTTTAAAACTGCCTGGCACTTGAGTTTGCTTATCACAAACCGCAGCAGTAGCTCCAGGCAGAGAAATTCCTATTTGATTAACTCCGGTTTTAAGAAGTTTTTTAGCAAATTCCGGATAAGAAAGCATTCTGCCATTTGTTGTAATTCCTACTTGTCGAAAATTAAGATCAGTGACAAATCTCAAAATATCAAACAAATCATTTCTCAAGGTTGGTTCTCTTCCCATAAAATTGATAAAATCATATTTTTGTCTAACTTTCAAAATTTCTTTTTTGATTTCTTCAAAATCTTTTACCCTCAAATGCTCTAAATATTCATCGGCTTCACTACAAAAAATACAATTATTATTACATCGATAACCTATATAAACGTAAGGACCAATATTCATAATTTTCTGGTTTTTATTTGACCGAATTAATTATTTAGGATATAAAACATTATCTTTATAAAGGATAACGCAAAGTATCTTATTATTTTTACAAAATTCTATTAGTTTTTCAAGGTAATTATTGGTATAATCGGTTACTATTATAAGGTTCATTTTATCTTTTATTATTTTAGCAATTATTTCTTGCACCTGCTTTTCACTTTTTAAAGACGATTTTATTTTATTTCCTGTAAAATTATCTTTGTTAATTGGTTGAATACCATCGAAACCAAACAAATCCGTGTATTTTTTCCAAAATCCCTGACAATATTTATTTAAAATGCATTTTTCACACTCTTTGCTTTTCCCTTTATATTGGTTTATCCATTCTTTTGATGCCATTTCAAATTCATGAAAAGATTTTTCTCCAATTACGCCAGAGACATTTTCTTCACTTTGAGACAATGGATTTAAAACTTTTTCTTCAAACCCGGGAATAGCACAAAGGGGGAATTGTCCACAAGTTGCTATACTAACTTTATAATTTTTCTTTTCCAAAAATTCTAGCGCTCTTAAAAGATATGGTTTAAGGGAGCTCAATTTCACATAAATCCAGTCATTCAATAAAGCATTCCCTTGAGGAAATGGATAAGCAAATGTTATGTCTTTTATTTCAGGATACTTTTCATTTAAAAATTTTGTAAATTCTAAAAGGTCTTTATAGTTTTTTGATGTAATAACCTGATATATTGATAATCTTTTTTCTTTTTTAATAATATTTTCTATACCAGATATTGCTTTTTTGAATGTCCCTTTGGTATTAGTAAGTAATTCAGAAATTTTTTCTTTATGAGAATGTAAAGAAATACAAAAGCTCATTTTATTTTTTTTATCGGCATCAATCAGCATATTGAAATATTTTTCATCGGAAAGCCTAACGCCATTAGTAATTATTGATATTGAATGTAAGGTATTAAACTGTTCTGCGTATTTTATTATTTCTGGAATATCATCTCGAAGTGTCGGTTCGCCGCCTGTAAAAACTATGTCCTCTCCACCAAAATCCATGAATTTTTTTATTGTTTCCTTGACCTCATCTTTGCTCATTGAACCAAACTTACCCTTATTTTCCCCTTTTATAACACAAAAGACACAGTCTTGATTACATCTTTCATCTATATTTATATATAACATTTTTGGCGTTCTCTGATTTTGGTGAGAAAAAGTTTCTATTTCTTTACCTTGAAATATTTTTATCATTTCCATCTCTGGATTTATTTTTTTTAACACCGGCAACGGATCATCTTTGCGAGGAATAAAATCATCAACTCCATATAGTTCTGCCAATCTAGGATAAAAACCGACACAGATATTATTAAATGTGCATTCCTGACATTGAGGAGCCTTGGCTGCATAAGTAGAAGCTGGATTTGTAAAATCAAGAATTCTCTTTCCGGTAAAATAGTCATCGACTATCTTTAAATTGAATATTTTGGACACAGTAGAAATAGCATGCTCTTCGAAACCATTAACAATACAAAGAGGCACTATTTCCGAAACATCAAATTTAATCTTATATTTTTTACATCTTTTCATTGCTTCAATCAAATATGGCTTTACATCTCTCATTCTCGGTATTATCCATTTGTCTTTCCAAGCCCATCCTTCTGGCACAACTAAGCTTAAGTTAAGCCAAAGTGTCTGTAAATTCAAATTAAGATTATTTATAAAATCTATAAATTCAGGTAAAAATTTGTAATTAAGTGAATTAATTACGTGAATCACGTGAACGGTAAATCCCATTTTATCCGCCAGTTTTATATTTTTAATAATCTCTTCAAAACCGAAGTTTACCCCTCTTAGTTTATTACTAATTTTTTTTATATGACTATGGAAAGCAAAATTTATAATATCGAGACCAGCTTTTTTAAAATCAGATAATTTATTAATATTTAAAAGTGTTCCGTTAGTTTGAATTTCAGTTATAAAACCATATTTCTTTGCCAAACGAATAGCTTCTGAAAGGTCTGGGTAAAGTAGCGGTTCTCCACCCGTAAATATAATTCTTCTCGCCTCTGGATTTTTTGATAACTCCTCAATTCTTTTTTTTATGATTTCTAATTTAACGTTTTGGTTTCTATTATCTTCTGGCGGTCTATTACAAAATACACACCTTTGATTACAAGTAGTATTTGTTTGAATATAAGTATAAATCTCTCTTTTTGTGACAATGCTCGATTTAGTATTCTGATGGAATTTTTCTTTTAAACAAGCGTACTTTGCGGCTAATTTTTTTATTTCTTCATCTCCAAATAAATGGAGGTAATCTTTCCAAACTCCGGCACACTCTTTCGAAAAAATACAATCTTGGCATATCCCTATTCTTTCTTTATGAATATCGGTTGGAAATTCTTCACCCGACCCTCGAGAAAATCTTTTTGGATTATATCCAATTTGCTTTGTTATTTTTAATCTTCCTTGGGCAGTAATAAAATTAGCTCTCGGGTTTTTTCTTATATCGGGCGGAAAAATACATAAAGGAAAATCGAAAAAAGTTATCGTTTGAAAATCATTTAATAAAGGCCTCAAACTACACAGGGCGTTTGAAAGCTCGTTCATTTTTACATATAGAACATTATATCTCTCTTTTGCATATCCATCGGGAATTAAATCTAAGATATTCCACTGAGGAACACCTAAAGAATAAATAAATTTTCCTATTTGAAAAATATGTTGATAATTGAGTCTAAAAATTACGGTGTTTACGCTTACCGAAACATTTTTATATCTTAAAGCATTTTTAATTCCTGCTAAAGTTTGCTCAAAAGAACCTGGGGTACAAGAAATAATTTCATGTAGTTTTTTCTTATGCGCATGCAAAGTAAATGTTATTCTATTTAAACCCTCTTTTACGAGTTTGTCACAAAAACTTTTGTAGCTTAATAATCTTCCATTAGTACTTAACCCTATTTCTTTATATCCTAAATCTCGAGCCTGTTTTATTAAATAAAAGATATCTTTTCTTATTGTAGGTTCTCCACCTGTGAATTCCACCTTTTCATAGTTCTCTTTTCTTCCTCTAATTAAATCTTTTATGAGCTCTTCGGTAGTTCTATCAGAAAAATCCTTGCTTTTTGGTTTAACCGAACACATGACACAATTATTATTACAAGAAAATCCCGTGACTATCAAAAAAATTTGTTTATTGGAAGTTATTTGATTCATTTTATTTTTTAAGTTGTTATAGGTCTGAATTCATCCCAGCCAAAAATTTGGGGGTATTCCCTCCAAGGACCTTCGCAAATTCTATCATATTTACATTCTTTACATTGAGGGCCTTTTGTTTTCCCTTTGGTTTTTCTGTAAAAACCATAATCAGCTAATTCTACGTTATCATCAATAACACTGGTAAAGGGGATATATTGTTCAGAAACATATTTTTCATAACCTTTCATAAAGCAATAAGGGACAGCTTCGACCATCACTTTTATTCCTGCTTTTACTCCAATATCGATTCCTTTTTTTATATAAGGCACAGCTTCTTTATAGCGAGGTACTATCTTATTAATTAAATCTTTATCATGAGTAATAATTTGGTTAATATGCATAAAAGCAAATTGAAATTGGTCAACTTTTAAATTCACTAATAGTTGAGCTAAATTTGGCAAATCTTTATAATTCATTTTCGTAACGACGCTATTGGTAAGAATATATTGGCCTAATTCTCTTAAATTTTTAATACACTGCACTGTTTGTTCAAAACTTCCTGGCATCTGAGTTAAAGAATCATGTATTTTGGCATTGGAACCATGGAGAGCTGGAGAGAATTCATTAGCTCCTGCTTTTATTAAAGCTTTACAATAATTTATATAAGAAAGCATTCGTCCATTAGTTTGAATTTGAATAGATTTATAACCAAGTTTTTTCGCGTATTTTACCCAACCAATTAGCTCTGATCTTACTGTTGGTTCCCCCCCGGTAAAGACGATACCCTCATGATCATTTTTCATTCTTTCTAATATTTTTTTAACCTCTTTATCAGATTTATTAGGACAACTATATCTTTTATCTCCCTGAATACAAAAAAGGCAACGATTGTTGCATTGAAAACCAACTTTTAAATCAAGACGTTTCATTTTCTAAAAAAGGAAAGCTGACCGCCTTTTTTAACAAATTCTTCGACCTTTTTTCTTCATCTCTTTTATTTTTTATCACTTATGAAGGAAACCTAATAAACTAATAAAATTTCTTTTTTTCTTTTTCAAACCACTTTTTTGCCTCTTCGATATCTAATTTTTCTTTTTTCTTTTGACAAAGCTTATCATATTCTTCCAAAAGTTTTGCTAAATCTCTTTTAATTTCCTTTTCATCCCAATCTTTTCCTCCCTGAGTGCGAGCAATTTTTAATTTTTCAATTTGCCCGAATTTGTAAGCCCTATTTATTTTGAAAACATTTAATTCAAATTTTTTCTTTTTTAAAAAATAGATTGATCTCATTAAACTTCCATAAGCATGGAGTGCATTTTTCGGAGATTTGACAATTTCAAAATTTTTGATTTGACGCAAAATATCTCCTCTAAATTCTTTTGCTGTCTTAATCGTACAAAATTTTAGAAATCCTTTAAAGTCAAATTTTGGATGTAAATAAAATGGATTAGAAACATCCATAAAAAATTCAAGAGATCGATAATAAATAGGATCACTGAGTTTCCACAAATTAATGTCGAATCCATGTTCGCTTGCATTAACAGAATCCCAATAGTTTTTTGCGGCAAAAATTCCATAAATATCATAATCAGAATGTTTATTCGCCCAGCCAAAAGCTCTGCCTCCACTCAAACTTAAAACTAAAATTTTTGCTTTTTTGGAAAACTTTTTTTTAATTATTTTAATTATCCTTTTCTTTTTTTCCTTTTCGACCGAATGAAATTCGAGTTTCATTTTTTATCTTAACTTTAAAACATCAGTTGTTCGACCTCAAAGTTTAAACATTGAAGATTTCATCGTTGGTATTATTTTATTTTACTATTTTCAAAAAGTGATTCAACTTGATCCCAATTCCGGTCCTTCTTATAATGCCTTAGGAATGATTACAGAGAGAAAAGGAAATTATAATAAAGCCATTTCTCTTTTTGAGAAAACACTATCTCTAATCCCAGACTCAGAAAATAACCATCTTTCTTCATTCGCTTATTATCAATTAGCTGAGACTTATTTCAAAACAAATAATTATACTAAAGCCCTCCAAATGCTAAAGAAGGCCAAAAAATTAGCTAAGGGATTACCAGAACCGAAACCAATCTTATTACTATAAAATATAGAAAAACTTCAATTAGAAATAGAAAAAAAGTTAAATAAATAACCCTTGATTGTGTTTAAGAGGTTCTATCGTGAAAAGATAAAAACTCTTGATAGATCTCCTTTCTATTTTCGTATTCGTTAAACTTTTTTCTTCCTTTTTTTCCATCAGGAAAAATTATTTGATTATTTTTTACTGTATATAATTCTAAACACTCGCTAAACTTTTTAGGCAAAAGATATTTTTCACAAATCATATCATAATCACTTCTTAAAACAATCTTAGGAAGTGGTCTTGATATTCTAAAATAAACATTATTTTTTTGTAACTCCTCAAAAAACTTTATAATCTCATTTCCTGAGTGAGCATTTAAATTATTTTTTGAGAACCTAAACTTTAATAAAAAGAGGGTGAGCTCTTTTCTGCTCTGTTTATATTTTATTATTCTTTGAATCAATAAACTTAATTTTTCAAAATCATCAATATAGATATATGGATTGTCTTTCATCTCACTTCCCGCTTTTTGCAAATTAAGTTTAAATTGATTAAAAAATAAACTACAAAACAATTTACCTCTTTTGATCTCTAAACATGGTTTCTTTTTTATTAAATATTTATCGGCTAGATATTCAAAAATTTGGACTAGCCATTTCTTATCCAAAGTTGAGCAACCTACATTATTGCTATCAATAGAACCGTGGCGAAGCCCAATTTCGTATAAACATGTTCCACAAACGGATGCTACAGGACAAGAGAAACATTGTTTTACTTTCATTTCTTTATCAATTGTTTTTTTTAATTGATCAAGCTTTTTAAAATCTATTTCGAATTTTCCTTTACTAAAATTATATTCTCCAATAATAAAGTCTTTCATAAAAGGATATTCTCGGAAATCATAAGGACTATTATATTTTGCACAGGCGGATACATTTCCATAAGGATCTAAAACAAAAGAAGATTTCGTATAAATCCCACAAGTTGATCGGCTACCTATATGGGCAAGACTTACACTAAAGCTTTTCATCCTTACTTCATCTTTTAGTTCAGATAATTTAAGAAATTCTTGGAAAAGCAGATTTTTATTAAAAACTTTTTTTTGTTTAAACCCCGGGGTTGATATCATTTTCCTTGCCGAGCCAGTATTTTCTAAAGCACCGAAATACAATCTTTTTACTCCTAAATTAAAAAAATAATTGATAATCTGTTTTTCATTACCAAAAGTATCATCAATGAGAGTAGCTCTTATTCTAAAGTCTTTATTTTTTCTTTTTAAATATTTAATTGTTTTTTCAACAAAAAAGCTACTGCCTTTTCCTCCCGTTAAAGGCCTATATTTATCTTGAATAAAAGAGGGCCCATCACAGGAAATCTGGATATTATCAACATTTTTAATTAGCCAATCAGCCACTTCTTGAGAAAAGACTCCATTAGTTGAAAGAGGACTAATTATGACTTTCTTAATTTTCTTTTTAGCATAGGAAACTATTTGTTTTAATAATCCAAATTGCAAGGTTGGCTCCCCTCCCCCTACAAAAATAAGATTCAGTTCATCTTGGCAATAACGAGATATATAATTAATCGCTTTTTTGACTAAAAAAAAGGGTATAACTTCTTTTTCTGACCTCCGACCACCGGAAGCATAACAATATCTGCATCTAAGGTTGCAATCGGACGACAAATTAAGTTGCAAATTTTTAAATAGCATAGTAGGTAGATTAAAAAGATTTTCATCCACCTTACTCTTTCTCTCTACTATTATATTTAAATCTAAAAGTAATTTAGGAAAAGAAGGTTCTTCTGAAAAATTTTCAATATATCTATAATCTTCTAAAGAAATTTTAAAGATTTTACCTATTAAAAAAGAAAAGAAAACCTTTTCTTTACCAGAAAAAGGCAAAAGAATTAAAGTTTTATTAAGATGATAGTCTTCCTTATTTTGATAGGTTATTATTTCATCATCCTCAATTGTTTTAGGTATACGAAAATTATTTTTTAAATCAAGATATTCGATTTTCATTGTTATAGGAAAACCTTAAATAATTTCACCAAACCTCACGCCCCAACGAAATAATGCTCTATGTCACAACAACAAGAACTGTGAGAACTGTGAGAACCGTGAGAACCGTGGGAGGAATGAGAACCATGAGAACCGTGAGAGGAATGAGAACCATGAGAACCGTGAGAACTGTGGGAACCATGAGAGGAATGTGAACCATGAGAACCGTGAGAACTGTGGGAACCATGAGAGGAATGAGAACCATGAGAACCGTGAGAACTGTGGGAACTATGGGAACCGTGAGAACTGTGGGAACTGTGAGAACCGTGAGAAACATGGGAAGTGTGAGAACCATGGGAACCGTGAGAACTGTGAGAAGAATGAGAACCATGGGAACCATGAGAACCGTGAGAAGTGTGAGAACCATGGGAACCGTGAGAAGTGTGAGAACTGTGAGAAGTGTGAGAGGAATGAGAACCATGAGAACCGTGAGAACTGTGGGAACCATGAGAGGAATGTGAACCATGAGAACCGTGAGAACTGTGGGAACCATGAGAGGAATGTGAACCATGAGAACCGTGAGAACTGTGGGAACCATGAGAGGAATGAGAACCATGAGAACCGTGAGAGGACTGGGAACCGT
>Ga0315282_10000475_pt1 | contig 79975 bp, 60 predicted proteins | sample YL17G07_20_MG_FD_203693 | JGI IMG/M metagenome (GOLD analysis project Ga0315282, IMG submission 203693) | Sediment microbial communities from Yellowstone Lake, YNP, Wyoming, USA - YL17G07_20 | ecosystem: Environmental > Aquatic > Freshwater > Lake > Sediment | place: USA: Wyoming | collected... | reverse complement strand
GCCGGGGCTTCGACGCCGGGATTACTCCCGACACCGCCCGGTCCGCTACCTGCTGAACGAGCAATTCGCAAGGCAACCTCCTTTCAGGTTACAAGGTCCGCCAGGCTTTTCCTGACGCTCCAGAGCCCGCAGAGACTCCCAACCAACAACGAGCAACAAGCAGCCATTTTTCTCCGCAGATTGCGCCGATTTCCGCAGATTTCAACCAACAATTAACGACGAGTAACCAAGAGCCAGCTTCTCCCCCGTCCCCGGCCGTGTTCTCTTTTCACACGTTTTCACACAAATGAACATGGCCGCCGCAACGCCTTGCCGTCTATGGAGTTACGCCGCCCTGTCCCGAAGCCTTGCCGCAACCCTCTAATCCCCCTTCTTTCCCACGCAGAGACCGCAAAGCCCACAGAGGTTTCCTACCAACAACCACCAACGAACAAATAGGAACTGATTTCCACTGCCCTCCGATATCGCCTCCGCCATCTCCGAGGTCCGCAGGCGACCGCGAAGCAAGCGAGCTGTCCCCGGAATTAGTCGCGACCTCATCCTCGCCGCTTGGCAGATCCCTTCCGAGGAGGTGGCGTACCGCCTCGACTTACCAAAAATGCGTAGTTTCCACAATTGACACCGAGCGGGTCTTATGGGAAAAGAATGGTGTGTTGTAGTGAGGCCGAGTCTTTTTCCAAGAAAGGGGCGCGCTATGTGTCCACATGCAGGCACCAGACGTATCGGGGCACTCATTCTGACAGTTGTTGCCGTTGGGGGATGTCAGGTCGACAGACGGCAGCCCAGTCAAAGGGCGTATAAGGATTCCGCAAAGATCTTGGAGACCGCAATCCTCGCCCGACAGGGATTCTATGAAAAGTCAGGCCGTGATCTGAACGAGCAGTATAAGGAAGTGGTGCAGAAGTACCCTCTCGTGGCCGGTTACATTGCCCTTCACGAGGTTGCGCTATCCGCCGCCGCAGGCGACGTCCTTGATCAGATCGCCCGTGAGAAAATGTGTAACCCTGAGGGTGTGGTATCGCCTGCGGGGCAGGCATTCCTCCGGGTCCTGTGCTCAGACAAAGCTTGGCTTCTCGCCCCAGCCGGCGGTCGTAGAATGGACATGACGTGCCTGCTTCCTTGCCTCTGGTGTCTTGGCGATCGGAGGTATGACTGCGACTGCAAGTGCCCGCCGATACCGTCGAGATAAAGTGAGCACGGCCCTTTGGGCAGCTCATCTGGGTATACACTAGCCTAACCGCTTTGGCTGCAAGGGCATACGTGCCATTCTCACGGCGGGTAAATGCCCACAGGGAATCGCCAAGCACGATGTCATGAAGAACCGGGCTCGCCTGATTCAAGTGGTATCCTGCTCCCCAGTCCAAGTCCCGTCGATAATTGTCCGGCCGCCAATAGTACAGCAATGACACGCCAATGGACTCCAAAATCATCCGCAGAGACGTAAATCCTTTGTGGTTCCGTATGATAACGCCGCCAGAACACCGCGTCCACCCTAGTCCTTTAGCCATTGCCAACACCGGGCCATCCCGTATACAATGCCTTTAGTGTTGCGGCCCACAGAAGGGCGAGGTTTGGATCGTGCGTTCGCCCAATCGGACTTGCCAGGAATTCTCGATAGCCGCGACATGGCTCGGAGGATAGCGGATACATCGTGCCCTTTGAGGCTAAGGGGCCAAATGGCTATTCCGACTGTTGGATTTGTGGGATTGCGAGTCAGAGATCATGAAACGCAGCGACCTTCCATTTGGTAGTGAGTTCTCCCCTTCTCAGATCAGCCTGGCTCGCGTTTTGGAGATGGCGGCCAAGCACGGCGGTGACTGGAAAGCGTTCGAGTCGGCAGTTCGGCGAGAGTACTTCGACAGCCACAACACCAGCGAATACAACCGTGGGAAACTCGCAAATAACACCAAGCTTGGCATGATTGCTTACGGGTTAATCGACCGTGATGCAAACCTGACCGATTTCGGAAGGGCGCTCCATTCAATCCGTGGCAATGAAAAGAAGCTCTATGAGGAGCTTGCGCGGCACATCCTTCTGAACCTCCACGGTATGAATCTGGTACAGTGTGTTCTCGATGTGCAGGCCGCGGGAGAGACTGTCGATCTGGTTAAGCTTCGTCAATGGCTTGAGGAACGCGGGATACACTTCCCGCGTGGAGGCAAACACCCGAGCATGATGCGCCTTTGGCTGGAGAAGGCGGGTGTATTCTCATCGGGGTGGTTCGTTGATGAAGCACGCTTGAAAGAAGTGTTGGGGACATCGACTGAGGAGGTGGAAATACTGGCGAAGCTCACGCAAGAGCAGAAAGCCTATTTGAAGACCCTTGCCAATATGGGTGGACCGGGCCCCTACCTGTCAAACGATGTTGAGAAACTTGCATGCGCAACCTATGGCGTGAGTTTCAATGAGAAGAATCTCCCGAAACAGGTCCTGTATCCGCTCGAAGAGGCAGGCTACGTGACCTTGACAAGGGGGACCAAGAAGGCGGGGAGAGGTGCCAAGCCGTTCGTGGTGAAGCCTACAGGCAAACTGGTCGCCGACTTGATTGCTCCTTTGCTTGAGCAGCTGGAAAAGCAAACTCAATCTGATCTTCGCTCTCTACTTCGCAAGCCCCTGACGGAGGTGTTGAAGGAGTTGAACTCACCTGACAAGCATGTTCGCGGTTTGGCGCTTGAGGCCCTCGCCTTCAAGCTCATGCGTCTGCTTGATATGACCTACGTTGCCACACGTTTGCGAGGGACCGCTACGGGCGGTGCCGAAGTCGATGTCATCTTCGAGTCAGCAAGGCTGGTCTTCTCTCGCTGGCAAGTCCAGTGCAAGAACACATCTCGTGTTGCTCTCGACGACGTAGCGAAAGAAGTCGGGATTACGCATTTTCTCAAAAGCAATGTGATCGTCATTGTAACAACGGGTGAAGTTGGGGCCGAAGCTCGCAAGTACGCGAACAGGATCATGACTGATACTAACCTTTGTGTCGTGACGGTAGAGGGACGCGACCTCAGGGCCATTGTCAACAATCCGACAATGATTGTTGATGTCTTCAATCGCGAAGCAAAGCAAGCTATGAAGTTGAAAGTAATGGAGCTTTGACGAGAAGGTCGTCGGGTGTAGTCGGCCGCCCAACTCCAGACGCGCCTATTTTCTCTTGGGTCTCTTCTTCCCGCCGTCCGTTGGCAGAGCCGTACCTGGATGGGAGTCCCAATTTACCGCCGGGTGGAATATCTGGTAAGAACGTCTTCCGTTGGCCTTCTTCTTTGCGACAGGAAAAAGCGTTCGATCTGATCGAAATCGCCCGATGGCTCCCTTGAGATACTCCTCGACGTTATCTACACAGATCCATCGCCTTTCGAGACGCTCCGCCACATCTCCCGTCACGCAGCTGCCCGCGAACGGATCAATAACGAGGTCCCCTGGATCGGTCAGCATACGAATAAAATACTCGGGGATTTCTCCGGGGAATCGTGCCGGGTGTGGGCTTATGTTGTGCTCTTTACAGTACCTCAGATATTGGGAATTGCTTTCCGTATTCGCGACGGCGATTAGATTTGGGGGAATAGCAGCTTCATTGTCGACTCTGAACTTCTCGCTTATGTCGTGACCGCTTGGGCGCAATTTGGCTTTGTATCCGTTTTTGAGCAGGTCTTCCATCGCTCCGCTATAGGGAGTAAGGACACGCGAGTTGCTTGCCTTCGGCCACGGCGTGGGGGACAGCCACCAGACGTAATCAATCGCATCCTTGACTCTAATGCGCCTGACCGTGACCCATTCCGCAGGGGTCGGAAGTTTCGACGGATTCCACCAGAACATGTCCTGTGCAAGATGAAATCCACACTCTCGGCAAAGAGCCAACAACAGCTCATAGAGATACAAACTTCGGGTTGGCTGGCCTGCTATCCATGACCCGCCCATGTTGAGGACGAATGACCCATTGGGCTTGAGGAGCCGTCGGAACAAGTGGCCGAAAGGCTTGAACCACTCTACATATCCATCAGCGTCCACGTTGCCGTACTTCTTCTTCCGAACCAGACCATATGGGGGGCTGGTGACAATTAAGTCCACGGACGCGGGATCAACCTCCTTCTCCAATACGTCGAGCGAGTCACCCAGGTACATGGAGCCGAGCTTGGTTGCATAAAAGGCCTTGGCGCAAGACGCGGTGCGAGACTCGACGGGAATGTTACCATTCGTGGAGACGTGGTATCGCCGCTTATTCACCCTCCATATCGTTACGCGGTCGCCCGCCTTCAAGTCATGATGGAGGACGAACTCTTTGACGCACCTTCTGTCCCTAAGCAACCACTTGGTTTTACCGCTGCGGCGCTCTCTAGGAATGTCCGTATCGACAGGATCTGGAAGACCCTCGAAGACGACGGTTATCGGGGTCCCTCTCGGTTCCTTCTTTGACGGCCCGCCGTACACATCCTCTGGGAAGAAATCCTTTCCACACGCACTGAGATTCAGGTTCCCGTGCCTTCTCGCAGCGGATGTCAAGACGATCGTGCGCGATTCCATTCTTCCGGCGCTCCTAGTTACGATTCATATCACCTCTCACATCATACGCCGGCCTACGTACAAGTCAACGACAACTCGTTTTTCGGTACAGGAGAATTAAAGGGGTCTAGTGTTTCCCCGCGTGTTTCTTGTGCTGTTCTTCGCGATCTTTGCGTCCTTTGCGAGAGTAAAGAGACAGTAGTCGGTTGTTCGTTGTCGGTTGGCAGTTCTCGGTTCGGAATCTGCGGAAATCGGTGAAATCTGCGGATTCCCCTGCGGGCGTTTCTTCCTTCTTCCCTTCTTACCCTCGGACCTTCTTGGCTTCTTACTTTCTGCGGCTGCTGCCTCGCGGCGGGCTCGCAGCAGCTTGGCGCTTCGCTTCTTCGCTTCGGCTCGGGCTTGGACGGCCTCGGGACCGCTGTAGAGGGCCTCGCGCTGCTCGGCGGTTCATTCGGGAGGTCGATACGGCGTCACAGCGATTATCCCTTTCTGCCTTTGCCGATGGCGTCGGCGGCGAGCATGGCGTCGAGGACTTTGGCGGGAGTGATCGTGCCCGCTTCGTGATGGATCGGTTGCTCGGGAGCGCAGGCCTTTTCCGCGGCCGGCATCAGCTTTTGCCGGTCGGCGTTGCCCAGACCGATGTCCGCCAGGGTGGTGGGCAAGCCGACGTCCTCACAGAAGGAGAAGACGGTGTCCGATTCCTGCGGGGTGGCGTCTGCGAGTTGCAGTCCGGCCAAAACGCCAAAGGCGACCTTCTCGCCGTGGTAGAACGAGTGCGTTTCCGCCAACGCCGTCAGACCATTGTGAATGGAATGGGCTGTCGCCAATCCCGCGCTTTCAAAACCGATTCCGCTCAACAGGATATTGGCCTCGACAATGTGATCGAAAGCGGGTGTGACGATATGCCTCTCGCTGGCCAGCTTAGCCGCCACACCATACGCCAGCAGCGTGTCATAACAGAGTTTGGCGATGCTGAGTCCTGCCGCGGTGGCATATCCGCCGCACTCGTTCGGCGAATGCGTCCGGTCGCAGGACCTGGCTTCAAACCATGTCGACAGCGCATCGCCCATCCCGGCCACCAGAAAACGCGTGGGCGCCGCGGCGATGATGTCCACATCCACAAGCACCGCCGCCGGGTTCGATTTCTGATAGTACACACGATCGAAAATCCCGTCGCTTGAGTAGAGCACCGCACAACCGCTGCAGGGGGCATCGGTGGACGCGATCGTGGGGAGAATGATCACGGGCAGACCCGCGCGGTCGGCGGCGATTTTCGCCGTGTCGATGGTCTTTCCTCCCCCCATCCCGACAAGAACATCCACGTGCTTTTGTGTCATGAGGGCGGACAGCCGGGACAACTCGTCCTCGCAACACTCGCCGCCGAATGACTCCGTGTGGATGGCCTGCGCACTCAAATCGATTCCGCAGTGGGGAAGCACGTTGGCGCTCACCGAGGGCGAGGCCAGGATCAGCCCCTGTTTGCCCAGCAAATCGATCAATGCGGGCAGTTCTCTTATGGCGCCGACGCCCTGGATGTACTTTCCGGGAAAGCCTGCCTTTTTGAACATATGGCCCTCGCGTTTTTTCCATGACTGTCTGAACAGACGGTTCGTCTTGTCCACTGCGTGCGGGCAACGCCCGTGGGGAATCCGGGGTCACCCTGCACAATTCACATCAGGCTATCTGATTCGCAGAGGTAGATTATCGCCGATTCTGACGGACTGCAAGTGGACATTGACAATCCGCTTGCCATTCTCCGCCATCGCTGCCGGCTGTAGGCTCGTGATGCAGCGAATCTGTCGCAGGGGAGAATTAACGGGGTTCCGGGCGGAATTCGGGGGACGGGGATTCGGCCGTAATGCAAGGCCGTGGACAGAACGCCGGACGGCACATGGGAATAGGGAAGACGCTGCCCTTCTCTCCTGGGGCAGCGAGCATGAAGTGGATCAGCGCCCTGACGGTCTCACTTTACGGGTGCGGACCCGGCCACGGGGGTCTCCTTCGGAGACCGCCATTTCTCCTTTCGGAGCGACTCGTTCCAGATCGTCCTGACCTGCTCATCCGAGCCGGTGAACGGCTTGTCCGTGCCTCGTGACTTGCGGTATGCATCATTCGTCATGTCAGACATGTTTCACCTCAGAATGGGCGGCGCAGTCCTCGCCGAGAGCTATCCTCAACTCTCGCCGGAACTACTCGCCTTCCATATATACTACGTTTATTGTAGAGCTCCGGCCGGACCGCGTCAACCGCAGATTCCCCAAGTCATAGCTCCCCGGAGAGGTCCGGGACCGGCTCACCGGCGTTGGCTACGCTGAAAAACGCAATTTTTGGGGCTCTTAACTCTGTTTTTTCCGTCGCACCGCGGATGGCCGGCGTCAGTGATAAACTTTCGCTCGCGACGATTATTTCTGCGATTTCTTCGCGGAACGCCCGAAACCGCCGCTCTCGATTCAAAATCTGCGTCCATCGGCGTTCATCTGCGGATTCTCCTGCGCGATTCCCGGAGTTCCACGGAGGCAGATGCGCGGGTACAATACCTGCGGCTCTACGTGCTTGATGCTCGATTGTCTCTCCGGCGGGCTCGTCGGGGGCTGACTGGGGACAATCACATTGGAGGATTGCTATGGAAACGGCATCGAATCAGGCGTTCCGAACGATACGGCCTGTGTGGGCCCTGCCGCTGGCTCTTGCGGCGATGGCGGCGATGTGCGTTACGGCTTCCGGGCAGGATGTGCAGGTTGAAAACGATTTCATTCGCCTGGCGATCTCGCCAAACGCGTCGATCCACAGCCTGCTGGAAAAGGCTACGGCCCATGAATGGCTCGCGACTCAGCCGCGTGCATTCTCCTCGGTCAAGAAAGGCGGCAAGTATTTCCCCGCCGCCGGCCTCGTGCGCGACGGCGACCTCTGGCACGCCGACTTCGGTGCAGCGCAGGTGCAGGCGGACTTTCGCATCACCGCGTCGCCGCACTATGTGCTCTTCGAGCTCGTGCACGTGCGCGGCGAGGGCGTGGAGGAGGTCCGCTTCGCCGAGATGCAGGTCACGTGCACGAAGAATGCCGGCTCGTGGCTCGGCGGATGGTGGGATGAGCAATTCGCCGTCGCTCTGCTGGGCCTGAGCGACCGCGTCAACGTGCAGTTGCCCGGCGCCGGCATGCTCGCGGCATCCGTGTATCCGGAGTTCGGCATGGAGGGCCAGCGGGTCGTCCTTGTCGCAGCGCCGAAGCCGCGATTTCTTGACGTGGTGCAGGAGGTCGAGCGGGACTTCGGCTTGCCCTCGCCCAGGCTCGGCGGCCAGTGGGCCAAGACCTCCCAGGCCGCACGCACCGGCTACCTCTTCACCGACCTGACCGAATCCAACGCCGACGAGACGATCCGCTTCGCCGAGCTCGGCGGGTTCGGGTACATCATGACCTACGACAGCGCGTGGTCCACCTCCCTCGGCTCCTATCCGATCAACGCGCACAATTTCCCGCAGGGCGAGGCGAGCCTGAAGGCGACCGTGGACAAATGCCACGCCGCCGGGCTCAAGGTGGGCCTGCATTTCCTGACCAGTTTTGTCGGCAAAAACGATCCGCTGGTCCGCCCGCGTCCCGATCCGCGCCTGCTGAAAGACGACCAGGCGACTCTTGCGGCCGATATCGACGAGAAAGCCGCGGAAATCGCCGCCGCCGGCCCCCTGGCGAGCTTCCCCACCGAGGGCGCCTTCTACGGCGACGAAAAGGCCGGCTTCGACATCCAGATCGACGATGAGCTGATTCAATATCGCGCCATCGGCGGCGACGGCAAGAACACGCTTCTCCAGTGCGCGCGCGGCTACGCCGGCACGCACGCGGCGCCGCACAAAGCGGGCGCGAAGATTCACCATCTCGTCGAGCGTTACGGCTGCTACCTGGCCGACCTGCGCACGACGCTCAAGGGCGAGATTTCCGACCGCGTCGCCGGCGTGATCAACCGCTGCGGGTTCGACATGGTCTACTTCGACGGCGGCGAGTGCAACGTGGCCAACGGGCCCTTCTGGTACTGGGTCACTCAGCAGCAGGACGACGTGTGCCGGCGCGTGACGCGCGAGCTGCTCGTGCAGGGCAGTGGCGGCACGGCGTGGACCTGGCACTGGTTCGCACGCGGCGCCTGCGACGACTTCGCCGCCATCGCACCCAAGCAGTACCTCGACTATCACAAGATCGCCGACTCGTGGATGTATTACACGCAGAACTTCCTGCCCCCGGAGCTGGGCTGGTGGGGCTTTTTGGCTGACGAGCCCGACCACCCGGCGACGATGCCGGACGAGGTGGAGTACTACGCCGCACGCATGCTGGCCCTCGACACGCCCGTGTGGCTGGAGACGAACTTGGGCGCGCTCAAGCAGAACGGCCGCACCGAGGAAATGCTCGCCCGGCTCGGCGAATATGAGCGGCTGCGGCTGAGCGGCACGGTCCCCGCCTCAGTGCGAGAGACTGCGCACAGGAGAGTGGCGACTCGTCCAGAGCGACGGCAAGCCGGCGATGGCACCGGTCCGTTACGATGTGCATCGTGTGGATGTCCCCGGCGATCTTGTCGCGACCAATTCATTTGGCGCTCAGCCGCTGCAGTTCCGCCTGCACGCGATGCCGACCCTGGCGCCGGCGGGCGACAAGGCCAATCTCGTCCTTTTGCACGCCGAGCCTGCCGCCGAGTTGCCCCTGCCCGCCGCGAACGCCCAAATGCCCGGGGCGATGGCCGGCCACGCCGATTTCGCCAAGCCGATGGATTTGCTGCATCATCGGGCGCTGGCCGTGCGCGTTCGCGTCGAGGCTGGCGCCCCCGCAGCGAGCGGCAAACCCGCCGTGCTGAATGTCCAACTGGAGGCCGCCGGCAAAACGTACCGCGACCATTACATCGACCTCGACTTCACAGGCGAGAAGACGATCTTGCTGCCTGAGCCGACCACGGAGCGCATGCTGCCGGAGTTCCGGCCCGCCTACGCCAACTATGCCTTCAAGGCCGCCATGTATGGCTTCGATTACCGCCACATCGTCGCCCTGAACCTCCGCTGGATGCGCCTCGCCGCCGACCACCCGCCCAAATGCACTGTCGCGGCGGTGGAAGCCTTAGCCGAATCCGAAGTCCCCCTGAAGCACCCCGAAATAGAAGTCGCCGACAAGACTCTCGCCATCCCGGCAGATTTGAACCCCGGCGACTACGCCGAGTTCCGAGCCGACGGCAAGCTGAGAATATTCGACCGCAACGGAATGTCGCTCTCCACTATCGACATCTCCTCCGCCCCGCCCACCCTCTCCCCTGGTGAAAACCGCCTCGCCCTCCGCGCCCCCACCCCCTCCCCCGCCAAGTTGACTCTTATCATCACCGGGCCCCCACTGTCATGGTAACGCAAGCCCATGCACAAAACGTCAGACAGCAAGTAGTGAATAGAGAAGGCACAGGCCCTCTGCCCCCCAATTGTCAATTTGACCCCCTGACCCTCAATCCCCCCGGTGTAAAACGTGTAGGTGTGCCCCGGCGGCCCCCCTGAATAGGTGCCCGTGTGGCCTCGCAAAGCGCCCGGCGACTGCGCGCATGTGGTCGCTTCTTCACGCAAAAATGCAGTTGGCCCCTGCAAAAATACGTATTTACCACAATAGACAGGAGTACGCAAAGAGGCGATACTGACTATCGAGGTCGCGGCGGAATGCCGCAACTGGAAACTGGGCAATCAATGGTGCCTCCGGAGTGAATGGCTCTGTGCATTTCTGTTGTGGATGAATCTCGCGGAATACCCTTTTCTGTTGAGGCAGAGGGGTAGCAGAAATCGTGGAACACCATAGTTAGGAGACAGACAATGAAACCTGCCAGATGTGCAAAGTCGCTCACGCGTGTGGTTCTGATCCTCAGCCTACTCTGGTTCCTGACCCCATTGGGTGGTTGCGTCCAAGCCGAGCATAAGGGAACAGCGCCGTCCCAACTCGCGCAAGACCTGACCGGCGCGTGGGTCTTGGTCGGAACACCAGACAAGGTTGGTGAGCCTCCAGGCGCAGGTGGCCGGTTCAAGTTCTGCACGGATGGGCATTGGCTCATTACGCAGGCAGACCCCGACACCGGCGTGGTCCGTTACCACCACGGTGGCACCTACACCCTCAACGGCGATGAATATGTCGAGAAAGTCGAATACGCCAACGAGAACACTGCCGATTTGATCAAGCAAACCAACAAGTTCAAGATCAAGGTCGAAGGAGACACCCTTACTCAGATTGGCGTTGGCAACCCTTACACGGAGGTCTGGAAACGCGTGAAGACGGCCAAGTAGAAGCTCTCGGTGGAAGGAGGTGATCCGTGCAGCAATTATCTTGTCTCTTGGGCAGGACTTGTGGAGGGGCGTAGGGTCAGATTCTGGATTGGGTCTTTCAGCAGGAGAATAACATGAGAAGGCTATGGATTACTGAAACAACAGAACAGCATTGCACGGCGGATTTGCATGGGTAATATACGAGCGGACTGTTCGAAGTCTCTTTTGGATTGCTCTGTAGCTGGTTTCGCATGACGATGTCTCGCGGCGTGGGAAAGAAGAAATGGGCGATAGCGGCACTCGCCGTCGCGGCAGTTGCACTGTTGGCTATTTACGAGGTGCTGCTCGGCCGGTTGTTCCCCTTTTCTCCGCTCGTTGTTGGATTCTCCCGGCAAGAGTATGGGAACTATGTCGTGTACCATCACGGGCAACCGGAATCGTCTCAGTTGTCCTATCTCAGCGAGGTCGTCGCTGTCGAAGAGAAGTACCACGGCATGCGTTTCAGATCGAAGCCGAAGATATTCCTGTGCAGGGATGTCGTTGAAAGCCGTACCTTGAACGTGGAAAGGTCGTTCGAAGAAGTCTACGGAACGAAGTTTGGCGACGAGATAGCCCGATTCAAGAACGAACTGGTATCCCATCCTCGATCCCGGAATTCCGAAGGTGGCCGGCGAGGGGTTGCTACCACATGGGATCCCAGGCGGGCAGTTTGATGGCAGGCTGTTCGAGAATCGTCAGGACTTCTGCGGGCACGTAGTCGCGGTGCACGATGACCTTGTAGACGTTGTCCTCGAACCAGTCGTCGTACATGGTCCATAGCCCGCTATGGCCGCGGTCGGAGCCCCAACTGTTCTCGACCAGCCACTTGACGGGCTTGCCATCGCGCAAATCCACGCCGATGAAGGCCATGCCGTGATTGATCGTGCTGTCGCGAAACAGGAGCCGCTCGGCCTTGTCCAGACGCAGCCCGACGCCATACACGGACTCGTAATCGTACAGGTTGCGGGCCATGATGCCCTTGGCGCCGTCCTGGTCCGGCGAGACGTCCGCATCGAAGCACACCGCCTTGTTGTCCAGGAGCGCCTTGATCACCGCGTCTCTCAGCACGCGGATATCCACGTTGGCGTAGTTCGAGTTCCTGCCCTCATGAAGACTGTTCGTCAGGTCGACTTCGTAGTGCTTGCCCTTCGGCCGGATAGGGTCGTCGGCGATGTTGACGTACTGACTCAAATCGAGCCCGATGAATTCGCTGTAGAAGGACTTCGGCGTGAAGGTACGCAGCTCGCTCCACTTCTGCTCCACCCTGTAATCCTCCGGCTTCTTGTCTTTCTGGCCATCGGCCTCTCCGTTCTTCTCGCCGGCATCCTTATCCTTTTTGCTTTTGTCCTTCAATTCGTACCGCCAGGTGAACTGGGTCGGCGGCTCGCCGAGATTGAGGACCAGCACGCGGTAGACCTCGGCCAGCATTTTTCCCTTGGCCTCGCGCATCTTCGCCGCCGATCCGGTCTGCTGGTAGATTTCGCGCAGCTCCGTCGCCTGTCTGCGCAGGGCGACAGCGAGCAGGCGGTTCATCATGCCCGTGCCTTCGGAGCTGGTCGTTTCGGCCATGGCCTCCTTCGGAACCACGCCGTACTTGCCAACGAGGTCGGCGAAGCTCTCCCAGTACCCGCCGTCCGGACAGGGGTCTTGCAGCAGGAATACGACGTCACGGTCCATCAGATCGCGGTCCCGATAGGCGATCATGCATTCGAGGAACTTGTTGGCCTTCTCCAGCTTATCCCAGAACTGGAGGCAGATTTGTGAGAACTCGAACTCGTCCAGATCGAGTTTGTTCATGAGGACGGGCTTGACCACATTGAAGCCGGCGAACATCCAGCACCGGCCGCTCGCTTTCTGATTACTGACGCCTTTGGTCTTGATTTTGTGGCTGAACGTGTTGTTGTGGTCGGCCAGGATCTCCCGGTTCTCGGCGATTTCCTTTGCGCCGGTGGCGGTCAAGGCGTTGCGCATGGCCCGCGTGTGCGCGTCCATCTGGAACCCGCCGCGAATCTTCTCGACCATCGCCGGAGTGAGAGAACCGTCCTGGGCGAACGCACCTGCGGACAGGCCCGCCAGCAGCAGGGACAATCCGACGAACCATCGCGTACGACTTCTCATGCTTGGACTCCTATAGCTGAAGCCACCGGACCAGAGTGCGTACAGGTCACACCCGCACATTCCACAGTCCACCGCCGATCAGGACCTGCCTGATCGGGTGCGGCGCCCTCTGATTCGCGGGTAAAGATTATCGCCGATTGTGACAGACTGCAAGCGGACATTGGCAGGGCGAACGCAAAGTCGCCCAATATGGTGGGTGGCATCGTCAAGCGAAGCTTGGCGATGGCGATCTTCCCCTGCGTAGGACCATCGCCAAGGCCTGCGGCCTTGACGATGCCACCCGGCTGGCGCATTCACTACCTCTCCTTCCGGGACTTTGCGTTCGCCCTGGGCAATCCGGAGGCCTGACCGCGTCCGGCGGCCCGTTCTGGCCGTAACGCAGGGCGGACGAGGACGCGGGAGGGCAGGTGCAAGGTGCCCTGGCCACGAACCGTGCAGTGGTCGAAGGTGGCAAAGCAGCAGAGCCAGTCTGGCTTCCCGGCCTCCGGTGGCTATGGCTTCAGGGTCCCGGCGAGGACAGGCTGCGGCTGCGGCGGACGGTTTTGGGCGGCGAAGGCGCGGGTCGGGCCGAGCATGTCTGGGCCGTACTTTTGGGCGGCTTCCCGGCAGATGCGCGCCATGATGGGCGCGAAGTGGACGGCGGGATCGATTCGCTTGCCCCCGCCCTGCGGATAGGCGATGCGGAGGAGCTTGCCCTTCTCCCACTCGTGCGGCTTGATCTCGACAAAGGCGGACAGGCCGTACTTCGCGAGACCGTCCAGCGAGGGGGCAGGGTAAAATGCCGGCCGCGCGCCGGGGCAGACCCGCACGTTCGGTACCAGGCACGGGCCGACGAGGCCGTCATCGACGCCAATGTCGAAATTGTGCATCCTCATTTCCACAAAGAACCCGACATAGCCCGTGTACCACGTGCCGCGGACGGACTCACTGGCATGCTTCGCCACGCTGGCCGGCTGTACGCCGAGCCGGCGCAGCTCCTCATCCAGGACGATCTTCACGGCCTCGTTGTAGGAGTGCTCCGTGTCTCGCAGGGCCCTCGCGGCGATGATGGTCCCGAGCAGGTTCGAGTAGCCGTCCTCCCAGGAGAACGCGGAGTGCTGCTCGCTGATGATGCCGACGGATTTGTAGCCGTACCACGTGAGGATCTCGTGCCACGTGACCATGACGTAGGTCTCGTACGGGCCCAGGATCAGGGCCGCCTCGCGCGCGATCCGCTGGCGCTGCTCCTGCGGCATGCTCCGCCAGTTGGCGGGGTACGTGATGTGCACCCGATGGCTGGACCGGTCCGCCAGCAGCCCGTAGGAGAAGCTGCTGTCGCCGCGCATGAGGTGCCGGTAGCTCTTGGCGGCGAGATACGCCGTCCAGTCGGCGGCGATTCGCAGGTGCATCGTATCGATGTGGCCGCCCCGGCAGGTATATACGATGCCGTTCTTCTCCGACAGGCGAAGATAGTACCCATGCGTGCCGAGGTCCTCGCCGAGAAAGGGCGCTCCGAGCAGTGCGCAGGCGGTGACGCCGCCGCGGAGCCTTGGCGGGAAGTTGAACCCGGTGGCGACCACGTCGCTGGCCCGGCCGGCGAGCCCCTTGTCGGGAATCGCCTGGCACCCGGCCCCCGCGAGCATTACCATCATGCAGCCCGGCAGCAAGAATCTCGTGAACAAATGCCTGCTTTTCATCGTTTCCTCGTGATTCAATTTCGCTCCCGGCTTCCGTTGCGTTCTGCGGCGACCTGGCTGTCAGGTGGGTGCCGACCGTCGGCTGGCCTGCGGACGGAGCCAGTGTGGTCCGCTGCCGGCGTGGTCAACCTGAGAAGGTGTGTGAGAAGTAGCACGGGCATCCTGCCCGTGAGTCCCACGGGCGTCTCGCCCGTGGAAGACGAAGGATTGCAGGGCCAAGATGGCCCTGCGACTCATGGGCAAGATGCCCATGCTACGGTTGACCGGCTTCTCACACACCCTCTGAGATCGTGTTCTCTCGTCAGCCATGGATCTTCCCGTGATCCGAATCCGCCATACAGAGTAGAGGCAACGGGCAGCGTCGGTTTGGAGTACGGCGTAGGGGCAGTGCTCGAACCGGCGTCGAAAATCCCTGACAGGTCCTGCGGACAATGCACTTGACCGGCAAGGGGATTGCCGGGTACGGTGTCTGGGGCGGAGGCGGAAGTCGGACTGGATGGCGTTGGAGCAGAGATGGTTGTATCGGCCCGAGTCAAGATTGCCCTGGCCGTGGTTCTGCTGGCGGCCGCGTCGGTTGTATGGGGGATGCGCCTGGTGCGATGGCTGCGTGTGCAGTATGGCCAGCCTGCCGTATTCGCCGTAGGCGGGAAGAAGCTGGAAGGCACGACGGTCACGCCTCACCTGCAATGCAGCATCGACGAGGGCTCGAACGTTCTGTGGTGCGCCACGTTCCAACTCGCCTGGAATGAGCTATGCGACCTGCTCGGCGGTCCCGTCCAACTCCGTGGAGCGCCCGAGGCGGTGACGATCCTCAACGAGAAGACCGTGACACGGGCGGACGTGGATGAGGCGCATTGCGTGGCTCTGGCCGGCTATCCCACGGGAGGCCCGGACGACATATTGAACAAGATCGCAGACGCGATGGACCGCACGTTTGCCGGGACGGCCCGACCGCACTACTTGCCCGAACGGAGTTCGCTCGGCCCCGGGGACTGGGTCGCCTACGCCTACCTCTTCAAGGAGCTGTCGTTTCAATCGCCCTTCCAGCGGCTGCCCTCCGGTCTGGCCTTCGCGGGCCGGCAGGTGCAGCACTTCGGCATCGAGGGTCTGTCACAAATCCAGCCGGACCAGGTCAAGGCGGCGGGCCAAGTGTCCGTGTACGATTACCGTAGCGAGGATGACTTCATCCTCGAATTGAAGACGCTCTCGCCCTCCGACCGCGTGATCCTCGCGAAGGTCGTGCCGGAGCCGACGCTGGCGGAAACGATACAGGCCGTGCAGCAGCGGATGACGCGAAGCCAACCCACGACTATGCGCCGGACGAGCCATCTGTTCATCCCGGTGGTGAACTTCGACGTGTGCCGCCGCTACGTCGAGCTGGAACGCGGCGGGATCGCGCTGCAACAAATCGCCTTCAAGCTCAACGAGACCGGCGCGACCATCCAGTCGAGAGCAAGCACCGTCCGCAACGGCCACCAGCACCTGATCTTCGACAAACCATTCCTCATCATGCTCCGCAAAACCCAGGCCCGGAATCCCTACTTCGCCCTCTGGATCGCCAACGCCGAGCTACTCGTGCCCTTCGCCGAATAGGCAGTTTGGGGTTGACCGGCGGGCGAGGGCGGGTAAACTATGCCTTCCTGAGGATCAGCATGGAACAAGACTGATTGGTAGGAGACCATAGGTGCCTTACAATTGTGTTGTGCTTGCGAAGCAGGTGCCGGACACGCACCGGATCACCGGGCAGGTCATGAACGATGACGGAACGGTGAATCGTGCGGCCCTGCCGGCCATTTTCAATCCGGAGGACCTCAACGCGCTGGAGATGGCGTTGCAGATCAAAGACCGCTTCGGCGGCCGCGTCACGGTGATTACGATGGGCCTTCCTGCGGCGGCGAGGATTCTGCGGGACGCCTTGTACCGGGGCGCCGACGAGGCGATCCTGGTCACCGACTCGCGGGCCGCCGCCAGCGACACCCTGGCGACGAGCTACATCCTGAGCTGCGCGGTCAAGAAGCTGGACCATGATATCGTCCTGTGCGGCCGACAGGCCATCGACGGCGATACCGCCCAGGTGGGCCCGCAACTGGCCGAGAAGCTCGGCGTCACGCAGATCACGTACGTGGAGGCGCTGGAGGGTCTTGAAGGCGATACGATCACGGCCCGGCGCAACGTCGGCAACGGCTGGCAACTGGTCCGAGCCAGACTGCCCGTCCTGCTGACCGTCACAGGCGAGGCGAACGCGCCCCGAGTCGCGGCGGCCAGGAAACTGATGAGGCACAAGAATGCCCTGGCGCGGGCCGAGATCGAGCAGCGAGTCAAGGCCCAGCATCCCGATGTCAACGACGTGACGTTCAAGAAACTCGTGAAAGAGCAGGCGGACGGTCTGGAGCAGAAGGGATTGCTCATCAAGCAGTGGGACCTGGACACCATCGGCGCGGACCTGACCTGGTGCGGCCGGAGCGGCTCGCCCACGAAGGTCCACCGAATCCAGAGCGTCATCCTGGCCGCCAAGGAGAGCAAGGACATCGCCCCGACCGACGAAGGCGTCGCCGCCATGATCCACGAACTCATCCAGGACAAAATCATCGCGTGAGCCGATGGCGGGCTTCTGTCACAGAGAATACGGAGCCCAGAGAAAAAGTAACGACGGGTGGCACGGGCAAACTCGTTAGCCCGTGGACCCTTGGGTGATTAGTCGGCACAAGAAGCACCGTCAAACGAGTTTGGCGGAGCCACCCACCGGCTGAGGGCAAATGCCTGTGAACAGAATAATTGACCTGACAAGAGACGAGCAACAAACGATGAGAAACAAGATATGATCGACATGAATCGACAAGGGGACGTGTGGGTGTTTGCGGAGCAGCACGGCGGCAAGCTGGAGGACACGCCGCTGGAGCTGATGAGCAAGGCGCGGCACCTGGCGGATATACTGCAAGTGAAACTGGCGGCGGTGCTCCTGGGCGACGGGGTCAAGGGGCTCGGCACGAAGCTGACGCAGTACGGCGCCGACAAGGTGTATTTGGTTGAGCACCCGTTCCTCGGGGCGTACCAGACGAACAGCTATGCGAAGGTCATCGTCGACCTGATTCACAAGCACAAGCCGCAGGTCGTGCTCTACGGCGCGACGGTGGCGGGCCGGGATTTGGCCCCGCGGATTGCCAGCGCCGCCAAGGCGGGCCTCACCGCCGACTGCACCGACCTGCAGATCGGCGACCACACGACCGCTAATAATGGCCAGACGCACAAGAACCTGCTGTTCCAGATTCGGCCGGCGTTCGGCGGCAACATCATCGCGACGATCATCAACTACGACCGCTGGCCGCAGATGGCGACGGTCCGCGAGGGCGTGATGCCCATGCCGCAGCCGAATGTGAAACGCCACGGCGAGATCGTCGCCGAAAGCGTGAAGATTGCTCGCGACGACCTGCCGCTCGAAATTTTGCAGGAGCATAAGCGGCCGAAGAAGGTCGATCTCAAGGCGGCCCGCATCATCGTCACAGGCGGCGCCGGCGTCGGAAGCAAGGACAACTTCAAGATGATCTGGGACCTGGCCAATTGCCTCGGCGCGGCCCCGGCGGCCACCCGTGCGGCGGTCGATCTGGGCTTCATCGATCACGATTACCAGGTCGGTCAGACGGGAACCACGGTCCGCCCGAGCCTCTACATCGCCGTCGGAGTCAGCGGCGCCATCCAGCACCAGGCGGGCATGGCCCAGAGCCAGAAGATCGTCGCCATCAACAATGATCCCGAGGCCCCGATCTTCAGCATCGCCCACTACAAAATCCTCGGCGACCTGAATGAGGTCGTGCCGAGAATGATCAAGGCCATCAAAGAGAAGGGACTGAAGTGATTTATGATTTATGATTTTCGATTTACGATGTGAAATTTGAGATCTGAGATTTGAAATCTGAGATTTCGGTTTTGAGATCGGCTCCTCAGAAATCGTAAATGGTAAATCGTAAATCATCAATAGCAGGGTGCGATATGGGGAATTTTTACACGGACAATGACGATATTCGGTTCCTGTTCCGGCACATCGAGCTGGGGCTGCTGGCGCGGGCGTTCGAGGAGGACTTCCGGTTCGCGGGCCAGTTTGATTGCGCTCCGACCGACGAGCGGGAGGCGGTCCGCAACTACGAGATGGTGCTCGAGGCCATCGGCGAGCTGTGCGCGGACTTCATCGCACCGCGGGCAGAAGAGGTGGACCGCGAGGGTAACACGCTGAATCCGGACGGCTCGGTCACCCGGCCCAAAGGCATTCGCGAGGCCATCGAGAAGCTCGGCCAGGCGGAAGTGATGGGCTTTACGCTGCCCCACCGCTTCGGCGGCCTGAACTTTCCGAACCTCGTGTACTCGATGGCCGTCGAGATTCTCTCGCGGGCCGACGCGTCACTGATGAACATCTTCGGCCTGCAGGGCATCGCCGACACGATCAACGCATTCGCCTCCGAGGAGATCAAGCAGAAGTACCTGCCGGCCTTCGCCGGCGGCAAGGTCACCGGCGCGATGGTGCTGACGGAGCCCGACGCCGGCTCGGACCTGCAGGCCGTGAAGGTGCGGGCCTTCCAGGATGGCAGCGGCAACTGGTTCCTGCACGGCGTCAAGCGATTCATCACGAACGGCTGCGGCGACGTCCTGCTCGTCCTGGCGCGGAGCGAGCCGGACCGCAGCGGCGGACTGGGCCTGAGCCTGCTCATCTGCGGGCCCGGGCCGACCGTTCACATCCGCCGGCTCGAGGACAAGCTCGGCATCCACGGCTCGCCCACCTGCGAGATATTCTTCGATAACACCCCCTGCGAGCTGATTGGCGAGCGGCAGCGAGGCTTGGTCCCATACGTCGCGACATTGATGAACGGCGCGCGGATCGGCATTGCGGCACAGTCGGTGGGGATCGCCGAGGCGGCCTACCGGGTCGCGCGCGATTATGCGGCCAGTCGGAAGCAGTTCGCCGTAGCCATCGAGCGATTGCCGGCCGTGCGCGACATGCTGATCGACATGAAGATCGACATTGAGGCCGGACGCGCCCTGCTCTACGATGCCTCCCGCGTGGTGGACCTGGCCATCGGCTACAACAACCAGGCTGAAAACACGTGGCGAGGGCGTCCCGCCCTTACACCTTTGCGCGCGGGCGGCGCCGAAGAGCAAGGGCAAGATGCCCTCGCCACCAGGGCGGCGCAGGACAAGGACGAGCTGAAGCGGCTCAAGGACAACGCCCGCTCGTACAAGCGGTACGCCGGGATGCTGACGCCGATGAGCAAGTACTACTGCTCGGAGATGTGCAACCGCGTGACCTACGATGCGATGCAGGTCCTCGGCGGCAGCGGGTACATGCGGGATTACGCCATCGAGCGGCACGTACGGGATGCACGAATCACGACGATCTACGAGGGCACGAGCCAGTTGCAGATCGTGGCGGCGGTTCGCGGCGTGTGCAGCGGCACGGCGGGAAAGTACCTCGCCGAGCTGGCAGGCCAGAAATATGCCCCGGAGGTGGCGGACCTTCTGCAAACGCTGGCCGAGGGGACGCAGCAGTTGACGGCGGCCATCGAGTTCACGAAGGAGCAGGGCAACGAGTATATGGACCTGTACGGCCGGGCGATGGTCGATGTCGCCATCGATCTGATCAACGGCTATCTGTTCTGCGGCCAGGCCAGCACCGGCGTGGACATGAGCGTCGCGGTTGCCGGCACTGACGCCAAAAACGGGCAAAAAATCCCCATGAAGCAGCGAAAGGCCACGCTCGCAAGGCGGTACGTCGAGAAGAACGCACCGAAAATCAAGGCGCTGATCGACCTCGTCCGCCGGGGCGACAAATCGACCTTCAGCCAGTACGAGGCCCTGGTCGGGCCGGTGCCGGAAGTGTAGGACCAATGATGGATAATTAATGATGGATGATGGATGATTCAGAAGGAAAGCTCGGACTCCTCTGTCAATCATCAATAATCAATCATCCTCAATCAATCCGAGACCCTATGTTGCAGGCAGTGATTTTTGATTTCGACGGGGTGATTACCGACTCGGAAATTCTTCATTTCCGGGCCTTCAACGCCGTATTGAGCAAGCACGGGTTCGAGCTCACCAAGCCGGAGTACTATCGCGACTACCTTGGCATGACCGACATGGATTGCTTCAAAGCCCTGATCGGCGAGGGCCGCCTGCACGTCGAGGAGTCGAAGATCCCGGGGCTCGTCCAGCAGAAGACGAGAGTCTTCGAGCAGCTCGCCCGCACCGAGGGCAGGATCATCAAGGGGGTCCGCGAATTCCTCCAGATGCTCTCGAAGAACCGGGTGCCGACGGCGATCTGCTCCGGCGCGCTGCGGGCGGAGATCGAGCTGATCCTGGAGGGAGCGGAGCTGCGGAGTTATTTCGACGTGGTCGTTTCGGCCGAGGAGGTCAAGCGTGGCAAGCCGGACCCGCAGGGTTTCCTGCTGGCCCTCAAGAAGCTCAACCAGCCGCGAGTTACGCCGATCCCTCCCGGCCACTGCGTGGTGATCGAAGACTCGCACTGGGGTCTCCAGGCCGCCAAAGCCGCAAACATGCGCACCATCGCCGTGACGAACACCTATGAGGCGGATCAGCTCAAGCAGGCCGACAAAGTCGTCGCCCGCCTGAGCGACCTGACCCTGCAGGACCTGATGCAGCTTTGCTCCTGAGCCCAGGCCGGAGGATCCAGGCGTCGTACGAGAGGTGTCTCTCGGGCGCGGGCCAGATCCTCCGCTCCGCTGCGCTTCGTTCAGGATGACATCCTGTGCGTGTGGACCGATCCCAGTCTGTCTCACCTGATCCAGTCCGCGCGATGGATGAGTTGCCATCGGTCGTTGTACTTGAACGCGTAGAGGTCCAGTCCGGCCTGGATCATGGGGCCGCGGTTATAGAACGTGATGCTCACGAGGCATCGGTTCTTGTTGTAGAACTGGTAGGTGACGCGCTCGCACATCTTCAGCTCGTAGGTCTTGATGACCATTTGGCTGCGCGACATAGGGTCGTGGAAGACGAGCTCGACGAGCCGCTCCATTTCCTCCTGATCCTTGTGGGGGACATGGGTGTCCGGCGTCTCCATGCCCCAGGCTCGCAGAGCTTCCAGCAGGCTCACCATCCGCTTGCCCGTCTGCTTGTCCAGTCCCAGGGCGGGCCTGGTATACAGGCCGTCGATCGGCTTGTTCGGGTCGGTCCCAAGCTTGTGCGTCAGCGTGTAGTATTCCAGGGCCTGATTGTATTTCTGATCCTGCGAGTCGGGCTGGCCCTTCCCGGCAGAACCCTTCTGCGAAGAGCTGCACGACATGACGAGCAACACCGCGAGCACAGGCAATATGCGTTTCACGTTCCGGTCTCCAGCCATCCAACTGTCGATATACCGTTCCGGCATAATACGCGGCGCCAATCCCGGCGATTCGCGCCCCGGGAGATCATAACCGCCGGAGCCGGGACATGCCACCCCCATTTATCGCCCATGACTCTCCGGGTACATGATGGGATTGTGCCGAAGCGCGCGTGCAGTTGCGGGTGGCAGCGTCAAGGCCGAAGGCATTGGCGATGGCTGCATCACGTCCCAGGAAAGCCATCGCCAGGCTGCGCTTGACGCTGCCACCCGGCCCGACTGCCACTTTTTGTCGTCCGCCCTATCCCGCGATCCCCCGGACGGAGAGAGTCATCGGCCGGCATCCGGCTGGGAAATTCATCTGGCCGGCCGTGTTTCCATGTATACAATCGCTGCCGCCCACTCGTAGATACTATGAGAACGATGAGCCAGTACGACCTGATATCCGATGAGGCCTTGATCGAGGCGGTTCAGCAGGGCGATGGCGACGCCGCTGCGCACCTGTACCACCGCCACATCGACCGGGTCCATCGCATCTGCTATCGAATCGTGCTGGATCGCTCACAGGTGCCGGATTGCGTGCAGGAAGTCTGGCTGAAGGTGTTCCGGAATCTCGGGCGGTTCCGGTGCCAGAGATCGTTTGCGGCGTGGCTGAATTCCGTCACGGCCAATACCGCCATCGACTACTACCGCAGGTCGAGAAGGCGGCCCAGCCGGGTCGATCTCGACGACTCGCAGATGGAGTCGGTGGAGGTCGAGCCGCATGTGGACGACCGGCAGATCGACGATGTGACCATCCGGCGGCGGATTCAGGACGCCCTGGAGGAGATCACCGTGAGCCAGCGAACGGCGTTCGCGCTGCGGTACTTCGAGGGCATGACGCTGCCGGAGATCGCCCGCATCCTCGGGTGCCGCGAGGGCACGGTCCGCACCCACATTCGCCGATGCCTGCTCTCCCTGCGCGACAAACTGATTGTCAAACTGGATCCATAAAGGTGACGCTCTATGACGAACCGATATTTCTCACTGGAGGAATTCAAGGCCCTCTTCCCGGACCGGTTCGAGTCCCGCGAGGAGATGCTGAGGGAGTATGTCTCGTTCCTGTCGGTTCTCGACCGGCTGGAGGAGACGCCGGTGCCTGAGTTGTCGGCTTGGGAGAAGGCGGAGATCTTCCGGCGGTCCTGGCGGCAACAGTCGTACGAATGGTCCCGGCTGTGGGCATGGCTGGCGTTCGTCCGGCGGCCGGCCGTGACGTTCGCGCTGGGCCTCGTGCTCGGATGTGTGCTGATGGCCGCCGCTCTGGGCCATCGAATCGAGCTTGCCCAGCCGGTGGCCGCGGATCAGCCGTTGACCATCCAACATGCAGGCCATACGCAGACCTATGCGGGTAAAGTCATTGACGGCTTGTATCCGCAGATCGAGAATCCGAAGATCGTGCTCGAAAGAATGGACCGGTCCGCCCCGAAGCGGGTGCTCTACGGAACCGTCAATAAGGGCGACATTTACGTCGTGTGGAACTTGTGAAAAGGAGAACAGACGATGAGAACGTGCACTTTGTTTGTCGTGAGCCTGGCCGTCCTGTCAATTCCGTGCGTCTCGCTGTCCATGCAGCAGTCGCCGGCGCCAAGCACCAACCAGCCGGCCCAGCCGGCTTCCTCGCAGCCCGAAATGGAGGTGAAAATCTTCCGGGTTCAATATCATTCTGCTCGCGAGCTGGCGGACATCATTCGGGATGTCTGCAAGACGGACGAGGTCACGGTTACGCCGGACGAGTCTACCAGCTCGCTCGTGGTGCGGGCGCCGCGGGCACGCATGGAGGAACTCGCACAATTGATCAGTGCATTGGACGTCACGAACGTTCGTGAGTCGCCGGCCGAGAACCTGATGTACCGCGTCTATATGCTCGAAGTCCCGTCGAAGGACCAGAATCTCAGGGCCTTCTCCCTCATCCTGGAGCGGCCGTCTCAGTTGCCTTCGACGGATTTGCTCGACACCTTCAAGGGAGCCGACCTGCAGATCGGCACATTCGTTCAGAGCAATGAGTGGTCTGAAAAGGGCAAGTGGCAGGTTGTGATCCAGGGCCGGGCCGCATCGAACGACGCCCTCAAGCAACTGGTCGCCAAGATCCCGGATTCGCAAATCCAGGAGCTCAAGTGGGACGATGAAACATTCACCGCCGGAATCCCCGCGGCACAGGTCTCGCGGATGCCGGCGCCGGTGCAGGAGTACGTCCGCAAGTTCCTGGGCGACGAGGTGCAGACCGTCGGCTACTGGTTCGGCGGGCTGTCCGTGCCCGGCGAGATCAAGGCCCCCATCGGCTTATGGACACTGGAGCTGAAAGCCGAGCCGGCTCAAACGGCCGATCTTACTCTTGAGATCAGGTTGAATCAGGACGCCCCGGTCCCCTTCATCCGGTCGACGACGATTCTGTCCAACTCCGTGCAAGGCAAAATCGGCAAGCCCATCATCATCGGCTACAATCGCCAGGCCTACGGCGTCCGGAAAATGGGAGCCCTGGTGGTCCTCCCCGAAGCAGAATCGGCCGCCCCCGCTGCTCCCGCCGCGCCCGAGCCAAAGACCCGGCAATAGCCCAAAACTCGAAATCCGAATATGGAAATCCGAAACAAGCTCGAATGTTCAAAACTCGGAAATCCGAAACGGGCCAAGCCCGGCGCCAGCGTTTCGAGCTTTCGGGCTTCGGTTTCAAATTTATTTCGGATTTCGAATTTTGTGCTTCGGATTTTGTGGGGTAGCCTGACCCTTTGGCATCAAGCTGCGCTATGGAAGCAGCCAGAGGCGGATGTGCGAAGACGTTTCAGCGTTGGCCCTGGATGATGATGGGGGCTTGGGGTTGCGTTTTGGCGGCGCCGGTCTTGACATTCATCTCGATCTGGCTGACCAGGGCGCCGTTGAAGTAGCACGGATGGCTCCGGTCGCCAGTGATTGTGACAAGCGATTGCCCGCCGTCGTAGGTGAGAATGTTGCCAGCGAAGTTGCGGGTCTTGTCTTCGTAGGCGATCCCCTGCGAGGCGACCAGAGATGCAATCGCGGTTTGGTTGTCGGGGGTCTGCGACAGGGTCATTTCGAGGTGGCCGGCGTCGGCATGGACGGGCTGGTCGTACTTGCCGCCGATCAGGGGGAAGTAATCAAGCAGGATGGGGCGCTGACCGGCCGTGACCACGATGTGCCGGGTGTCGGACGCATACGTCAGCAGGTCGAAATCCCTCAGGAAGGCATAGCTCGGCCTGCTGAGGTCGAACAAGCCCAGATCGGTTTTGGCGGTACCGATCGCTCCCTGATCAGAGGATTTCGCCTTTGCCGAGTCAGCTCCGGCCGCCGGAAGATCGGTACTGATAGAGACCTGCTCGTTGTGGATGTGCAACTCGCCCGGGCCGTGAGCCGCGAATAACTTGGTGCCCGCGTCGTAATCCAGCCAGGAAGCCGGCAATCGCACCCAGCCTCGGGGCTGCCCGCCCACCCATCGGCGGATGATGACCTCGGCAGGTCCCCCGCCGGTCGCAAATCGCTTCAATGCCATTGCCTTCTCGATCGGTTGCACGTTCGGGTCCCTCGCGAGGTCGAGAGTCATCGCCGGGGCGGTCATTGTCAGGAGGTATCTAACGTTGGGGTCGGTCCTCTCGACAGAGGCCAGGCAATCACCTTCGAGCACCACCTGTTGCGACGCCGACAGAAACCGGGCGGTATCGCGTGCGGAAACCGTCACCGGCATGGGCGGGCCCTGCGTCCGGCTGCGGCTCAGCCGGGCCCGTCGCTCGGCCCGGGGTTCGGCGCCGGCGATAGCGGCTTCGGCGGAACTAGTGCCCGGGCTCGCAGAGAGGCTCTCGGCAGGCAGACCCGGAGACAACACATTCGGATCGAGAAAGAACGTCATCTGCAGGGGCCCCGTACACACGGCGTCGTGCGTGGTCCAATTGTACGCGATCCGGCGCGCAACACCGTGCTGGCGGTCGGGCGGGGCAGTGGACGCGCGGGCCTGCCGGCCGGCGGAGACGTCCGGTGGAGCAGTTGTGTTCGGATCGGCGAATCGGCCCGAAGCCCCCACAGGCGTGATGATGAGCCCGCCGTCGCAGGTGACGACGACATCGAACGATTCCGTCGGCACGGCGTCGAAGGCCAGGCGCTGCGATGCGGGCGAGTCCAGGATGTCGGGGGCCAGTGGCGCCTCCGGCTCATTCGGCTCGGGAGACGCCCCCGGCGCGCGACCGGCCGCGGGTTTGCTCTCCGCGGACCGGGGCCAGAAGATGTCATTGATCGTGAACAGTTCCTCAGCCGTTACGACGCCCTGCGGCGAATCGATCGTCACGTTCCTGCGAAGGACGCACTCGTAATAGTCGCCTCGCGCGCGGTTGGGGTCCGCCCCGACGGCAGGCCCGGGGGAGTCCTGCGCGGATGAGACGCCCGACGGCGTGCCGGACTTCGGTTTCGTGTCACGGCGCGAGAACATCGCCATGTCGGCACTCCGGGTGCGCGCGCTGCCCAGATGCATGATGCGGAACAGCTCCAGGCGGCCGACCACGTTGTCATAGAGCAGTTGCATGCCGGTGCCCTCCAGCACGGCGCTGCGCGAGACGAACCGGACGGGGCCTGAGCTGGAAAACAGTGACTTGTCGGCGATGAACGCCACGTCGTCGAGGTAGATGAAGCACTCCCTCGGATCGTTCGGCTCCGGGGGTACGACGTGGATCACGACGTTCCCGTGGAACGTCGCGTCGTTGGGGATGACCTGGCCCAGCGCCGTCTCCAGTTGGACCTGGGCGGTATCGGCGACGACGTGGCACTGGAATTTCGGCAGGAGCAGCTTCATGAACGGGCGGACGAATACGAACTCGCCCTGTTTTGGCACGAGCTCCTCGAAGCCGAACACGCGATCGACGCGGCTGTTCTGGTCGCGGTGGAAGAACCGCGTCTTCTCGACAGGGCCGATGTCCGTCTCACCGATCCTGCCGCTCGCGCGGTTCGGCTCCCGGATCCCGGCCTCCGCAATCGGCGGGAGCAACTCGGGCGCGACGGCGCCGACCGGCCCGGTGCCGCCGAGGCGCGAGTAGAGTCTGTAGGAGGCCAGCAGCACTGCCAGCACGAAGCCCCCGATAACGAACTTGCGCAAGCTCGATCTCATAGCCGAACTTCTGCACGACGCAGAACCATCGCGGTCAAGCCAGGTAGCGGCCCATGAGGCCGTCCCATCGGCCGGAACTCTTCAGGAGGTATTCGATCACCTCGCGCACCGCTCCCTGCCCGCCGACCCGCGTCGTCACGTAATCGGCGTGGACTTTGACCTCCTCGACGGCGTTGGCCACGGCCGCCGCGAAGCCGACACGCCGCATCGGCGGCAGGTCCATCAGATCGTCGCCCACATACGCCACACTTTCCGGCTTCAGCCCTGTATCCCGCAGAAGCCCCTCCAGGGCGGGCAGCTTGGAGTGACAATCCTGAAGCACGTACGCGATCTCCAGCTCTTTCGCCCGGCGGTTCACCGGCTCGGAGGTCCGGCCGCTGATCAAAGCGACCTTGCCGCCCGCCCGCTGCCACAGGCGAATGCCGTGCCCGTCGAGCGTGTGGAATCGCTTGCTCTCACTGCCGTCGCTGTGGACGATCAGCCCGCCGTCGGTCAGAACGCCATCGACGTCCAGCACGAGCAGCTCAATCGCCTTGAGATCCACCGATTGCTGTCTCATCCCACGACCTTGATCATCACGATGTCCTGCACGTCGATCAGCCCGACAGGCCGGTCCTGCGCATCGACCACCGGCAGCTCGTCGATGCGGTACTTGTGGAAGATGGCGGTGGCCTCGGAGGCGAGCGCGTCGGCACGAATCCTCTTGCAGTTGGCGGTCATGACGTCGCCGACCTTGAGGTCCAGCACGCCCGGCCCCTGGCGGGTCAGCAGCCGGCGCAGGTCCGCGTCGGTGAGGATGCCGGCGAGCCTGCCCTGGTCATCGACCACCATGACCGCGCCGTGGCGCTTCACGTCACTCGTCTCGTCGAGCATCTGGCGAACGGTGTCGGCGGCGCTGACCACGGGCAGCTTTTCGCCCGGCCGGAACATCATCGACTGCTCCACCGTCATCAGTGCGGCCCCCAGCGAGCCGCCCGGATGGAACCGGACGTAATCCTCCACGCTGAAACAGCGGGCCTTCATCACGGTGAAGGCCAGGGCGTCGCCGATCGAGAGCATACAGGCCGTCGAGACGCTCGGCGCCACACCGAGCGGGCAGGCCTCGTTGACCTTGCCCATGCACAGCACCACATCACTATAACGGCTCAGCGTCGAATCCGTGTCGCTGGTGATCGAGATCAGACGGATTTGAAGCTGCTTGACGAGGTTGATGAGGCGGATGATCTCGTCCGTCTCGCCGCCGTAGCTGAGGACCATGACAACGTCCTCTTTGCGCAGGCGGCCGAGATCGCCATGCACGGCTTCGGCCGGGTGCAGGAAATGACTGGGCGTGCCGGTGGAGGCCAAAGTCGCACTGATCTTGCGGCCGATGATGCCGGCTTTGCCAATGCCGCTGACGATGCACGAACCCGTGCAGTCGTGGAGCATCTGCGCCGCCTCCACGAAGGCGCCGTTGATGATCGGCGTCATCGAGGCGATGGCGCTCGCCTCCGCGCGAATCACGCTGCGGGCATAGTCGAGGTCAAACTCGACAGCCCCCGAATTTGTGGCCCCCCGGTCGCGAGCACGGCCGTCCGCACCGTTTTGCGAGCCCCTGGCCGGTCCTGATCCTTGCACGTGCACAGTCTGCCATCCTTAAAACGAAACGATGATCCATCATCATTTCTACGCCATGACAGACGGCCGGTCAAGCTGAAACAGCAAACGCGCGAGTCGAGGACCTCCCCTGCGAACTTGTTCGGTCGTATCCGGGTGGCAGCGTCAAGCGCAGCTTGGCGATGGCTTTCCTCGGACACAGTGGAATCATCGCCAAGGCCTTCGGCCTTGACGCTGCCACCCGTCGCTGCGCCCACAATCGATACTGAACACGCACGAGCCGGGCGTCATGCTTACGCCGGCGACGGGCTACAGTTTCACTTCGCCGCCGCGGTCGTTGTAGCAGATGAGCTGTCGTTCCTCACCGGCATATTCCGTCGCGGCGTGGATGATCACGCGTTTTTCCGCCGTCTGCTCGATCTGCGCCAGCGAGGCTCTCTTCTCGTTCTGGAGATAATCAGCCACCTCGGGGGAGACGGCCAGTTCGATGCGCCGAATATGGTCCCTGGACACGGCCAGGTTCAGCAGGCGAATGATCTCCAGGGCGAGCGACTCGTGGCTCTTGATGAACCCGGTGCCCGCGCACTGGGGGCAGGCCAGGTACGTGCTCAGTTGCAGCGACGGCCGCATGCGCTGCCGCGTCATCTCGACGACGCCGAACCGGCTGATCCGCAGGATCTTGGTGCGGGCACGGTCGCCCTTGACGGCGTCCCGGAACCCCTGCTCCACGTCCTTGCGATGCTTCTGGCTTCGCATGTCGATGAAGTCGCAGACGATCAGCCCGCCCAGGTCGCGCAGCCTCAGTTGCCGGGCGATCTCGGCGGCCGCCTCCATGTTGCTCTCGTAGGCCGTCTGCTCGGCGTTCTTCTGCTTGTGGTAGCGACCGCTGTTGACGTCGATGGAGACCATGGCCTCGGTCTGCTCGATGACGATCGAGCCGCCGCTCTTGAGCTCCACCGTGCGGGACTGGACCTTGGCGATCTCGTCCTCGATCTGGTACTTGTGGAACAGCGGGATCTTGCCGTCGTAGTACACGACTTTCGGCTTGAGCCTCGGGGCGGCGATCGACAGGAAGTCCTTGATCTTGCGGACCGTCAGGTCCGAGTCGCAGATGATCTTGACGATCTCGCTGCCGAACGTGTCCCGCAGGGCGCGAATGACCAGGTCCGATTCCTGGTAGATGTCCCCCGGCGCCTTCTCGGTCTCCATCCTCTTCTCGATGGCCCCCCAGAGCCGGTTGAGGTATCGCAGGTCGTTCTGGATATCGCGTTTCGAGGCACCCTCGCCGGCGGTGCGGATGATGAATCCGTGGCCCTTCGGCGGCTTGTTCTCATCGAAGACCTGGGCCAGGCGCTTGCGCTCCTCCTCGTCCTCGATCTTGTGCGAGATTCCGTAACCCCGCATCCACGGCATCATGACCAGGTGCTTGCCAGCCAGGGCCAGGTACGTGCTGAGCGTCGGGCCCTTGGTCTTGACCCCCTCCTTCGTCACCTGGACCACGATCTCCTGGCCCCTGCGCAGGCAGTTCTGTATGGGCGGGCGGTCCTTCAGGGCCTGCCGCCGGCCGATATTCTCGACAATCTGGTTCAAGTTTTGGCCCTTGTTGGCCGGGAAGTAGCGCGGGTGCAGGTCGCTGATGTGCAGAAAACCGTTCTTCTCGATCCCGACGTCGATGAAGGCGGCCTGAATCCCGGACTCGATGTTCACGACTTTCCCCTTGTAAATATTCCCCACATGGATGCCGACGCTGGCCCGCTCGACATACAGCTCCTCCAGGGCGCTGCCCTCGACGACGGCCACGCGGCATTCCTCCTTCTCCGCCACATTGATCAGCATTTCTCTCGGCATACGATACGTCCTCTACAGTTTGTCTACCCCCTCCACGATCTCCACCCGGAGGCTATGTCGCGGCCCATTCCACCCCGGTTCTGCGAATTGGGGCCGCCAGGTCCTCCGTCTTCAATTCCAGAAGCTGCAGGATCTCTCCGACGCGGATGGAGCCTGCCGCCGTCACATTGCACCGCACGACCAGTCCCTCACCGGCCGGCTGGATCGATTCGATGAACGGTCGAACGTCGATGCGGCGAGCCCGCCGGTCTCCCGGCAACTTCCGCTCGACAATCAAGCTCGTCCTCTCCAGGATGCCCCGGACTCTCCGCTCCAGGGCTTCGAGGAACTCCGCCGAACGGTTCGAGCCGTACCGGAACTGGTAGCTCGCCGCCCGGGCTTGGAACGAGACAGGCGCGCCGGAAACCTTTACACGAAGCACCTCGATCCCTGCCGGCAGCACCCGCTGCAGGGCCTGCCCGATCCGCGATGCAAACTCCTCAAGCGACATGTCGCAAGCACTTAGACGGTGTGTGAGAAGCCGGCCTTCCGTAGCATGGGCATCTTGCCCATGAGTCGCAGGGCCATCTTGGCCCTGCAATCTCCCGTCTTCCACGGGCGAGACGCCCGTGGGACCCACGGGCAAGATGCCCGTGCTACTTTCCACGCACCCTCTCATGCCGTCCCGCTCGACCGAGAGCCAGAGCACCAGCAACTCGTCGTCCGATTCCACGCCGACCGACCGGGGCAGTGGCAGAGACAACCTCGGATGCGGGTTGAATCCCATCGTGTGCTTCACGGGGACACCCGCCCGCGCACAGGCCCGCTGGCACACACGCAGGGTCTCCGCGTGCGACAGGAACCGCAGCAGTCCTCCGATCCGGAACCACACCGCCGCCTGTACGGCCGTCGCATCGCCCGCCGGGCGGTCGCGGGAGCTGTCAGGATGTCCACACATGCCTTCTACGTCCATCCCGCCTCGCTCATCAGTACACCTCCGGCAGGAGCTTGCGAGCCACGTTGCGCAGGTAGGCGGAGATCTGCCTTTCCGAGTTCATCGCCAGGACCTTGCGCGTCAGGGCGTGGCAGTCCTCGATCGTGACGGACCGAATCACCTGCTTGATCTCCGGAATCATCGGCGCCGACAGGGACAGGATGCGGATTCCCATGCCGAGCAGCAGCATGACGTACTCCGGGTCGGAGGCCGTCTCCCCGCAGACGGAGACGTCGATCTGCCCCTTGTAGGCATCCTGGATCACCGTCCGGATCAGGCGCAGCACGGCGGGGTCCGCCGCCGAGTACAGCGTCGAGACCAGCTCGTTGCCCCGGTCCACCGCCAGCGTGTACTGCGTCAGGTCGTTCGTGCCGATGCTGAAGAAGTCCGACTCGCGGGCCAGCGTCGAGGCGGTCAGGGCCGCCGACGGCGTCTCGACCATGATTCCCACCTTGATGTCCCGGTTGTATTTGATTCCTTCCTCATCCAGATCCTCCATCACGTCGTGCACGATCATCTTCGCCTGCATCAGCTCCTGGATGTTCGTGATCAGCGGGAACATGATCTTGACCTGCCCCAGCACGGAGGCGCGGAGGATTGCACGCAACTGCGTCTTGAACATCGTGAGGTTTTGCAGGCAATAGCGGATGGAGCGGAGCCCGAGGAAAGGGTTCGGCTCGGGCACGAACCGGCGGCTCTGCGTGTACTTGTCGGCGCCCAGGTCCACCGTCCGGATGATCACCGGCCGGTCCTTGAGCACGCGCACCGTGGTCGCGTACGCCTCGTAGTGCTCCTGCTCGCTCGGCTCCGTCTGCCGGTTGAGGTACAGGAACTCCGTCCGATACAGCCCGATACCTTCGCCGCCCTTGTCCAGCACGATCCGGGCCTCGTCGGGGAACTCGATGTTGCCCAGCAGGGTAACCCTGACGCCGTCGCGCGTGACCGCCGGCTTCTCACGCAGGGCGTCGAGCTTGTGCCCCAGGGCGACGAACTCCCGCCCGTACGCCTCGTACTGGTGAATCGTCGCCTCATCCGGGTTGACGACGACGATCCCGCGGTTGCCGTCGATGATCACCGTGTCGCCCATGCGGACGAGCTCCGTCAGGTCCTCCAGCGCCACGACGGCGGGAATGCCCAGGGAACGGGCGACGATCGCCGCATGGCTGGTCCGCCCGCCCGCATCGGAGGCGATGCCCTTGACGAAGTCCTTGTTGAACGCCGCCGTCTGCGTCGGGCTCAGCTCCCGCGCGACCACCACCACCTCCTCCTGCAGGCGTCCCAGGTCCTCCCGTTTGTGACCGAGCAGCAGTTTCAGAAGGCGCCTTTCAATATCGAAAATATCGGCGGCCCGCTCGCTGATGTAGGCGTCCTTGACGCCGATGAAGTGCCCGGCGATCTCGCGGAAGACCGCGGAGACGGCGTACTCCGCCGTCACCGATTCAGCCTGGATCAGGTCCGTAACCTTGCGGCGCAGGCTCCTGTCGCGCAGGAACCGCAGGTGCACGGCGAAAATGTCCTGGATGCGCCCGCCGGAGGAATCCTGCTCCTGCGCCTGCTCCAGAGCGGTCAGCTCGCGGACGGCGTCGTGAAAGGCGTTGCGGACGCGGTGGACTTCCACCGGCTTCTGAGACGGCTCGATAGTGCGGCGGGGAATCCGGTAGTCCTCCGAATCGATGATGAGGCACTTGCCGATGGAGACGCCCGGCGATACCGCTATTCCTTTCTTTATGTCCATATCCGCTTCTATCGGGGTCTATGGCCCCAGGCCCTCCGGCGGCGGCTCATCGAACATGCGCACCTCCACGAGCTCGCGCAGGGCCTCGACCGCCTTCTCCGCATCGGCGCCCTCGGCCCGGATCAGCAGATGCGTCCCGTACGTGGCCGCCAGCATGCTCATTTCCATGATGCTCTTGCCGTCGGCGACCATCTGGTCGTTGCTGACCCGGACGTCGCACTCGAACCGGTTGGCGATGTCCACGAACTTCATGGCGGGGCGCATATGAAGGCCTTCGGCATTCTTGATCTCAACACTCCTCTCGCATACCGGTGTTCTCAACGTCCCGTCTCCCGTTTGCGTGTGGGGCACTGGGTTTCGGTCGGCCTGAATCACCACGAAGGGCCCTCATCCGCCTCCGTCAGCAGGTCTTCGAGCTCATGGGGCGTTCGGCACTGCCGCAGGAACTTGCGGAACCGCTCCTTCTGGAGGTGCTTGAACACGTTCTCCATCGCCTGCAAGTGGCGGTCGGGGTTGTCCATCGGGCTGATCAGCAGGATGACGGAGTACACCGGCTGCTCGTCCAGGGAAGAGAAGTCGATCCCCGTGGCGCTGAGGCCGACGGCCCCGATGACCGTCTTGACGGCCGGGTGCTTGACGTGGGGCACGGCGACGCCTTTGCCCATACCGGTGCTCGCCTCGTTCTCTCGTTTGACTACGGCCTTGGTCACGTCCTTGGCCTGTCCGGCCGACAGCTTGCCGGCTTTGACCAGGGCCGACACCAGCTCGGCGATCGCGCCGTCCCGATCCGTGGCCTGCAGGGCCGGGATAATCGCATCGAAACAGATAAACTCTTTGAATTTCATCCTATATGTCCGGTTTTTCTATACTTGCCTATTCGCGGATCGACATCGATGTCGGACCCGCCGAGCGGAACCGCGTCACTCAACAGGTTCAACGGGTTCACGCCCTCCTCCATGCTTGTTGTCTCGTTCCCTTGTTTTCTTTTTTCGCAACTGTCGTTCCAGCTTGTGCACCGCCAGATCGATGCACTGGGGGATGTCTTCGCCGGTTTCCGTGGCGACGAAGACATTGCCGTGCTCCCCTCGAGCGATGATCTCGACGGCGATCTTGCCTCCCTGGCCGTCCACACGCACCTCCACCAGGTTGATGCCGCTGTAGTACTTGGGAAGTTTCTCGGTCCTCTCCTGAGCACGGCTGCGGATGGCATCGGTGATGTCAACGTGTTTTCCCGTGATCGTGAATAGCAAGATTCGTCTCCTTAAACAAATACAACCGCGGTATCAGCATTTCTCCTGCTCGACGGCGGAGGCGGGCAACGCGATCGGATGCTGATCGTCCGGGATGACCACGCCGGCACTGATCACGAATCGAAATGCCTCCTCGATCGTCATGTCCAGGGGGATCGTCTGCTCCCGGGGCACGACCACCACGGGTCCGGTGATCGGCGTCGGCGACGTCGAGATCAGGACGGTCAGCCATTCCTGGTCCGTGGCGTCGGAGATGCTCCGGAGCCCTGAGCCGGTCACGAAGCCCACCGCCCACATTCCCGCGCGGGGATACTCCACCGCCACGACCTTCGAGAACACCTTCTTCTGCTCTTCCTGCGTGAGGATGAAGTCGGTCACCTGCTTGACGTAAGGATACACCCGCCGCAACACGGGCACGCCCAAGATGACCGCCTCAAAGCCCCGCCACAGGACCCTGCCCGCCACGCTGGCCAGCAGCGCCCCCACCAGGAAGATGATCGCGATCGCGATCAGCAGGCCGACAATCGAGCCGGCGAAGCCCCTGGCGAATTTTTCGTTCAAATTGTCCTTGTATGTCTTGAGAGCGGCGTCGGACATCCCCTCGTGCTCCTGTGCCCACACCCAGGTGATCGCCTTGACCAGCCCCCGGTTGATGTGCACAGTGACATTTTCTTGAACGAAATTGAAGCCGCAAGCCAGAATCCAGATGGTCAGCATGGTCGGCAGTAACACCGCCAGGCCACGCAGGAAGTAGCTTCTGCAACGCCTCGTTACGTTCATTCATTCCCCAGCAACGACCTTTGGCTGCCGCTCATCCAAGCATCTGTACCACTTCATGCGCCCAGGCAATCAGACCCCCGTCCGATGCCGAAAGCTTAATTCGGTCCCTGCCCGGAGTCAACAGAAATCTGCCTGGGCAGGTGGCCGCCGAACAGGTGGACGCCGACCCCCGGCAGAGAGGCCAGAATCCACACCAGGCGCTGACAGAAGGCCAGCGCCAGGGCCTTTTCCGCCGGCGTGGCGGCCAGGCGGGTGAACATCCCGACGATCCCCGCTTCGAGAACGCCAAGCCCCGCGACGCTGATCGGCAGCGCCCCAACCACCCACATGACCGGGAAGATCACGAAGTAGTACCTTAAGCCCGCCGTGATGCCTAGATTGCGGCCAAGAAGCCAAAAGGCCACGATGACAGTGCTTTGCGCAACAAACGTCAACAACGTCGCCCACAGCAACGTTAAAGGTTTCGAGCAATAGACACCGATGGCGTCCCTCACTTCCACCAAGACGCCTATGCCGCGATGCAGGGCCCGCCCCGCCTCCCGCCTGAGCCGTGCTCGCCCGTACGGCTGCACCAGCACGAAGACCAGTATGGCCAGGATTCCTACGCCAAGCCAGAGAACCAGGTTCTTGTACCCGCCGCCCGCCTGCTCCGGGGCAGCCTCCGGCGCCGGCCCGCCGAGCGGCCCGCGCACGAACAGCAGATAGGCGAAGACTGCCATCAGGATCAGCCCGACCAGTCCGATAACCCGGTCCACCACGACGCTCAGCACCCCGGCCAGCCGCTTATCCGTGTGCTTCGTGATGTACCAGGCCTTCAGCAGATCGCCCCCGACCGAGCCGGGCATCAAATTGTTGAAGTATAGTCCCAGAAAATACAGTCTGACAGCCGTACGTATCGCGATATGAATCGACTGGGCCCGCAGCAGCAGCCACCAGCGAAGGGCGATGACCACCTGCCCGATAATGTACGTCGCCAGGCTCAACCCGAAGTACCACGGGCTTAGCCGCCGCAAGACCCGCCCAAGTTCCGCCCAATCCTGGCCGTGCAGCACCCAGGCGATCGCGACGACTGCGACGATGATGCGGGCAATCAGCGATAAGTGCCGGGTCCTCCCGGCTTCCTGGGCCTCTGGCAACGTCCATCTCCAGAAAAAGAGCTTGTCCGCTCAAAATATAGCGGGTAAAACACCGCCTGACAAGGCATGATGATTTCTGATTTGCCATTTCCGATTCGCCATTTTTGATTTACGGGCTGCGATGGACGATTGGATGGGCGTCAGCCACAATCAAAGATCATAAATCATAAATTCACAAGGGTGACAGCCGTGGAATCGAAGCAGATTGAAGAAGGGTTGCAGTTCACGCCGAAGTTTGACAACCAGGGCCTGATCCCGGCCATCGCCCAGGATGCCGGCACCGGCCAGGTCCTCATGGTCGCCTGGATGAACCGCGAGGCCCTCGACCGCACCATCGCCACGGGCCGGGCCACCTACTTCAGCCGCTCCCGACGTAAGCTCTGGACCAAGGGCGAAGAGAGCGGGCACATCCAGAGCGTCCGGCAGATCCTCGTCGATTGCGACCAGGACTGCCTCATCCTCAAGGTCTCCGTCGACCAGGGCCAGTGTCACATCGGCTATCACTCCTGCTTCTACCGCGCCCTCAAGCCCGGCAGCCCAACCGACTTGGACCTGATCGCCCAGAAAACCTACGACCCCAAAGCCGCCTACAAGAAATAGATGTAGCACGGGCATCCCCCGATCATGTCGGGGGCAGGCTCTGCCCGTGATCTTGAATCCATGGGCGAGGCGCCCATGCTACGGCTGGGCCGGCGGCCCCGTTCTCCGCCGGCCCTTGTTTTGTCGTGGCGAGGGCATCTTGGGTTCCCAAACGCGATGCATCGCGTTTGGGGTCCCCCTGCCCTTGTTCCTCTGTAGCATGGGCATCTTGCCCATGTGTCACAGGGCCATCTTGGCCCTGCCAGTCGTCGTTCTTCCACGGGCGAGACGCCCGTGGGACCCACGGGCAGGATGCCCGTGCTACTTCTCAAACACCTTCTTCTACGGCTGCACGGCGCGGTTGTAGATTCGCACCTCGTCAATCAGGCCGGACCAGAAGGTGCCTGGGGCCATGTTCTTGGCGGTGCCGATGAATAGACTGCCGGAGGCAGCGGCCAGGCTATCCTGAGCCTCTTCGGCCACGAGGATGCTGTCCACGTAGAGCCGGCGATTCGTGCCGCCCCACGTGAAGACAATGCGGTGCCAGTTGCCGTCTGTGATGACCGCCTGCGACGAGAGTCTGCTGACCGTTCGCCCACCCTTTGACAGTTCCGTCATCAGCGCCCCTGTGGCGGCATCAGCCATCAGCCAGTTGACGCCGCTTCCCTGGGAGAGGACGGTCTGTCCGGGAGCCCCTCCTTTGACCCAGACCAGAACACTGAATGGCCCTTTGGCCGGATCGATGACAGGCTTCGCTGACATCGCAAAGTCGTCCTTACCATCGACCGACAATGCCCCGCCAATCTCGCCGCCCGAGGGCTGCCAAGTTGCATTGCCCATCACCGTCAGACTGTTATTCCCGGCGCTGTCGGCCGCGGTCATTCCCGCCGACTCGTCCAACGCCCAGTAAGCGATGAGCGTCGGATCATTGACCTCCTGACCCCAGTAGCCCATGAGGACTTCCAGGTCCTTCTCATCGACTTTGCCGTCGCCCCAGGGCATCGGGCCAATATCTGTCGTGGGGTCTTCTTGTCCCCAGGACTCGATCAGTCGCAGGAGGTCCTGCATGCCCACTTTTCCGTCGCCGTTGAAGTCCACGATCGGGAGGATCGGGGCCATCCATACGTCCCAGGGTCCTGTTGTCAGTTCGAACCCGTAGGCCCAGTGCCCGTCAGCCGATACGCTGCTCAGAGCGTCGTTACCCGGCGTGTTGACAGATGACCCGAGGTTCACCGGCGCGCTCCAGGCGGCGCCTTTGGACGACCGACGTGTCATCCAGGTGTCGATGCCGCCGAATCCGCCAGGACGGCCCGCCGTCGCTATGAAGAAAAGGACCAAGCCGTCAGGCGAGAGTGCCGAGGGGTGCTCATCTCCGGCCGTGTTGATCGTGGGACCCAGGTTCACTGGCGTGCCCCACGGGTCATTGCGGGTCGCCCGTGTGCTCACATAGATATCCGACAGGCCAATACTGCCTCCCCGGGTGCTGGCAAAGTACAGTTCCAGATCGTCGGGCGAGATGATTGCCCTGTACTCCACTGCGATGTTGACGGGCGGGTCCATTCTCACGGGCGAGCCCCAAGGGGCGTCTACTGCAGGTCGCGTGGCTGTGTATATCCCGTTGCTCCAATCCAGGTACATTGTCAGCCCGTCGGACGAGATGCTGTCGACGTAGGCAATTATTTTCAATCCCAGATTCTCCGGTGGCCCCCAAGGGTCCGCCGCACTCGCGCGTTTGCTCCTCCAAGTGACGCAGCCACCCTCGCTGCCCGGACGAGTGGAGTAAAAGTACAGTTCCAGGTCGTCTCGAGAGATGATAGGAGAACCCTCTGTGTCCGACGAGTTCACGCCGGGCCCCAGGTCCATCCGCGGGCCGAACGTGAAATCCGCCCGTGCGGTCGGGACCTGCGGGTCCGGCAGAAAACAAAACCCCAGCAATGACGTTACCACCAGCGGAATCTCAAACAGTTTCATCTCACACCTTCCCTTCTGCCCGAAGGCAATACGTAGTAGTTGCATTCCGTCTTCCTGTCTCTCCAAGAAGACCACGAGTTGGTAATCGAGCGGTCCATCGATAGCGTGCATGATGCTCCACGGCCCACCGAGGCGTAAACCCGGCGGCACTCCTGGGTGGAGAGCAGCCCCATAGCGCCGCACGTCAGCCCGCGCCTTAACGTCCTCATGCAAAGACCGGTAGCGATCCGCACGATGGGCGTAGTTCTCCGGGTTGGCAGGATCAGCACTGATGCGCCGGGTCCAAAGGTCGGCCAGCTCCTGGAAGTGCTCGTCCGGCGTCTGAGCGGTGCCCAGTGCTTCGACGATGGAGACATTGGGGTCAAGGTCGGCAGTCCAGACCTCGAAGAACGGCGGTCCCAAGTTGAAGACGAGTTTCTTGCCCTGTGGGGACCAGGAGCTCACATCGACCTCCCCACCCAGGATCTCCACCGGCTCACTGTGGCCGAGACGGCAGACCCACAGCCCGGCTCTTTTCTCGGCGCTGCCGTTGCCGCCCAGGCACAGCTCGTCACCCTTGGGGGACCAGGCCACACCGCCCCAAGTGGCGAAAGGCAGTTTCCACTCCGCCACAGAGGTCTGCGAAGTCAAGTCAATGATTTTGAGCGACGCGCCTTCCGCATACGCGAGCCGACGACCATCCGGCGAAAGCGACGGGTAGAAATTCGAGCACGTCACGATCGCCTTCGGCTGGGCGTTCGGATCAGCTACGGAGACCGAGTAGATCATTTGGTCCAACGACAATTGATAATAGACGCACCTGGAGTCGGTACTCCAGGAGGGCCAATGCCCTCGGGCCAGCCGCCGGGGTTGGGTCCCATCCGCTTTCATCACCCAGATTTCCTCATCGACTGACGCCTGATTTTGATTCCGGCGTTCGACCGTAGCCAATTCCGCCAGCCGAAGCACCTGCCGATCCCGAGCGAAGGCAATGTACTTGCCGTCGGGCGACCACGCAGGGTCCTTGCCGGGGGCGATCAGCAGATCGGTTTCCTTCGTGGCGGGGTCGAAGAGCGCAATGCCACTGTAACCGTGCACCCCCAAACTAAAAGCGAGCTTGCTCCCATCCGGCGACCACTGGGCACTAAAGCCGTTGGTGACCACCGGCCGCGCCTTAGCCGAGAGACTGTGATAGGTTTCCTCGGCCTCCACCATCGGCAGGAACGCGGCGCCAGGAGGCTCATGGTCCGCCGGATGCCATGCTCGCCCGGCCGCCAAAGCATCAAAGATATACTTGGCGCACCAATCCTCAAACCGGCCGCGAGATTCCGGGCCGGAGCGGACGATCTGACGAAAGAGGGTCGCGGCTTCGTCGTAGTTGCCCCGCGCCGTCAGGGCACAGAACCTGTAGTATTGAAACACGGGCCTGTCAGGTGACGACCTCAGACACTCCTCGGCCGTTGAAATGACGCGCTCATAGTCCTCCATCCGCAAGAAGGTCTCGCAGCGCTGGAGGGCCAGATCGATGTACTCCGGGTTGTCCTTCTTGGCCATCAGCGCCATCGCTTTGTCATACTCCGCCATCGCTTCGCCATACTTGCCCAGCTCGCGGAGTGCGGTGGCGCGAAGAGAGAAGCCGAGGGGATCCCGTGATCGCAGGTACATCATGCCCAGCGCATCATCCTTCATTCGCTCGTATTTCCGGGACGCGTAATACGTGAAGGCCCGCAGCCGAAGGGATTCATAGTGATCCGGGGAAAGCTCCAACGCTCTATCCAGCGCCGCAAGCTGCTCCTTGACCGTAGGGGCCGTCATGGCCTGCAGGAAATACGCCTCCGCCGTCTCCGGCAACAACGCCTCCGCTTTCTGCCGGTGCTCCCCAATCTCCTTGAGCTTCTCGGCATCCGGCGACTGGCTCTCCCAAAGGATACGAGCCAGAAGTGAATAGGCAGTCCCGGCAATCTCCGGACGCTCATTGAGCAGACTGTTCAACACAGTCACCGCCTCCTCGGAACGGCGATTGTCCACGAGGATGCCGGCATAGAGAAGCTGGGCCTCAGGTCCAACGTACTTGCTTTGAAGGATGGGCTTGATCGTCTCCAGAGCCGCGTCGCGGTCTGCCTTGGCATATTGCTCCCGGGCCTGGGACAGGATATTCCTATGCCGGAAGCCTTCGGCCTCCACGAGTTGGAGTCGATCCCGATTCCACATCGACAGGACAACGACGACAACTCCAGCCACGACCACCATCGCAAGTGCAGCGATGGCCTGCGAGCGGTGCCTGCGGAGAAACTTGTGCAGGCGATACGTGGTGCTGGGACCTCTGGCGAGGACCGGCTCATGTTCGAGATGCCGCAGGATGTCTGAGGCCAGGCTGTTGGGCGTCTCGTAGCGTCTGGCCCGGTCCTTCTCCAGCGACTTCATCACGATCCAGTCGAGATCGCCGCGAATCGCTTTGCGGAGCAGGTCGGGTGTGGAATTGCGATGCTTGGCGATGTCCGTCAGCGTGTCGCCGAGGGTGCTGAGCTTGGTGGACGGCTTGGCAGGCTCTTGTTCCCGGATCACCCGCTGCATCTCGATATAGCCGGCCTTGCGTAGCTCCTCCTCGCTGAAAGGTGTTGTGCCGGTCAGCAGCTCATAGAGCAGGACGCCGAGCGAGTAGATGTCGGTGCGGGTGTCGATATCCAGATCGCTCAATTCCGCCTGCTCCGGACTCATGTAGGCGGGGGTGCCGATGATGTGAGCGTAGCGGGTAAAGAGGGTCTTTTCCGTCAACCGCTGGTTCGTGGCCTTGGCAATGCCGAAATCGATCACCTTGGGGACGGGCTTGCCGTCGTGGTGGGTGACCATGACGTTAGAGGGCTTGATGTCCCGGTGGATAATGCCCTTCTGATGGGCGTGCTGCACGGCGTTGCAGACCTGGAGGAACAAGGCCAGCCGGTCCTTGGTGCTCAGGTTGTTCTTATCGCAGTATTCGGTCATCGAGACGCCTTGCACCAGTTCCATGACGAAATAGGGCCGGCCGGTTTCTGTGGCTCCGGCGTCGAGGACCTTGGCGATACTGGGATGATCCATGAGGGCCAGAGCCTGCCGCTCCGCCTCGAAGCGGGCAATCACCTGCCGGGTATCCATGCCCAGCTTGATAATCTTGAGGGCCACTTTGCGGCGGATCGGCTCCTGCTGTTCCGCCATATAGACGACCGCCATGCCACCCTCGCCGATCTTCTCCAGGAGCTTGTATCGCCCGATGACCGTGCCGGGACCCTCTGTGAGAGTACCTCCTCCGACAGCGTCCTGACCCTCCAAGAGAACCCGCAGAAAAGGCCCGGCCTCGGAATGGGCCGAGACCAGCAACTCAACTTCCGCCCGCAACTGACGGTCAGAACCACATGCGGCGTCCCGATAGGCCGCCCGCTCCTCCGGGGTCTTCTTCCCAATCGCTTCGGCAAAGATTGCCTTAACATCTTGTGACGTGTCGGCCATGATCACCTCTCGATAAGGTTTCCGATGTACAATGCGAAATTCGCGGGATGAACCTGAAAGGAAAAACGATAAATTTCCCGTTCTTCAGGCGATTGACGACACCGCTGCTGCCAAAGGCGGCTGGATACGTCCGCGGAACTGCCCCGACCCGATCCGATGCCGAAGAAAGCTCCGGCATCTATTCTGAGCCGCGGTCCTTCGGAATGGCGCGACGCAACCATGCACGGGCATAGGCGAGGTGATTGAACACCGTACGGTCGGAAACACCCCGAATCCGGGCTATCTGCTCTACGGTCATGCCGCCAAAGTAGCGTAGCTTCACGAGATCAGCCACCTCCGGCTCTGATACAGCCAATGCTGCAAGGGCCTCATCCAAAGCAAGGAGGTCATCTGGATCGGTTTCAAACGGAGTCTCCAGCCCGGTAAGGGCGGCCGCCGATCTGTCACCCCCATGCTTTAGACTCTTCTTCCGTCGCGCATTATCCACGAGAATCCGCCGCATCGCTTCCGCGGCGGCAGCAAAGAAATGGGCACAGTTCTCCCAGTTCTGGGCCTCGTCCCCAACCAGCCGGAGATACGCCTCGTGAACCAGGGCCGTCGCTTGGAGGGTCTGGCCCGGAGGCTCATGTGATAGCTTCTGGGCGGCAAGCAGACGCAGTTCCTGATAGACCAAGGGCAAGAGTTCGTCCGTAGCCTTCGCGTCCCCCCGTTCAATCGCGTTCAAGATGCGTGTGACGTCACTCATGCCGGTCCCCTGCCGTCTTGGCCTCTGACGCGTCTATTCTCCAACAGAGGCGGCGAGATTTCAAGTCCCTGGGGGCAAGCCCGCAGCCGTCATACGCAGTTCGGAGGGCCGTGACGGAGCCGCAGGGAAACGGAACAGACGAGAAAGACCCCGGCGGGGCTGCGGGGGCGGGAGGTTCCGATGCCTGCCCCCGACCCCGGCGTGTCGCACCATTGGCAATCGAATGGGCGGTCAGACGCTTTTGAGGTTGGCGGCGGTCTTGACGTAGATCTCCTGCTGCGGGAACGGGACGGTGATGCCGTGCTCGTCGAGGGCCACCTTCAGCGCTTCGGTGAGGGCAAAGTACACGTCCCAGTAGTCGTCTGCTTTCACCCAGGGCCGCGCGACGAAATCGACGCTGCTGTCGGCCATCTCCGAGACGGCGACGACGGGGGCCGGCTCCGCCAGAACCCTCGACTCTGCGGCCAGAACGTTCTCGATGACCCGCCGGGCGTTCTTCAGGTCGTCGTCATAGGAGACGCTGACGACCAGGTCGACGCGCCGGGTGCCGTTGATCGTGTAGTTCAGGATGCTGCCGCCGGTGACCTCGGCGTTCGGGACGATGATGCGTATATTGTCGGGCGAGTTGATCACGGTGTTGAACACGTGAATCGCATAGACCGTGCCCTTGGCGCCGCCGATCTCCACGAAGTCGCCGACGCGGAAGGGCTTGAAGATCAGCAGCAACACGCCGGAGGCAAAGTTCGACAGCGAGCCCTGCAGGGCCAGACCCACCGCCAGGCCCGCCGCACCCAGCACGGCGATCACCGAGGTCGTCTGCACCCCCAACGCCGCCACAGCAGCGAGCACGACGAAGACCAGCAGCGCCGTGTACGCCAGATTCTCAAGGAACGGGATCAGCGTGGCGTCCACCTTTGCCCTCTTCATGCCGCTGGCGGCCAAGGCCGACACCAGCTTGGCCACCCACCGCCCGACGGCGAAAATCAATAAAGCGCCAACGACTTTGAGCCCATATTCGGCCAGCAGCGAGTAGATCCGGCTCAGAACTTCCTGCGCACTGGAGAAGCTGAATGGATTTGTCGCTGCTTTGCCGCCGGCGGCGGCCGGCTGACTGTCCGCCGCAGCCACGATACCTGAGCCGAGCAATACGATGAGAATGACCAGCAGCGAAACACGACGGACAACTTGTGATGCACTTGTCATTGTGAATCCCTTCAATATCAGGCACGTCGGCCTCAGGACCCGCAGAAAACGGATGGGGCGTTTTTGTTCAAACAGAGGCGTCCGACCCCGTCTTACTACATCTTCGGCCGCTTGCTCCAAAAAGTTGAGCCGTTGGATCATCGGCACAGGTGATATGATGTTCGCTGGGACAGGGTAGTTCACGTTCTCCGGGTAGCAGAAAGCCCAACGGTTTTGGTTGCAGTGACGCCGTGAGGCGCTCTTCTCTATGCCCTCACGGGCACACTGTAAACGAGTTGGTCCTTGTCACTGCCGCCCGGCTCGATGACGTCCAACGAGGAACTCATGCGTTGCCGGCATGAGTCCTGAGTCTCTTGGCGCACCACGCGCGGGACAAGACGCACACGGCATCTGCGCCGAGAGGCGTACTGTATGGCTCCGCAGGCCCCAATCCTCTGCCGTGGAGCGGGAGGTTCCTCTTACTCAGTAACCTTGTAGACGATGTCTCCCTTTCGGGCGCGGTCGGTGATCTTCACGCCCACGGGGTCGCCTGCCTTGGCCTCCTGGACCGGGGTGTTGCGGACCTGCATCGAGGCCACCGTCACTTCCAGGTCGGTGGAATGACCCTTGATGTGGATTTTGTCGCCGAGCTTCAAGGGCGCGGTCAACTCGATTGCGGCCACCACCGGCCGGGCGAAGAAATCCGACACCTGACCAATCTGTTCTTCCGGCATGTTCAACACTCCATCAAGTTCCGGCTGCTCCATCTGACATCGAACGCAATCTGCCGGCTATTGTACCGGCCCAAATCCTGCCGGACACGACCTTTTTCCCGACTTTTCGGCACTTCAAGCTGGCTCGTCCTCTCCCGCAGCGCGGACGGAATCTGTGGATCGGCGCTCGTGAATGTGCCATTATGAGTGACGCCCGTAGCAGCATCTCCATAGAGAGACGGGCGATTCGGCACCGGAGGTTCAACGGTTCACCGGCCGGGTAAGCAGGCTCATTTCAACATAGGATAGGAGGACCACAATGGCTCATTGGAACGTGCACGCAGCCTTTCTGACCTTGCTGATCTGTCTCGGCGTGACGGCGTCGGCCCAGCCGGGTCGGCCCGGTTCTGTCTCATCGTACATGAATCGTGTCGTGAAGAACCACCCGTTCTTGGGCGGCCCTGTCGCAGCCGCCGCAGCCATTCCCGGCGGATACCAGCGGGAATACGAAGGAGGAATGGTCTTCTACGACAACGCCGACCCGAACGCCACCAGCGAGGTCCACGGCGACATCCTCATCAGATAACTGGCACTCGGTGGTCCCGCCGGCGCGCTTGGATTTCCTCGCAGCAACGGGATGGCCGGCGCCAACGGCGTCGGGCAGGCCATGTTCATCGGCATGAACGGCACCTCCCTGTTCGGCGGAGGATATGCCGACGATCTGCGATATGACAAGTTCTGGCAGCCGGGAGTGTGGCATCATGTTTGCGTGACGTACGACGGCACTACGGCCAGGCTCTACGCCGATGGCAAGCTGGTCGCCTCCCAGGTGAAGGACTGGCGGCTCGTCCTCAACCGCGCGCACATCGGACGGCAGGTGAATGACTCAGCGGAATTCTGGGATGGAGCGGTCGACGACGTCTGCATCTACAGACGCGCAATCGCCGCCGGCGAGGTGAAGGACATCATGGAGAGCTGGCCGGTCCCCAACCTCAGCTTCTGATTCTTCCCTTGCATTTATGTCCCACGCGAGAGACAATGGTCATGTCCAAGGCGGGATAACCAGGAGGTTCTTCGTGGAGTCTCCTCAGAACTGGCTCGCCGAGGGTGTCAGTTGATGGCGTTGCAGGAGCGGAGCATGAAGAAAGCGGCAGTAGCAATCATTTTGTGGATCGGCAGCGTGGCCGTCGCCGGAGAGGCGGTCTCCGGCGTCAATGGAAAAGTAGGCTATGCCGGCGGAAGCATGGACGGCGACTGGGGCAACAACGTCTTCGCGAGCGGGAGCGTGCCCCTGGCTCACAACTTCGGCTTTCAGCTTGACGGCCTGTACACGAATGTCTCGGACCGTGACTTCCTCGGCTCGGCCGGACACCTGTTCTGGCGCGACTCGGACAAGGGCCTGCTCGGAATCGCCGGCGGCGGCATCCACCAGGACGACATCAGCTCCCTTCGCCTCGGCATCGAGGGCGAATATTACCTCAAGCAGGTCACCCTGGCGCTGGGCGCCGGCGTGGAGAGCCTCGAATACGAGAACGGGCCATTCCCATTCATCGACGACGATCCCACCGACTTCTTCGCCACCGCCGCCGTCCGGTACTATCCGTTGGAGGACCTGATGCTGTCCGCCTCATATCTGCACGCATTTGACAACGAGCTGGTGCTGGGGATGGTGGAATACCAGACGCCGATTCACGGGCTGAGCCTGTTCGCCCAGGTCGCGGAGGGCGAGCACGATTATGATCACGCGCTGTTCGGCATCCAGTTCTACATCGGCAAGCCCAAGAGCCTGAAGCTGCGTCATCGCGAGGACGATCCGCCGAGCATCATGCCGGAGATCCTGTACGGCGTGGGCCTCTACGGTGCGGAGTTTCACAAGGAGGCGGTGGAGTATGCGCGGACACACAGCACAGAGGGAGGCGGCGACAGCGGCTACGGCTCCAGCGGCACTGAGTGGGCCGTGCGGACATCTCCCCCGAGCCCCTGAGCCTCTCAAGTCCGCTGGTCTCCTTGCTTGAACTCTGCGCCCGCATGCGCTGATGAGGGGAGCTTTCCTGTCCAAGCGCGCCGGCCGACCGGCTCGCGCGAACGCCACTCACCGTTCAGCGGCAAGTCACAGCGCCGGTCTTGACATTGGCAGAGTGGGCCGGTACAGTGCCCTCTTCGCAAACAGCCATGGTTGGACCTGCAAAACAGTGCAAAAAGGAGATTGGGATGGACTGCAAGAAATTCGTGGAACAGCAGATCGCGGAGATTCAAAAGACCGTCGGCAACGCCAAGGCCATCAACGCCCTCAGCGGCGGCGTGGACAGCTCGGTGACGACCACCCTGGGACACCGCGCGCTCGGCGAGCGGCTCAAGACGGTCTTTATCGACAACGACCTCATGCGCGAGGGCGAGCCGCAGAGGGTCGTCAAAACGTTCGCAAAGATGAAGATCCCGGTCGATCTGGTGGACGCCAAGGACGAATTCGTCTCGGCGCTGGCGGGCCTGACCGACCCGGAACAGAAGCGGCAGGCGATCACGGACACGTTTTACTCGAAGGTCTTCGGCCGGCTCGTCAAGGAATCCGGCGCGAAATTCCTGCTGCACGGCACGATCCTGACGGACATCGAGGAGACCGTGGCCGGCATCAAGCGGCAGCACAACATCCTGTCCCAGCTCGGCATCGACACGAAAGAGGCATACGGCTACACGGTCGTCGAGCCGCTCAAGACGCTCCGCAAAGATGACGTCCGCGAGGTCGGCCGATTCCTCGGATTGCCGGCGGAGATCGCCGACCGCATCCCGTTCCCCGGCCCGGCCCTGGCGGCACGCATCGTCGGTGAAGTCACGCGCGAGCGCCTGGCCACGGTCCGCAAGGCGACCGCCGTCGTGGAGGAGGAACTGGCCGACACCGGCGCCTTTCAATACCTGGCCGTCCTGCTGAACGACCGGGCGACGGGCATCCGCAAGAACAAACGGGAGTTCGGCCAGATCATCGTCGTCCGCTGCATCGAGAGCACCGACGCCCGCGCCGCGACAGTGACGGAATTGCCCTGGCAGAAACTGCATCGCATCTGCCGGCGGATTGTCACGGAGGTTCCCGACGTCAATCGCTGTCTCTACGACCTGACGCCCAAGCCCCCCGCTACCGTCGAGTACATCTGACCGGCAGGGCGACTATCGGGCCTCGCCCTCTGGCCTGGAGCGGGTATTCACCGATGGCGCATGGCTTATCTGCCATCGGCAACCGACACTATCGCCCTTTGCGGCGCGCTCAGCCTCGCTTAAGCTTTTGGCCGGAGCAATTACGCAAAAGTCCTGCTCGGCCCGGTGGCCTGCATACGTAGGAAATCGGAAATCGGCGGTCCGATAAGTGTCCGGCTCCGAGCGGTGGAATCCGCCCGATTACAGCGGCGACGGAAAAGAGCCGAAGAATGCTTTTGTGGGTTGGTAGTTGAGTTGTTGTGACATGGTTATCTGACTAGTGAAGTTCGACTATGATACACGGTAACACAGTTGCAAGAGCGTTGACAGTCTGCATTTCCCTCGTGTTCGTCCTATCGGCCGGCTGCCGGGTCCTGCCGGACAAGGCTCTTTCCTGTCCGGCCGATCAGGCGGTGACTACCGGGTTCGGCGGCCCGCCGAGGATCCGATTCGGCTGCTATCCCAGCGCCACGCTTGGCACATTCTTCGTCGGCGAGAACGTGGGCCGGCATGGGTACTACTACCAGCCCTTCGAGAAGGATGGGATCGCCTACACCTGCCGGGGAGGCGACGTCGACATCATCCACCTGCGGATCGCCGCCGACTGGACCGCCTACCTGGCGTCAGAGACCTACAGGCATCTGATGAGGAACGATGCGGGATTCTCCTACAAGCTGGCCGTAGACCGGTCCCGAAGCTATGTCCGGTTCACGTACCCGCCAAACTGGCGCCAGTTGCCGAAGGCCGAGCGGGCCGCCGCCGCGAAAGAGATCGCCCTGGCCGCGGGTCCCTACCTGACCTTCACCATGACCTCCTGGCACGAGATTCTCACCTGGTTCGGGTTCCGATGCATCGGCCTGCCGACGGAGTTTCCCTCCGCCTTCTCCTGGGAGGATTCCTATTCGAATCTGGTCGGCACGGTCGTCGCCGTCCAGGCGCTGCAGGACAAGGAGCACACGTACAACCGGGCGGTCGAGTTCGCCATCGACCGGGAGCTGAAGAAGCTCGGGGTTCAGCCCGCCTACGTGGCCAAGCGGGCAAGCCAGCGGGTCAAGGGCCAGTGGTACACAGGCTCCGTCCTGTTCTTTGTGGATATCAAGAAGCGAAATTTCGACATTGGGCTGAACAACGGTTTCGTCGCTCCGACGCTCCTGCCCGGGGTCGGCGTGTGCGAGGGCGCCGAGCCGCTGTCGTATCCCGTGCCCACCCTCGACGTGCTGGCTCGGCACGGATTCTCCATGTCGGTGGAGATCGAGTCGCGGGAGTGGGAGAGGGGCAAAGTCTTCAGCGTTCTTTCCAAGGATCCGAAGACGAGCCGCATCCAGCCGACCACGGATTTCCCCATCCTCATGGACTATCTGGCGAAGGCGGCTGAACAGATGTACGGTCCCATCGCCGACGGGGTATTCCAGCTTGCGCCGCGAGAGTCATCGACTGCCGTGCAGGAGGCGGCTACGGCCGGCAAGCCCGCGACCGGCGTCCGGCGGTCGGGACACTGATCTGGTCGCGATCCGCCGCAGCGGACCTCGCGTCACGAGAGACTCTTCGTCGCCCAATGACCTCTGCGCATCGCAGATGAAGCCACAGCCCAAAGAGGACTGTCTCGGTCAGCAGATTCCGGATTTCCTCTTGACATTCGCATGACAGTCGCGCAATTTGGTCTGCGATTTGCGATTTCTGGTGGAGGCCGGTTGTACGGCCCCATTCAACTTTCAGTTAGGAGGTCCATTATGAAGCGCACCTGTTATTCTCTTGCGGCAGTGTGCCTGTTGCTCACTGCCTGGTCGGCCACGCCGGCTATGGGCTACGGGGAACCTTCGGTCAATCTGGGCTTCACCAGTTTCCTCGATGGCGCTCCCCCAGCCGGCCCTGGCTTCTATTTCTCCGAGTACATCGAGTACTACACCGCCGATAAGCTGCGCGATCTGGATGTGCCCAATCCCGATATCGACGTGTGGGTGAGCCTCAACCAGTTCATCTACCAGTCGGACCAGAAGCTGCTGTTCGGCGGCAAGTGGGGTCTCGATGTCATCGTCCCGGTCGTCAGCCTGGACAGCGATCCCCTGCCCGACAACGGCACCGGCCTGGGGGACATCCTGGTCGGCCCGTTCCTGCAGTGGGACCCGATCATGGGCAAGAATGGCCCGATTTTCATGCACCGCATCGAGTTCCAGACCATCTGGCCGACGGGCAAGTATGACGACGACAAGGCCCTCAATCCGGGCAGCAACTTCTTCTCGTTCGACCCGTATTGGGCGGGCACATTCGTCATCACGCCGAAGTGGACCGCATCGTGGCGCGTGCATTACCTGTGGAATGCCGAGAATGACGATCCGGCCACCCCTGGGGCAGACAAGACACAGGCGGGCGACGCCATTCACGCCAACTTCGCCTCCTCCTATGAGGTGCTGCCCAAGCAACTGCGCGTCGGAATCAACGGGTACTACCTCAAGCAACTGGGCGATTCCGAAGTCGATGGCGAGGCAGTGTCGGGCAAAGAGCAGGTCTTCGCCATCGGGCCCGGCGCCCTGTGGAGCTTCTCGCAGCATACCCATCTGTTCTTCAACGTCTATTTCGAGACGAGCGTCGAAAATCGTTCCGAGGGCGACACCTTCATTCTGCGCCTGGTGCATCATTTCCATTGATCGCCGAGCGTGACTAACGACGCACCTCCAATGGCGGCTCCCCGACAACCCGGGTGAGCCGCCATTTCTATTTGCTTGCCTCGCGGGCCATCGAACCCGCCCCACGTCGACTCTCCTCCGCAGTTCCTTCTCAACTGATCGTCCGGCTGTGGAGTCCCGTCATCTTTTTCTCTTGTCCTGGATTTTTCCGCGCACTTTCTGCGATGCTTGTGCATCTGTATGATGTTATGAATCGGTATCCAAACCTGCAGGTTGACGGAACCTTGGAACGCGTACCGGAAGAACAAATCGTCGAGGCAGCTCGCAACGGCGACGCGGAGTCGTTCGGGACTCTGTACGAGCGATACTACGCCGCTATGGTGTGGCTGGCCTACTCGATTCTTCTCGATCGCGACCTGGCGGAGGATGCGGCTCAGCAGTCGTTCGTCAAGGCCTGCGAGAAGCTGGCGGACCTCCAGCGGGCCGACCGGTTCGGCCCCTGGCTGGCGGCGATCTGCCGCAATGAAGCCCACCAGCTTCTGCGGCGTCGCAAATGCCGGCTCAACCGGCAGGCGACTGAGCCTGAGTACACCGAGCCGCACGATGCCGCCGAGCGCGATCACGATGTAGTTCGCGCGGCAATCGACCAGCTTGCGCCGATGTATCGCGAGATCATCGTTCTGCATTACTTCAACGGCATGAACTACCCGCAGATCGCATCGACGCTGGGCATCGCCGGTCACACGGTGCAAGGAAGGCTCTTCCGAGCGCGAAGACAGATCGAACACACTCTCAGAAAGAACGGGTTTCCGGAAGGATAACAATCATGGCACGCCCTGAAAAACCCGATTGGCTCGACCGAGCGATCTCGGAGGCAGCTCCCGGCCAGCCGCCTATACCTGACTTCGAGGCTTGGCGAGCAGCCCACGCCGACGCCCTGGAGTCTCTCAAGCGCCGGGCCCCACAGAGATCGCAACGCACCATCAGTTTGTGGGACGTTGCCGACCTGGGGAGACATATCATGCGACACCCAATCACGAGATTTGCGGTCGCTGCGGTTCTGGTCGTTGGCGCGTTTGTTCTTGTTGGTCATTGGGCAGCCACCAGCCAGCCGAATTCGAAAACGGCTCAGACACAACCGACCGGCACGAATGAAGTCCAGAGAGCCGAGGCGAAGACACAAAAGGAACTTGCACTCGCAAAACAATTGTACGCTCAAGGCAACACGCGAGGTCTGCTCTCGCTGCTTCCAACCGCGAGCAGGCCGGCACAGATTGCCGCCGCCAAATATCTCGGTGAGATCGGCAATGAGACTATCTTATCCGATTTGCAGTCATTCGCCGCAAAGTGGGACGGAGTGCCTGACGAGAATCCTTTCCAGCAGGCAATCGAGGCGATTCAGAGACGTCTTGCACAGTCGAAGAAGGAGGAAAGCAGCGCCGGCAGCGCTCAGGAGCCCAACACTGTCGTGGTGACAAAGCCCGCCGCCACAAAGCCTCAGACCGGCATCGCCGGCATGGTGCTCGACAAGCTGACGCAGAAGCCGGTCGAAGGGGCCATCATCCAGCGCGTGATCGACGATCCCAGCACGGCAACCACGACGGATGCGTCCGGCCGATTCGTCCTGACAGGGCTGCGCGCATCGGGGTACAACTTCATCCACGTCATGGCCGGGGGCTACGTATCCCAACGGATCACTCCTGGGCTCGTGGCCGATCAGATCACGCAGAACGTGCTTATCGAGATGGATCGTGGCTCGCGCGTGCAGGGAACAGTGACCGATCCGAGCGGCAAGCCCATCGCGGGAGCGACGGCACGCACGTTCTTCTTCACGAATCGGAAAGTAGTCACGGGCCAGGATGGCCGCTTTGAAATCGACGGACTCAGTCCCGTCGTGGATCGGTACAGCCTCGAGATCACACATCCGGATTATCCCGCCGTATCTGTGGAATTCTCGCCGGGTGCCGTCGGCGAGACGGTCCACCAGGATGTCGTTCTCAAGCCCGGCGCGGACATCTATGGCCAAGTCACCGACCCCAACGGCCAGCCCGTCGAGGGCGTGCAGGTCGGCAACACGACGTCTGCCGCCATGTGGAACTGCATCACGGCCAGGACGGACCACGAAGGCAAGTACCGTCTGGAAAATGTGGACCTTGGCGAGCTTGTTCTCTGGGCCGCACATTCACAGTATGCCTTGTACGTGGACCGAACGACGCTCCCGCCAGGCACGACTGAGAGGCAGATCGACATCCGGTTGCAGCCGCCGGCGCCGCTGCGTGGCAAGGTGGTAGATCAGACGGATAATCCTGTCGAAGGAGTCACGGTCGTCGTCCAGGAGTACAACGGCGTATCGAACCTCGCGAACGAGCGGTACATCACCGATGCCGATGGCCTGTTCGTCATCGCCAATGCCCCGGCCGAGGGCAGGATCGTGCTCAATCCCCATGGAGAAGGCATATCGGCCGACTTGCAGGAGTTCGAGCTGGGGAAGGAGGAGTGCGTCCTGAAGGTCCACAGGGCCGGTCGCATCTACGGCAAGGTCATCGCGGACGCCACGGGCGAACCCGTCGCGGAGTTCACCGTGAAGATGACGTTCAGTGCGAAGGGAGGCCTGTCATCGAGCTATGATGCCACATGGAATCGTGAAGGGTTCAGCTTCAAGTCGCCCGGAGGACTGTTCGACACCGGGCAAGAGAGAATCCCCATCGGCGGCAACTATCAGATGACGGTCCTCGCCCCGGGATTCGACCCGCTGACGCTCGATCCGGTCATCGTCCAGCCGATCTCGGACGATCCCAATCGCACGGTCTTCCGGCTCAAGCCGGCGACCATGCTCGCGGGCGTCGTGGTCGACGAACAGGGCAATGCCATCAAGGATGCCGTCATCGCGCTGTTCTCCAAGGCGGAACGATTTGAGCCGATGCACTGGCGGCAGTTCACGTCGGACGCCGCGGGCGTGTTCGTCGTCACGGGCGTCGGCAATGAGCAGAACTCGCTGTATGTCACGGCGCCGGGTTTTGCTCCCCACGTCGGCTCGAAGGCAGAATTGGAGAGCAAGGACGGCCGGCTCACCAGGATCGTGCTGTCAGCCGGAGGACGCATCTTCGGCCAAATCCTTGATGAGCACGGCCAGCCCAGGACAAACGCCCGCGTCCGCATGTACTGGCACTCCGCGTCGACCGACAATTCCGGCCTCGGGAACGAATCGCCCTTCTGGAACATGGATAAACAGGTCAGTGTGGACACGAGCGGGAATTATGAGCTGTCGGGGCTCGCGCCCGGAAAACTCGGCATCACGGTCGAGTCCGGGCCGAATCGGATGAACAAGATGGTGACGCTCGCGCCGGGGGGATCGCTCCAGGTCGATTTCAGCGACGAGGGCGGCTTCGTGCTGACCGGCGTCGTGCGCAGAGGACCGACGCCTGTGGCCGGAGCGACGATCAGCGTCTCTTTGCCGCAGGGCGATTCCAAATCCGTCGATACCGACGGCTCGGGCCGGTTCCGCCTGAGCGGCATCCCGGCCGGACAGACTACCGTGACGGCGATCGCGCCCGAAGACGTCAGTATCGCTCGCAAGAGATTGCGCGCGATGGAGAACCGGGCGATTCTGGTGCAGCAAGATACAGAAATCGATATCGACTTCGGCGCCGGCGTGATCGGCGGGCTTGTCCCTGAAGCCTTCAGAGGCCAGAAGGACCTGAGAATCACCGTCTATCGATGGATCGAAGAGCCTGTTGCGGGTCATTCCGAGCCTCGTGAGAGATGGACCAATGTGTATACGGCCGAAACGACGATCGATCCCAATGGCTGGTTCCGGTGCAAGTATCTGCGGGTGGGCCGGTACTATCTGACCCTGAGCAACGACGAGCGAACGCTTGCTGACACCAATGTGTTGGCGCTCGCCGAAATGCAGCACAGACGCGACGCACAGTTCCGCCTGAGCCGGGGCCAGCTCGGCATTCGAATGGTCGATGCTCGCACGGGGGAGGCCGTACCCGGGGCACGCTTCGACATCATGAACGACCGTGGCCACAGGTTCGACGATAAGCGCCTCGCGCCGGAGGACAAGACCTTCGGAATGATGACGGACGCCTGGGGCAGTGCCGTCTACCAGGGGCTGCCGCCCGGGCAATACCAGGTGTCCGCATGGGGCCGCGGGTATCTACCGTCGGGCTCCGGTTTCGTGACCATCCGGGGTAACGAGACGCAGCGAGTGGTCATCCCGCTGCAACCGGCCGCCATGGGCGTATTCGAGCTTTCCGAGTCCTTGAAGAAGCTGGTTGGGACCGACGGCGTGCAAATCTCGGGCCACATCACGAACCTCGACTCCAAGCCGTCCGACTCAGATATGGTGGGCCCGTACGAATCGGGCGAGTTTACGGTCGCGCTGTCTCTGCAAGGCTCGAATGACGATACCTATTCGATGCTGTACCTGCCCGAGGGCAGATACCGGATTGATTACGAGCTGCAGCCTTTCGACACCCGCACGCGGATCGTCACAGACCCGGTCCATAAGGGAACTGTCACCGCCGATCTGAAGACCGGCCAGACCGGCACCATCGTGTTGTCGGAGTGACTTGCCCGCCCCGCCTTGATGGCGTAGCACACATCTCTTGGCTTGTTTCGTGCGTCCCGTCCGGCTACAATCGCAACGGTTGCCGTCGGATGGGACGCTTGTTTGCGCAGCCGCCGACGGCGACAACTGTCCGATCACTGACAAAGGCGAAGTGCTGAATACGAGTGAAAGGCGAGGCCGGCTATGGAATCGTTTTTTGTGCGGATGAGACTTGCGGCAGCGGCGCTGGTGCTGGCGGGCGTGCTCACAGCCGCGCCGGGTGCGGAATCGAGCTCCGTCACGACGTATGCGGCCAAACCCACGCCGGCGGACGAGACGCCGGGGGCGCGGCCCTATGAAATGGTCCGGGCTGACCGCAAGCCGCCACATGCGCCTGCGGTCAATTTCGATTCGCTCGAAGGCTGGAAGGTCGAATGCGCGGACGGCGCCGTCGCGGAGCTGATCGGCTCGCAGAAGCAGCGCCTGTGGGAGTCGCCGGTCGCACGGCTGGTCTATCGCGGCACGTCGGACAAAAGCACGATGATCCTGCACCCGCCGGCGCCGGTGCCGATCCCGGACGATGCATCGGCGACAACGCTCTGGGTCTACGGCAACAACTGGTCCTGGGCGCCGGAGCCGGGGACGCCACGAACAACCATTTCACTGCTGGTCGTCGATAAGGACAAGACACAGCACACGCTCGAACTGGCGCAGGTGGGATGGAAGGAATGGTGGCTCATCCACAAGGTCCTGCCGCCGGCGCTGCTTGAACACAAGCCGCTGTCCGTCATCGGCATCCGGGTCGCAGGCGGCTCGAATAAGGAGGACCGCGAGCTATTCTTCGAGGACCTGGTCTTCTTCAAGGAGGACGCTGCCCCGCTTGCCTTCGAGCCCCGCCCGAAGCGCGGCATCGACCTGTTTCCCGGCCAGTCCCCCGGTGCCAATACCGGTCCGGGACAGTTGCCCTTCCCGACTCGCAAAGAGACCATTCTGCCCGAGAATTATGCGAAGCAGTTCAGCACGAAGCTGGGGCAGTCAGGCGAGGCGTGGCGGTTCACGTACAAAGACACCGACACGCAGCTCGAATATGAGTTGAAGCCCGGCGAGAGATTCTGGGGTCCCGTGTCCGTCACGCTGAACGGCGTCATCGTCGCCAAAGCGATGGCCCAGGCAGGCCCGAAGTTCGCCGCCGAGCCGTCCGAGGTCCGCTTGATCGGAACACAGCGGACTGGCGATGAGTTGAAGGCGTCGTGGCAGGCGACGGTCAGCGGCACGCCGGTGACTATCGAGTCCATCGTGCGGCTGTGGCAGAAGAGCCTCGTGGTGGATTGCATCTGCACGGGCGGTCTGGCGACCGAGCTTTCGTACGGCCGGATCGAGGGCGTCGAGAGCCCCGAATTGCTCCTGCTGCCCTACCTCAATTATGGCGGCCACCATCTGAATGTCCTCATGTCCAAAGGCAAAACCCCGTACTTCGCCTCGGTCTGGATGGACTGGTATCTCTCCAATGCCTCCGAGCCCTACTGCGTGGACAAGATCGAGGCCGACAAGGTGTCCCTCAACGGCGGCGTGCGCTACACCCCGAAAACGGACGGCCGGCGCAACGACCTCTACGAGCGGTTCTTCGTGACGTTCTCCCCGATCTTCGAGGAGACGCTGCCGACGATTGCGAACCCGCCGGCCAAACGTGGGCGCGAGGCCGCCATGCGCCTGTGGCAGGAGAGCTGGGGCCCGGAGAATTACGAGCGCGAGCATGAGCGGTCCAAGAAGCTGCGGGCGTACGGCATCGAAATGCTCACCCAGTGCAACCACGAGATTACGTGGCGCGACGGCGGCGAGGGCTTCACCTTCCGCGACTCGGCGGCGCCGGGCAGAGGCGGCGACGAGGCCCTCAAGCAGTACGTGGCGGCCCAGCGCTCGCTCGGCTGGCGGTCGGGACTTTACACGAACTACACGGATTTCGCGCCGGTGAACGCATACTGGGGCACCGACCGCGTGATGCGCCGGCCCGACGGAAACCTGGTCACCGCGTGGCCCCGCTGCTATTCGCCCAAGGCGCTGTTCGCCGTCGAGATGGATCGCAAGCTGGCCCCGCTGGTCCAGAGCAAGTTCGGCACGAACGCCGCGTACACTGACGTCCACACGTCCGTCAGCCCGTGGGACCGGACGGACTACGACGCCCGCGTGCCGGGGGCGGGGACATTCGCCGCGACCTTCTATGCCTACGGCGAGTTGCTCCTGCACGACCAGGACGTATACGACGGCCACTGCTGGTCCGAGGGCAACCACCAATGGCTCTACGCGGGCCTGTGCACCGGCAATTACGGGCTGACCTACAGCGGGCTGCGGTTGTGGGAATATCCCTACCTGCCGCACTTCGACCTGCTCAAGATGCACCCGCTGAGCGTCGATATCGGTGTGCCGTGGACCGGCCAGTTCTTCAACGGCAAGGAAGGCTGGCAGAAGCCCGAGAATATCGTCACAAGTATCGACCAGTTCCTCGCGGCGACGATTGCCTACGGCCACATCGGCTGGCTCGTCGAGGAATCGCACGGCATCCGCCAGACCTGCCGGTCCTACTACATGCTCCAGCCCCTGCAATGGCGGTACGCGATGCTCAAGCCGGACGACATCCGCTACGGCACGGACGGCGGCATCGTGACCGCATCCAAGGCGTTCGTCAGCGGCGACTGGCGAAAGTCGAAGATTCTCATCCGCTATCCGAACGGCCTGCGGATCTGGGTCAACGGCAACGCGACGGAGCCGTGGCGGGTCGAGCAGGAAGGCACCGTGCACGATCTACCGCCGTTCGGCTGGCTCGCCATGAGCATCGATGATTTCTACGAGGGCTCGGAACTCCTCGACGGCACGCGATGCGACCGCGCCGGCTCGCGCGAGGGCATCTTCCTCGATGGCCGCGGCACGTGGCGGGACTTCGACGGCATCGGCGCTTCCGGCAGCGTCGCTGTCCGACCTGCGAAAGACGGCAAGGGCCTTTCTGTTGTCACGGTCGAAGGCGTGGACCGGCTCGTCGTCGCAGTCCCCAAGGGCCAGTTCAAGCCGGGCGACGTGCGCACGATCATCGCAGAGATCGCCCAATCGGCGGCAATCGCGGTGAGGGCGTTTAACCAGGATGACAAGGACCTCGGCGAACCCGGCGCCGAGCATACAGCGTCCGGCTGGGAGCTGCGGCCGCCTCCAGCCACCGTACGAATGGAAGTTGCCGTGCGATAATTCATGGTGTCTGAATGCATCCAATCTTTGTGAAAATACCGTTCGTTCACCTGACCATCTGGAGCTTCGGCGCCATGACGGTGGCCGGATTCGTGATGGGGATCCTCCTGGCCCGGCGGATGGCCCGGCGAGCAGGGCTCGACCCCGAAGTCATCAGCGACATAGCCCTGTACTGCCTGATTGTCGGCATCGTGGGCGCACGGGCTTTCTACGTGATTCACCACCTCGATCAGTTCCACGGCGGTTTTCTCGATATGATCGCGGTATGGCGGGGCGGCCTGGAGTTCGTCGGCGGCGCTATCCCGGCGATTGTCGTCCTGCTGCTTTACCTGCGCCATCGGAACCTGCCGGCCCGGCGGTATTTCGACATCCTGGCGGTCGGGCTCATGTTCGGCCTGGCCTTCGGGCGGATCGGATGTTTTCTCAACGGCTGCTGCTTTGGCAAGCCCGCCGACGTGCCCTGGGCTGTGCGGTTCCCCTACCGCTCGTACGCGTACATCAGCCAGATCAATCCGGACCTCGCGCGGAGCCGAGCAGAGCCCCGCCTGCCGCTGCCGCAGGCCGAGTACTTTGACTTCTACACCGAGGACGGCGGCTGGTATCCCAAGCCCCTGGCCGAGCTTTCGCGGCGCCAGCAGCGCGAAGTCACCGAGGGAAAGTACCGCTGCCTGCCGATCCACCCGACTCAACTCTATGCCTCCGCGGGCGCCCTGCTGCTGTCTGCGATCCTCTATGCCTCGTGGCGCAAGAGCCTGCCCAGTCTGCGCATCGACAAGGCGCCCGGATGGCCCTGGCGGCCCGGCCTGACGGTCGCCCTGGCATTTCCCCTCTACGGCATCGCCCGATTCATCCTGGAATCGCTGCGCGACGACAACCCGTTCGAGATCGCCTCGCTGACGATCTCCCAGCTTGTCTCTGTCGCCGTATTCATCGTGGGCATCGTCCTGCTCGCCATCGTCTTGAGCACGAAACCCGACAAGCTCGGACCCCAGCAACGCACAAGCCCCCGCTTTCGCGAGGCGTAACGAACGTACCATGCCGATTACGCTTGAGCGTTTCGTGTTTCCGTGTGGCATCGGTCAAGGTCGCAGACCTTGGCGATGGTTTGACCCGGTCCCGAGAAGACCATCGCCAAGCTTCGCTTGACGATGCCACCCGGATTACTGCCACTTGCCGCGAGGAACTCAACTGGAATCGGTAGCAAGACCCTCTGCACACCTAATCTCCTGACGGCAATTCCCTGCCTAGGATTCGGCACAATCCCACTCTCATCCTTCCGATATGTGCGGGCTAATGGAGATGATCGTCGAACCGGCAGAAGACGCGCATCCACGGGCTGTGGAGAAAGGCAAGGACCAGCATGATTGGCATACAGATCGCAGGGTACACGTACGGCACGGACCAGGTCGCTAAGTCGCCGATCACCGATGAGGAGTTCGATCTGCTCAAGCAGACCATCTCGTTCACGGATGAGGATGCCCAGTACCTCCAAATGGCTGGAGACGCGCTCGACGGGCAGCTCGATGAGGTGGCGGACGCATGGTACGACCTGATCGCCTCACAGCCGCACCTGGCCTACTACTTCAGCGGCCCGGACGAGCAGGTCGATCGCAACTATGTCGCAGCCGTGCAGTTCCGGTTCGCGCAGTGGATACGCGATACCTGTGCCGCCCAGTACGACCGGGCATGGCTCGATTACCAGGAGGAAATCGCGCTGCGCCATACACGCTTCAAAAAGAACCAGACCGACAACGTGCTCTCGCCGGCCGAGCACATCAACCTGCGATACGTGCTCGCCTTCATCTATCCGGTCGTCACGATGATCAAACCTTTCCTGGCCCGCAAAGGCCACTCGCAGGAAGATGTCGAGCGGATGTACGAGGCCTGGTTCAAGGCGGTCGTCCTTCAGGTGACACTCTGGACCCGGCCCTACACCCGCCCCGGTGACTTCTGAGCGAAGCTGGCGGCAACGGCGCCGTGTTCGCGCCACCATAAGCCGTCTTGACCGTCGAATCGCGCGTAAGTCGCTGTGACATCAAGACAGACCAACCTCTTGCACAGACTCTGTCGTCCCGAATGTCAGCGAAGGATCTGACCAGAGCATGAGAGTACGCATCCATCCCGTTCGTTGCCCAGATGCTTCACTCCGTTCAGCACGACAAACCAATGTGATCCGATTTGACGGCGGCACAGACGTGCCGTATACTCTCCCGATTAGAGAAGTTGCCATAGTTGGAAGGGCCTTACGATGCAGGTGATCAGCTCGGAAGTCAGTCAGATTATCCAGAACGCATCCTGGATTCGTCGCATGTTCGAGGCCGGCATTGAGCTCAAGCAGAAATATGGCGAGGATCAGGTCTGCGACTTCACGCTGGGCAACCCCGATCTGCCGCCCGTGCCGGAGGTCGCACGGACGCTGCGCAAGCTCGCCGACACCGTCTCGCAGCCTCTGGCGCTGGGCTATATGCCCAACGCCGGACTATCCTCCACCCGCCAGCGCCTGGCGGAGTACCTGGCCCGCGAGCAGCAGACGCCGCTGACCGCCCAGCAGGTCATCCTCACGTGCGGGGCCGCCGGCGGATTGAACGTCCTGTTCCGCACGGTCCTGGAGCACGGCGACGAGGTCATCTGCCCGTCCCCATACTTCGTGGAGTACGGATTCTACGTGGGCAATTACGGCGGCAAGCTCGTCCCGGTCCCCTCCAGACTGCCGGGTTTTGCCCTGGACCTCGATGCGATCGAGGCGGCCATCACAAACCGGACTCGTGTCATCCTGTTCAACAGCCCAAACAATCCGACGGGTGTCGTCTATGGCCAGGATGAGATGAAAGGTCTCGCCGCCGTAGCGTCGCGGGCGACCGCGCGATACGGCCGGCCCATCTATCTGGCTTCGGACGAGCCGTACCGTTTTCTCGCCTATGACGGCGCGGCTGTCCCGCCGATCCTGCCGCTCTACGAGTTCGCCGTAGCCGTCGGCTCGTTCTCCAAGAGCCTTTCCCTGGCCGGCGAGCGCATCGGCTACATCGCCATCAATCCAGCCATGCCTCAGGCCGACCAGCTCCTCGGGGGCCTGATCCTGTGCAACCGGACCCTCGGGTACGTCAATGCCCCGGTGATCGGCCAGCGCCTCGTCGAGGCGGCCCTCGGAGTCACCGTCGACGCGGGAATCTACAAGAGGCGTCGCGACGCCATGGCCGCGATCCTGCGCGACGCCGGCGTCGAGTTCGCCATGCCGCAGGGGGCGTTCTACTTCTTCCCGAAAGTCCCCGGCCGCGCGGACGATCTGGAGTTTTGTCAACTGCTCTTGGACGAGCGAATCCTGGCGGTCCCCGGCCGAGGCTTCGGCCTGCCCGGTTACTTCCGACTCACCTACTGCATGGACGAGTCGATCATCCGCCGCGCCGCCCAAGGCTTCCAAAAAGCCGCCACCCGCGCCAGAAGCAAATGATACAGGCCGTTGCTTGACGGCTCAGACCGATTGATGTCCCTGCACAAACCAGGAACACCCCTAATTCTCTGAGTTCTCTTCGGGCGCAGTGGCACCGCCAGACCCGTCGGCAGCGTCCCATTGTGTTGAGTTTTGGCCGGCACGAGCTGTTGAGACGGGTGGCAGCGTCAAGGCCGAAGGCCTTGGCGATGGCTCTTTTCCCGATCGATCTGAGCCATCGCCAAGCTGCGCTTGACGCTGCCACCCATTCCATGCCACAGGGATCCCAAGAACGCGGGACGAAGCCAACTCGTTTGACGGCACTGATTCGCGTGCAGGGCAAATGGCGGGCAGAGCCCACCCTACTACACCGACTATCCTAATCTGATGGGCGGGTGCCATGGCTACGCTCGCGTAGCCATGCGGAACGTCCTTGCCGAGAACATGCTTACGCGAGCGTAAGCATGGCACCCAAGCGAACGTTTATCCACAGTTTTAGGATGGTCAGAGTACTACGGCTCGCGCCATGGTTTTGGAGACAGGGACGGATTATCAAGGCACAGTCCCTCTGGAATCCTATCTGGAACCATGATTTCGGGACTGCCTCAAATAAACAAGGGGCGTGAGCGATTGTATCTTGCTCACACCCCTTGCCGATCCTTTTCGGCCTTTCGCCGAGGAACTACTTTTGTTGTCCGGACTGCACGGTCACGAGTTGCGGCTGGGTGAAGAGCATGAAGGACATGTCTTCACTATTGCGGGTCTGGTCGAACAGCTCGGTCCAGGGCCACGCGCCGGTGACAGGCTTCTCGAAGGAGACCGCCATGGCGTCGTTGTTGGCGCCGGCGCCGGCCAGCGTCGCGATGTCGTCGGCCGTCAGAGCGCCGCGGACGACGCGGACGTCATCCAGAAGCCCGTAGAAGAACTCGTCATCGGCCGAGCCGCGAGCGCCGATGATCAGCGTCGACTGCGTCGGAGTCGTGAAGCCCTTCTGGTAGGTCGCCGTCGCCACAGGCTCGCCGTCGACGTAGAGGACCATCGCGCCGGTTTTGCTCTCGAATGTGGCAGCCACGTGGTACCACTGGTTCGCCACCAGGCTGTCCGGGCTCTGCCACGTGTTCTGTCCGACGCGGAAGTGCAGCCGGCCCTCGAGGTCGAGCCACAATCCGAAGCGGTTCCCGTTGAGCGCCTCGCGGTTGTATTCCATGATGGCGTGCCACTTGCCCCTCGTCTCGCGCGGGTAGATCCATGCGCCGATGGAGAACGAGTTCGGGGCGAAATTGAAGCCCTTGGGCTTCTCGACCTTGATGTAGTCGTTTCGGCCGTCAAAGTCGAGGGCCCCGGCGAGCCAGCCGCCGGTCGGCTTCCAGACGGCGCCGCCGGACACGGTACCGTGATTGGCGTTGCCCGAACTGTCGGCGGCGACAGTGCCGGCGGTCTCATCCAGCTTCCAGTAGCCGAGCATGCCGAGGCCCTGGACATCCCAGCCGACGTGCGGATGATTGGTCCAGCCCCACGGATAGACCACCGTCTTCTCGTCCTTGTAGACGGCGACGACACTGAGCCAGTAGACGTTGTTCTTGCCCTCCTGTCGGAACCAGTTGTCTTCCGGCAGGCGGACGCTGTAGCGGTACACCGGCTCGAATCCCCTCATGCTGGAATCGGTGGGCTCAGGGTGCTTGTCGAAACCGACCATGACCTCGTCGAACTGGTCGGCCTTATACTCCCAGACTTTCTCGCCGGGATGATAGCCGGAAGCAGTGTCCAGCACGTTCGTCCAGATCGACAGGTTGAAGTAGTCAGGCTTGCGGGGTGCGGCGGCCTGAGTGCAATCGCACGGCAGATAGCCGTAGCCGATGTAGGAGCCCCACCACACGATGCCGGTGACCGGGAGGGTGCTGGTGCATCTCCAATCGTCAGCCACGACGCTACGGAACGTCAGGCCCGAGCCGGCCTGTTGCGTCTCGATGGTGAATGCCAGATCGATCGACCGCTGCGCGGACGGATGTGCCCGCGGGTAGCGCAGCTCGTTCCAGGTGCCCTGCCAGGGCTCCTCGCCCTTGCCCCAGACGGCGTCGTCATTCCAGTGATCGACGGAGGACTTCCAGCCGAACCGTGTGGCGACGCTGCCCGGCGAATCCACGACGAGGGCCTGGACCGTCAGCCAGTAGGTGACCGGCCGGGTCGGCGTGCCCGTCTGCCGGAACGCTTCGCTCGAATTGATCGTGAAGGTGTACTTGTAGACCATGGAATGATTGCTTTGCTCGTACGTTTCATTGGCCGGGCTGTAGTAGCCTTCTCTTGACCCCTGCTGTGGATCGACGGTGAACTGGCCGCGCGTGAATTTCTTGGTCCACAGGACCTTGCCCGGCGTGCTGTAGCGGGTGGGGCTGCGTCCGGCCGGGATATCCTCCCGAATGCTCAGCGTGAACCCCACGTTCGCCGCGCTGCCGCTGGGCAGGACGTCGTTGTACCAGGAGCCCCAAAGAGTAATGCGAGTGATCGGCCCGGTGGTCTTGCATTCAAAGTCATCGCCGCAGATCGTCGCAGGCCAGGTGGGCGGGATGTCCACGGTGGCATCGACGTCGATGCCGGTGGTGGTCAGATCGGGCTCCTGGTCCCACTTGCGGACCGCGCCGGGACCTTCGACGGCCATGGACTGCTCGTCTTCATAGTGCGCCCACTGGCGCAGGCCCGTGAACGCCTGCTCCCACTTGACGAACTCGGGGCTTGTATCGAGTTCGAAGGCCATGTCATAGTTGTCCAGCCGCTGGCAGGTCAGGGACTCGGTGATCGCCTGTGCAGAGGCAGGATCCAGCGTGATTCCCGTGCGCAGGTCGTCGCGCCGCAGCTCGGCCCTGACGGCCGCATCCATCCATGACTGCGGCCGGGTCTTCCACCCCCAGGGGAACTCCGGACCCGGAGAGCTGGTGTACACCGCCGTGATGCTGATCCAGAAAATCCGGTCCTTGGACCCGGTGCTTATAAAATCCGCCTGCTGGAAATACTCGTGAGCATCGAGTTGGAGCTGGTACTGAAACGTCGTATCCGATGGCTTGCGGGGGAACTCATCCATCCCGACCCGCTTCTCCTGCACCCGGTCGGCCGGCACGCTGACCAGCCACAGCAGATCGCCGGGCCGGCTGAACGGATAGCGAGTGTCCGCCGGGACGTTGCTCCAGAACGCGATTCGCCAGGAGGCGGGCTTGGTGCCGGGCGACTGGGCGCCGTCCCAGCCCTCGTAAGAGCCCCACCAGTGCACCGATGTCACCGGCATGTCCCCGATGCAGCGGAAATCATCGGCGACGAGCTTCCATTGCGTCGGGTTGAACCAGACCGGCTTGTTGGCATAGGCCGGCTCATCCCAGCCGCAGTAGACCGGCATCTGGGACTGCGGGTCCTTTTCAATTGCCGGCTGCGACCACTTCAGGTGCTCAATCGGCGGCTCGGGCGGAGGCACAGCCTCCTCGATGTGAACCATGTAGTCTTCCACTTCACCATCCGGGGCCGGGCCGTCATAACTCAGGCCCCGCTGCGTGCTGAAGCGGAACCGCGCGAACGTGTCACCCAGCGCGGCGTTCTGAGGCACGACCAGCGTCAGCGTATTGGCGCCGGCGGCGAGCAGCTTATCGGTAAACACGTGCTCGCCCGCATCCGCCCAATCCCCGTCGGCGTTCCAGTCGATCCAGGCGTTGAGCACGCCCTGGGTGGAAGCGGTCACGGTGATGTCGGCGGTATCGCCGGCGATCAGCGTACCGAATACGACGCCGTCTTCATCATGGACGCCGTTCGCGTCGTCACCGGTGGCCGTATCGTTGGGCTGCCCGTCGAACTCGGCATCCACCGTGCTGCCCAGAAACACTCTCTCGTCGATGGTGTGGCTGGCGCCGTTGTCGATGGAAAGCGTCGGGTACGGCGGATCGGGGGCGTCACCGTAATCCGTGTCGGCAACCGCCGGCCCCGTGATCACGAACGCCAGGTCCAGAGGTCTTCCCTCATAGTCGTGCCCGTCCGGATAGACCATGGGCTTCCAGCCCAGCACGGGGTGGCGCCAGACGGCCTTGTCGTTGTATTGCAGTCTCTGCTGGGTGCTCCGCCACCCGAACATGTGAATTGCGTCGGGGTCGCGTTTTTCCTTGATTTCGAGCCAGTAGATGCCGCCTCGGCGTTGAACGAACAGATTCGGATCGTCGTCATCGAAGCAGATATCGTACTGCCACAGTCGCTGGTGGTTCTCGGGCAGGTACTCCAGACTGGCCGGATCGAACCAGCCCTGCTCGATCAGCCCGGACAGGTCGTGCACGTCATAGCTGTACGGCTCGATCGTCCTGCTCCACAGCAACTGGTCCGGGCGGCTCCACTGAACCTGGCTATCCGCCGGCTTGTTCGAGTAAATGCGGATCTGGAATCTCAGCCCGTCCACGCTGTACGTGGGCAGTACGTCATCGAGGAATGACGCCCAGAAATGGATTTCCTTGATCGGGCCGTTCGCGGTGCACTGGAAGTCGTCGGCCAGGCTGCTCCAGAACATGTCCACGTCCACTCCTGTCGCCTGCTTGTCCGGCAATTGCGCCCAGTGCATCTTGTGCGGGTCGCCCTGGTGCCAGTCGCAGGTCTTCAGTGGCTCTTTGGCGACCAGCAGATAGTCTTCCGTCTCTCCGTCGAGGAAGACTCCGTCGCCGCTCCAGGGCAGCGTCACCTTGCGCTCGGAGATGGTGAACCGCGCCCAGACGTATCCGCCCAGGGGCCCCATCTTGAAGCTTGGGGGCTTCAACGCGGAGAGCGGCCCGTTGTAGCCACTGGGCACGGGGAAATTCACCAGCACATGCTCTGGCGCCCGGCCATCGGAGCACTGGGAGTAGCCCTGCCACTTGCCGTCGTGATTCCAGTCGAACAAGACGTTCACATAGGCCTCTCGCCCATCGAGACTCTGGTTGTGGACCTCGATATCGACATCCGTGCCCCACGTGGCGGTCAGGCAGGCGTTCGGGAGGAACTCCAGCACCAGGGTGTTCAGCGGAACAATCTCTTCGGAGCCCACCGGCCCGGTGATCGTGAAAGCCCGCGGCCGGATCAGGCCGGCATCCCCATCCTTATCCCGCTGCCCTTCGTCCTGATTGTACAGGTTGGGGTTGAAGGCGGGGCACTTGCCGCCATTGCCGTCGTTCTCCAAGTCCACTTTCGCTCCGAAGTACATGTATTTGCTGTCATGCTCGATCCAGGAGGCCGGGCCGACGGTCACGCAGGTCGGAAACTTGCCCACCACGGTCGAGGGCGGATAGGCCAGAGCCCCTTCCGGGGCGTCGCCGAAGTCACGAACTCCCGTGGGAGGAACGGGGGTATCGCTCGACAGGCACTCATGCCGAATCCGTCCGTCAACACGAATGTTCTCTCCGCGAATGTCCACGGAGACCCATTGGGGACAATAAGTGTCCACCTCGACGCTCGAAGTACTGGTCAGCGTCCCGCGCACTTCGGCGCGCGCGATGATGGTGCGTCGCTGGATGTAGCGGTTCTCCTCGTCCTCGCTCTGGAGGCCACCGGGCAGGGGTGGAGCATGCGGATCGGAAGGCCAGTCCAGGGTGGTCCAGTTCACGGCCACTTCGACATAGCCGCTGGTCGCAGAGTCCAGAGGCTGAGCGGTCATGTCCACGGTGATGACCTTGCGCTGGTCCCGCTGCGGCGCGTCATCGTAAAACCACTGATTCAACCAATCCGTGAAGGGGTAATAGTACCAGGAACCCTGGTCGTACCCGGTTCCGGTCCCCGCCATGAGCTCCCCGTTGCGGTCGATCTGCGCCATGAACTGGTCTTCGACAGCCGCGGCCGTTTGCCACAACCCGCACACAGTCACCAGGATCGCTGCGACCGCGTATCTGCTGAATATCTCCTTCAGCCTGCACATAACATATCCTCCCAAAAGAGCTTGCGCACCTGCGGCGCGACTCGACTTCGAGTGGTCCGACTGCACAATGCCGGCGCACAGTACAACCTGTCCATTGCCCCTGGAATCGACCTGTACTGCCCTGTCCTCCAGCAAAAAGTGCAGACTTGAAGTGAAAATCACTTCAACCACCTCCCACTACGCCATAGCACTCGAACGCAACCCTATCCCGCCGGAGCGGGAAAATCAAGAAAAAAGTTATCGGACGGCCCTTCTTGGCCCTTGGAACGAGGGGTCCACCCCGATCGTCCCCGGTCGCTTGGTCACCCGCCAGCACAATGATGTGCCAGAATCCCCACGAAACGTAACGAACCTGCTGGAAATTCCTTCTGCCGGCGCCGCCGGGACGGGCAGTTACCTTCCGCCCGTCGAATGACAGATCCATTCGGAGTCCCGCCTTCAGGCGATCGACTTCACCGCTGGCGTCCGTGGAGGGGCGGCTGACCGACCCCGGCCCCGTGTCACGATGCCGGCTGCCTTGGGCCCAGTCCCGGTCGGGCGCAACTGTCCCGCCCGTGGTGGCTGGGGGAGCCCCGCCACTAAGCCGAACCCAGGGTCTGTCCGTCTGCCAGTACCGCCGCCACAGCCTGGCAGCACCGCCCTCTCGGATCGGTCCCGATCGCCAGCCGGGGGACGTCTGGCCCGCCCGTCATCCAGCCTGCCCCACAACCACAACCGGTCCCTGGAGAAACACGGTAGGGCAATCGCAAAGTCCCCAAAATGGACGTATTGAAAGCGTCAGCCGGGTGGCATCGTCAAGGCCGAAGGCCTTGGCGATGGTCCTGCGCCCGGGAAAGTCGCCATCGCCAAGCTGCGCTTGACGATGCCACCCACCATGTTGGGCGATTTTGCGCTGGCCCTGAAAGACGGGGTGGCGGCTATTGACATTCCGCCGGAGCCGCTGTACAATACGGCGCCAAAGTGACGAGGAGGAGTCCCGTCCGGCAGCGTCTGGTTCTTTTCCACAAGCACGATTGATCGAAACTCATAGCGTCCCGAAGGGCGTCACAATGCGGTGGTCAAACTGCATCGTCACGGCCCTGCCGGGCAGGCTCTATGGTGGAGCAGGCAGTATGAGAACGGTCGCATGGTCTGCGCTGGTGGTATGTCTGTCGTGCCTCACATCCGGGGCACGTGCCAATTGGGGCAACGTCGACGAGGAGTCGCTGCTCTCGTCCGGCCCCTGGCTGCGTCTGCCGGACATGCCGGAAGGCAAGGAACAGTTCGGCCTGGAGGCCTGCGCAGGCAAGATCTACGCCGTTGCGGGCATCTGCGACGGGAACGAGACGGCCTCCTCGATGGTCTTCGACGGGTACCGGTGGGACCCCATCGCCCCGCTGCCGAGAGCCGTCCAAAGCGTCTGCCTGCGGGCCGTCAACGATCAGCTCTTCTGCTTCGGCGGCTACGATCACAGGGTGCCCGCCAAGTACGACGACGTCTGGGTGTATGATCCCGGCACCGATACCTGGTGGCCCCGCACCCCGATGCCGGTGCCTCGGGAGGACGCCGGCTCGGCCGTCATCAACGGCCAGGTCTGGATCTTCGGAGGCCTGACCAATCCCGGCCACACCCTCGTCGATCGGATCGATATCTACGATCCCGATCTCGACGTCTGGATTCCCTCCGAGGCGCTGCGGATGCAAGGCTGGCCCAAGCGGGCGCTGGGCGACTTCGGCGGCGCCGTGGGCCCGTTCTTCTATTCCCTGGGCGGCACCGACAATATGGACTACTACAGTTGGTGGCTCCAGCCGTCTCCTATCGGGTTCGTCACGGACGGGACGATTCTGGAGTACATCAACATCCCCGACCCGCGCTGCTATGCCGAGATCGAGGTCGTCGGCAATCTCGTGTACGTCGTGGGCGGGGTCCGGACCTGGCTGCAGGACTACGCCGACACGATGCTCATCTATGACACGGACAATCACGGATGGCGGGATGCCGTCCCCCTGCCCTACTGCGCTCGCGGCCAAGGCGCCTGCACGACTCATGAAGCCCTGTTCATCGCCGGCGGCTATGACGGCACCACGCGCCGGGACTTCTACCAGTGGGTTCACTAGTGGTCCGACCACACTAATTTGGTGAATGCCGGGTGGCAGCGGCAAGCGGAGTCCTCGGAGCTTGCCGATGGTGCCAAGGCGTAGATGCGAGCCATCGGCAAGCTGGCGCCTGCCGCTGCCACCCACCACCTTAGCGTGGTCGGAGTACTAGGCCCGGCACATCGGGCGCCGGCCGGCCGTACATGAGCGTCAGCCAAGGATCGGGGGCCGAGCATGAGGACAAGCGTTGTCCACGTTCCTTGGCCAGATGCTTCACTTCGTCCAGCACGACAAATGGCGTTTGTTTCCCACGAAGTGCAGTCGCACGCCGGAGGCATGTCCTTCCACTATGTCATTCCGCGAACGGGCGATACGTGGTACAATCCGCCTGCCGTGGCACTGCCGCATGGACCTCGCACAGCAGCGGGGTCGGTCTTCGCGTGGATCGTGCATGACAGGTTGGGGCCGAGAGCGGAAGATGAGTGTCCGGCGGATCGGCCGGAGAACAGGAGCAAAAATGTACGCCAGAATTCTTACGTGCTGCATCGTGATCCTATCGACGGGTTGGCTCACATCCTGCCGGACAGCCGCCGTCTCTACGGACCGGCAGGAGCAGGACTGGCTGGCCAAGGGGTATCGGCACGATGAAAACGGCTGGATCTTCCTGCACATCGAGGGCGAGCCCTTTGAGCGTGGATTTCAGCGCGGCTACCTGACAGCCAACGAGATCGACGAGTTCCTCCACACGCTGGCCTACACGGAAGAGTTCCAGTCCAGCCGCGATCTCGATTACTACGTGAAAGCCTCCTCGCGGCTGTTCCAGGGCAAAATCCCCGCCGAATATGCCGAAGAGATGCGGGGCATGGCCGCCGGTATGCGCCGCGCAGGCAAGAACGTGACCTATGACCAGATTCTGTACATGAACGGCTTCATTGACGTCCTGGGGTACTGGTGGCCGATCAAGGAGCAGAAGATGGACCATCCCGGCTGCAGCGCGTTCGTCGCCACCGGCGACGCCACCGCCGGCGGCAAGATCGTCATGGCGCACAATTCCTGGTGCCCCTACGTGCTGGGCAAATCGGCCAATATCATCGTCGATCTCGTCCCGAAGCAGGGCCACCGCCTCCTGATGCAATCCTGGGGACCCTGCATCTACAGCGCCACGGATTTCTTCATTACCGACGCCGGCCTCGTCGGCACGGAGACGACCATCGACGAGTTCTGGGGCTTCCGCCGCAGCGGGATTCCCGTCTTTGTCCGGGCACGCAAGGCCATGCAGTATGCCAACAGCATCGACGAGTGGGCGGACATCCTGATCAAAGGCAACAACGGGGCGTACGCCAACTCGTGGCTGCTTGGCGACATCCGGACCGGGGAGATCGCCTGCCTGGAGCTCGGCCTGAAATACCACAGTCTCCAAAAAAAGAAGAACGGGTATTTCGCGGGCTCCAACGTCACCGCGGATATGAAAATCCTCAGGAGAGAGACCAAGGCGACCTGGGACGACGTGAGGAACTTTTGTGTTGCCCGCCGCGTCCGCTGGAACCAGTTGATGAAAGAGCATTACGGGCGGATCGACGCCTCGCTGGCCAAGCAGATGCTCGCCGACCACTACGATGTCTATCTGCAAAAGGAGCAGCCGGACAGCAGGACGATCTGCGGGCATTTCGACCTCGACGACGCCAGCGTGCCGGGACCCTCGGCTGCGTTCCGGCCCTCCGGCGCCTTCGACGGCAAAGTCGTGGATTCCGACATGGCCAAGGCCTGGCGGATCTGGGCCAAGTGGGGCAGCTCCTGCGACCGCAACTTCAGCGCCGCCGATTTTCTCGAGAAGCATCCCCAGTACGACTGGCTCAAAGGCTACCTGCCGGACCTGCCACCAGAACCCTGGACGATTTTCCCGCCCGAACAGGCGGCCGGCGGTTCGCGTATCCGTTAGATCGAGGTGGAGTTCTGCAAGATGTGTGAGGTGTGAGGTTTCAGGTGGTTCTTCACACTTCAGATTTGAGATTTCAAATTTCAGATTTTCATGGTTGAGATTATGGCTCATTATCCTGCATTGTTGATGGAGAAGGCCGGCGTGACATTGCCGGTGATCGGTCTGTACGATGCTCCTGACGCGTCGGCGTTTGAGCCGCTGGTTCGCCCGGTAAAGGGCCGGCCGGCCTGCGTGTTCATGTTCTACGAAAGCTGGCTCCGGGGCGAGACCCTGCACCTGACGAAAGACAATTTCGGCTGCGGCGGCGCAGGCACGTACCTCTTCGATGTCGCAACCCGCTCGCGCCAGGAGATGATCGACTTTCTCTACGGCACGGAGGGGCTCAAGGCCTCGCCCGAGACGATGGCCGAATGGATCGACCGCAGCACGCACTATAAGCCGAGTCATCCGAATGTCCTGATCGGCCCGCTCAAGGACGATCAGTACGAGTACCTCAAGACGGCGACGTTCCTCGTCAATCTCGACCAACTAGGTCTCTTCATCACGGCGGCCTACTACCACCAGGGCCGGCCCACCCCGCCTCGCGTGACGGCCCCCTTCTCCTCCGGCTGCGGACAGCTCGGCCCGCTGTTCGAGGACCTCGACCAGCCCCGCGCCATGGTCGGCGCCACGGACATCGCCATGCGCAAGTACCTGCCGCCCAACATCCTCGCTTTCACCGTGACCCGGCCCATGTACGAGTTGCTCTGCACGCTCGACGACAGGAGCTTCCTCGGCAAGCCCTTCTGGCGCGAGCTGCAAAAAGCCAGAGCGCAAACGCAGAACTGGTGACAACCTCCAACAGAGCAAACGTCGTACGAGTCACCGTCGGTTCGACCATTCGCAGAGACGCAACATCGTGCCTGTTTAGCCTGGAAAGACGCAACCTTGGGTGGCACGGGCAAACTCGTTTGCCCGTGGGTCTCGATTGAGCAGGCCCATCGAATGGGCACCGTCAAACGAGTTTGGCGGTGGCACCCGGCGAACGGGAGGCTCCATGCTAAACACGTACAGAGACGCAACATCTTGCGTCGCCACCCGGTCAGATCGTACAATGGTCCCCGATGGCACAGAAGGATTATCCCAAGACCAACGCGATTCGCTGCCTGCTCGACCATGGGATCGAGTTCGAGGTCTTCACGTACAAATACGAGGAGCGGGGCGGCACCCGCGTGTCCTCCCGGGAACTGGGCGTCGATGAGCACGTCGTGGTCAAGACCCTCGTCATGGAGACCGACGCCGGCCAGCCCTTGATCATGCTCATGCACGGCGACAACGAGGTCTCCACCAAGCAACTGGCGAGGCTCCTCAACGTGAAGTCCGCCGCCCCCTGCGATCCCAAGGTCGCCAGCCGGCACAGCGGCTACCTCGTCGGAGGCACCAGCCCCTTCGGCACGCGGCGCCCCATGCCCATCTACTGCGAGGCCAGTATTCTGGACCTGGACCGGATCTATATCAACGGCGGCGCCCGCGGACTGCTGGTCCGTATCAACCCCCGGGACATCGCCAAAGCGGTGGACATCACTCCCGTCCACGTCGCCGTCCCCCGCTGACGTCGCGGGCAGATCGTCGGGCACCATGTGGGACTCCAGAGCACTGCGAAGGCTGCGTAGCCACGTTGCCATTGACAGTCTCATATCTCCGGGTGGCATCGTCAAGGCCGCAGGCTTTGGCGATGGTTTGACTCGGTCCTGAGAAGACCATCGCCAAGCTTCGCTTGACGATGCCACCCGGATTACTGCGATCTGCCACGAAGAACTCAACCGGAATCGGTGTCATTTGAGCGATTCGCTCGTTGCCCCGACTGTGCTCGGTGGATACATTGGCGGGTTGATGAAAAAGAGTTCTGGAATATGAACGGGATGTCTGGCGAGCTGAAGATCTGGACCATCGGGCACTCCACGCGGGCGCTTTCGGATTTCCTGGGACTGCTTGCGGCCAACGGGATCGAGGCGGTGGCCGACGTGCGTCAGTATCCCGCTTCCCGCCGATACCCTCACTTCAACCAGCGTGCGCTGAGCGAATCACTCGCGCAGGCCGGCGTGGAGTACGTGTGGCTGCCCGAGCTGGGCGGCAGGAGAAGGCCCCGGCCGGATTCGCACAATACCGCCTGGCGCAACGAGTCGTTCCGCGGCTACGCGGATTACATGGAGACGCCGGAGTTCCACGCCGGCGTCGAGCGATTGCTGGAGTTGGCCCACCGCAAACGAACGGCGATCATGTGCTCAGAGGCCCTCTGGTGGCGGTGCCACCGCTCTCTCATCTCCGATTGCCTCAAGGCAGCGGGAATCGTCGTCGAGCACATACTGGACCTGGGCAAGAACGAGATTCACCCCTACACGTCGGCGGCCCGGCTCAAAGACGGCAGATTGTCGTACGCCGGATGACCTGGGAAAGGAGGATCGTTACCATGGCGACGATCAGGAATGGCGACTGTGTGAGAATCCCGGACGGCCGGATCGCCCGCGTGCGGGAGAAGTCCGGCGACAAATACAAGGTCCGCGTCCGACGGGCCACGAGCCAGACGCACCAGTTCCTCTGGCTCCCCGCGAACGAGCTTGAGCCGGTCGAATGCCCCACAGGCTGGATGAGCCCCAGCGGCTACAACCGCTACCTGAAAACCACCCTGGCCAAAATGCGACAGCGAATGGCGAAAAAGCCCCGATCCGGCGCCGGGAAGAAGTAAGCCATTCCCCGCCCCGGCGACCTCAGGGAGCGACTTCCGTCGCATTCACCTCGGTTATCTCAATGCCTGTATTGGCTCGAATCTCGCCTGTGGTCTGGGCGTAAATCCACCCGACGCCCTCGGCATCGGCGGCAGCGATTTTGTTGCTCCCTTTTCTATGTCCGACGGGCAGCGGCGGGACGACGCGCAGATACGGGCCGTAAATGTGAGTGCTGTCGTTTGCGGCGCGGGTGTGTCCGCTCATGTCGCTGTACTGAGTAAGCTGATCGGCGATGCCGGCCGTATCGGGATACTGTCCGTGATGCTCGGCCGCATACAGGTCGATTGCCTTCTGCAGAGTCTCTGTGTCCGCCTCGACCGCCGCATCGCTCGCCCCGCCCGACCCACGGCTCAGACGCGGAATCCCGATCGTCGCCAGAACCGCCAGGATGGCCACAACAAGGACAACCTCCAGCAGAGTGAATCCCTTCTCCTGCATGTCAGGACTCTCACGCATCAATCACACACCACCTGCCCGGCAGCTTCTCTTGTCGCCGATCGCTTCAGGACTATCGACATTCTCGGGCCACGGCTTGACGCAATCGAAAGCTTCGACAGCAACAAAAAAGGGTGTGCCGTGCACACCCTTTCAAGTCATGATATCCGCCGCGCTCAAACGCCGCCCTTGGCGACCATCGGGCAAGATCTCCCGCGTCACCTGCGGACCGCCGATCTGCCGAGATGCCACCAGCGGACGGTGATCGTTCCGTTAGACGGCCTTGCGCCTGCGGAGCAGACCGACCAGGCCAGTGCCCATCGCGGCAAGCAACAGCGCCCCCGGCGCCGGGATGGCCGCGCCGCCGACCTGGTACCCGATGTCCGGAATGCCGTACTGGTAATCCGTCAGGACATAGGTTGGGAAGGTAGATGGGGTCGCGTCGTTCGCATACCTCATGTCGAGGTATTGAATCGTTCCCGTGGGAAACCATGAATCGCCCACAGTTGCGCGCTCTGCATAGTAGTACCCGCCGGGGGAGGGGAAAAACGCGGAGACGACATACTGATTTCCCTCCGTCAGTGCCACCGGCGACGGCAGATTCACAAAGAGCCACCCGGGCCCCGGCGTCGTGGTGACTTGAGCCAGCACGTCATGCGTGGCAAAATCAAACAACGTCACCGTCTGCGAAACCGAGGAGCTGATCACCGAGTCGACTCCCAACTGCACAACCTCCACGCCCGGCGAGTTCACGACGAACCGCCAGCCGCGCGAACAATCGACCGGATTGTTCGTGTGGAATGGCGGCGCCGTAGGGGTCTGTAGCTGCAGCGGGTAGGTGATGGCTGACAGTGCAGGCTCCGTGGCCCCGAAGACCATTAGCGCGACAACAAACACTGAAGAAACAGTGCAGACACTCTTCATCATAGGATCCTCCATCAAAGTTGCACCAACCAAGTGTACATGCTAAACGACCCTCTCGCGGACCTGTGCTGATAGCCACCGGAACACGAGCCACGCAGGACTCAGGTTGTTATCTTCTACCGGAGAGAGGGGTAAGTGTCAAGAGAAAGCCGGGCAAATGAAGCATAGAAATAAGACGCGATGGGGACATGTGGACAAGATGGTCGTAACGTCCATCACCGTAAAGACTTACGGCACCCGGCGGCGTCACCAGTGAGAGCCCCGCTCATGATACGCTGTCAGAGCGTTTCATCGGACCGCGAAGTCGCTTATGATAGGACCTTTGACTTCCCGCGGATATGCAAAACAAGGAGTACAGACATGGGAATGAAAGCGTGCGTTCTTCTCGGGATCGTGCTGGCAGTTGCGACAGCATCAGGCGAGGTGTGCAATCTGAAGATCGTAACGGACGCGTCGCCGGACTATTCCGATATGGGCAGCATGATCCGCAGCATCACGGCCCGCTGGCAGGAGCCGGCGGAGAAATGCTGGGCAATGTTTTACTGGAACCATATCGCACGGCGGCAGACCATGCCGATGAATCTGCACGGCATGGAATGCACCGACCCCATCCGGCAGTTCAACGACTACGGCTTCACCATGTGCAGCACGGTCGCCGGGATCAATTGCTCCATCTGGGACGCCATGGGCTACCCGGTCAAGTTCTGGGACATCACGCTGCACACCGTCCCCGAGGTGCAGTACGGCGGACGCTGGCACATGTACGACAACAGCATGTCCGCGCTGTACACTCTGTGCGACGGCGTGACTATCGCGGGGGTCGAGGACATCGGCAAAGAAGGCGGCTGCGAGGCCTCCGGCGGCCGGGTCGAGCCCGGACACACCGCACGGTATCACTGCCTCAATGCCACCAGCAGCAACGGCTTTCTCACCGGCGCCGACTGTGCCCGCGATCTCGAGCAGGAGTACCGCTGCTTCAATCCCAACGGCCTGAAGTACCGGTACTATTACTACAACTGGGACCGGGGCCATCGCTATATCCTCAACCTGCGGCCCAACGAAGTCTACACCCGCTGCTATAAGAGCCTGGGCGACTCGCCCGAGTACTATGTGCCCAACGACGGGAAGGACCCTGAGAAGACCAACGTGCGCTATCGAATCCGCGGCAACGGCATCCGTACATTCAAGCCCGATCTGACGCAGGAATCCATCGCGGAGGCGGCGTACAGCATCTCCGGCTGCAAGGCGATCCAGCCAAGCGGCGTGACGCCCTCCAAGGCCGGCGAGCCTGGCGAGATCGTCTTCAAGGTCGAAGGGGCCAACGTCATTACCCACCTGCGGATCAAAGCCGACCTCTCGCGAAAGACGGCTGACGATGCCGCGAGCGTCTTGATCAGCACGACAAACGGCCTGACCTGGGCCGAGGTCTGGAAAGCACAAGCGGTCGGCGATGTCCCGCTCGACCTGGCGCTGGGCGGCGAGGTCAACGGCCAGTACGATGCACTCGTGAAGGTGTCCCTCATCGGCAAGGGCAATCCGGCCGACGCCTGCCTGCGAGAAATCGAATTTGAAACGACGACCGCGCTCAACAGCAAGACCCAGCCGAAGCTGCTGTTGGGCGCCAACACCGTCTATATCGGTGCCAGCGACCAGACGCAGTCCATCGTGCTCTGGCCCGACCTGCAGGGCGAAAGATACAAGCCCTATGTCGTCGACGAGAAAAACATGACCTCCAAATCCGAGCATCCGGGTTACCAGGGAGTCATGCACGCCATAAAGGCGGAGGAGGACGCGTACGTCGTTTTCAAAGTCGATGCGCCGACGGACATCACGCGAATCGAGTATGGCGGCCGTTTCTATAACCGCGCCCCCAAGTCCCACATCGATCTGCTCCATTCCTTCGACGGCGGCCGGACCTGGCAGCAAAGTTACTCGCTCGACCGGACCGAGCCGCCGTGGGACGCGATCCACTATGAGACCGTGACGACGATTGCCGCCGGGACGAAATCCGTGCTGCTCAAGTACCTGTTGAACAGCTCCGCCGCCGGGACCGACGCGTGCAGCATTTACGGCATCCGCATTGAGGTCAATCATAAGCCCCCGGCGGCACAATTCAGACCTATCGAGGTGACTTTCAACTGGAGCGAGGTCCAGAGCGATTACTCCCTCATCGAGCGCAGCCACACGGAACTGGTCGAGCGACTGCCCCACCGGTATGCGATCAACGTCGGCGGGCAGGACCGCCCCATCGTGAACTCGCTGCGAGTGAACCTCAAGGGCGCCGTCGCGGGCGTCGCATACGGCTACTCCGACGGCAAGGACACCGGCGGTCAGAAGTACGTCGGCCGGTGGGTCCATTACGGCCGAAACCTGGCGGCGGGAAAACCCTACACGGTTTCCGTCCCCTCCGCGACGCACTGGGAATCAGGCGACCCGCAGGGCACCAAGCTCACCGACGGCGTCATCGGACCACCCTACGCCGGTGGGATCGGGCCTCGCTATGGCCTGTGCTGGGACCAGGGGGCGACTCCGGTGGTCACCGTGGACCTCGGCCGGGTCGAGCGATGTGCGGCGTTTCGCATCGACCTCAGCGCAGGCTGGCCCTGGTGGGACGCCCTCAAGGGCGAAGTGAAAGACGCGGCGGAGGTCCTCACCTCCGCGGACGGCAAGGACTATGTCAGCCGCGGCTCGTTCGATCTGAACCTGCGATGGAAGGACATCCCGATCAACCACATGATGCCCGACGACGAGACGGCCACCGGCTACACCTACACCCTGACGCTACCCCAGCCCGCCGACGCCCGCTACGTCCAATACAGGATCACAGCGAAGCGCACGCTGACCGTCAGTGAGGTCCAGGTCCTCGATTCGATCGAATCGAAACCCTTCAACCTGCGAATCGCTCTGCCGGAGGAGTGACCCGTGAAGGCTTTCCTCTCCTGCGTAAGCTCGGAGTTCCGCTCCCATCGGCTCAAACTGGCCAACCAACTCGGCGCGATGAAGGGCCGCCGAGAGAGAAACAGCAAGCATCCTTGGAAAGGACAACGTATGACGACTGCCAATCGACGCCAATTCCTGAAGCAAACGAGTACCCTGATCGCCGGCGCGGCGCTGGGGATGGGCGGGTCCCGCGCCGCCGGCGCCAATGAGCGCATTGTCCTCGGCGTGATCGGTCCCGGCGGTCAGGGCTCCAGTCTGCTCAGCTCCTTCGCCGCACAGAAGGACACCGAGGTCGCCTACGTATGCGACGTGGACTCCAACCGCACGAGCGCCGCGGCACAGGCCGTCGAAAAGGCGACGGGCAAGGCCCCCAAATCAGTGAAGGACATGCGTGCCATTTTCGACGATCGCGCGGTCGACGCTGTGATTATCGCCACGCCGGACCACTGGCACGCGCCGGCTACGATCCTCGCATGCGATGCAGGCAAGCACGTCTACGTGGAAAAACCCTGTTCGCACAACATCCGGGAGGGACGCCTGATGGTCGAGGCCGCCCGGCGGAACAACCGCGTCGTGCAGGTCGGCACACAAAGCCGAAGCGCAGACTACGTCCGGCGAGCCATGGAATTGCTGCACGGCGGCGCCATCGGCGAGGTCCTCGTCGCCAAGGTCTGGAACAGCCAGCTCCGCGCGAATATCGGCCACGCCAGGCCGTCCGATCCGCCCGCGAACCTGGACTTCGACCTGTGGGTCGGTCCCGCGCCGATGGTCCCGTACCAATCCAACCTGCTGCCCAGCATCTGGCGCTGGTGGTACGCGTTCGGCGCAGGCGACATCGGCAACGATGGCGTCCACGACATCGACCTTGGACGCTGGGGACTGGGCGTCGAGACGCACCCGACGACCATCACCGCCCTCGGCGGCAAGTATTTCTTCGACGACGATCAGCAGT
>Ga0315282_10000474_pt1 | contig 79976 bp, 71 predicted proteins | sample YL17G07_20_MG_FD_203693 | JGI IMG/M metagenome (GOLD analysis project Ga0315282, IMG submission 203693) | Sediment microbial communities from Yellowstone Lake, YNP, Wyoming, USA - YL17G07_20 | ecosystem: Environmental > Aquatic > Freshwater > Lake > Sediment | place: USA: Wyoming | collected... | reverse complement strand
AGGATGTGTTCCAGAGGGAGAGAAAGAGAAACCAAAAGGAGCGGAAATGAAGATTTACATTATACCAATTGGAGATGTTGAGAAAGATACCCTTTTGAGATTGTCCTGGGCTTTGCGAGAGCAGTTCCAGGCGGCCTTTGAGATAGGGGAGCCATTGCCAATTCTTGAAGATGCTTACAGGGCTGAGCGGAGGCAATATTTTGCCACTCCCATCCTGGAAGAGTTAAAGAAAAATATCCCGAAAGACGCAGAGAAAGTTTTAGGTGTTCTCGATGTGGACATCTTCGTTCCCGCATTAAACTTCATCTTTGGTCAGGCAGACCTGGATGGAAAAGTGGCTTTGATTTCTTTAACTCGCTTGCGGGAAGAGTTTTACGGAAACGAGAAGAATGATAAGCTCTTCCTGGAGAGGGCCCTTAAGGAGGCGGTTCACGAATTGGGACATACTTTTGGCCTGAGGCACTGTAGAAATCCAAGATGTGTGATGCATTTTTCCAATAGTCTTATGGATACCGATGCTAAGCAGGCAGACTTTTGCGAAGAATGTAAGAAAGAACTGGAGCTGAAGTTGAGATGAAAAAAAGTGTTTTTCTTTTTTTGATAGTGTCTTGTTTAATGGTCTTCAACTGTTGCCTGGGAAAAAAGGCCAAAGATGAGAATGACTTCGAAAAAAAAAGAAAGGCAATGGTGTCTGAACAGATTGAGGCGAGGGGAGTAAGGGATAGGCGGGTTCTGGAGGTAATGGAGAGAGTTCCCAGACACGAGTTTGTCCCCGAAGAATATAGGACATTTGCTTATGAGGATTGTCCTCTTCCCATAGGAGAGGGACAGACGATTTCTCAGCCCTATATTGTTGCTTTAATGACAGAATGTTTGAATTTGAAAGACGATGAGAAGGTATTGGAAGTGGGCACGGGCTCGGGCTACCAGGCAGCTATCCTTTCTGAGCTGGCTTGCGAAGTCTATACAATTGAGATATTAGAACCATTGGCTAAAAGGGCAGAGGAGCTTCTCCAGAAATTGGGTTATAGAAATGTGAAAGCAAAGTGTGGCGATGGATATCTGGGCTGGGAAGAGTATGCGCCTTTCGATGGAATTATAGTGACCTGTGCCCCCGACCATATTCCTCAGCCTCTAATTGACCAGCTTGCCGAGGGCGGCAGGATGGTGATACCTGTAGGAGAAAGCGGTTTTATCCAGGTTCTCAAGGTCGTAGAAAAGAGAGAGGGGAAAGTGACTGTACGGGATGTAACCTCTGTTCAGTTTGTTCCTATGACTGGTGAGGAGGCCGAGAAACAGAAGAGGTGAAAATAACATTATGGAATATCAAGGCTTCTTTAAGAAAGATTCTGTTCCTTTTGACCCCCTGGAGTTGGCAAGGGAAACCGAAAAGTTATGTATAAGGGGTTCTTCCCGCAAATACACAAGTTTCTACTGTACAGGGGTATATGGTGGAATTTCTACCGGATATCTCGTGGGCTGCTGTTTGAGATGTGTGTTTTGCTGGGTTTCATTCTCCCGGGACTTCCCCTATAAATATGGAGAATTCTTTACTCCTGAGGAGGTTTTTGAGAGGCTCCTTTCCAATGCCAGAAAGGCAAAAGTTAAGAAATTGCGCATATCTGGCGGAGAGCCAACCCTGGGAAAAGCGCATCTACTTAGAGTTCTGGACCTGGTTGAGGAGACTAACTTCTTCTTTTTCTTGGAGACAAATGGGATTCTTTTTGGTAAAGAACCGGAATATGTCAAGGCTTTGAAGAAATATAGAAATCTTTATGTCAGAGTCTGCTTAAAGGCTGGTACTCCCGAAGGGTTTGAGAAGAGGACAGGCGGGAGGGGCGAGTTTTATGAACTCCCCTACCTTGCTGTGAAGAACTTGAAGAGGGAAGGTATATACTTTCGGGTTGCTTCAATGAGTGATTCCCGCTTGATGCCCAAAGAGGAGAGAAGAGAAATGATAAGAAAATTGAAGGAGGTTAGCTATAAAGACTATTTGGAGGAAGAAATTTGCGACCCCTATGACACTTCAGTAGTAAGGTTGCGAGAAGCAGGCCTTTCCATATTTTAGACTTCTGGAGTCCCCCCGAAGATTTTGCACAAATTGAATTTGTGCCTACAATAGAATGAATTTAAGACTCTGTAGGCACGATTTCAAATCGTGCTGAAATCGTCCCGAGAGGGAGGGAAATAGTTTGAAAGAAGCAGTTCTTTACCAGGTTTTGGAAGATGGCAGGGTGAGATGTGGCATCTGTCAAAGAAGGTGCACAATTGCAGAAGGAGAAACCGGGTGGTGTTGGACGAGAAAGAATGTGGGAGGGAAGCTCTATACTCTCATATATGGCAGAGTCTCTACCTGGGCCATATCCCCAATAGAAAAGAAACCTCTCTTCCACTTCTATCCAGGCTCCAGCTGGCTCTCTTTAGGCACTCTGGGCTGCAATTTTCGTTGTCCTGGCTGTCAGAATTACGACATCTCCCATATTGATTATGAAGGGGAAGCTAAATTCTTTTCTCCAGAAGCTACTGTGAAACTGGCAAAGCAGGGACACTGTCTGGGGATCTCCTGGACTTATAACGAACCAACAATCTGGTTTGAATATACTTTAGATTCTGCTAAGATGGCAAAGAGGAAGGGGCTACTTACAAATTATGTAACCAATGGCTACATTACACCCGAGGCACTGGATAGGATTGGTCCGTATCTTGACTCTTTCAGAGTGGATATTAAGGGGTTCAGAAAGGAGAGTTATCGGAAGATTGGAAACATTCCTGATTTTAGTGGAATCCTGGATGTTACCGTGAGGGCAAAGAAGAAGTGGGGTATGTGGGTAGAGATTGTAACCAATATCATTCCAGGGTATAATGACGATAGAGAAGAATTGGAAGCGATTGCCTCCTGGATACTTGAAGAGCTTGGCGAGGATACACCTTGGCATGTGACTCAATTTGTTCCCTACTTGAGGCTATCCCATCTCTCCTTTACCCCTGTAGAAACCCTGGAAAATGCGAGAAAGATTGGACTTGATAAAGGACTACACTATGTTTACATTGGGAATATTCCGGGACACACAGGAGAAAACACCTATTGCCACCACTGTGGGAAATTGATAATCAGGAGAGATGGCTTCTCTGTAGTGGAGATGAAAATTGAAGAGGGGAGTTGCCCATATTGTAGAAAGCCCATCCCCATAAGGGTTTGAGTGGAGTAGAGAGATGGTTAAAGTTGGGTGTTGTGGATTTGGCGTGGCCAGGGCGAGGTATTATAAGAATTTTGAAGTTCTGGAGATACAGAAAGTATTCTACCGGTTCCCCAAGTTGGAAACCATCCTGAAGTGGAGGGAAGAGGCTCCTAAGGGATTTGAATTTACTTTGAAGGCTTCCCAGTTGATAACTCACTTGCCAACCAGCCCAACCTACAGGAAACTCGGCTATTCAATTCCAGACAAAGAGAAGCCAGAGTATGGATTCTTCAAGCCGACAGATGCGGTCTTTGAAGCGTGGGAAAAGACTCTGAAGATGGCCCAACTTCTTGAAACCAAGATAGTTATTTTTCAGATGCCACCCAGCTTCCATCCCACGGTTGAAAATAAGAGGAATATGAGAAAATTTTTCAGGAAAATTAAAAGGCGGGGTCTCCTTTTAGTCTGGGAGCCGAGGGGAGACTGGGATCGGAAGGAGATAAAGAGTCTCTGTTATGAACTGGGACTGATTCACTGCGTTGACCCCTTTAAGGACGAGACTGTTTCTGGAGAGTTTTCCTACTTTCGCCTGCATGGAATAGGTGGATACGCATATCGTTATACGGAAAGAGACCTTAGAAAACTTAAAGTAAAATGTGAAGAAAAAAGCGAAATATACTGTATGTTCAACAATGTCTATATGTTTGAAGATGCCTCAAGATTCAAGAAAATGGTCGGAAGATAACGGGGTTACAATGGAGTGCGCTAATTGTAAAAAGGAGTCTCCCTTAATTACGGAAATTCTGGGTGTCTGTATTGAATGTATCAGGGAAGACTTCGAGAAGGTTCTGCCTCTAATAAAGAAAGCCCATCAAGTATCAAGAAGTAATTTTTCCCTTCCAGAAGGAGTTCCCAGGGATAAGCGAGGAGTAAAATGTAATATCTGTGTCAATGAATGCCAGATTCCAGAGGGAGGCTTTGGCTACTGTGGCTTGAGAACTAACCATCTGGGAAAGTTGGTCCATCTAGTAAGTAGAAGAAGGGGAAACCTCACCTGGTACCACGACCCACTGCCAACCAATTGTGTGGCTGAATGGGTTTGTGGAGAGAGGAAAAGCTATGGATACAAGAATTTGGCGGTCTTCTACCACGGCTGTTCTTTCGATTGCCTTTTCTGCCAGAACTGGCATTACAGGGAGGAGGTTGAATGCATAATGAAAGGGGCAACTCCAGCACTTCTGGGGAATCCTGAAAGTCTGAAAGGCGGAGATTTCGTAACTTCAGAGGAGTTGTCTAACTGTGTAGATGGAGGGACAAATTGCATTTGCTATTTTGGCGGCGACCCTGTTCCCCAGATATATCATGCATTAGATACTTCCCGGCTCGCTCTGGAAAAGAAGGGAGTGCGCATCTGCTGGGAAACGAACGGCTGTATGAATCCAAAGTTCTTAAAGGAAATAGCAGAACTGTCTCTCGATTCTGGTGGTTGTATAAAATTTGACTTGAAAGCTTTCAGTGAAGAGCTAAACATTGCCTTATGCGGAGTTACGAACAGGAGGACACTGGAGAACTTCTCTCTTCTGGCTGAGTATACGAAGAAGAGGAAAGAACCGCCTTTTCTTGTCGCTTCAACACTCCTTGTGCCTGGTTATGTGGACAGGCTTGAAGTCTCAAAGATTGCCAGATTTATAGCATCGTTAGATCCTGAGATTCCATACTCTCTTCTGGCTTTCCATCCCCATTTCTATATGTCCGATCTTCCAACCACTTCCCGAAGGCACGCTAAAGAATGCCTGGAAGAGATAAGGAAAGCTGGTTTAAAAAGAGTTAAGATAGGCAACATTAACCTTTTGAGCGATGCTTATTAGCTTTAATAGAAGAAAGCTCTGAAAAAGTATCATTTTCCCCTGTAGGGGTTTGATTTATCAAACCCGTTATCGTCGGGCTCAATAAATTGAGCCCCTACGTAAAACGGACAATTTTGGACTTTTTCATAGAGCTGTAGAAAGGAGTTTACAATGAATTTTAGAAGAATTTTCCTCTCTTTTATCTTTCTGTTCTTATGTATTTTTTGTCAGGGCGTAGCAGGGGCTGGTGAGGTTATGGTTCGTCGAGCTCGCTGGGGAGACCAATTCTATCCCGGCTCACCTTCGGCCTTAAGGGATACTGTTGAGGGTTTCCTTAAAAAGGTTGACCAGAAGAAACTTCCGGGAGACTTAATAGTGCTGATTTCACCCCATGCAGGCTACGTATATTCAGGTCAGGTCGCAGCATATGCTTACCGTCAACTTGAGGGAGAAGATTTTGACACTGTAATTCTTCTGGGACCAAGCCACTATGTTCCTGTCCAGGGTGCCTCTATTTATGCTGAAGGCTGGTGGGAAACCCCTCTCGGAAAAGTTGAAGTAGATTCTGAATTTGCCAGAGAAATTATTAGTAAACATCAGTTATTCCATTTTGACGAGAAAGCCCACATGCAAGAACATTCTCTGGAAGTACAACTTCCGTTTCTCCAGTCAACTCTAAAAAATTTCAAGATAGTCCCTATTATTTTCAATGATGATTCTCTGGAGTTCTGCCAGCTATTAGCCGATGCTATTGTAAGTTCAAAAGGCAAGAAGAAAATACTCATTGTTGCCTCCACAGATATGTCCCATTACCATGTCTATGGGAAAGCATGCTTGATAGACGGAGCAGCAATCCGGGACTTAGAAAATTTTGATCTGGATAGTTTGATTAAACACATGATTGGAGGAGAGGCAGAGCTCTGCGGTGATGCGGCTGTATATACTGCAATTCTGGCAGCAAAAGCATGCGGGGCAAACAGGATAAAGTTATTAGAATATGCAAATTCTGGAGACGTGACCGGAGATAAGGGGAAAGTGGTGGGTTATGGCGCCTTTGCCATAATGCGCCTGAAAGAGCAAGAGATGACTCCTGAATTGAAAAAAGAGAAAGGAGGCAGCAAAATGCTAAATGAAAAACAACAGAAAGTTCTTCTGGGTATTGCACGAAAGACAATTGAGGAGTATATCCGCACCAGGAAGATACCGGATTTTAATGTGGAGGACCCTCTGTTGAAAGAAAAGAGAGGAGTCTTCGTAACTTTACATAGAAAGGGAATGCTACGCGGCTGCATCGGGTATATTATGCCTCTCGAAGAGCTCTACAAGGCTGTTTCCAAAATGGCAATCGAATCATCCACTGGTGATCCTCGCTTTCCGCCAGTAAGGACTGAAGAGTTGGACGAGATTGAAATTGAGATTTCTGTTTTGACTGTGCCAGAAAGAATCAAGAGTGTAGATGAAATCGAGATGGGGAAACACGGTGTGATTGTAAAGAAAGGCTACCAGCAGGGAGTATTTCTGCCCCAGGTGGCAACTGAAACTGGATGGTCAAAAGAGGAGTTCCTGAATCGGCTCTGTTATGACAAGGCGCATTTGCCAGAGGATGCATGGAAGGATAAGGACACAGAAATATATATTTTTTCAGCTCAGGTTTTTGAAGAATGAAAAAAATGGGGTCAACTCTATTTTATCTTTTATTCTGATTGGAAAAAGGAGAAAGTAGAATATGCTTGTTGTGGGTTTGACAGGAGGAATATCTTCAGGGAAAAGCACGGTCCTGAGGATATTTAAGAATTTTGGCTCGAGAACTATTGATGCCGACGAAATTGCTCACCAGTTAACTAAGCCTGGCACAGGGGTTTTAAAAGAGATAGTCAAAAAATTTGGTGAGGAAGTATTAAATAGAAACAGGACATTGAACCGAAGAAGATTGGCTGGCATAATATTTGGAGATGGACAGAAGAGGAAATCTCTAAACGCAATTATGCATCCCAAAATTATTGCTGAAATAAAGAGAAAAATAAGACAATTTAAAAAACGGGCAGAACGTCGCGAGTTGAGGGGAAGCGGGAGAAAAAAGAACATTCTTGTTGTGGATATACCTCTTCTTTTTGAGGCTAAACTTGAGTATCTGGTCGATAAGACAATTCTCGTTTATGTACCCCAGAAAGTACAAATTGAGAGGTTGCGGAGAGATGATAATCTCACTGTTAAAGAAGCCAGAGCCAGGTTAAATGCGCAAATCCCTATTTATAAGAAAAAGAAATACGCAGATTATATTATTAACGGAAACTTGGATCCTCTTAGGTTACAAAAGCAAGTAGAATCAGTCTGGAAAGAATGGCAAAAAATTATTGCAAAAAATTGGGATTTATGGTAAACTTACAGAAAACTAAGCTTAAAGAGAAAGGATTTTAATGCTTTCCATTGGATTGAGTAGTGCAGTTTTAGGAATTGAGGCTTATTCTGTAAAAGTTGAGGTAGATATCTCTTCCGGACTTCCCAGTTTCTCTACGGTTGGTCTTCCGGATACAGCAATCAGGGAGAGTAAGGATAGAGTCCTGGCAGCGATTAAGAATTCTGGATACGAATTTTCTATGAAGAGGATTACGGTCAATCTCGCTCCAGCAGCAGTAAAGAAGGAAGGTGCTGCTTTCGATTTGCCTATCGCTTTAGGCATTTTGGCTGCTACTGGTCAATTATCCCAGGAGAGGCTCGAAAGGTATATAGTTCTGGGAGAACTATCGTTGGATGGGAGTGTGCGGAAGGTGAAGGGCGTCTTGCCAATTGCCCTGGCGGCAAGAGAGGCTAATGTAGATGGCTTAATTCTCCCTGAAGGGAATAGAAAAGAAGCAGCGGTAGTGGAAGGTATAGATGTTTTTCCGATTAGAAATTTGAAAGAGACGGTCGATTTTTTGAACGGAAGAACGGAGCTTTCCCCCTTCTCCGTAAGTTTGGAGGAGGAATTTGAAGATAAACGTAATTATGAGATAGATTTTGCTGATGTGAAAGGGCAGGAATATGCCAAGCGAGCCCTGGAAGTTGCTGCCAGTGGCGGACATAACATACTTCTCATCGGGCCTCCTGGGTCTGGAAAGACCATGCTGGCTAAGAGGTTGCCCTCCATTTTGCCTGCAATAACTTTAGATGAGGCATTGGAGACAACAAAGATTCACAGCGTCATCGGTCTAATATCCACAGGGTCGGCCATTGTGGGTATCAGGCCCTTCCGGTCTCCCCACCACACCATCTCTGATGTAGCATTGATAGGAGGCGGTTCCTTTCCCAAGCCCGGCGAGGTTAGTTTAGCCCATAATGGAGTCCTCTTTCTTGACGAGCTTCCCGAATTTCACCGTAACGTCTTAGAAGTTTTGCGTCAGCCTATTGAAGATGGTGTGGTGACCATTGCCAGGGCAAGCACATCTTTAACTTATCCTGCCAAGTTTATGCTGGCTGCAGCTATGAACCCCTGCCCTTGTGGGTTCTATGGGGATCCACAGAGAGAATGTACCTGTACTCCTTTCCAGGTCCAGAAATATCGGGCTAAAATATCAGGACCGCTCCTTGACCGAATCGATATGCATATCGAAGTGCCGCCAGTTAAGTACCAGGAGCTAGCTGGGGATTCGGGAGGGGAATCTTCATTGACAATCCGTAGTCGAGTCCAGAAGGCGAGAGATATACAGAAAGAAAGATTTAAGAAATTCAAATCGGTCTATTGCAATGCTCATATGGAGGCTAAATATATAAGGAAGTATTGTATTCTCGAAAGAGAAGCCGAGAAGTTATTGAAAGATGCAATTGAGCGTTTGGGACTCTCGGGTCGGGCATATGACCGCATCTTGAAAGTCTCGCGAACAATTGCAGATTTAGAAGCAAACGAGAAGATTGCTTCTCACCACATTGCTGAGGCTATCCAGTACAGAAGTCTGGATAGGAATTTATGGATGTAATTTTAAGTCTCTAAATTTATGAAGTCATAGAAAGGAGTAGAAGATGAAAAGGGGAATTCTTGTTTTTCTGGTATGTGGTCTATTAATTTTTAGCATCTTCTTCGCCGGAGCTCAGGAGAAAGGTGTGGAAGCTTTGCCTCCTGAACCCGCTGAAGAAGAGATTCCTGCTTTCGGAGTGGAAAAAGAAGGTAAGGAAGCTTTACCTGCCGAAGCTGTTGAGGAAAAGGCTCCTTCTGCCGAAGTGGAAGTGAAACCTGCCGAGCCGAGCGAGGCTCCAGCTGAAGAGCTTGAAGTTAAAGAGCCTCGAGAAGAGGCGGAAGAGTCTCTCACTGGGAGAAGAGTTCTTCCAGAAGAAGCTATTCCTGAGGGAATGGAGCTAGTGCTCAAAGCTTACGAGGTAAAGAGAGGGGATTGTCTTTGGGACATCGCTTACCAGTGCTATCGTAATCCGTTCCTGTGGAGAGAAATATGGAAATATAATCAGTATATAAAAGACCCCCATTGGGTTTTCCCCGGTGATGACTTGATAATTCCCACATACCAAAGCGCGGAAGTATCGAAAGAGGCACCCCGGGAGCCCGAAGTAAAATTGGAAGAGCTTGAGCCAGGAACCGAAAATGAAAGGGATATCTTTATCGCTCCCCCGGATTTTAAATTTGATGGATGCATTGCCGGGGTAAAAGAGAAGAAACTTATGACAGCGTATGGAGATACAGTCTTCATCGACCTGGGAAAAAGTCAGCAAGTTGAGCCAAAAACAAGGTATTCAATCTATCGACAAGGGGAAGAGGTTATCCATCCCACAACGGGTGAAGTCATGGGGATAATGGTAGAGAAGATTGGCGTACTGGAGGTTACATCAGATATTGAGGAAGGTAGTTCAACTGCAGTTATAGTAGATAGTCGGAAACCGGTAGAGATTGGCGATTCTATCAAAATGCAATTGAAGCCAAAAGAGAGGAAAACTGAAGAATGACAAAGGGGAATAAAAGATGCAATTGGAGAATAAAAAAAATCCTGAATAGGCAGAAAGAACCAACTTACACTGCTAATACCCACACTATGCTCCCTTATCATGATAAGAGTCTATGCCTGTGCCCGCCGAATTTTTTCATTTATTCCATCTTTTTGCTCTCTTTTGCACAATTTGAAATTTGTAATTTGTAATTTCTAAAAGGGCTACACTACTGTTACTATTTTCAGAGGTTGCTTGACATATGGATAGGATTTTGTATATAATATTGTATTTGTGCAAAAATTTACCTTCGTAGAAGGACGGAATGGCAGAGAAAATCGAACATTGGTTAGCTCTGAATATGATTCCTGGTGTGGGTGCCTCCAGATGCCAGAAGCTCTTAAAACACTTCGGTTCGCCTCAAGCTATACTTGGGGCGGATTTGAAGGAACTTCAGCACGTCTCAGGTATTGGGGAATACACGGCCGGGCAAATTGTCAAGTTCAGAGATGAGTTAGATATAGAAATAGAAAAAGAGATATCCAAAATTGAAAAGCAAAAAGTTTCTATAGTGACATTTTCTGACGATAACTATCCCTCGAACTTAAAGTCGATTTTCGATCCGCCCATTGTGCTGTATGTGAAGGGTAAATTATTGCCAGAAGATAGAATTGCCATTGCAATGGTAGGAACCAGGCGACCAACCGCTTATGGGAAAATGGTAGCAGAAAAGCTCAGTAAAGAATTGGCTGAAAGAGAGGTAAGTGTAGTTAGCGGTTTGGCCCGGGGAATCGATACCTCTGCCCATAAAGGGGCGCTATCTTGTGGTGGAAGAACCATTGCGGTTTTAGGATGTGGCATTGACATTTGTTATCCGCGGGAGAACAGGGCCATTTTTGATGAGATCGTTAAACGTGGTGCGGTGGTTTCTGAATTCCCTATGGGCACACCCCCTGAAAGAATCAATTTTCCTCTACGAAATAGAATTATAAGTGGGCTCAGTTTAGGCGCAGTGATCGTCGAGGCCGGCTCCAGAAGCGGTGCTCTAATCACTGCTGATTGTGCTCTGGAGCAGGGCAGGGAAGTTTTTGCTGTTCCAGGGAATATCTTCAATTTAGGAACTAAAGGTACCCATTCATTGATAAAACAGGGTGCGAAATTGGTGGAGAGATGTGAGGATATCATTGAGGAGATACGCTGTTTAAGGGATGTTCTACCTGTATGTCCAGCTATAAGGTCTGTCGGCGAGGTAAAGTTGTCCCAAGAAGAAGAGAGAGTATATAACCTATTATCTTTTGAGCCTATTCATATTGATTTGATAAGTAAAGAGAGCGGTCTACCCATAAACAGGATTTCGTCGGTTCTCATGAATTTGGAAATGAAAGGAAAGATTAGGCAGGTAGCCGGGAAGATGTTCTTGCGCGTTCCGGAAACACAATAGATAAAATTTCAAATTTCAAATTACAAATTACAAATTTTTAAATGACAAATAAGAAAGGACAAATTTCAAATCTGAAATATGAAATTTGAAATCTGAAATGTGTGGTATGGGAGGATAATATGGCAAGAAGATTGAAGGACGAGGACATGTTCCAGGATGATAATTTTGGAATTAGAGAAATAAGGCAATACCTGGGGAAATTAAGGTTGTCTGCAAGTGAACTGGAAGAGATGTTACTTGAAGTTCTGGAAGAAAGTTACCAGGAAGACTATGACACAAAGGGACGGAAGAAACAGCTCCATTAAATTACAAGGTTAATCTATTGAGAGTAGACCTATGGCTAAAGCTTTAGTTATTGTTGAATCACCCACTAAGGCAAAGACGATTGGCAAGATATTGGGGAAACACTATGTAATTAAATCTTCTATGGGGCATGTTCGTGATTTGCCTCCTAATAGGCTGGGGGTGAATGTAGAAGATAATTTTAGGCCTACATACGAGATTATTAAAAATAAGAGGAAAATTGTAAAAGATTTAGCCAAGGCAGTGAAGGAGGCAGAAGAGGTCTACATCGCCACCGACCAGGACCGGGAAGGGGAGGCTATAGGTTGGCATTTAGTTACGGTTACAAATACTGACCAGGGGAGAGTAAAACGGATAGTCTTTCACGAGATAACTAAAGAGACAATTGCCAATTCCCTTCGCTCTCCACGCCAGATTGACCTCCATTTAGTTAATGCCCAGCAGGCAAGACGCATACTTGACCGGCTGGTTGGCTATAAGCTCAGCCCTCTTTTGAGTCGCAAGGTCAGAAGGGGCCTTTCAGCAGGACGAGTCCAATCAGTAGCTCTCAGAGTAGTTGTCGAGAGGGAAAGGCAAATTGAGCAATTTGTTTCTCAAGAGTACTGGACTATCCTTGCCCATTTGAGAAAGAGAGAAGAGGAAGGAATCTTTACGGCAAATCTAATTGCCAAGGGAAAAAAGAAATTTAAGAAACTGGAAATTGCAAATGAGTCACAGGCAAAGGAGATCTGTCAGGATTTGAGTGGTGAAGAGTTCAGGGTCTCGAAGGTAACCAGAAGGCCTAAGAAGCGTAACCCCCTTCCCCCATTTAACACAAGTACTCTCCAACAGGAGGCTTCCCGAAGGTTCGGTTTCTCGGCGACTAAAACAATGGTGATAGCACAACAACTATACGAAGGCATCGACCTGGGAAAGAAAGAGAGCGTAGGGTTGATTACGTATATGCGAACAGATTCTTTCAATGTTTCTTCCTCGGCTCAGGCTGAGGCGCTTAAGTTTATCAGCAAAAATTTTGGCAAGGACTATTCGCCCCAAAAGCCGAGAATTTACAAGAGCAAGAGTAAAATTGCCCAAGAGGCTCACGAGGCTATCCGGCCCAGTTCCTGCCTTCGCACTCCGGACGCATTATCGAAATATTTAGATACCTCACAATCTAAACTTTACGGCTTGATCTGGCAAAGGTTTGTATCCAGCCAGATGGCTTCTGCAATATTTGATACGGTAACTGTGGACATCAGAGCGGGCGATTATACCTTTCGCACTACAGGACAGAAGCTTAAGTTTTCCGGGTTCCTTAAAATCTACCAGGAAGAGAAGGAGGAAGAGGAAAAAATTCTTCCTTTCCTTGAAGACGGTGATATTTTGGTTTTAAAAGAGGTTGTTCCTGAGCAGCACTTCACAGAGCCCCCTTCACATTATACGGAAGCGAGTCTAATTAAGACTCTTGAAGAACACGGCATTGGTCGACCTTCAACCTATGCTCCCATAATAAGTACGCTTCTGGAAAGAGGGTATGTGAGATTAATTAAGAAACAGTTCCATCCGGAAGAGACCGGGATTATAGTTAGTGACCTGTTAGTTAAACACTTTCCGAAAATCATGGACATCAATTTCACTGCCCATATGGAAGAGAATCTGGATGAGATTGCCTTGGGGAAAAGGGAGTGGGTTGAAGTCCTCAATAACTTTTATCAACCCTTTAAGAAAACCCTAAATGAGGCTTATGAACATATGACAAAGGTTAAACCTGAGGTGACTCAAGAGACCTGTCCAAAGTGCGGAAGCACCATGTTAATCAGAATTGGGCGGTTCGGCAAATTTCTTGCCTGCTCTGCATTTCCCCGTTGCCGTTATACTGTTCCTTTAGATGAACAGGGGAAAAGGATAGTCGTCCAGATTACTGAAGAAAAATGCCCGAAGTGCGGAAGCCCGATGGTGATTAGGTCGGGTCGGAGAGGCAGATTTCTTGCTTGTAGCGCCTATCCCAAATGCAAAAGCACTAAGCCAATTCAGAAAAAAGAATAAGTAGAATTGAAAGATAATTTGTTCCTCGCTGGAGGAATTTCTTGACGCCAAAAGGACTGAAGTCCTCCCGAAAGGGAGGGAAAAGCACTTATAATGGGTGATGGGTAATTTGAAATTTGAAATTTGAAATTTGAAATTTATATTATGGAAATCTATCTGGACAAATTTATTACACACTTGGAAGTAGAAAGGAATTTTTCGCCGCATACTCTGGTAAGCTATAAGGGTGATTTAGAAAGCCTTATCAATTTTTTGAAAAGGGACAAAATAAATAGTGTCAATGAAATTAATCGCTTGCAGTTAAGAAAGTTTCTAGCTCATCTTGTAGGTAAGAATCTTGAAAAGAGCACCATCGCTCGAAAACTCTCCACCATTCGGTCATTCTTTAAATATTTAACGCGGGAAAAAATTATAACTCAAAATCCGACAATTTATATTCCTACGCCAAAACGAACGAAGAAGATACCTTCTTTTTTGGATTTGGATGAGGTCAAGCGACTCTTAGAATTACCTGACACGAGAACTCTTCTGGGCTTGAGAGACAAGGCAATCTTAGAAATATTATACGGTTCGGGTCTGAGAGTGAGTGAGCTGGTGAACCTGAATATTAGCGATATTGACGTGTTAGGCGGGATGATTAAGGTGAAAGGTAAAGGATCGAAAGAAAGGTTAGTGCCGATTGGAGAGATTGGGCTTGCTTCTATCGAGCACTACTTGAGGATGCGCCAGTTGCCGGAAAAGCCTTCCTTTTTCAAGATTGAAGGTTTCCAGAATTTGTCTTACAGTAAGGAGCCGCTATTTTTAAATTTTCGGGGGTCGCGGTTAACTGCACAGAGCATAAATCGTCTTCTTCGGAAATATGTCAGACTCGCCAGTATTAAGAAGGAAGTAAGTCCCCACACTTTGAGACACACATTTGCCACACATCTATTAGATGCTGGCTGCGACTTGAGAGCTGTACAGGAGATGTTAGGACATGCCAGTCTATCCACTACTCAAATATATACACATGTGACGACAGAAAGGTTAAAGAAAATATATAGAAAGTATCATCCTCGTGCTTAAGGATAAAGAAAGATGAGAGAAGATGTAAAGATTCTCATGGAAGAGACAGGCTGTGATGAGGGTCAGGCAGAATTAATTCTCCATTCAACAGGAAATAATTTAGAAAAAGCCATAAAATCGATAAATTTGCTTCTTAAATATATTGTAGTAATTAAAGGGAAATTTATGTGTAACGAGACCAATGTTTATGGTCTGTTTATAGTCATTGGTCATCTCAATCAAAAGAGGATTGTTCGCTCGGGTGCATTAGCCACATACGATCCCTCGATTTATGAGGAACAACTTGATTCTAAATGGCGTGACTTCGAAAAGAGGTTCTATGCACATCGGTTAAGTGATGGTTGTCTACACGAATTAACCCAGAAGCTGGAACAGAATTTGAACTGGCAAGTCGCAAGTGATTACAGGAAGTCTTTCTTTCAGAATCTGAAAGATAGAAATTATGAAGAAATAATTGGTATCCTCGGGGCAATCATCAGTAAATCTTTAGAAGACGCTCAGGTGAAAGTAGAAATGGCTGTCGAGGAACTTAATTTGAGTCAATTTAAATTTCCTCAAGAGTCAACTATCGCTCCTGAGGCAGGAGTTAAACCTTCTTTGAACCAGGCTGGAGAGTCGGTTAATAGAAAAGAGAGCACAATTGTTTTAAGGACGGAGTTGGTTACTGATGCTTCTTCCTCGTCAGTAGAGATTGAGAAATTAAGAAAAAATGACTCAATTCTGGTCAAAATCTCAGATTCACGTGACATTGCCCAATATCTTTCTCGCCTCCTCGGTGGATGCAAAGGAGAAGAGGTGACTCCTCTATCCACAATAGTGGAAGAAGTAAGACAACAAGGAAATCAATGGGCGGTGAGGACAAGGTTTAGTCCAGGCATAGTTGGCGAGGCTCTTGAGGAAAAGAGGACAAGAGTCAGAAGACTCAAGGCTCAGAAGTTCACGATAGAAAAGAAGAAATTCCTTCTGAGAATTTTTGCAGTGGTATTGATCCTGGGAGCAATCCTCTATCTCTTAATGCACCGGTGAAGTAAACCCCGTTAGAAAGGTTTGCCACTTTTACCCTGTGTGGGAGATTTATTTCTGACGGGTTTCAGGGGGGTAGAAAATGGGGTAAATTAATGAGGGTCGCTGTTCCGACGAATAAGGAGGAACGAGATAGCGACGTCCCGATGAATGAATCGGGACAGGTCACCGAGTGAAGCTTTAGCGGAAGGGTCGCCGTCGCGACGAGTAAGGAGCGACAAGTCTGGCGACGGGTTCGAGATGGTGAGAACCCGGGCCGAGTGAAGCTTTAGCGGAAGGAGGGGAAAATGGCGGTTGTAACTATGAAACAGTTGTTGGAAGCGGGAGTCCACTTCGGACACCAGACGAAGAGGTGGAATCCCAAAATGGCTCAGTATATATTCACTGCTCGGAACAACATCCACATTATCGATTTGCAAAAGACATTGGCGAAAATAAAAGAGGCTTATAAGTTCATTCGAAACACTGTAGCCAACAATCAGATGATGCTCTTTGTAGGAACCAAGCGTCAGGCTAAAGAAATCATAAAAGAAGAAGCAGAGAGGTGCGGGATGTTTTATGTTAATGAGCGATGGTGGGGAGGGATGCTGACTAATTTCTCTACCATTCGCCAGAGCGTCGAGCGACTGAAGAGACTGGAGCAACTTCAGCAAGAATCAAATTCTACTACTCTCACCAAGAAGGAATTGATTAGGGTCGAGAAGGAAAAATCCAAACTAGTGAAGGGCATATCCGGGATTAGAAATATGGAGACCTTGCCGGGAGCCATCTTTGTTATTGATCCACCTCAAGAGGCAATTGCCGTCTCCGAAGCAAATAAATTGGAAATTCCTGTTGTCGCCTTGGTAGACACAAATTGTGATCCTGATGTCATAACCTATGTAATTCCTGGTAACGATGATGCTATCAGGTCAATTAAGTTAATTACTCACATAGTTGCTGAGGCTGTGATTGAGGGTAAGGAGTTGAGAGAGAAAGAACAAATCAGTGAAGAAGAAAAAGGCGAGCTTCCTCGAGGGGAAATGGAGGAAGAAACTGAAAAAGAGGGAGATATAGATGAAGATAAGCATGGACTTAATTCGGGAGCTTCGGAATAAGACGGGTGCAGGAATAATGGATTGCAAACAGGCGTTATTAGAGGCTGGTGGAAATATTCAAAAGGCTCAGGATATTTTGAGAGAAAAGGGGAGTGTGGGAGCAATCAAGCGCTCGGTCAGAGAGACACAGGAAGGATTGATCTCTTCCTATGTCCATACTGGGAGTAAGTTAGGTGTTCTGTTAGAGGTGAACTGCGAGACAGATTTCGTTGCCAGAACAGATGAGTTTTCTCAACTGGCAAAGGAATTGGCAATGCAAATAGCGGCTATGGACCCTGTATGGATTAAGCGTGAAGATGTACCTAAGGAGGTTATTGAAAAGGAAAAAGAAATCTATAGGAAACAAATACAAGAGTCGGGGAAGCCAGAAAAGGTCGTGGAGACAATTGTTCAGGGCAGACTGGAAAAATATTTCACTCAAGTCTGTCTTCTGGAACAACCATATATTAAGGAACCTAAACTTAAGGTCAAGGACATCTTAACAGAATCAATAGCTAAAATGGGAGAAAATATTAGAGTGGCACGGTTCGCTCGTTTCAGGGTGGGAGAGGAATAGAAAGCAGGAGTCCTCCCGAAAGGGAGAAAATAAATAGGGGAGAACACGAGAATGGCAAAGACCAAATATAAGCGAGTTATTTTGAAAATGAGTGGTGAGGTAATGATGGGCACTCACAGATACGGAATCGACCCTCAAGTGATGAGATTCTTTGCTCGAGAAATAAGAGAGGCTTACTCTCTGGGCGTGCAACTTGGTGTGGTGGTGGGTGGGGGGAATATATGGAGAGGGATTTCTCCTTTTGCCCAGGAGATCGACAGAGTTACAGCTGACTATATGGGAATGTTAGCAACAATAATTAATGGACTGGCTCTTCAAGACGCATTAGAAGAGATAAGAATTCCCACCAGAGTCCAGACCGCTATAGAGATAGCCAAACTTGCGGAGCCTTTTATTCGCCGAAGAGCTATCCGACACCTGGAGAAGAAGAGGATAGTTATCTTTGCCGGAGGAACAGGAAACCCTTACTTTACAACTGATACAGCTGCGGCGTTACGAGCAGTAGAAATTGGTGCTGAAATAATTCTGAAGGCGACAAAGGTTGACGGTGTTTATGATAGGGATCCCTTAAAGTATAAGAAAGCCAAGAAGTTCGATAGTCTCACTTTTATGGAGGCAATAAATCGGCGATTGAAGGTTCTGGATGCAACGGCACTCTCCCTTTGCTGGGAGAATAAAATACCCATTATGGTGTTCGATATAAACAAAGCTGGGCAGATCAAAAAAGCGGTCTGTGGGGAAAAGGTGGGTACAATAATCAAATAAGGAGTGAGAATAGCGTATGGCAAATAGCATTTATGATAAGGTTAAAGCCCAAATGGAAAAAGCAATTGACGATTTGAAGCATGAATTCACAATTATTCGCACTGGTCGGGCCTCAATCAGCCTGTTGGAAGGTATTCGAGTTGGGTATTATGGCACTCAGGTCCCGATCAACCAAGTTGCCAACATAGTTATCCCAGAGGTAAGATTAATCGAGATAAAACCCTGGGATAAGAATGTCCTTCCAGAGATAGAGAAGGCAATTTTAAAGTCCGATTTGGGATTGAGCCCGCTGAACGATGGGAAAACTATCCGACTTAAAATACCCACTTTAACTGAGGAACGCCGAAGAGAGCTTGTAAAGATAACTGGAAAGATTGCTGAGGATCACAGGGTGGAACTTCGAAACATTAGAAGGCAAGCCAAAGAGGAGTTAGTAGAACTGGAAGCAAAAAAAGCAATTTCAGAGGACGAGAGATTCAAAGCTCTCGAAAAAATTAACCAGATAACAAATGAATGTATAGAAAAGATTGATGAAACGCTCAAGCATAAAGAAAAAGAGATAATGGAAGTTTAATAATAGATTTCAAATTTCAAATTTCAGATTTCAGATTTCATATGATAGAATAGGGATGGCAAGTGGGAGGAAGAAGTTGGCTAATTACAGAGAACTTCTCAAGCTAATTGATAGAAAGAGACTTCCTCAGCATGTGGCAATCATTATGGACGGTAGTGGTCGTTGGGCAGAGAGACATAATCTTAGCCGAATTGCGGGTCACCTCGAAGGCACAAAGACGATAAGAAAGATTGTAAGATTTTGTGGAGAAATAGGAATTAAGATACTTACACTTTTTGCTTTTTCAACGGAGAACTGGAGCAGGCCCGAAAGAGAAGTTCAGGCTCTGATGAACCTACTCTTCAAATTCTTAAGACAAGAGACAAATAATCTCAAGAAGAATGACATTAAACTTCTTGTCTCTGGACAGGTAGAGAGGTTACCGCCCAAGGTGCGTGTTGGATTATCCAAATCGATAGATGCCACGAAGGAAAATAGTGGATTGATTCTGAACTTAGCTCTGAGCTACGGTGGTCGGCAGGAGATAGTTCGCGCATGTCGGCAAATTGCTAATGAGATTTCTAAGAAAGAAAAGAAAATAGAAGATATTGATGAACAGTCTTTTAATAACTATCTTTACACCGCTGGTCTACCCGATCCAGAGTTGTTGATCCGTACCAGTGGTGAATTCAGGATAAGCAACTTTCTTCTCTGGCAAATTGCTTATTCTGAAATTTACGTTACCCCGGTTCTCTGGCCAGATTTCAATCGCCGGGAACTACTTTTGGCACTCATAGATTATCAGAGAAGGGAGCGTCGTTTCGGTAGGGTGGGAAACGGGTAGGGGAGATAATGGATCGAATAAAGGCACCATTACTTGTTATTCCTATAGTGCTTTTTATTATACACCAGGGGGTTATCCCCTTTTTTCTTTTAGTTCTTGCTGGAATTATTATAGCTCTTCACGAATTTTATCGTTTGATGGAGATGAAAAATTACCATCCGCAGAAATTCTTGGGAGTGCTCGGAGGGTTTTTTCTTTGTCTCGGCTTTTTTCTCTTTCAAGGAAAGTTATCGGGTGGGGTCGGGGGTTTCGTTGTTACAGTCTTTTTATTTCTAATCTTAATTGAAGCAATTTTGAGGAAAGACATCAAATTCGGTGTCTCTTCTGTTTCAGTAACTTTCTTGGGAATCTTTTATATTTCTTGGCTTCTGAGTCACTTAATTCTCCTTCGCGACCTTCGTCCTCATGGAGAAGGCCTTGTCTATCTTCTATTTATCACTACCTGGTGTGTGGACACTGGCGCATTTTGGGCAGGATTAAAGTTTGGACGCCACAAGTTGAGCCGTATCATCAGTCCCAATAAGTCTTGGGAAGGAGCCATCTTTGGCTTGCTGACAGGGATTGCTGTAGTTTTTGCTTGCCGAGCGCTATTCGGATTGCAGTTTTTCACCCGCCTCAATTTAGACCTCAATTTTATTACCCCCATGGAGGGTCTCGCCATTGGGCTTCTCTTGGGAATTGGCGGACAGGTGGGAGACTTAGCTGAATCGCTGATCAAGAGAAATGCAGGGGTGAAAGATTCGGGTAACCTCTTCCCCGGCGGACATGGAGGGATGTTGGACAAAACAGACAGTCTGATGTTCAATGCTCCTCTACTATATTACTATGTCCAATTATTTCTGCGCTAAAAACATCCTATAAAGAGATGTCTGATTACACAGAAATGTCATTGCGAACGAAGTGAAGCAATCTCATCACTTCGCAGAGGATATCTTGAAAAAGATTGCAATTCTGGGCTCAACCGGTTCCATAGGGGTCAATACATTAAATGTGGTGAGAAAACTGGGAAAGAGCTATAAAATTATGGGAATCTCTGCCCAGAAGAATGTGGACTTACTAATAGAGCAGATAATTGAATTTAAACCGGCAATTGTAGCGCTGAGTGACGAATCGGCAGCCCAAGAATTAAAAAAGAGGATACATCGTTTCCGGCCTCTTCCAAAAATTTATAAGGGGACTTCGGGTTTAATTGAGTTTGCCCGGAATCCTGTTTCAAATTTTCTGGTTTCCGCTTTGGTTGGTGGAGCCGGACTGTTACCTACCTTAGCAGCAATTGAAGCGGGTAAAGATATCGCCTTAGCCAATAAAGAGATACTGGTGATGGCGGGTGACTGGATCATTAAGGTTGCCAAGCAGAAGGGAATTAAAATTTTGCCTCTGGATAGTGAGCATAGTGCTATATTTCAGTGTCTGAGAGCGGAAAAGGCAGAGAATGTTCGGCGTCTAATACTGACAGCCTCAGGCGGGCCTTTTTACAAACATAAAAGAAGTCAGCTTGAAAAAGTAACTGTGCAGGAGACTTTACGTCACCCAACCTGGCAAATGGGTAAAAAGGTCACAGTCGACTCAGCAACCCTGATGAACAAGGGTTTAGAAGCGATTGAAGCCAGTCGCCTTTTCGGGATTGACATCAATCGGATTGACGTTTTAATTCACCCACAAGCAACTGTCCATTCGTTAGTTGAACTTGTCGACGGCTCGATTTTGGCTCAACTGGGAATTGCTGATATGCGCATTCCCATTCAATTTGCACTTACCTATCCTAAGCGCTATCTAAATAGATTACAAGGGTTAAAGTTAGAAAAGGTAGCACGGCTTACTTTCCAGAAGCCGAATTTCAAGAATTTTCCCTGTCTTGGCTTAGCTTTCAGGGCTGGTAGGATAGGAGGAACGATGTCGGTTGTTTTGAACGCAGCTGATGAAATCGCCGTGCAGGCTTTCCTGGAAGGGAAAACAAAATTCACTGATATTCCGAAAATTATTGAATCAGTAATGGCAGAACATAAAGTAGATAAGAAACCGAGCCTGAAAAAGATTTTAGAAGTAGACGAGTGGACAAGAAATAAGACGAGGGAGAAAATAGAGTGCTGTTGACCATATTTTCGATAGTTTTCACTTTTGGACTGGTCATCTTTTTTCACGAGTTAGGTCACCTTATTTCCGCTAAGAAAATGGGAGTGACGGTGGAGAAGTTCTCTTTAGGATTTGGACCTGAATGGTTCGGTTTTATCAAGGGAGGGACGCGGTACGTAGTCTCTTTAATTCCTGTGGGTGGCTACGTGCAGATGGCTGGGGAGCATCCCGGAGAAAAGAGGAAGGGAACAGCCGATGAGTTTCTCTCTCAGAAATGGTGGAGGAGAATACTTATTGTCGCTTCCGGACCTGCGATGAATTTTATCTTAGCTATTGCCATTTTCTCCTTGATGGGATTCTTTACAGGAATTGTGATTCCTCACTATGAATCGACAGAAGTTGGCGACCTGATTCCAGAGATGCCGGCAGAGAGAGCCGGTATGGCAAAGGGAGATAAAATTATCTCAATAGATGGGAGAGAAGTAGGTAACTGGAAGGAGATGGCGGAAATAATTCATTCTAAGCCTGGGCAGGGAATAACGATAAAGATTCTAAGAGGAAAGGAGGAGATCCTCCTTAGAGTTACACCCCAATATGATCAAGCAAGAGGGGTGGGCTTAATCGGGATTGGTCCGGCCTGGGACGTAAGAAAGTATAATTTTATGTCTTCTCTCTGGGGAGGATTTCAACAAACATTATTTCTGATAGTTTTAACACTTAAATATATATGGCTAATGCTCTTGGGAGCAGTGAAGCCCGCTGTCGCCGGTCCGGTAGGAATTGCTCAGATGGTGGCTCAAGTGGCAAGGACAGGAATCTGTCAATTGCTCTCATTGATTGCTATAATCAGTGCTGAGATTGGTCTGTTTAACCTTTTCCCTATTCCACTTCTGGATGGCGGTCATGCTATGTTCTATCTGGTGGAAGGAATTACTGGTAAGCCCTTAGATGAAAATAAGATGAGGATTGCTCAAGCCATTGGAGCCGCGATAATCGTTTTTCTTTTGGTGCTGGTTACTTATCAGGATATATTGAGGCTGGGAAAGTAAAAATATGAAAAGGATAAAGACACGTAAGATAAAAGTGGGGAATCTTTTTATTGGCGGGAATTCTCCCATTTCCGTACAATCGATGACCAATACAGATACACATGATATCAGAAGTACTGTCAATCAGATTAGGCGACTGGAAAGGGCAGGATGCGAAATAGTCCGTGTAGCTGTTCCTGATATGGAGGCAGCGGAAGCTTTAGGAGAGATAAAGAGGAGAGTCCATATTCCTTTAGTTGCTGATATCCACTTCGATTACCGGCTGGCAGTGGAGGCTATTGCAAGGGGGGTAGATAAGATAAGGATAAATCCAGGAAATATTGGAAGCCAGGAGAAAGTGGAGGCTATAGCAAAGGCTGCCAGAAGAGCAAGAATCCCCATAAGGGTAGGGGTTAATGCAGGTTCCTTGAAACTCCCTTCGCCTGATAGAACGCCCAGAACTAACCTTCCCGAAGGTGATATTTCCCATATAGGAGGAGCGAGCAAAGCTAAGAAGATGGTTGCTTTAGCACTTCGATATGTAAAGATTCTCGAGAAACAAAATTTTTACCAAATTGTTATTTCCCTTAAAGCCTCAGATGTTCCCACTACTATCCAGGCTTACAGGTTGATAACTGAGAAAACAGACTATCCTCTCCACTTAGGGATTACTGAAGCTGGAACTGAATTCTCAGGCACCATAAAGTCAGCTCTGGGCATGGGAGTGCTCCTATCCGAGGGTATTGGCGATACAATAAGGGTATCGCTAACCGCCTCCCCGGAGGAAGAGGTCAGAGTTGGTTATGAGATTTTGAAAGCATTGAGACTGAGAAGTTTCGGCCCAGAGGTTATCTCATGCCCTACCTGCAGTCGTTGTCAAATTGACCTGATTAGAATTACCAATGAAATAGAAAAAAAATTGGAATCTCTTTTTCGACAAAAAAGTCTTGTTGCCGAAGGTAAGGCTTCCAGATTCTATCCATTGAAAATAGCCATAATGGGCTGCGTGGTTAACGGTCCAGGAGAGGCCAGGGAGGCAGATGTGGGAATAGCTGGTGGGAAGGGTGTGGGACTCCTTTTCAGGCGAGGTAAAGTGATTAGGAAAATTAAAGAGAAAGAGATGATAAATGTCCTCATAGAAGAGATTGAAAAAGAATTGAGGAGGAGATAGTCCGATTATGGTGAGGAATAGAACTGCGAGTGGTTACCGCATAAGCTTAAAAGAATTGCCCGAAGAAAAGAAGCCTCGTGAGAAATTGATAAGATACGGTCCCGATGTCCTGAGAATTCCGGAGCTGGTCTCGATTATCCTGAATACGGGATATCGAGCTGAAAATGTTTTGGAGTTATCCCACAGGGTAATCAAAGAATACGGTTCCAGAGCAATTGCTTCAGAAAAGAATGTTGGACGACTGATGGAAACTCTGGGAATTCCACCGGTTAAAGCCTGCCAGATAATTGCCTGTTTTGAGCTGGGGAGGAGGTTCTTCCAGGAGGAGCCGGGAAAGATGCCCACCATTAGAGGACCCGAAGATGTCTACATCTATTTGGAAGACATGAGAAAGCTGAAGAAGGAGCAGTTTCGAGGGTTATATTTAAATGCGAGAAATAAAGTCATTCACGATGAAGTAATCTCTATCGGGACCCTAACCGCCAATCTGGTTCATCCCAGAGAAGTATTTCAACCAGCAATAGAATATCTTGCCTGCGGGGTGATTGTTGCACACAATCATCCTTCGGGTGACCCTGAACCATCCGAGGACGATTTAGAAATTACCAGAAAGCTTGCCTCGGTGGGAAAGACAATGGATATAGAACTTTTAGACCACATCATAATAGGTAGAAATAAATACGTAAGCCTTAAAGAGAAAGGAATATTATTGTAGGCACAGATTCAATCTGTGCAATGTAGGGGTTCGATTCATCGAACCCGTAATTGTGTATCTAATTGGTCGGTCGCCCTTTAGGGTGACAGAAGACGGCACTCTGAAGAGTGCCCGACCCGAACCCCCTTTCGGGAGGACTCCAAAATTCTGGAGGAATTATGCTTTTTTCAAAATATCTCTTACCCACATTAAGGGAGATTCCCAGGGAGGCCGAGATACTTTCCCACCAACTTATGATTCGTTCAGGAATGATGAGACAGTTAGCCAGCGGTATTTACGAATGGTTGCCTTTAGGTTTGAGGGTTCTCCACAAGGTGGAAAACATTATCCGAGAGGAGATGAACTCAATCGGCGGACAGGAAGTCTCCCTTCCAGCAATGCAGCCGAGGGAACTGTGGGAAGAGAGTGGCCGGTGGAACTTCTATGGGAAAGAGTTGATAAGGCTAAAAGACAGAAGTGGAAGAGACTTCTGTCTCGGCCCCACCCATGAAGAAGTGATTACCGACCTGGTTCGCAGAGAAGTCAGGTCCTACAAAGAATTGCCTCTCTTGCTTTACCAGTTCCAGACCAAGTTCCGAGATGAGGTCAGGCCAAGGTTTGGAGTAATCAGGGCCAGGGAATTCTATATGAAAGACGCCTATAGTTTTGATGCCACTGATGAGGACGCGGAAACAAGTTATACTAGAGTATTTGAAGCCTACTCCAGAATTTGCCAGAGATGCGGCTTAAAGTTTCGTCCTGTGGAAGCGCAGACTGGTGCTATTGGCGGAGCCTTTTCTCATGAGTTTATGGTTATTGCTGATACTGGAGAGGAAGTTATAGTCTCCTGTAGGTGTGGCTATGCTGCGAACCTGGAAAAAGCAGAGTGTCCTCCAGCTAAAATAGTTCCTTCCAGCGGAAAGGCTTTAGAGAGAAGTGAGCTAAAAGAATTAGAAGAAGTTGAGACGAAAAGAATGAAGACAGTCGAGGAAGTGGGAAAATTTCTGAAAGAAAAACCGAATAAATTTATAAAGACATTGATTTACAAAACTAATGATGAATCTGTAATGGTTCTAATTAGAGGAGACCATGAAGTTAACGAAAGCAAGTTGAAAAGTTATCTAGGTGTTAATGAAGTTTTTCTTGCAGACGAGAAGACCATTGAGGAAATTACAGGTGCCCCTCTGGGCTTTGCCGGTCCAGTGGGATTAAAGGTAAAGTGTAAGGTAGTTGCTGACTATTCTGTGAAAGGAATTGTCAATGGTATAACTGGAGCAAATAAAAAAGATTACCATTTGAAAAATGTCAATATGAACAGAGATTATAGCGTAGATGAAGTTCTGGACCTGAGGATGGCAAAGGAGGGAGATGTCTGCCCAAAGTGTGGGAAAACCTTAGAATTCTCCCGGGGCATTGAGCTCGGGCATACATTCAAACTGGGAACTAAATATTCTAAATCATTGGGAGCAACTTTTGTTGATAGGGATGGGAAAGAGAGACATTTTGTCATGGGTTGTTATGGCATAGGAGTTTCTCGAATTGTAGCTAGTGCCATCGAACAGAGCCACGACCAGAATGGCATTATCTGGCCATTACCCATAGCACCCTTTAAGGTCCTAATTCTGCCTGTAAACTATGAAGATGAAAAGATGAGAGCCATTTCCAATAGAATTTATAAAGAGTTGGAAAATGGCGGCTATGAAGTGTTAATGGACGACCGCGATGAGAGAGCGGGAGTAAAATTCAAAGACGCAGACTTGATAGGAATTCCCGTCAGGGTAACTGTGGGAGAAAAGACCTTAGCCAAAAATACGGTGGAGGTAAAACTTCGAAAAGAAGAGAGGGTAACTGAAGTAGAGCCCGACCAGGTTCCCAAACTATTGGACCAATTACTTAAAGAACTTCATTAAATCTTGGTAGCCGCAGGCTTTTAGCCCCGTTAGAAGTTCTACAATCACACGCTTAAGCTTATGGTAAAATTATTTTACTCGTGAGGCAAAAACTTCTAACGGGGTTAGCCTGCGATATTTCGCACAAGATTGTATAAGACCAACATCCACTAAAACAAGAATTGAAACTTATTATAAGCAAACTGGATGGTTCTTTTCCAATCTAGCCGACAATGGCATCCAGTCTGATTCATTGGAGTAAAAGGTGATGACTTACGATGACGCAAACTAAAGTTTTGTGGCTACCCCATTGCTATAAATCGACAATTTAAGGTAGCTCATTCCCAAATATTTTGAAATTTTCCCTTGCATTATTTTCTTAAACGTGGTATATTATAAAAAAGTGGCTTTAAGAAGCCACTTTTTGTTTTTACTGGTTCAAACCTTCTGTAGTAGCGGAGGAAATAATGGAGGGAGAGTTAATAGGGGTTTTTGAACAGATAGAGAGAGAGAAAGGCATTCCCAAAGAAGAACTTCTGGGAATGATTGAGGCGGCTTTAACTTCGGCCTTTCGCAAACATTCTGGTAAGAAGCAGAAATTTGAAGCACATGTGGACCCGGAATCGGGGGTGATTACTGCCTATGTAAAGAAAAAAGTGGTAAGTAAAGTAGAGAACCCCTATACCCAAATAGCTAAAAAAGAAGCCTTAAGGCTTGACCCTGCGGTTAAGGTAGGTGATGAAATAAAGATTAAGGTGGAAACCAAGGAATTCGGAAGAATTGCCGCTCAAACTGCAAAACAGGTGATTATCCAGCGGATCCGGGAAACCGAAAGGGAGAATCTATTCAAGGAGTTCAAAGAGCAGGAAGGTACTGTTATGAATGGTGTGGTTCAGAGGTTTGCCCGGAATAATATCATCGTTGATTTGGGAAAGGCGGAAGCCATCCTGCCAGAGTGGGAGCAGATACCTAACCATAAGTGTGAGGTTTTCGAAAGGCTCAGAGTCTATATATTGAAGGTGGAACAATCACCCCGAGGTCCCCAGATTATCGTCTCGCGAACGCATCCGGGCCTGGTAAAGAAACTTTATGAATTGGAGGTGCCGGAAGTAAGCGACCATACTGTGGAGATAAAACAAATAATCAGAGAGCCAGGATACCGTTGTAAGGTGGCAGTGGTTTCCAACAATCAAAAAGTCGATCCAGTGGGTGCCTGCGTAGGAGTGAAAGGTTCGAGAGTTCAGGCAATTATTTATGAATTGAATGGAGAAAGAATGGATTTGATTCCTTATAGTACCGACCCCGCTACCTATATTGCTAGTTCACTCAGCCCAGCTAAGGTGTTAAGTGTTACTATAGAAAAAGATAAAAAGAACGCTCTGGTAGTTGTGGCTGATGATCAGCTCTCGTTGGCCATCGGGAAATCAGGTCAAAATGTGCGCTTGGCTGCCCGGCTCACGGGTTGGCATATTGATATTAAGAGCGAATCGCATATGAAAGAGGCAAAAGAAGCCCAAGTCAGCGAGCTTACCAAACTTCCAGGAGTGGGGAAAGTTACTGCCCTACTTCTATCCCGGCATGGATTTACAACTTTACAGAAGATAGCATCATCTTCCATCTCCGAACTAACTAAGGTCCCTGGAATTGGAGAGAAATTAGCAAAGAAAATTTACGAGGGTGCCCAGAAAGAAGGCGAGACAAGTGAAAGTAAAAGAACTGGCTAAAAAACTGAATATTACATATAAGAAACTATTGGCAAAAGCTTCTGAGTTGAAAATTGGAGTGAAAAGCCCTGAAGATTCTCTGACTCTTCAGGAAGTGAGAAAAGTCAAAAGTTCATTTTTAAGTAAGGAAAAGGACAAGGTTTCTGTTAAGAAAAAGGTCTCCAGGAAAAAAGCAGTAAGTAAGGTAGTGAAAAAGAGAGCGGTCGGGGTTAAAAAAGAAAAGGTGCCCCCTAAGCGGCGGAGGAAGGGCGCTAAACGAGCCGTTCCCAAAGAAAAATCTCCTCTTGCTCCTTCAATTCCTCCTGTCGTTGAAACTAAAAAACCGGTAGCGGAAGAAATCCCTGAGAAGGCTACACCTGTGGTCGAAGAGCTGAAAGAGGAGGAAAAAGTAGTTCCTGAAGTAAAAGAAGAAATTAAGAAAGAAATAGAGGTTTCTCCACGTCCCACCAAAATCGTTAAGATAGACGAAACGATTACAATGAGTGAGCTGGCCAATAAGATGGGAGTAAAAGTAAATGAACTTATTAAGAAGTTGATGGTTCAGGGTATCCTGGCTACAATTAACCAAAGGTTGGATATGGATACTGCTACCCTTGCTGCAGGAGAATTCGGTTTCGGAGTGGAAGTAGTTCCCTTGTATGGAGAAGAACTTCTCGAGGAGGAAAAAGAAGACGAATCCTTACTCCAGGCCCGTCCGCCGATAGTAACTATAATGGGACATGTAGACCATGGAAAGACATCGCTATTGGATGCGATTCGAAAATCCAAAATTATTGCTAAAGAATCGGGTGGAATTACGCAACATATCGGGGCATACCATGTCAGTTTGGATAAGGGAGATATCGTTTTTCTGGATACGCCAGGCCACGAAGCCTTTACAGCGATGCGGGCTCGCGGGGCTCAAGTGACCGATATAATCGTCTTAGTTGTGGCTGCTGATGAAGGAGTCAAGCCTCAGACCGTAGAAGCTATAGACCATGCCCGTGCGGCAGGTGTGCCAATTTTGGTGGCAGTGAATAAAATAGATTTACCCAATGCTAACGTTGAGAAGGTAAAGCAGGAGTTGAGTCAATATAACCTTGTTTCTGAAGATTGGGGAGGTAAGACGATCTTTGTGGAAGTCTCTGCTAAAGAAAAGATTGGTCTTGATCATCTTTTAGAGATGATTCTTTTGGAAGCGGAGATGTTGGAATTGAAAGCGAATCCCAACAAGAAAGCCCGGGGGACAGTTATTGAGGCGAGATTAGATAAACAGCGCGGCCCCGTGGCCACTGTGTTGGTGCAATCTGGCACCTTAGGAGTTGGCGATGCTTTTGTTTCCGGTTTCTCGGCAGGTAAGGTGAGAGCCATGATTAACGATCGGGGTAAAAAAGTTAAAAGCATCGGTCCTTCTAAACCGGGAGAGGTATTAGGATTTTCGAGTCTACCCCAGGCCGGCGATAAATTTTATGCCTTAGATAGCGATAGAACAGCAAGAGAAATTAGTGAGATACGGCAGAGAATCAGACGGGAAGAGGTTCTATACCGGAGAAGGAGAATTACATTAGAGGACTTGCATGAGCAGATTGCATCGGGGAAGATTAAGGAACTCAAAATAATTGTCAAGGCTGATGTTCAAGGTTCCGTTGAAGCGCTCTGCGATTCTCTGCAAAAATTGAGTACTCAGGAAATAGCTTTAAACATAGTTCACAGGGGAGTGGGTGGAATCAATGAAAGTGATGTGATGTTAGGTGCGGCTTCTAATGCAATTATTATCGGCTTTAATGTTCGTCCAGAACCGAGCGCTGAAGAGTTAGCTGAAAAAGAGGGTGTTGATATCCATACTTATAGGATTATCTATGAAGCGGTGGAGGAGACGAAGGAAGCGATGGAGGGCCTCCTGGAGCCTGAGTTCAAGGAGATCCCATTGGGCAGAGCTGAAGTAAAGCGCACCTTCAATATCCCAAAGGCAGGTACGGTAGCAGGTTGTCTTGTCACTAAGGGAAAGATTTCACGGCAGAGTAAAGTGCGCCTATTGCGTGACAATGTTATAATTTATGAAGGTAAAATGTCTTCTCTGAAAAGGTTTAAGGACGACGTGAGGGAAGTGGAGTCTGGCTTCGAATGTGGAGTAGGGCTGGAAAATTTTAATGACATAAAAGAGAACGACATTCTTGAAGCCTTCACCTTAGAGAAAATTGCTCGCAAACTATCGCTTTCAATTTCTTAGTGCAAGGCTACGTCACTATTGGATAATGAGATGGTGTTTAGCTTAGGATGGATTACTCTATATCTTTCCGAGAAACCGAGGTCTCTCAAAGAAAAGAGAAGAGTAGTTAACAGCCTTAGGGATAGAGTAAAAGCCAGATTCAACGTTTCCATATCAGAGGTGGATAGTCAAGATTTATGGCACCGTTCTACTCTGGGAATTGCATTAGTTTGTTCCAACAGGAAACAGGCACAAACAATAAGTCACAGGATAGTTGAGTTTGTTCGGGAAGCGAAGAAAGCAGAAATCATCGATTATGATTTTATAATAGAGAACCACTAAACCCCATCATTCCTCGTGTCGTCGCTCTTCCTTAATGGTTGGAGAAATGTCTCTTAAAAGACCAAAACGAGTAGCCCAGTTAATCCAAAAAGAGATTAATGCAATCCTGCAAAAGCAGATAAAGAATGCTCAATTGGGCTTTGTTACTATAACTGAAGTCAAAGTTACAGATGACTTGCAGCAGGCTAAGGTCTATTTTACAGTTTACGGCTCAGAACAGGAAAAAATATCTACAGAAAAATTACTGAAAAAGATGACGTCTTTTGTGCGTTACCATGTTGGTCAGAGAATCAGGTTGAGGTATACCCCGGAAATTGTTTTCCAGTATGACGAGACAATTGAAAAGGCTGCTAGAATTGATGATTTGATTAACAAACTTCACCAAGAGAAAAATAATGCAAGAGAAACTCAAGAAAGAAAAAAAGAAGATAATCAATAAGATTATACAGGTAATTCGAGAAAACCGTACATTTTTTATCTCTTCTCACACCAGGCCAGATGGCGACTCGATAGGCGCACAGTTAGCTCTCAGCTCCCTATTGAAACGATTAGGCAAGGATGTCTACATTGCAAATCGGGACCCTGTTCCGGCGGTTTACCAATTTTTGCCACATAGTAGTGATATTCACATCATAGAGAAAGTAGAGAAAGATTTTGATGTAGGCTTTATTTTGGACTGTAGTGACCTCCAGAGAACAGGAAATATAATAGACTTCAAAGATAGAGTGAAAATTGTAATTAATATGGACCATCATATAGACTACGAACTATTCGGAGATTACAATTGCGTTGAACCTGAGGCATCATCTGTTGCTGAAGAACTTTACGACCTGTTCAAAGAGTCACATCTTGGAGTAACCGAGGAAGAAGCACTCGCTCTCTATGTGGGCATCCTGACCGATACAGGCAAATTTCAAGAAGTTAACACTACACCTCGTTGCCATGAAATTGTCTCTGAACTCATAAGGAAGGGAATCTCCCCACAAATCGTTAGTCAAAAGGTTTATGAGGCGAGGACTAGGGCTGGATTAAAATTACTATCATTAACTTTAAGCACATTGGAAGTAACCGCTCGGGGAAAGATTGCCCACTTTTTGATTACGCAAGATATGTATAAAGAGACTGGCGCCAAGGAAGACGAGGTTGAGGGATTTGTTAACTTCGCTAGAGATGTGGAAGGAGTGGAAGTGGGAATTCTTTTCAGTGAAACTACCCTTCCCAATCAGATTAAAGTTAGTTTTCGTTCAAAGGGAAAGGTGGACGTGAGTAAAATTGCAAAATTATTCAGTGGAGGCGGTCATCGAAATGCTTCTGGGTGCACAATTCAAGGGTCTCTGGAAGAAGTTAAACAGAAAATCATAAATGCTGTTTCCCAGGAGGTAAATAAAGCTGCAACAGCTGAAGGACGGCATTCTCAATATTGATAAGCCAGAGGGCTTAACTTCTTTTGCTGTAGTCCAGGAAGTGAAGAGCTTCCTTTCAGCGATAAAAGCAGGCCACGCCGGAACACTCGACCCTCAGGCAAAAGGGGTTCTTCTTATTCTTTTAGGTGAGGCAACCAAAATTTCCGCATACTTAATGGGGCTGGAGAAGGAGTATGAAGCGATGATGGTTTTAGGAGCCACAAGCTCCACACAGGATGGAGAAGGCGAAATTTTGAGAAGGACTGAACCGAGAGTAGAACTAAGAGAGTTAGATGAGGTTTTCGAGAAATTTTTGGGAATACAGGAACAGATTCCTCCCATGGTCTCAGCCAAGAGATACCGTGGAAGAAGGCTATACCAGCTTTTTCGCCAGGGAAATGTGATTGAACGAACTCCTCAGAAAGTTGAGATTAAGAAATTGGAACTTTTATCTTACGATATGCCCAGAGTTAGTTTCCGTGCCATTTGTTCCTCTGGTACATATATCCGCACTCTCTGCCACGACATAGGAGAGGTTTTGGGTTGCGGAGCCTATATGTCACATTTAGTGCGGTTACGGATAGGTAATTTCAAATTAAATGATGCTCTTTCCTGGGATAGGAAAGAATTATTTCACCAAAAAGTTCAATCTATATCAGAAGCATTATCTGGTTTTCCCAGCGTTGTAGTCACCCGCTGGATGGGTCGCGGAATTAGAATGGGCAGGCAGATAATGAGTTCAGAAGTCACAAATATTTCTTTATCTCCTTCAGAAATTGGCAATCCCGAAGGGCCCTTTAGAGTGTTTGATGAAGACGGGAATTTGATAGCTCTGGCTAAAGTAAAAGCTGCATCTGGTGTGAGGGAATTTAAGTTATTGAGAGTTTTTAACTTAGGGTTACAGTGAAAGAAGATTTTGGTATATAAGCAATGGAAGTCATAGAAGGACTATCGAAATTGAGGAAAAAGTTGGAAGATAGTGTGGTCGCTCTGGGAACATTTGACGGAGTCCATCGTGGCCATCAAGAAGTTATCAGGACTACGAGGGATATAGCCAGGAGAATTGGCAAGACATCGGTTGTGGTAACTTTCGAACCGATCCCTCGGGCGGTAATAGGAGAAGAAAGAGAGAAGGTCGGCTCGATTACAACTCTGAAACAAAAGGAAGAGATAATCAGAAATCTGGGCATTGATGTGATGCTCGTCGTACACTTTAATCGCAAACTCGCGCAAATAGACCCAGAAGAATTTGTTAACAGGGTGATTTATAAGAGGATAGGAGCGGGAAGAGTGGTGGTAGGCCCGGGCTTCCGTTTTGGCAAGAACCGCTCAGGAAATGTAGTATTGCTCAAAAGATTGGGAAGAAAGTATGGCTTTGCAGTAACTACTGTGGGTGAAGTCAAAATAGGTAATATTAAAGTAAGTTCCAGCAAGATTCGTCAATTGCTCTGGCAGGGCAAAATAGAGAAGGCAAAGCGTCTACTCGGAAGATATTATACTATTAATGGTATAGTGAGAAAGGGGAGCGGCAGAGGGAAGGAATTATCTTTCCCCACGGCAAATTTAGATATTTCTGGAAATGTCATCTTACCTGAAGGAGTCTATGCTGTTCTGGTTAATGTTAGGGGAAAAAAGCACATGGGAGTTGCCAATATTGGCACGCGTCCCACGTTCCCTCCTCGCTATCGATTTCATTCTCAAGATATGACCGAGGGATATGCGCGGCCTATGGTGGAAGTCCACATTTTTAATCTTAGAGGGAATCTGTACAGGCAGAAGTTGGCAGTCTCTCTTATAAAAAGAATAAGGAGAGAAATGAGATTTCCCACGCCTGAGAAGTTGATGAACCGGATAGAGAAGGATATCCAATTTACAAAAAAATTACGGCCAATTTCTGGGTATTTGACAAAGTCGAATTAGAATGGTATAATTCAAAGTAATGAATAAAGAGAAAAGAAAAAATATTATAATCATTGGGGGGGGAAGAAGAAGCACAGCGATTATCGAAACATTACACGAAGATGAAGAGTTACGAATTGTGGGTATCGCTGATCGGATGCAAAATTCCAGTGGAATGGAATTGGCTAAGAAGTTGGGAATTCCCACGGCAAGAGATTTTCACGATTTGCTTAAAGAGAAGAAAGTAGATGCCATCCTCAATCTGAGTGAGGATCCAGAAGTAGATGGAGAACTCCAGAGGATAGGCCAATCTTCCAATATCGAAGTTATGAAGGGTCCCGTAACAAGGCTCCTCTGGGATCGCCTTAGAGAAAAGAAGATTTTAGCTGAGTTTGAACGACTCAGTCAAAGGACAGACCCTTCTATAGGATTGGAAGAGTTATACATTCTAATTATGAACTCCTGTATTAAAGGTTCCAAGGCAGATGGAGGCTCTCTTTTCATTTTTGACGAGGAGCGCAAGGAATTATTGTTAAAGACAGCCTGGGGTTTGGATGAACAGATAATTGGGCTAATTAAAAGAAAGGCAAATGAGAAACTCCAGTTGTGGAGCAAGGAAAAATTGTCTCAGCCCCTAGTCAGAAGGAAAGAAGGCGAGTCCCTCTCGGGAGATTTTGAGGGTGTTCCTGAGATAGAAACGGGAATGTGTATGCCATTAGTGGGAAGAGGAGAGAAGTTGATCGGACTTATAACCCTACATAATAAGAGAAAGAGTCACCATTTTTTGGATGAGGAGAAGAGGCTGTTTTCTACTTTTGTCACCTACTCAGTTCAAGCTATTGAAAATACTATGCTCTATAAGTCTACAGAATATCTCTCCATAACGGATGGTTTAACGGGCTTATATAACCATAGACACTTCCAGGAGCAACTGGAGGTTGAGGTAAAACGCGGCCAGAGATACGACCTGAACCTTTCTTTAATTATGATTGACCTTGACCATTTTAAGGAATTTAACGATAGTTATGGACATTTAGAGGGAGATAGCTTACTGAGAAAAATAGCGCAAATTCTGAAGAGCTCTCTGAGAGAAACAGACTTCGTAGCCAGGTACGGCGGTGAAGAATTTGCAGTGATTCTTCCGGAAACTAACAAAGAGGGAGCTTCCATTGCAGCGGAAAGGGTAAGAAGAGCAATAAGCGAGCAGATCTTTGGAGAAGTTGGGGCGAAAATGACTATAAGTCTGGGAGTGGCATCCTACCCTGACGATGCCTGTCTGAGGGCCGATTTAATCAGGAAGGCTGATGAAGCTCTCTATCGGGCTAAAAGGGAAGGTCGCAACCGAACCTGTCTGGCCTGAATTTTTAATGGGTAATGGGTAATGGGTAATAGGTGATGGGTAATTTGAAATTTGAAATTTGAAATCTGAAATTAAAGGAGGGTCGCTGTTCCGACGAATAAGGAGGAACGGGTTAGCGACGCCTGCGAGTCGGTGAGCAGGCAGGTCGCCGACTGAAGCTTTAGCGAAAGGGTCGCCGTCGCGACGAGTAAGGAGCGACAAGTCTGGCGACGGGTTCGAGATGGTGAGAACCCCGGCCGACTGAAGTGAAGCGAAAGGAGGGGAAAGTGGCGTTAACAACTGATAAAAAGAAAGACATCGTAAAGAAATTTCAAATCCATGAAGGAGATACTGGTTCTGCAGTAGTTCAAATTGCCTTAATGACAGAAAGAATTAATGATCTGACAGAACACTTCAAAACTCACAAGAAAGACCACCATTCTCGGCAGGGTCTTTTAAAGCTTGTGGGGAAAAGAAGGAAACTATTAAACTACCTAAAGGTTTACGATTTGAAAAAATATCAAGAAATCATTGATAAATTGAATTTGAGAAAATAAGTTTTCTCAAGAAAGGAATAGCTATGACTGAAAAAGTAGAAGCGAAAATTGCAGATCGGTTGTTAATTATTGAGACAGGGGACCTGGCAAAACAGGCTGCTGGTTCGGCGCTGGTGAGATACGGAGAAACTGTTATCTTAGCCGCTGTTACAGTAGCGCCTGAGCCGAAAGAAGGAGAAAACTTCTTTCCCTTGACGGTGGATTACAGGGAAAGAACTTATGCTGCTGGTAAGATACCGGGGGGATTTTTCAAGAGAGAAGGAAGGCCACGCGAGAATGAGGTGGTGACTTCCAGACTAGTCGACAGGCCCCTAAGGCCTCTTTTTGACAAAAATTTCCTGAATGAAGTTCAAGTAATAATTACGGTCTTATCTTCCGATCAGGAGAATGATGCAGATGTTCCTTCAATCATTGGTGCTAGTTGCGCGGTAGGTCTTTCGTCTCTACCTTTTGCTGGCCCGATTGGCGCAGTAAGGGTGGGAAAAATTGGGGAAATGTTCATCATTAATCCCACCTTCACTCAACTTGAGGAGAGTAGCCTCGACTTGGTCGTTGCGGGCACGCGAAACACGGTAACCATGTTGGAAGGAAGCGGAAAGGAAGTACCGGAAGAAGTTCTACTGGAAGCGATAAAAGTGGGGCATAAGGTTATAATAGAAGTAGTAGAACTACAGGAAAAGTTACTAAAGCGACTCGGGAAGCCCAAAATTGAATTTCCCAGAAGAGGGGAACCCTCTATCGACCAGGAACTGGAGAAAGAGTTCTATCGCCTCCTCCCATATGCAGAGAAGAAGGCAATCACTTCAAATTTAGAACTGGCAATTCGGGTGATTGAGTTCTGCCGCGAAAAAGTAAAAGAAGATCTAGTAATTAACGAAAAACTCACAAGAGAGATGAGAATCGATAAAATCGTCTCTGAGGCTATTGATAATTTTTCGAAAGATTATCCTGAGCAAGAGAAAACTATCAGAGATACCATTGACCAGGTTCAGCGTAATTATTTGCGACGATTAATCCTGGAGGAGAATAGACGAGTAGATGGACGGAAAATAGACGAAGTTCGTCCAATAAGTTGCGCAGTAGGTGTCCTGCCACGGACCCATGGATCAGGCTTATTCACACGTGGACAAACGCAAGCTTTGGTAACCACTACACTCGGCACAGGCCGGGATATGCAAGTTATGGACGAATTGGAAAGGGAATATAAGAAGAGATTTATGCTCCACTACAATTTTCCGCCTTTCAGCACCGGAGATGTGAGGCCCGACCGTGGGCCCGGTCGGCGCGAAATTGGACATGGAGTGCTGGCTGAGCGGGCATTATCTCCAGTCTTACCTTCCGACGAAGAGTTCCCTTACACTATAAGGATTGTCGCCGATATCTTAGAATCTAATGGTTCTTCTTCCATGGCTTCTGTTTGCGGTGGAACACTTTCTCTAATGGATGCTGGAGTACCCATTACTGCACCTGTAGCCGGAGTGGCAATGGGTCTGGTTAAAGAAGGGGAGCAGGCCGTCCTTTTGACTGATATAATTGGTATGGAGGATTTTTTTGGCGATATGGATTTCAAAGTTGCAGGTTCCAGAAAAGGGATCACCGCAGTCCAGTTAGATACAAAGACCGACGAGATTATGCCAGAGATTATGGCTAAAGCCTTAGAGCAATCGAGGAAAGCTCGTTTGTTTATTCTGGAGAAGATGCAGGACAAAATAGAATCTCCTCGTAAAGAAATTTCGTCATTAGCGCCGAAGATTTTGGTGGTAGAAATCAATCCGGACAAGATCAGAGTAGTAATCGGTCCTGGAGGTAAAATCGTTAACAAAATTCAAGATGAAACAGGAGCCAAGTTGGATATAGGGCATGACGGTGTGATCACTATTACTGCAGATAATCGAGAAGCCGCGAATGCTGCCAAGGAAATGGTTGAATATATTACCGCTGACGTTGAGGTCGGGAAAATATACAAAGGTAAAGTAACCCACATCAAAGACTTCGGCGCTTTCGTCGAAATTTTGCCGGGAAAAGAAGGACTCGTGCATATCTCTCAGTTAGCTGACAGGCACATCAACAAGGTAACTGATGTGGTAAAAGAAGGGGAAGAAATTCTGGTAAAATGTATGGAAATCGACCAAGAGGGTAGGATCAGCCTCAGTCATAAGGCTGCATTAAGAGAGAAAGGGTTTCTTGGAGAAGAAGGGAAAGGCAGGGAAGGTATTAGATGAGCAAAATCAAACTGAAGAAAAATGGTAATAGTTCAGGCGACCTTTCTCAGCTTTTCCGAATTTATGATTTTATGGTTCGCCAGGACCTCAATGAACTGAATTGGGAGGAGGAAGAATTTAAAATTATTATAAGACGCGAATTTGGGTCTGGAGTTTCCTTCAGGCGCCACGGAAAGGAATCGACGAGTAGGGTAGTGGAAAAGGAAAGTTCGGCGACTAGTGAGCGCCTCGAAGAGGATACAGTCACTATAAACTCACCAATTGTTGGTGTTTTTTATTCCTCCCTGTCACCTGAAGCTTTACCCTTTGTTGGAGAAGGGGATATAGTTTCGGCTGGTCAGACGGTTTGCATCGTTGAGGCAATGAAGCTGATGAACGAAATTCAGGCAGAGACAAAATGCAAAATACTTAAAGTGTTGGTTCCAAATGGCCAGAGCATTCAAGTGAACGAGCCATTGTTTCTAATATTGCCTATAGCGGAGTGAGCTCAGATGAGCGAAGAGGTCGTGAGCGAAGAGGTCGGGCTCCTTGCTGGAAAAATCTGGAATTTTTTGAACGCCAAAGGTGAGGTTCCAGTTCTGGTGTTGAAGACCAAACTGGGAGTACCTAACAGTTTACTCTACTTAGCACTGGGATGGTTAATGCGAGAGGAGAAGATATATATCAAAAAGGAAACGAAGGATTACCGGGTAGGGTTACAGTAATCTTCAATATTTTCCTCTATATGCTTTCCCTCAATCGCCTTGCCTTTTTCTCTAGCAAAAGATGTAGTATCTATTCCCACCTGGAAGGATAAAAATGAGTCTGTCGAGGGCTGTTATCCTCGGGTTGGTTCAGGGTTTAACAGAATTTTTGCCCATCTCCAGTAGTGCCCATCTAATATACTTCGAGAATTATCTCGGCATAAATAAACCACAACTTTCCTTCACTGTATTCTTACACTTCGCCACACTCTTAGCAATCCTTCTTTTCTTCAGAAAAGATTTATGGGAGATATTGAAAGGTTTGCGAGAGATAAGGAGACCAAAGGCTAATCCTTCCACACACACTCTTTTTCTTCTCGTTATTGGCTCCTTGCCTGTAGCTATTTTGGGAGCCCTTTTCAAAGATAAAATAGAATCTCTTTTTTCTAATATTAAATTAGTTAGCCTCTTTCTTGTCTTGACCGGAATACTTCTCTCCTTTGGTGACCGGGTAAGAAGCACTCACAAGGGTGTCCTGGAGACGGGAATAATCGATGGATTGATAATTGGCATAGCTCAGGCATTTGCAATTCTGCCGGGTATCTCACGCTCAGGCGCTACTATCATTTTTGGGCTATTTTGTGGTCTCCAGCGGAAATGGGCAGTAGAATACTCTTTCTTCCTTGCCGTGCCGGCAATTTTGGGAGCTACTCTCCTTAAACTCCCGAGCGCCCTATCTACGCTCAACCTCTCAACAATGAGCTTCTATATAGCTGGAGCAGTTACAGCTCTTTTTTCTGGATATTGGTCACTCAGAGCAGTGTCTAAGTTTGTACAAAAAAGTAGGCTTCGGTATTTTGCTTACTATTGCGTTGTTTTAGGATTAATTGTTCTGCTCATCCAGATTTGGTAGCCGCTCCGATTCATCGGAGCGTAAGATTGGCAGATCTTTATAAGGTCTTGACTTTGCTTCTAAAAAAAGATAGACTTTCTTCAAGAAAATGGAGCTACAGATGAGGATTACAAGCAAGACAAAAGAGGAAAGGAACGAAACTGCTGCTATTATACTCTTTACGGTTTCCCTTCTTACATTGTTAAGTCTGGTTTCCTATCAGTTGGGGCGTTGTGTTGTGGGCGCTTTGGGAAGACATTTGGCTTTTTCCCTGATCGACGCCTTCGGATGGGGAGCCTACTTTCTCCCTTTCTCTATTGGATACTGGGGATGGAAAACGTTTCAGAAAGGGAAGAAAATAAAGGCTGTTTGGGTTAAGGTCTCTGGGCTTGGCTTTTTGCTATTGGCTTTTTGCAGTTTTTTGAACCTCCTTGAGAGGGAGATGAGATTGGGTGGAATAGTTGGTGACTTCGTTTCCGATTCTCTCCTGGCTCCTGCTTTTGGAGATACTGGCGCTTATCTTATTGTATTAACCGTATTTATCGTATCTATACAATTAGTGACGGAAATATCTATTATTCAATTCCTCCAAACCCTAAGAAGGGCAATTCGGGTTAGACGTCCGAGAAGAAAGGGTCTGGTGGCGAGCGAAGAGGTAAAATCTGACTACTATAGGGAAGTCCCTCCTCAGGTGAGAGTCGAGTCTGCTTCCCCGGTTTCCCCTCCAGGCGCACTCACTTACGAAGTTCCTCCTATAGGGCTGCTTAGTGACCCACCCCGAACAGACCTCAGCCAGAAGGAGGAAGAATTAAAAAATAATGCCGAGGTCTTGGAAAAGACCCTCAAGAATTTTGGCGTCTCAGCAAAAGTATCCCAGATTCATCCAGGACCTGTAATTACGCGTTATGAACTGGAACTGGCTCCAGGAATAAAAGTGAGTAGTGTGACTAATCTATCTAACGATCTCGCTTTGACATTACGGGCACAGAGTATAAGAATATTGGCTCCTGTTCCTGGGAAGGCTGCTATCGGTATAGAAATCCCAAACCAGAGTATGGCACTGGTTTATCTAAAAGAACTCCTCCAATCCCCCGAGTTTAAGAAACACTCCTCTCTCCTTTCCCTTGCTTTAGGTAAGACAGTAGCTGGAAAGACATACATCGCTGATTTGAACCAGATGCCCCACCTTCTGATTGCAGGGGCTACGGGCTCAGGTAAGACCATATCGATCAACACAATGATTCTGAGCATTCTGTACAAAGCTAGGCCTGAGGAAGTAAATTTTCTCCTAATTGACCCCAAAATGGTAGAATTGCCGATGTATGATGGCATTCCGCACCTGAAGAGTCCTGTGGTTACAGACGTGAAGTACGCCGTGGCAGCACTAAAATGGATTGTTGGCGAAATGGAAAATCGTTATCGAAGGTTCGCTGCCACAGGGACTCGTGATATACTCGAGTACAACCAGAAGTTTAAGGAAGAGGGAGAGAAAATTCCTTTTATAGTCATTATTATTGATGAACTTGCTGACCTGATGGCAACAGCTTCCGCTCAAGTCGAGCAGGTGATAATCCGCTTAGCCCAAATGTCCAGAGCAGTGGGAATCCATCTTGTGTTGGCTACACAGCGACCCTCTGTAAATGTAATCACTGGTATTATCAAGGCAAATCTTCCGGCTCGCCTTGCCTTTGAGGTGATTTCTAAAGTAGATTCCAGGACAATTTTAGATATGAACGGAGCGGAAAGCCTCCTGGGGCGTGGGGATATGCTCTATCTCCCTCCAGGAGAGGCAAAACCTATACGCCTGCAAGGAGCATTCGTAAGTCGAGAAGAAATAAAGAAGGTTGTAGACTTTATTAAGAGACAGGGAGAGGCGACTTACTCTCAAGATCTGTTCCATTTGGCAAAGGTCTCAGAAGAGAAGGAAGAAGAGGACCAGGAAATTAGGAGACTATTCAAACAGGCTCTGAGGTTGACCCTTGAAAGGAGACAGGTATCCAGTTCGCTGTTCAAGGGAGCATTACATATCAGCGACGGAAAAGCAACAAATCTTATGAGCTTAATGGAGACCAAGGGTCTCATTGGTCCTCACGAGGGCTCTAAGCCTCGCCAGATATTTTTAGATAAAATTGAAGAGTTCTGGCGGAAGATAGAGAAGGATGAAGATAATTAAAATAAGCCTGATTTTTCTCTCCCTAACTTTTCTAATTCCTGCCCAAGGTTTTACTCAAAAGGACACAATTTCCTATATTCTGAACAAATTGGAGAGGGAAAGAAAGAAGATAGAGACAGGGAGTTTCGACTTCGAGCAGAAAATACTAATAAAATCTACGCTTGAGGAAAAACTGGTTAAAGGTTCAATAAGATTTAAGGTGCCCGATAAACTATATGTTGAGTACATTCAGCCTTATCCACAAATCATTATATGCAATGGCAAAAAGGTCTGGTTATACTTGCCTGAGTATAATCAAGTTTCCATCCAGTCAGTTGGCAGATTGGAAGAGTTAATGGGATTGAATTTAGGTCTCTTCTTTTGGGCAAGTAGGATTGAAAGCTTAGAGAATTATGGAAAAGAAGTAGTAGAAGAAAAAGGTGAAAGCTATAAGATTAAACTGGTTCCAAAAACTGAAAATGGAGTAGAGATAATTCTGGTAGTTTCAAAAAAATATTGGCTGCCAGTGGAAACAGAGGTTAGCGATAGTTTTACAGTAGTTTACACTCGTCTGGAAAACATCGTAAAGAATCCCGAAGTAAATAATGATATTTTTGAGTTTAAAATACCTTCCGACGCACAGGTATTCGAATCCCCTTAGTCAATGGGTGATGGGTAATAGGTAATGGGTGATGGGTAATAGGTAACTGGTGATGGTAATTTTTGATTTTTGATTTTTGATTTTTGATTTTTGATTTGTGGTGGAAACAGAAATGGTGGCTAATATCGGTAAGCAACTCCAAGAAGCTCGTCGAATTAAAGAAATTAGCTTAGATCGGGTTTCAAAAGAGACGAAAATAGCTAAGAAGTGGCTGGAAGCCCTGGAAAAAGAAGAATATGATGTCTTTCCAGCAAAGATTTACGTGGTCTCATTTGTCAGGAGTTATGCTCGCTATCTTGGGCTGGATGCTGAATCGCTTGTGCAGATTTATCAAAGAGAGCATTCTGGACGAGAAGAGAGAATGGACCTCAATCCTAAATTCCCTATCGTAGAGAGTCATGGTGTAGGAGAGAAATCGATGTCCAGAAAAGGGATTGCTGCACTCCGATTTACCAAGAAGGGTCTCATTCCATTTATCCTGGCTATAGGAGTGGTTGTTGGGGCGGGTCTTTTAGCGATTTTTTATCTCAATTCCGCTTCCCGTCGGCTTTCTCGTCAAGAGATGGCAAAGATAAATGCTTCTACTAATGTTCGCAAAGATATTTCTATGGTGGTGGAAATAAATGATAAAACCTGGCTACGAGTAGTTGGGGATGGTGCGGTCTCTTTTGAAGGAACACTTTCTGCTGGTGAAAAGAGAACCTGGGTGGCAAAGGATGAAATGGATGTTTGTATTGGAAATGTGGATGGTGTTAGACTATATGTAAATGGGGAAGGGGTCGACACTATTTCTGGAAATTTAGGACGGGTTAATGAGTTGGTCTTCACCAGATCAAAGGAAAAAGGTTTGATTAGGATGGAACAGAAACGGCCCATACTAATGAAAAAAATAGAACCATTGCCAACTGAATTGCAAAAAAAGGAAAAATAAGTGAATTTAGCCAACAAACTTACTATTGGAAGAATTATTGCCATTCCGTTTTTTATACTGTTTATGTTTATGGGCAATATTTATACCAGGGTAGCATCCCTTCTAATTTTCATTCTGGCTGCACTCACTGATGTGTACGATGGGATTGTTGCTCGCCATCGAGAGGAAGTCACCAATTTCGGAAAGTTTATAGATCCCCTCGCTGATAAATTGATAGTTTCTGCTGCCTTCATTTCTTTCGTTCAGTTAAAGGAGCTGTCAATTCCTGCCTGGATGGTTATACTTGTGATCAGCCGTGAATTTATAATAACCGGATTGAGAAGTGTAGCGGCATCTCGGGGGACAATAATTCCAGCTTCTCTTTCTGGAAAATTTAAGACGACCTCACAAATGGTAGTAATTATCACCATCCTGATAATTTTGATTGTGAATGCTGTCTTGAAAAATTATTGGCATACCACTCCTCTGGAATGGCAGACTTTTCTGGGTTGGAGAAAAGTTTTCGGCTATATTTTAAGTAGAGCTCCCTACTGGTTAATGCTTCTGGTTACCATTTTAACCGTGATCTCAGGATTCAATTACATTTTCAAAAATAAACATATACTTTTTGAAGAGATAAGGAATAAAGCTGCGACCTAAACCCAGCTAATGCTCGAAAATCTTGATGAATTTGCTAAAAGTTCAAGCTCTTTTACCAAGTCGGCTAGTAAGAAATATATTACCCAAGTAAAGAGGTAAAAATGAAATGGATTGTTAGATTTTTAGCTACGGGATTTTTTGTTGGCTATTCGCCTTTTGCTCCGGGGACAATGGGAACGCTCTTAGCACTTCTGCTTTATGCTGTTCTACCTACAACCGTTACCTTCTACTGGATGCTTATTTTATTCTTAATTATTGCCGGAACCTTGATTTCTCACCTGGCAGAAAGTATCTTGGGAGAAGTTGATTCTCCCAAAATAGTTATCGATGAGATATGCGGTTACTTCATTGCCATGGCCTTTCTGCCAAAAACAGTTAGCTTGATGATTATAGGGTTTGTTATCTATCGGCTTCTGGATGTAGTCAAGATATATCCGACAAAGAAGTTCGAAATGGTTGCCGGAGGCATAGGGATAATGCTTGATGACATTTACGCAGGAGTAATAACTAATCTTATTTTACACATAGTTCATAGACTTTAGAAGAGTTGGCTAGTTAGGGAGTTAGGAGGTTAGGGAGTTAAGGAGTTCAAAATCTTGTGATAGCGAATTTGACATATTTCAATTCCTGAAAGGAGGAAAAGATGGGGAAAGAGGAGAAAGAGAAGGCTCTGGAAATGGCAGTATCCCAAATTGAGAAACAATTCGGGAAGGGAACGATAATGAGGTTGGGTGACGAGGCTTATAAAGGGGAAGTGGAAGTGATTCCCACTGGTGCCTTATCATTGGATATAGCTTTGGGAGTGGGAGGAGTCCCGAGAGGAAGAGTGGTGGAAATCTTCGGTCCAGAAGGAGGAGGAAAAACGACTCTCTCCCTCCAGATAATCGCTAACGCTCAAAGATCGGGGGGGGCAGCTGCTTTCGTGGATGCTGAGCATGCGATGGACGCAGCTTATGCTAAGAAGTTGGGAGTTGACATCGAAAACCTTCTGGTTTCTCAGCCCGATAACGGCGAGCAGGCTCTGGAGATTACTGAGACTCTGGTTCGTAGTGGAGCAGTTGATGTAATAGTGATCGATAGTGTAGCTGCCCTGGTGCCCAGAGCAGAAATTGAAGGCGAAATGGGCGATGCCCATGTCGGATTACAGGCCAGGTTGATGTCCCAAGCTCTCAGGAAACTTACTGGCTGTATATCTAAATCTAAAACCTCCGTAATCTTTATCAATCAAATAAGAGAGAAGATAGGTGTGATGTTTGGTAGTCCAGAGACAACTCCAGGAGGAAGGGCGCTGAAGTTCTATTCTTCTGTGAGACTGGACATTCGTCGTATAGGCGCTATTAAGGTTGGGGATGTGAATGTGGGTAACCGGGTAAGAGTTAAAGTAGCCAAAAATAAGGTGGCTCCGCCTTTCCGGCAAGCGGAGTTCGACATGCTGTTTGAGGAAGGGATCTCGAGAGAGGGTTCCCTTTTGGATGTAGCGCTGGAAAACGATGCGATTGAGAAGAGTGGAACCTGGTTTTCTTACAAAGGAAATAGGATAGGTCAGGGAAGAGAAAACGCCACCTCTTACCTGAAAGAAAACCCAGAGGTCAGCAAGGAAATTGAGGAGACTCTAAGAAAAAAGATACTTGGATCAAAAGAAGAAGCTTAATAGAATATGCTAAAGACATTCACAGTTGGCCCTATGGAGGCCAATTGTTATATTCTCTATAGTCCTGATAAAAGAGAGGGATTGATTATTGACCCTGGTGCGGAAGGAGCGCGCTTAATTAAATTTATTCAAGAAAAGAAAATTTCTATCCGGTACATCATCAATACTCATGGACATCCAGACCACATAGGTGCTAACCGGAAGGTCAAAGAGCATACCAGTGCCCCAATCTTGATTCATCAACGTGACGCTCCAATGCTCACAAAAAGCGAGAGCATTCTTACTCTCATCTTCCCTTTAGAATATTCCTCGCCTCCAGCAGATACTTTCATAAAAGACGGAGACTTAATTGAATGCGCCGGCATGAGGTTGAAGGTTCTCCATACCCCCGGGCATACGCCCGGAGGAATCTCTCTTTTGACAGATGATTCCATCTTTACTGGTGACACACTCTTCGCAGGCTCGGTCGGCCGCTTCGACCTGCCAGGCGGTTCTCAGGAGGTACTCTTAAATTCAATAAGGAAGATTTTGTCCTTGGGTGAAAATTTAACCATATACCCCGGCCACGGTCCATCGACCAGCGTTGGTGAGGAACTCCATAGTAATCCCTTTATAACATGAAAAATTCTGACCTATTGAGCGAATTTATCAACTACATAGATGTGGAAAAAGGTCTGTCAAAAAATACAAAGTTGGCTTACCAGAGAGATCTTTCCGGTTATGTCGCATATTTAGAAGAGAATCACAAAATTGTCACTCGAATCACGCATAGCGATCTCCTGGAGTTCTTACTGATTAAAAGGAGATATTTGTCTGCCTCCTCTTTAGCCCGAGTAATAACTTCAATCAAAATGTTCCATCGTTTCTTAGTATCAGACAACTATTGTGAAAAGGATCCGACTCAGAATTTAGACTCCCCACACCTGGGTTTGAGGCTACCCAGAGTATTGACTTTTGCTGAAGTAGAAACATTGCTGAATGCGCCCGATCATACTACTCCCGCAGGGATTAGAGACAGGGCAATGATGGAACTTCTCTATGCTACAGGAATGAGGGTCTCAGAGATTGTCAATCTTAAACTGGGGGATGTTAACCTCCATTTGGGCTACCTGCGTTGCACTGGCAAAAGGGGGAAAGAGCGTATCGTTCCCATCGGTTCTAAGGCAATTAAGTTCACAAATCTCTATCTGCAAAAAGTTAGGTCTTCTCATAAAGCACTCTCCAAGCCATCTACACGGCAATCAAAAATTCTATTTTTAAATCCTTCAGGCAGGAAATTTTCACGTGTGGGATTCTGGAAGATAATTAGAAGATATGCTAATCTTTCTGGAATAAACAAGGAAATAACCCCCCATACATTTAGGCACTGTTTTGCCACCCATCTCTTGGAACGTGGTGCGGACCTTCGTTCAATTCAAGAGATGTTGGGACATGAAAACATCTCTTCCACTCAGATATATACCCACCTAAGCCGTGAGCGTCTAAAAGACCTCCATAAAAGGTTCCATCCTCGGGGATAAGACATCCTAAATTACAAAATCCAAATTACAAAATCCAAAATCCAAAATCCAAATTTCAAATTCCAAATTACAGCGATAAACCCCTACACTACCAAAATTTAATTTCAAATTACAAATTTCAAATTTCAAATTACCCATCACCCATTATAGATTAGAATTGCCTTGAAAAGACGAGAGAAATGGGCTATAATATTAAAAAGATATTATAATAATGACCTTTGCGGGGGGTCCCGATTTCATCGGGACGAATGGAGTAGCGGAGCGATAGCTCCGCGTTATAATTGCGAAGCCTTGCTTCGCTACTCCAGTTAAATCGGGAAGCACAGGTCCGACAGGACTCCGAAACCCGATGGAGGCGTCGGACTCCTTCGGAGCTGATTCACATAGGAGGGAATCTTATGGTTAAACCAGAGGAAAAAGAAGACTTGAAGTTAGTGGAGAAGTTAGCTCAGGGACGGAAAGCGATCCTGGATGAGCTCCATAAAATAATTGTGGGGCAGGATGAAGTGATTGAACAGCTCCTGATCGCTCTTTTTGCCCGAGGCCATTGTCTAATTGTGGGTGTGCCTGGTCTCGCCAAGACAATGTTGATCTCCACAATTGCCGAGATTCTCGATTTAAAATTCCAGAGAATCCAGTTTACCCCGGACCTTATGCCCTCAGATATCACGGGAACTGATGTAATTGAAGAGAATATTTCTACAGGAAAGAGAAGTTTTCGTTTCATCAAGGGACCCGTCTTTGCTAACATAATCCTGGCAGATGAGATTAATCGTACTCCTCCCAAAACTCAATCAGCTCTCCTGCAAGCTATGCAGGAGTATAAGGTTACTGCCAGTGGAAATACCTACCTTTTAGAACTTCCCTTCTTCGTCTTAGCTACCCAGAATCCTATTGAGCAGGAAGGAACATATCCCTTGCCAGAAGCCCAGCTCGACCGTTTCTTCTTTGAGGTGAATATAGACTATCCTAAGTATGAAGAGGAGAAGGAGATCGTCAGCAAGACCACCTCCAGTTTCCAGGCGAAATTAATAAAAGCTCTCAATGAAGAAGAGATAATTCATCTGCAGGAGATTGTGCGAAAAGTCCCTGCATCCAACTATGTGGTTGAGTATGCGGTAAATTTGGTGACAGCCACCCGACCATCTTCACCCAAAGCTCCAGAATTTATTAAAAGGTGGGTCAGTTGGGGGGCAAGTCCTCGGGGCTCACAAAACTTGATCCTGGGAGGAAAGGCAAGGGCAATCCTTAATGGTCGCTTCAATGTCTCGGTAGAAGACATCAGGGCATTAGCCCATCCTGTCTTACGCCATCGTATCATACTTAACTTTAATGCAGAGGCTGAAGGCGTGCGCACCGATGAAGTAATAGATAGACTTCTGAAAACAGTTCCTGAAGCTTGATTTTGGCAGGCTCAGATGGGAGTTAAAAGTGGAACAGCCAAAAAGAGGTTACATCGACCCTCTAATCGTGGCTAAACTTTCAACCATGCTTCTCAGAGCGAGATTTGTGGTTGAGGGATTTATTGCAGGACTACACCAGAGCCCCTACAGGGGTTTTAGTCTCGAATTCGCCCAGCACAGAGAATACTCACCAGGGGATGAAACCAGACATGTAGATTGGAAAGTCTATGGGCGTAAAGATAGGTATTATGTCAAGCAGTATCAAGAAGAGACAAATCTGAAAGGCTATATTCTCCTTGACAGAAGTGCTTCTATGGGATATAGGAGCGAGGGACTATCTAAGCTGCAGTATGGATCCTACTTAGCAGCCTCGTTAGCCTTCCTGATGCTCAAACAGCAGGACTCAGTAGGACTGGCCACTTTCGATGAGAAGATTAAAAAATATATCCCGCCCCGCCAGAGCAAGGGACACCTTTCGCTAATCTTAGAAGAGTTGGAAAACCTGATTCCATCTTACAAAACAGGGATAAACCGCTCTCTTCAGGAGCTAGGGCAATATACCAAACGACGGGGATTGATTATTCTGATTTCAGACCTCTTAGACGAACAGGAAGAGGTTCTGAAGGCTCTAAAGTACTTCCGATTCAAGAAGCACGAGGTAATCGTCTTTCATCTTCTCGACCATGCCGAGCTGGAACTTCCATTTAAAGGCGTTATCTGGGTGGAAGATATGGAGAATGCAAGGAGAGTTCTGACCCATCCGGAGATCATCAGGGAAAGGTATAAAAGTGTAGTGAAAGAATTCGTTGAGACATACAGGTTAAGTTGCTTAAGAAGCGATATAGATTATTGTCTTATCGACACAAAAACTCCTCTCGATTTCTCCTTAGGTGCGTACCTTGCGAGGAGGAAAATGTTAAGGTGAAAGATGAATGTAACATTCTTAAATCCATCATTCCTGTGGGGTTTACCAGTAGTCGCAATTCCCATACTTATTCACCTTCTCTCCAGGAGAAGACCGCTAACTTTCCAATTTTCTACTGTCAGGTTTATTCAATTAGCCTCCACAACAGTAGTCAGGCGCTTCAAATTAAGGCAATTAATTTTACTTATATTGAGGTCTTTTATTCTTCTCCTTTTAACTCTTCTCTTCGCCAGACCCGTGGTAAGGAAAACATCTCTCTTCGCACAAGTAGAGGGGGCTTCACTAAGCACTGTAATTCTCATTGACAATTCTTACTCTATGGGATATGTGGAAGGAGGAGAATCCCATTTCGCCCTGGCCAAGAAAGCGGCCAGACGTATTCTGAAAATGATGAAAAGAAGTGACTGCACAGCACTCTTTTTGCTCTCTGATGAGGAGAAGCCTTTAGTCTCTTATCTCACTGACGACAGGCAGATGCTCTTGGAGAGGATGGAAGAGGCTTCTCTAAGTTTCCGGCCTACGAATCTCCTTCCTGGCATCTCTCAAGCTTACAAGATTCTCAAGGAATCCCAGTCACCAAATAGAGAGATTATCTTGATCACAGATTTGGGAATCAATGGATGGCAGGGATTTGACAGAAAGAGTATAAAAGAATTCGACCCTCAGGTGAAGTTTATCATTGTCGATCTAAATAGGGAATTGCTTCCCAACGTCGCTCTATCAAAAGTTGACTGTCGCCGAGTGACTGTAGGAGAGACCTCCAAAATCTCAGCTAAAATAAGAAATTACTCTAAAGAAAATATTTCACGTTTATCTATTTCAGTTTTTCTGGAGCCGCAAGGTAAGTTTCAAATTAATAGAGAAACTGGAGAGAAAGTGGGACAGGGCTTTATAGATTTAAAAGGGGGAAGAGAGGGCAATAAAGACTTCTTCTACAATTTACCTCAACAGGGAAATTATCTGGGAAGGGTGGAGATTCAGGAAGATAGTCTACCCTCTGACGATAGATTCTACTTTAAGGCAGAAGCATTAGAAAAGGTTAAGGTGCTCTTGATTGATGGCGATCCCGGAGTTTCGTCTTTTTCTAGTGAGACCTTCTATTTAAGACTTGGCCTATCACCTACCAATTCCGGAGTTCCGATCATACAGTCGCCATTAGCTGTGAGGGTGGTAACCCCGGATGAATTCCCAGAAGAGAATTTAGATGATTTTTCTGTAATCTTCCTGGCTAATGTGGGAAAGGTTTCGAGTTCCCTAAGGGAGAGACTCACAAGTTTTGTCAGGGAAGGGGGAGGCATCGTTTTTTCAATGGGTGATAACGTTAATGCTGAAGAATACAATCTCGGCTTTGGCGACCTCCTGCCAGCCAGGTTGGTTGAAGTTAAAGGGAGCTCTAAAGGGGAGGGAGGATTCGGATCGATTGATTTTCAAGACTTTACTCACCCAATCTTAGAAGTTTTCGCCGAAGGTAAACAGGGAGATCTAACCCGAGCAAGCTTCTACAGGTACTTCGCAACTCAGGCTAAAACCTCTGCAAAGGTGCTTCTCGGTCTCAAAGATGGTCTACCTCTACTTATCGAGGGTGGACTGCCATATCCAGGGGCGGGGAAGGTGTTACTGTTCGCCTCAACTTTGGATCGGGACTGGAATAATCTGCCGACCAAGCCAGTCTTTTTACCTCTAATCCAGCAGATGGTTCGCTATTTGGCATTTTCTACTTTAGGAGAAGAAGCTTCGGGAGGTTTTCTTGTTGGTCAGGAGATAAGATATGAATTTGGTCCGGGAGAATTGCCTCAATCTGCAGAAATAGCCGATCCTCAGGGGAAGAAGTTTTCAGTGGTTCCTTCCCAGAAGAAAGATTTCTCTGGAATAGAATTTGGCCCTGTGGAAATCCCGGGCATCTACCAGCTCTCATACATAGCGGACCGAAAATGGAATAGTAAATGCCTGCCTGTTAACCTCAATATAGAAAGTAATGAGTCTGATCTGACTAAAATGGAAACTAAAGAGATAAAGAAGTTCTTTTCCGGTGCGCCTGTTACGATAATCGATGACTTAACTAATTTAGAAAAGGAGATTTTACAACTCCTTTATGGAAAGGAAGTATCCAAAGATTTAACCTTTCTTTTAGCCGGACTTCTATTTTTAGAAGTTTTTCTGGCAAATCCGCGGAGAAAGAGGTAGTCGGGGATGGGACGTCGGAAGTTTGGTTGTTTACTCGCAATATGTATAGTTACTTGTAATTTAATTGCCAGTTCTCTTCGAGCCGAGCAGAGGGATAGGTTTGTGTTCAGCCAATTGCGGTATGAGGGAGGAGACTGGGATCCATATCCCACAGCATATGAGGAGATTCTCCATTACTTGATAACGACTACTAGTGTGAAAGTTCAAAGACCGAGAAGAGAGTTATCATTAAATGACCCAGAACTATTCTTTTCTCCCTTTCTCTATATGACCGGCCAGGAAGAATTCGCTCCCTTCACTTCGCAAGAGATAGAGAACCTCAAGCGTTATCTATTGGGTGGAGGACTACTTTTGATAGACGATGCCTCTGGAGGGAAGAATTTCGACTTCGACAAGGCAGTGCGCAGGGAGATGGAAAAGCTCTTCCCTGATTTGAGGCTAAAAAGGCTTCCAGTGGACCACGCCGTTTTTTGTTCATTCTACCTATCGCCCGGTGTTGTTGGCCGGAGAGCAGGCAATCCTTATCTGGAAGGCATCGATATTGATGGTCAAACAGTGGTAATCTACTCCCAGAATGATTTGGGAGGAGCCTGGGTTAGAGATAAGCTGGGGAACTGGCTTTACGAATGTGTTCCGGGTGGAGAGTTACAGAGACTGGAGGCAATGAAACTCTTTTTAAATATAATTATTTACTCTTTGACCGGCACATATAAAAGGGATGCTGTTCATCAACCTTATATTCAACAGAAACTCAAAGCCCGAGAGACAGCACCATAAACGGTCCCCAGGCCTGGACAAAATGTCAAGGAGTAGCGAAGCAAAGCTTCGCAGTTATGATGCAGAGCTTCGCTCTGCTACTCCTATTGGAGTAGTGAGGAGGAAGGAGAAGGCTAGGCATGAGTTATCTCCATTTTTCATTACAGTCTAACAGACTGTGGCTGGTAATAGCTACCATTCTTATCTCGGTAGCAGTCTTATACCGGAATTTCAAATGCATAGAGAGAAGGAAAAGTCTATTTTTCATTTTGAGATTATCAGTCTATCTCCTTCTCATATTTCTCCTGCTTGAGCCAGTAAGAACTGTAGAAGAGAAATCGGCTGAGGAACCGAGCGTCGCCTTTTTGATAGATACTTCAAGTAGCATGGGAGTCAAAGATCCCATTTCCAGGTTCTCTCTGGTCAAAGAATTTCTGAAAGGTCCTCTGGTCGGGGGGTTAAAAGAAAAATATAATCTCCTCTTCTTTACTTTTGCCTCCACCTTCAAGCGAGCCGTGCTAGAGGAGATACTTCAATTGATTCCTCAGGGAAAAAGCACTGATATTGGACAGGCCTTGGACGGCTTAGAAGAAGAACTTCGTGGCCAGAGACTTGCTGGAGTCTTCCTTGTTACAGATGGGGCTCATAATGTAGGAGGAGATCCACGTCTGGTAGCTGAAAGGATCGCTGTGCCTATTTTTTCCATCGGCGTGGGGAATCCCAAAAAATTCAAGGACCTTCAAATTGCTGAAGTTCGAGTTAGTGATTTTGTCTTCAAGAATACTCCCACAGATATAGGTGTCGAGATAAGAAGCTATGGATTTGAAGGTAAGGAGATATCGGTTATCTTAAAGGGAGAGTCGGAAATACTCCAGACAAAGAAAGTTCAGATGCCAGAAGACGGGAAAGAGACCTTTTTGAGTTTGAGCTTCACTCCCCGCTCGATAGGCTCTTTCAACTACGCGGTCTCCATTCCATCCTATAGTGGTGAGGTTTCCTTTGCCAATAACAGAAAAGATTTCACTCTACAGGTACTTAGGGATAAAATTAGAATTCTCTACATCTGCGGACAGCCAAGTTGGGAATATAAATTCTTAAGGACCGTTTTGAAGAGCGATCCCGGCATAGAATTGGTCTCTTTTATAATACTGCGTAATCCTGAAAATATCTCGATAGTGCCTGAAGATCAGCTCTCTTTGATTCCCTTTCCTGTCACAGAAATATTTGGTAAAGAGATATTCAACTTCGATCTACTTATATTTGAAAATTTTACATATACCCGCTTCGGGATTCCCAAAGAGTATCTGGAGAACATTAGAAAATTCGTTACCCAAACAGGGGGAGGCTTTCTCATGATAGGTGGAGATAACTCCTTTGCCGGGGGAGGATATAAGGGGACGCCGATCGAGGAAATACTACCAGTGGAAATGGAGGATGGGAAGGAAGACATTATAGATGGCAAGTTCAAAATGTTATTAGGAGAGTCCACGCATCCAATTCTGAGATTATCCGATAACCCCGGAGAAAATAGCCAGATATGGGCAGGGATGCCGGAGTTGGATGGATGCAATCGTCTTTTAAGGCCGAAGCCTGAGGCCATTGTTTTAGGAGTTCATCCTTTAATTAAGAATAGATATGGAAATCTGGTGATACTTGCTGTCTGGGAAAAAGGTAAAGGGAGGGTAATGAGTATGGCTTCCAATAGTACCTGGCAGTGGTGTTTTCAGGCTCGAGGCCGAGGCGGCACAGGTTCCCATTACGAACGCTTCTGGCATCAGGCTGTCCACTGGTTGGTCAAATCCCCCGAACTTAAACTCGTCCATCTAAGTACAGACAAGGAAATCTATGCAAAAAGAGAAGAAATTCTTTTAACTACCAGAGTCTTTAACAGATACTACAAGCCGAGTGAACATGCCAGGGTCTATATAGAATTGGTAAATCCATCAGGAAAGAGGATTGATTTGGGAACCGCTTCAGCAAAAGATAGGTCTGGCGAATATGGAACGAACTATTTAGCCGAGGAAGAGGGAAATTATACATTTACAGCCACCGCCTGGGAGGGTTCGAAGGTTCTCGGCAGGGACACTGCTTCCTGTAAAGTGGCCATTCCCTCCCTTGAGTCGGAAAATGCTCAACTGAACGAACCTCTTTTGAGAGAGCTCTCAGATTCAACTGGTGGAAAATATTTCCATATTAATAATATTGTCTCAGAAGAAATCATTTTACCTGAAGTAAAGGAAGCTACTCCTGTAGTGAAGAGAGTAGTGGCTGTCTGGAACAATCCTTATATCTTTTTTCTCCTATCTATATTGCTAGGCATAGAATGGTATATTCGTAGGAGAAGCGGTATGATGTAAGAGGAGAAAATGGTCGATGCTTATTCCGAATTGATTAGAATAATTGGTAAGGTCAGAAGATGGGCAAAAATGAAAGGTTTGATTGAGGGGATTCTTTTGTCCTTTTCAGTTCTTCTGGGGTTGGTAATAGTTTTCAGCATTTTAGACTATTCAATTTTGGTTAGTTCGAGGGTACGCCTCTATTTTCTTATAGGCCTTATTCTCTCGATTATCATCCTCTCTATAAAATTTATTGTTATTCCCTTACTTTCCCCCCTAAGTGAGGATAAGATTGCCCTCAGGGCACAGAAAAGGTACCCCATCTTAAGAGACGACTTGATAAATTCTATACAGCTCTTTTCAATGGCAAGCTCGACGGATGAAGTCTATGTATCGAAGGCACTTATTGGTGAACTTATCAAAAGGACTTCTGAAAAGGCAGTAATCATTAGGACTTTTGAGGTAGAAGATATAACTCGTCTTAAGAAACTTCTGTTTACGAGTCTGTCGGTTTCTCTCATCTTCTGTTTTTTTCTATTCTTCCCCCCGCGTATTCTTCCATTTTCACTCCCTCGCCTTTTTAGGCCCTTGGACTATGAAGAGGTGAATCGCTTGCTCAGAGTTACTCCAGGGAACACAGAAGTGCTCTACGGCGAAAGTCAGAAGATTGGAGTCGAGATTTTCCAGAAAGGCGGAACTCCCTACCTAATCTATAGGGTTTCTGGAGGCAACTGGCAAAGAGCCAAAATGCTTAGAGAAACATATTTAGAAGAAACTCGCAAGTTCTCCTATGAATTCTCAAAGATTGCTCAGCCAGTCGATTATTTTATCAAGTGGAAAGATTTGCAGACTCAGGCTTACTCTATCAGTGTAGTCATTCTTCCGGAAGTGGGAGACATTTCTGTGAAGTACATCTATCCTTCTTATACAGGATTGCCTGAGTTGAAAGTGGAGGAGACCAGCGGGGACCTTGAGGCACTACTGGGGACTCAAGTTCAAATGTCTTTAAAGGCCAATAAACCGATAAGGAAAGGAGACCTTCTAACCGATGATGGAAAGAGACTCCCCTTAGAAATTGAGAGGCAGTTGAACTTGAAAGGGAGTTTAGTTCTCACCGGCGAAAGACAATACTGGGTTGAAGTGGAGGACACTCAGGGTCATACAAATCCCAGTCCAATAAAGCACTCCATAAAGACGTTTCTCGATAGCCCGCCTCAGATAAAGATTGTTGCTCCTGGTTGCGACCTGACAGTTTCGGAGAAAACCAAAGTTGAGCTTGCCTATGAGGCAAGCGATGACTTCGGAGTAAGCCAGATAGACCTTGTATACCAGAAATTAAGAAGTGAATCTTCTGATTCGATGAAGCCCGAGAGAATAAGGATTGAGCGATTTGCCCCCTCGGTGGGTCAGAAACTCCTCAACTACCAGTGGGATCTGGGAAAGCTCAACTTGCATCCTGGTGAGCTAATAAGTTATTACTTAGAAGCCCGGGACAATGATACCATATCTGGCCCAAAAAGTAGCGTTTCAAAAACCTACTATTTGGAAGTATTCAGCTATCTTAAAGAACACGAGGAAATTGAAGAAATGGAACAGCATTTCAGAGAAGAGATATTGCGTATTCTCGGTGACCAGATTGTAGCAAAGAGTAGAGTAGAAAACTGGAATGAAACACAGGGCTTGGAGGAGTTAAAAAGTGTCCAAGCCGACCAGGGAAAAATTAAGAAGTCAACCGAAGACTTACTCAATTATTTAAAAGAGTTCCTTCCTCGTATGGAGGCGGATCCTCTCGGCAATTTCCAAGTATATTCAGAATATAGAAACACGGAAGAAAATCTCCGGTATGTGAAAGATGAAAAAATGGCAGGAGTTTTATCTAAAATCTCCGAAGCAGTGAAAGCAAGTAGCGCCGATAGGGAAGAATATATAGAAAAGGTCAAGAATAATCAGGAAGAGATTATTTCTCAACTGGAAAGGATGTCTCTTTTAACCCAGGACCTTCTCCAGGAGGAGAAAATGCGCGATGTACTGGAGACAGCCCAGGATCTATTAGAGAGTCAAACAGACCTCACTAAAAAGATAGAAGAGATGGGGAAAGAAATGGATAAAGACAAATTGGAAGAACTTAGAAAGAGCCTGGCGGAAATCTCAAAACTTATGGCGAAGCTGGTAAACAGCCTTTCCCAGCTACCGGAAACTTTACCAGAAGAATTCATCAATCAAGATGCAATCAAGACTCTCGACCTGGGAGAGATGGCAAGTCACATAGAAAATATGACCGATAGAATACTTAAAGGGGACTTAGAAGCTGCATTGAAAATAGCTAAGGACCTGCTTAAAGCGCTTTCCTCAACGATGGCCACGCTCCAAGCTGCTGCCGGTCAAGTCCCCTCTTTTGGCAGCTCCTCTGAACTATCCCAAAAGGCAAACGCCTATTCCCAGGAATTGGAGAAATTGATTGAACAGGAAAAGGAATTGGCTGACCGAACCAACCAGCTCAATAAGAAACGGCTGGAAACCCTGTTTAAGAAGCAAGAGTCCCTTTTAAAAGAGTTAGCTAAGTTACAAGAAGAAGTAATAGAAGAGACTAAAAAATTACTGGAAAATCTAAAAGGGAAGCTGAACTATGCGGAGGTCTATCCCACCATCTACCAGAATCTGCTCGTGGTCTTGGGGAGGATGAACGAAGTTCTGAGTGAGCTATCTGGGGAGACTCCTCGCCGGGCAAAGGAGTTATTGAAAGAGTCTATTGAACGCTTAAATATTATGTTGGGGTTTCTGGAGGATTTCACCCTTAAGATTGGGAAGGAGAAGGAGAGAATTTCAGATGAGCTCTCTAAATTGTCTCAGGAAAAAGAAGAAGGCAAAGAATTTACCCCTCAGGAGAAGGATCTCCTATCCTTGAAGGAGAATTTGCAAGGGAAGGAGATTGATATTTCTGGAACTAGAGAGAAGATTGTGGATTTGCGAGAAAAAGAAGAGGAAATTGCGAAATCCTTAGAGTTTAAACAAGAAGAGCTCGAGGTATTTAAAGAAGAGGATCTCTCGGAGCTGGGGAGCCTGGCGGAAAAACAGAGAGACGTTAAGGGGCGCACGCAAAAACTGGGGCAAAAGTTAAAGGAACTTTCTGGCAAGAGCTCCGCAATCGGACCAAAAATTATTTCTGATATGGAGAAAGCTTCTTCCGCAATGGATGGGGCTTCTCAAGAATTGGAGAAGAAGAAGACCGAGCCTGCCTTAGAAAAGGAAAGAGAGGCTCTCTATTACCTGGGTCAGGGAAAGGAGGATCTTGCTGCTGCTTCTAAAAAATTGGCGGAACTGGCAAAAAGAGCCGGGAAGCCCCTTGTGGGCTTCCTTCAGCCAAGAGGAGGAACACTTCCTGGAGGGAGGATGGGATTCAGGGAAGGCTATGTAAAGATTCCGGAAGCTCACGAGTACCAACCACCCAAGGAGTTCCGTCAGGAGCTTCTGGAAGCCCTCAAAGAGAAGTACCCAGAAATTTATAAAGAACTGATTAAAGCTTACTATCGGCGCCTCGCAGAGTAGCAATGCAGGGGTTCGATTCATCGAACCCGTAAGTCGCGTAGGGGCGACCTTTATGGTCACCCTCGGGATGAAAGGATAGTTTTCGGAGTCGCTCGGTTAGAACCTCGCTCTAATTCCGCCAGCGCTCACGTAAAACCTGGCGGAATTGAAGCTCCTCAAACTATTCTTTCATCCTCAGGCTATATCAAATACCCTCATATTAGGGGCGGATACCCCCTCCTCTCCTCCTCCCCCGAATACCCCCACCTATATTCCTCCCCCCTTGAGGGGGAGGATAAAAGGAGGGGGGCATTGGAGGGGGTGGTGGCCCCCGGAAAAAAGGTGGGGGGTAAGGAAGGGTCGTCTTCGATTTTTGGCTAAAAATTCTAATGCTCGCTACACCAAATCCCCTCGCATTGCGGGAAGAGGTCGTCCTTGTTCTTTGACTAAAATTCCAAGAACTCTTCACAAACTATTTTTAAATATATTTTGATAGTTATTATCCGTGAGAAGTAAAATCTGAGGAAAGGAGGATGTAAATGGTGTGGGAGGTAAAGAAATTTATCGAAGAGAAAATTTCAGAGATGAAGAAAATTGTAGGAGATAGGGCCGCTGTGGCGGCTACTTCAGGAGGGGTGGATAGCGTAACCTGTGCGTTTCTGGCACACAAAGCACTGGGAGAAAAACTAACGGTTATTTTTATTGACGACGGCCTGATGAGAGAAGATGAACCGACTAAAGTGTCCGAGGAGTTGGGAAATTTAGGAATAAAAGTTGAAGTGGTCGATGCAAGAGACAAATTTTTTAAAGCACTTAGAGGAATTGAAGACCCTGAAGAGAAGAGGAAAAAGTTTAGAGATACTTTCTATAGAGTACTGGGAAAAGTAGTCAAGGAGAGTAGAGCTAACTATCTCATTCAAGGTACGATAGCTGCGGACATCTCAGAAACTGAAAGAGGTATTAAGACTCAGCATAATGTTCTCGAACAGATAGGAATCGATCCCAGAGATTACGGATTTCAAGTTATCGAGCCTCTGAGAGAAATCTATAAACCCGAGGTAAGGGATGTGGCGAGGGAATTGGGGCTGCCGGAAGAGATTTATCAGAGAATGCCCTTCCCTGGACCTGGCCTGGCAACGAGAGTCGTAGGGGAAGTTAATCCCCGGAGAGTGGAGATAGTCAGGAAAGCAACCAGGATCGTAGAGGAAGAGACAAAGGAGTTAAGACCCTTCCAGGCATTTGCAGTTCTTATGAAAGATAGAGCCACAGGAGTGGTTGGAGGGAAGAGAGTCTTTGGGAACATAATAGTGGTCAGGAGCGTTGAGTCTAAGAACGCAATGACTGCTTCTGTGAGTAGGATCCCGTGGGAAGTTCTGGAGAAGATTCAAAAAAGGATTACCGAGGAGATATCTTCCGTGACCAAGGTCCTTTTCGATATTACTCCCAAGCCTCCCAGCACCATAGAGTATATTTGAGGAAGTGGAAACGCCTGCAGTCTTAAAAATAGCCATGGGAATCAAGATTAATCTGATGAAATTACTGGTTCCTATTTTCTTATTAGCTCTCCCTGCTTTCCTTCACGCTGGAGATATAATCGTTGAGGGGGAAAGATACTTAAACCAATGGAATGTCGAGAAAGCAATGGAGCTCGCTCAAAAGGCCGTGCTTGAGAAACCGGAGAGAGCTGACTCCTTCAGATTACTCGGATTATCCTATTTTTATCAGGGAACTTATGATAAAGCAGCAGAGTATCTCCAAACCGCATCCCTTATGGAACCGCGAAATGAGGAACGAAAGAGACTCTTCTCCTTTGTCAAAGGCACTAAGGAAATCACAGAAGAATTCAATAATTACTCAAGTGAACATTTTATACTTCGCCTGGCCAATGGAGACAGTCTTCTCGTCGACTATGCCCTCCATGCTTTGGAGAAGGCCTATCGAGAAATAGGAAATGATCTGAACTACTTTCCAGAAGAGAAGGTTCTGGTAGAAGTATATCCTACAACTGAGGGATTCACCTACGCTTCCAGTCTTTCCCAGAAACAGATTGAAATATCCGGGGCAATCGGAATCTGTAAATTTAACCGGATTATGATTATCTCTCCTCGCTGCCTGGTATATGGTTATCGCTGGCTCGATGCTTTAGCTCACGAATTTATCCATTATCTTATTGCTAAAATCACAGGACTCAATATCGCTTTATGGTTAAACGAAGGCCTTGCTAAGTACTATGAGACAAGGTGGAGAGTTCAAGAACCAAACTATCTAATCCCCCTTTACAGAGACTCCCTTTCACGGGCATCAAAAGAGAGAAGATGGACCGACTTCCGGAAGATGAAAATGGGCATGCCCAATCTCGACAGCCGGGAGGAGGTCGTCTTAGCCTTTGCTGAAGTCTCTCTGGCAGTAGATTACCTACTCCGGTATCATGGAAAGGAAAAGTTAATCCATTTCCTCGAGGAGCTTGGCAAAGCTGCCTGGGAAGGAGGAGAGGGAAACTTCGAGACAGTCGAGGAGCACTGGGACAAACTTTTCCGTCAATTCTTCGGGATAGACCAGGAAGAGTTTCAGAGCGTCTTAACAGAGTTTCTGGAGGAGAAGAATCTCGAAGAGACTCCAGGAATAGCGTTGGATAGCTTTAACTTAAAAGAGAAGGGAAAAGAAGTAGATGAACTGGAAGAGTATGTGGGAGTAGGAGCCCGCGGGCATGTCGAGCTCGGAGATATTTATCGCCAGAGAGGAAGGTTTAATGTTGCTCTTATTGAATATGAGAAAGGCTTAGAAAAAGAACCTAACAATCATGTCATTCTCAACAAGGTGGGTAAAACCTACATCGCACTGGGAAAATTTAGAGAAGCAGAGGAGTCATTCAAAAAATCCTTACAAGTTAACCCTAACTACGAACCAACCTATACAAATCTCGCCACTCTCTACTTTACTCAGGAGAGGTTAGAGCTCGCACTCGAAAATTACCAGGAGTCTAATCAGATTAATCCTTTCAATCCTCTTATCCATAAGTATATGGGCCTTATCCACTACAGGCTGGGAGAGGAAGATGAGGCGAAGAGAGAATGGAAGATTGCCCAGAGGCTTCTTCCGGGCGATATAGAGGTGGATTCCTGGCTTCTCGAGATGGAAAGGAAGAAGCCTTAATATATAATCATAACCTTTTGAAATTTGTAATTTGAAATTTATGATTTTTAATTTGGAATTTGGAGTTTGAAATTTGTAATTTTCTTCAAGGGGGGGAAGAATGTGGGGATTCTACTTGCCCACAAGGGTAGTTTTCGGGAGGGGAAGTTTAAATATACTGGGTATAGAAGTTAAGTCTCTGGGCAGTCCTATTCTTCTTGTCACTGGAAAGAGGGCTCTTCGGGAGGCCGGTATCTTGGATAGGGTCAGCCGAATCTTAGAGAAGGAAAATATTACCTTCTCCCTTTACGACAAGGTCTCTCCAGAACCTGATACTGAAGTAGTGGATAGGGGTGTAATTTTTGCTCGTCAGAATAGATGCAAGATTGTAGTGGGAATTGGTGGCGGAAGCGTTATTGATGTGGCTAAAGCAATTGCCGGACTCGGGGTTGAGAAGGATTTTGATTCGATAGCAGAATATTTAGAAGGGGAAGGAACTAAAAGGTTAAGTTCATATGGTCTTCCTTTTATTGCGGTTCCCACCACAGCTGGAACCGGAGCTGAGATCACCAGGAATGCTGTAATTATTAATAGGCATACCAGAAATAAAAGAAGTTTTCGCAGCAACTATCTGTTTGCCAGGATAGCCATTATCGATCCCACCTTGACCCTAAACCTTCCCCAAGAAATAACTGCCTCGACCGGGATTGATACTTTGAGTCATCTCATAGAGGGATACGTTTCCCGAAAATCTAATCCTCTAACAGACGTTCTGGCAATTAAGGGTATTAGTCTCGTGGGAGAATCCCTAATTTCTGCCTACAAAAATGGCTGGGACCTGGAAGCGAGGGAGAAGATGTGTCTGGCCAGTCTTCTGGGTGGCATTGTCCTTACAAATTCTGGCTTGGGCATTGCTCACGGAGTGGCGCCATTTCTGGGAGCATTGTATGGAGTTCCTCACGGCCTGGCTAACGGCATACTTCTGCCGCATGCAATGGAATTTAATTTGTCCTCAAGCACTCACAAATTCAAATTTATTGCCTCTGCTCTGGGGCAAGAAATAGATGGTCTATCAGACGAAGAAGCTGGACATAAGGCTCTTGTGGCAGCGGAGAGGATAGTTGGGGAGTTCGGAATTCCCCGGAATTTAAGAGAATTTGGTGTGAAGTTAGAAGACTTGCCTGAACTTGCTAAGAAATCTCTCACCTCAAACTCGACGAGAGGGAATCCTCGTGAAGTAAGTTATGAGGATCTCTTATCATTGCTGAAGAAGATAGCATAAGATAAAAATCAAATATCAAATATCAAATACCAAAAAGACGATGGCTGATAGTTAATGCAATAGAAGGAGGAATTATGCAAAGAGTTAATGAAAGCGAGAGAGAGTTCCGATTTGGCGATTCGGGTCCCAAATATCTTTTCAGAGGACCCAGGATAGAGTGGGGGATTCTGATTCTGAAGCCCGGGGGGTCGTTAGGAGGCCACTACCATAAAGAAGTTGAAGAGACATTCTATTTCTTGGAGGGGAAAGCCAAATTATTGATTGATGGTGCTGAATATCTGGCAGGGGCAGGGGAAGCTTTCCGGCTGGAACCGGGAGAGAAACATGACATCCTCAATGGTTCCAATTTTCCTCTTCGGGCTATCTTCATTAAGTGTCCTTATAAACCCGACGACAAAATCAGTCTTTGAAAGGTCTCTGAAAAAATACTTCAGAGATTTCTTGGTTTTTAGAAATCTGTTTGAAATGGAGAAGAAGGCAGAGATAAAAGATGACTCATCGAGTAGCATTGGTAAGATGTGAAAGTTATGACCTTCCGGTTTTAGAAAAATCTTTAAACAAATTATTAGGTTTGCTTGGTGGAATCGGCGAGTTTGTCAAAAGGGGAGAGAGAGTTCTAATCAAAATAAACCTTCTTTCGGGTAGGCCCCCGGAAAGAGCAGTAACCACTCATCCCAATTTAGTCGAGGCCGTTGTCAATTTAGTTAAAGAAGCTGGAGGGATTCCAGCAATTGGAGACAGTCCTGGGCAGAGAGTAACTTTTACAGGCTTAGCCAGAGCATACCGAACTGCAGGACTCGAAGAAGTCAGCCACAAGACAGGCGCTCCCCTTCTATCCTTTGAGGATGATGTTATGGAAGTGGAGAATAGTAAAGGATGTCTCTATAAAAGGTTTACGGTTACTAAACGAATAAAAGATTTTGACGTAATAATCTCGCTTCCAAAATTAAAGACCCACCCTTTAACTTACATTACCGCTGCCGTGAAGAATAATTTTGGTTTCATCCCGGGACTGAGAAAGACTGAATTCCACTTGAAATTGACTGACAGAGAATTGTTTTCGGAAATGCTTGTCGACCTTTTAACCACTATAAAAGTTGACTTAGTAATTCTGGATGGAATTGTGGCAATGGAGGGAGATGGCCCGTCCAGTGGGGACCCTCGGAAGGTAGGAGCAATTCTCGCCAGCAAAAATCCCGTGGCTTTGGATTCTGTTGCCAGCCAACTCGTCGGCTATACAAATCCACTGGATATTCCTACCAACCGAATAGCTGAGGAAAGAGGGTTTTTTCGGCCTGAAGATATGGAAATTCTGGGAGAAAGAATTCAGGATTTACAAGTAAAAGATTTCAAACGAATTCCACAAGATGTTTCCCAGAAAATTCCCAAATTTCTCTTGAAGTGGCTAAAAGGTTTTCTCTCACCAAAACCTAAAATAGTAGACAAACTTTGTAACCGTTGCCACGATTGCCTGGAAAACTGCCCTGTTAAATGCGTGGAGAAGAATAGAGACGGTAGACTTTCGATTCATTATTCAAATTGTATTAGATGCTTCTGTTGTCAAGAGTTCTGTCCCCAAGGAGCCATAATAACAGAAAGGCATTGGCTGGTAAAGTTATTTGCCGCATAAAAAGATTGGTTTGACTTTTTGGTCAAAATAGGTTAAAGTGAAAGATAAAATGCACAAGAAAGGACTAAATAAAATGGATCTAATCGTGACTCATATTGGTGCAGATTTTGATGCTTTAGCTTCTCTTGTAGCAGCGAAAAAAATATATCCTAAAGCTTTAATTGTTTTGCCCGGCTCACCTGATAAGGATGTGAGAGAATATTTGTACAAAAACCCCCATTTGATAGAGCTGGAGCGAGAGAAAGAGATCGATTTTAAGAAAGTCAAAAGACTTATAATTGTAGATACGCGTCTTGCTAAAAGAGTTGGAGAGGCAAAGAATGCTCTTAACAATCCTGGATTAATCCTTCACTTCTATGACCACCACCCCCACGCCAAAGGCGACCTCACTGGAGCAGTTGACATCGGAGGAGATTATGGAGCCACTACCACTATTCTAGTAGAACTCCTAAGGAAGAGAAGGATCAAAATTTCTCCGGAAGAGGCAACCCTTCTTGCTTTGGGAATTTATGAGGATACAGGATCTTTTACATTTCCTTCCACCACCCCTCGAGATTTAAAAGCAGCCTCTTTTCTAATGACCAAAGGAGCAAATTTGAACGTGGTTTCTGATTTCATACGTAGGGAACTAACTAAAGACCAGGTTAAATTGTTAAATAGACTTATTCGATTAGAGAAGAGAGTTGAGATTAACGGAATAGAAATTGCCATTATTAACTTGAAGTCTCCAGACTATATCGCTGATCTGGCGGCAACTGTGCATAGATTACGCGATATCGAAAATCTGGATACCATTTTCGTATTGTTGGAAACGAAAGGAAGAATTCGCATGGTTGCCCGTAGTAGAATTAAGTCTGTAGATGTGGGTAAAGTTGCTCAGGCCTTGGGAGGAGGTGGCCATGCCACTGCAGCCTCGGCCACAATAAGAGGAATGGAGCTTAAAGAAGTAGAGAAAAAATTGATAGAAGTTCTGAAGACCAAAGTCACATCCAAAATCACACCTGATAAAAGCCTCCTCTCTAAGAAAAATGTAGCTCCGCTTTTGAAGAGGCACGTTCCTTCTAGAATAGCGAGTTTACTTGGGGAAGTAGGTAGAATATCTGAACAGAAGAGGTTCAAAGTCTTTTTGGTTGGCGGCTTCGTGCGCGACCTTTTATTGGGCGTAAAGAACTTTGATATAGATTTAGTTGTTGAGGGGAATGGCATATCCTTTGCGCGAGCTCTGGTAGAAAGACTGGGAGGTAAGGTTACTGCCCACAAGAGATTTGCGACAGCGGTGGCTACTTTGCGAGATGGAATTAAGATAGATATTGCCACCGCAAGGAAGGAATTTTACGAATTTCCGGCTGCCTTGCCTACTATAGAGAAAAGTTCGGTGAGGGAAGATCTGTATCGGCGAGACTTTACCATTAATGCTATGGCTGTAAGATTAAATCCTAAGCGATACGGGGAGTTGGTCGATTTCTTCGGTGGATGGAAAGATTTGAAAGAGAGAGTAGTTAGGGTTTTACATAAGCGGAGCTTTATCGACGATCCCACTCGCATCTTTCGAGCAATTCGTTTCGAAGGGAGATACGGTTTCTCTATGGACAGAAACACCGAGCGACTTGCGAGGGCCGCCGTAAAATCTAATAATTTTGGACGTTTAAGTAAACAGAGGTTGAGAGAAGAAATCATTGCCATCCTAAGCGAGCCCGAACCCAAGAACGCAATTTTGAGGCTGGGTAAATTCGGGATTCTCAGGTCAATCCATCCAAAAATTAGATTAAGCCACGAGATGGAAAAGGACCTGGAAAGAGTTAAAGCCATCTTTTCTAGACTCACTTCTCTTGTTAAGGAAGAGGCCGTGGAACGCTGGATAGTCCATTTTCTGATATTGGTGCAAGAATTGAGTACCTTAGAGGTAAAAAATCTCTGTAAGAATTTTAGATTTTCAAGGGAACAAGATAAAAGGATAAATAGAGGAAGAGAAAGGCTATCAGAAATAATGGGCAAGCTCAAAGTATCAGAGCTAAAACCGAGTTTACTATATCGAACATTAGAAGGATTACCTATTGAGGCGGTTCTATTTGTTGTTTTAAAGGCTAGAAATAGATTAGTTGAAAGAAGGGTCTATCAATACCTAACCAGAATACGCAAAGTGAGGATTCATACTACGGGAGATAAGCTTAAAAGGATGGGGTATAAAGAAGGCCCCATCTTTAAGAAGATAATGGAGGAATTGCTCTGGGCCAAACTTGATGGGATTGTGGGAAGCCCGTCTTCTGAGGTGGAGTTCGTGGTTGACAATTTTTCAAAAGATTAGTAAAATTACTAATTTAAAAGGAGATGAGAGAGAACCAGTGAGTGTAGCCTTGGCTCACTGATTGACGAATGTTTACGTTTCAACAGATAGTGAGGAATCCTTCTATTGTTTTCCGAATGATTCCTCTCCCGGTAGGCTTAGTTATTTTCTTTTTTGCAATTGTCATCCATGAATCCGCCCATGCGTGGATGGCTTCTCGATGCGGAGACAATACCGCAAAATATGCTGGGAGAATAACGTTGAATCCTCTGCCCCATATCGACCCCATCGGGACAATAATATTTCCTCTCCTTTTGATTCTTTCTCGTTCACCATTTGTTGTTGGTTGGGCTAAACCCGTTCCCATCGATCCTTACAATTTCAATAATCCGCGGGCAGATCTCGTGAGAGTGGGAGTCTCCGGTCCTCTATCCAACATTGGACTGGCAATTCTCTCTTCTCTTCTGGTGTGGATATTCAGTTACTTGCCTATCGGGGAGTTAAGGATTTCAGTATTGGTAATTCTCCTTTTCAGCACTCTGATTAATCTTTTGCTTGCAGTCTTCAATCTCATTCCCATTCCACCGCTGGATGGTTCGCAAATTCTTTCAGGATTATTGCCACCCCATATGGCTATGAGGTATCGGATGATTGCTCCTTTCGGTTTTGTTATCATATTTCTCCTCCTTTTGACAGGGTTACTCTGGGGAATAATTCTACCTATTGTCCAGTTCCTTTACAATCTACTCTTTTTGTGGGTAGGGAAAGGATTTTAGAATGGCAAAGAAAAGAATTTTGAGTGGAATGCGTCCCAGCGGAAGGTTACATGTGGGACACCTTTTGGGAGCACTCACAAATTGGGCAGCTCTACAGGATGAATATGAATGTTTCTACATGGTAGCGGACTGGCATGCTCTCACAACAGAATACGAAAACCCTTCAGAAATTAAGGGCAATATCAAAGAAATGGTTATTGACTGGATTTCCTCAGGTCTCGATCCCGAAAAGTGTACTATGTTTGTTCAATCCCACGTTGTGGAGCATGCCGAACTGCATCTTTTACTTTCCATGTTTATCCCCTTAAGCTGGCTGGAAAGGTGTCCGACTTATAAGCAGCAACAACAGGAATTGAAAGAGCGTAACCTTTCCACTTACGGGTTCTTGGGCTACCCTGTCTTGCAGGCAGCAGATATTTTGGTCTACAAAGCAGAGGCTGTGCCTGTGGGTGAGGACCAACTTCCCCATCTGGAACTGTGCCGGGAGATTGCTCGGCGTTTCAATTTTCTATACAGGAATATCTTTCCCGAACCGCAAGCTCTTCTTACCAGAGTGCCAAAGCTCTTAGGAACTGATGGACGGAAGATGAGTAAGAGTTATGGAAACTGTATTTCCCTTTCCGACCCTCCTAAGGTTATTCAGGAAAAAGTGGGTTCTATGATTACTGACCCCAGCCGGATTAGAGCAAACGACCCCGGACATCCCGATGTCTGCACAGTATATGGGTTCCATAAGATTTTTGGTTCCCAGATGTTTGAGTCAATAACTACTGAATGTGAAACGGGGAGGATAGGCTGTGTAGCCTGTAAAGGGATTTTAAGCGAAGCTCTGATAAAGAGATTGAAGCCCATTCAGGCAAAGAGGAGAGATTTGGAGGCGAATCCAGAAGAGATAGTTAAGATTCTTAAAGAGGGGCGTCTAAGAGCTCAGAAAATTACTCGGGAAACTCTTAAGGAAGTGAGAGAAGCGATTGGCATATGAAAGGAGACATGGATGGCCTACAGGGTGAGATTAGAGGTATTTGAAGGCCCCCTTGATTTACTGCTCCATCTGATTAAGAAGAATGAGCTTGATATCTTCGATATTCCCATAGCAGAGATCACATCCGACTATTTGAACTACATAAAACTCTTCAGGAGACTTAACCTGGATTTTGCAGGAGAGTTTCTCGTAATGGCTTCTACTCTAATCCACATAAAATCGAGAATGTTGCTTCCATCCATCGAAACAGTTGAAGAGGAAGAGCCTGAAGACCCCCGACTGGAATTGGCAGCCAGACTTATGGAGTATCAGAAATTTAAGGAAGCAGCCAGTATCTTGAAGGGGAAAGAAGCAATTCAAAGGGACATCTATGGACGTCTTCCCATAGTTCCCCTGGATGAAGATTATACTATTGAGGCTTCACTCTTTGACCTCGTGGATGCCTTTCAGAGAGTAGTCTTTCGGGTTGAAAAAGAAGTCCGGGAAATAATTCAAGAAGACATCAGGGTTGAAGACCGAATTCGGGAAATCCTGAACCTTCTTGAAAACAGAAGATTTATCAATTTTGAAACCATATTTTCTGGTCAGAGGACGAAGAGGCTCCTAATAGTAACATTCTTAGCTCTCTTAGAGCTAGTCCGATTGAGAACGGTCTTTGCCCGTCAGGCAAGACCATTTGGAGATATAAGGATCTACAGAGCAAAACATGAATCGATGGCACAGGGATAATGGAGAGAGAAAAATTAAAGAGTATAATTGAGTGCCTCTTATTTTTCTCTGATAAACCTTTGGGCATAGAGAAACTGGCTAAGATTATGGAAATTGACAACTTTGACGAGATAAAAGGGGCTGTTGAAGAATTGGAAAAAGAATATGAGCTAAGAAATAGCGGGCTGCAAGTTGTAAACATTGCCGAGGGATACCAGATTTGTACCAGGAGCGAATTCTCAAGCTGGGTGAGGAAACTTCATAAATCACAAACTACCTTTCAACTCTCACTGCCTGCTTTAGAAACGCTCTCAATTATCGCTTATAAGCAGCCCGTTACCCGAGGAGAGATAGAGAAGATAAGAGGAGTGGATGCTTCGTGTGTCTTGAGGACACTTCTAGAAAAGAAATTGATTAGAATTTCAGGGAGAAAAAAGGTCCCCGGCCGCCCAATTCTATACGGAACGACCGAAGAATTCCTGCGCTACTTTGGGTTAAGAGATCTATCTGAGATCCCGAGTCTGGAGGAGATAAAACCGCCAGTCAGTTCGTAGTCGATAGTTCATAGTTCGTAGATTGAACCGAGGTTACTATGAACTACGAACTAATAACTATGAACTATTAAGGGGGTAATTCAATGGACTTAAAAAGTTTGCGTGAAAAAATTGATAAAATAGATAACGAAATTTTGACATTGTTAAACCAGAGGACCAGGGCAGTCCGGGAAATTGCAAAATTGAAAGCAAAGGCAAAGCAGGAATTCTATGCCCCCCATCGGGAAAAGAAAATCGTGGAAAGACTCCTCAAGAAGAATAAGGGACCGCTTCCCAGTGAAGCATTGAGAGGGATCTTCCAGGAAATATTGAATGCTTCCAGGTCTATCCAGAAGAAATTGAGGGTAGTTTATCTGGGCCCCGAGGCTACTTTCACCCACCTGGCGGCAGTTAAGAATTTCGGTAAGTATGCCATCTTTACTCCTGCCAAGAGTATAGCCGATGTTTTCTCAGAGGTGGAAAAGGGTCGTTCTGATTATGGAGTAGTCCCCATTGAGAACTCGACTGAAGGTGTCATCAATCATACATTGGATATGTTTGTCTCTTCGGAATTGAAGATTTGCTCTGAATTACTTCTGGAAATCTCTCATAATCTCCTCTCCAAAGCAAGTGGGCTCAGGGAAATAAAGAGAATCTATTCTCATCCCCAGGCAATTGCTCAGTCTAGGAATTGGATTGAAGACAATCTGCCCAATGCTGAACTGCTGGAGACATCTTCCACTGCCAAGGCAGCAGAGATGGCTGAGAAAGACCACGAGGGTGGAGCAATAGCTTCCAGGCTGGCAGCCTCCTTGTATGATTTGAAGATAATCGCTGAGCGCATTGAAGACAACGTGCAAAATTTCACGCGCTTTCTGGTTATAGGCAAGAGTTTTCCAGCAAAAAGCGGACAAGACAAAACTTCCATTCTTTTCTCCGTAAAAGATAAAGTGGGAGCGCTTCACGATATGCTTACTCCTTTCCGTGAAAATAATATAAACTTGACCAAGATCGAGTCCAGACCGACTAAGCTCCGAGCCTGGGAATATATATTCTTTGTAGACTTCGTAGGACACGTTGAGGACGAAAATGTGAAACGGGCTTTGAGGCAACTGGAAAGAGAATGTCTGCTTCTTAAGATATTGGGCTCTTATCCAAGGAGCGAGTGATCCCGGAGGATATCTTGATAATTAAAAAACTTGTAAGGAAGAATGTATTAGATTTCCAACCGTACCTTCCTGGTAAACCAATCGAGGAAGTGAAGAGGGAATTGGGGCTTACCAGGGTTGATAAATTAGCTTCCAACGAGAATCCCCTGGGTCCTTCCCCTCGGGCAGTCAGCGCTATGAAAAGGTTCCTCAATAAAGTGAACCTCTATCCAGATGGGAGCGGTTTCTATTTGAAGAAGGTTTTAGCCAGAAAGCTAAAAGTCAAGTCAGAAAATATCATCCTTGGTAGCGGAACCGACGAGATAATCGAAATCATCGGGAAAACTTTCTTGAACCCGATTGACGAAATCGTAGTGTCTCGGCATGCCTTCATTCGCTACGAGATGGCCGCAGAACTGATGGGTTGTCAGGTGAAAAAGGCCCCTATGAAAAATTTTACGCATGATCTGGAGGCAATGAAGAAAGCAATAACTCGAAGGACGAAAATAGTCTTTATAGCCAACCCTAACAATCCCACAGGCACTTATGTTACAGAGGAAGAAGTAGGAAAATTTATGAAGGATCTCCCTGAAGACATAATGGTGGTATTTGATGAGGCTTACCGGGAATATGTGACTAGAAAAGATTATCCTAAGACGCTTCCCTATGTTAAGCAGGGCCGGATGGTAATTGTCTTGCGTACCTTTTCTAAGATTTACGGGCTGGCAGGTCTCAGGATTGGCTATGGAGCAGGGAAATCTGAATTGATTGGGTTTATGGAAAGGATTCGTCCTCCATTCAATACCAATTCGCTGGCTCAGATAGCAGCTCTGGCCAGCCTTTCTGATGAGACTCACCTTAAGCGGAGTCGTAGGTTGGTTAACGATGAGAGAAAGTACCTGGAGAAGAGTCTGGAGAAAATGGGTATTGAATTTATTCCCTCGGTGGCTAACCATATTTTGCTCAAGGTAGGTAACGGGCAAAATGTGTTTGAAAGACTATTGAAGAAAGGGATAATTGTGAGACCTATGGCTGAATACGATTTACCAGAATTTATCAGGGTAACCGTAGGTTTGCCCCGGCAGAACAGAAGATTCATCAATGCCTTAAAGGAGGTTATTGATAGATGTTCTTAACACTGAAGCCAGGAACCACAAAGCAAGGAATTGAAGAGCTGGTTAAGAAGATAGAAGAGTTGGGATTTCAAGCCCACATTTCAGAGGGCGCTGAGAGAACAGTAGTCGGAGTGATTGGTGAGAATGCTATTGCTGCCAAAGAAGTGTTTGAGGGATTCTTTACTGTTGAGTCGATCACTCCCATTTCGAAACCTTACAAGCTGGTTAGCAGGGAATTCAAGAAAGAAGATACAATAGTTAAGATTGGTAATGTTTCTATAGGTGGAAAAGATATAGTGGTTATGGCAGGACCCTGCTCAGTGGAGAAGGAAGACCTCCTTCTCTCTATTGCCAGTAGCGTTAAGAAGGCTGGAGCAAAGGTGCTTCGTGGTGGGGCTTTCAAGCCGAGAACTTCTCCCTATTCTTTTCAGGGGCTGGGCGAGAAGGGCCTAAAGTTCTTAGCGAAGGCCAAGAGAGAAACCGGGCTATTAGTAGTTACCGAGGCTATGAATATACAACAGGTGGGGCTAGTTTCCCGCTATGCGGACATCATCCAGATTGGAGCTCGTAATGTCCAGAATTTCGAGCTTTTGAAAGAAGCTGGCAAAAGTAAAAAGCCAATACTACTTAAGCGCGGCATAGCCACAACAATCGAAGAGTGGTTGATGTCTGCTGAGTACATTGTCTCCAATGGGAATCCGAACGTGATTCTCTGCGAAAGAGGGATCAGAACTTTCGAGAGCGCCACCAGGTTTACCTTAGATTTGAACGCAATCCCGGCGGTCAAGGCCTGGAGCCATCTGCCGGTAATTGTAGACCCTTCGCACGGCACTGGCGTGCGCAATTTTGTAGGTTCGATGGCTAAGGCAGCGATTGCTTGCGGAGCCGATGGACTGATTATCGAAGTACATTCCGACCCGGAACACGCCCTATCCGACGGAGTGCAGTCCCTCCTGCCGGAAAATTTTGCCAGCTTAATGCAGGAACTAAGAAAAATTTCCCGCGCTGTGGGCAGGAGTTTGTGAAAAGGATGAAGGGATAGTTTTCGGAGTCGCTCGGTCAGAAAAACCTCGCTCTAAATCCGCCAGCGCTGGGGCGAAACCTGGCGGATTTGAAGCTCCTATAAACTATCCCTTCATCCTTAGGGTATTAAAAGGTGGGATAGTTTTCGGAGTCGCTCGGGTGAGGACTTGAAAAATAGTTTGCTCATCACTGAGGAATTTTTTGACGCCAAAAAACTTCGGACTCTCAAGGGCGCAAATCAAAACTCCTCGCTTCGCTCGTCAGACAATGATTTGCTTGAAAGCGAATGGGTCGTCCTCGTTTTTTGGCTGAAATTCCCAAAGTTTTTCGCAAACTATCTTTTCAATCTTTTGGGTATTATAGATTTGATTATTGGGTAACGGGTAATTTGGAATTTGAAATTTGAAATTTGAAATTTGAAATTTGTAGTTTGTGAGAAGCCCAAAGGCGAAGAGGAAATGGAGAGAACAAGAGTAGTGAGCATAATTGGGGTGGGATTGATTGGGGGTTCTTTTGGTTTAGCCTTAAAAAAGAAGAGACTCGTTCGACAAGTGATAGGAATCGGTCGCCATATCCATAAGTTAAAGGAAGCGAAAAGACTGGGCGCTATCGATAGGTACACTACCGATTTTGGCCGAGGGGTCAAAGATTCAGATATAGTTATGATTGCCACGCCTGTGAGCCAAATTCCTATCATCATTAAGAAGATATTACCCCATTTAAAAGATGGCTGCATCATAACTGATGTAGGGAGTACAAAGGGATGGGTGGTTAAGAAAGTCCAGAAAATTCTTTCAAAATCTTCCGGTAGGGGAAGAAAACCAAAGGTATCTTTCATTGGTGGTCACCCGATGGCAGGCTCAGAGAGGGAAGGTGTCCGAAACGCCAATGCTGATATCTTCTCAGACACTGCCTGTGTTCTGACTCCAGTAAATAGAAATGGAAGGAAGGCGGTAAAAGTAGTAGCAGACCTTTGGGGTCGGATTGGAGCGAAAATCCTTTTGCTTAAGCCCGAAGAACATGACTATCTTGTAGCTTATACAAGCCACTTACCCCATGCCCTGGCCACCTCATTAGCCAATCTAATTGGCAAGGTCCGTAAGGAAGACCCTCGGGCTAGTAGAATCATTGCTGGAAGCATCTCGGACATGACCAGAATTGCAGTCAGCAATCCTGAAATGTGGACAGATATCTGTATATCCAATAGTGCCGCGATTTCAGAAAGTATTAACGTAATCGTAAGACATCTGGAGAAATTTAAGAGGTTAATTGAAAAGAAAAGCAAGAAGGAACTTATAGATATATTTCAAAAAGGTAGGCTTGCCAGAAGGAAATTAATCGGGCCGAAAATATGAAAAATTTAAAAGTAGAAAGAAAAAGAAGGATTGGAGGAGAAACTTCTTTCCCCGGAGACAAATCTATTTCTCACAGGGCTATTATGCTGGGTAGTATCGCCCAGGGAGAAACGAGAATCAAGGGATGTTCAGATTGTGCTGACTGCCGAAACACATTAAAAGCCTTCCTTAAACTGGGAATGAAAATAGAAGATCACTCTGAAGGAGAATTGACTATTCATGGGCAAGGTTTGAAGGGATTAACTTCTGCCAGGGAGATTATTGATGTGGGCAATTCGGGAACTACTATGAGACTCTTGAGCGGAATTCTTGCTGCACAGGACTTCTCTTCCACGATTACTGGTGATGAGTATCTCCAGAGGAGACCTATGAGAAGAATTATTCTTCCCTTGAGGGAGATGGGGGCAAAGATAAGTAGCCCTGATGACAACCATCCACCCATAACTATTGTGGGGCAGAAATTACATCCTATTGATTACTATTCACCTATTGCCAGTGCCCAAGTGAAATCATGTATTCTTCTCGCTGGACTATATGCTAAGGGAAGGACGAGCCTTACTGAACTTTCACCATCGAGAGACCATACGGAGCGGATGTTAAAATACTTGGGCGCTCCTATAGAGATCAAAGGAATGACTGTATTTATTGAAGGACTCTCAGAATTGAAGGCAAGACCGATTACCATTCCTGGGGATATCTCTTCAGCAGCGTTCTTTATCATTGCTTGCCTTCTTTTAAAGAATTCCGAAATCAAGATAAAGGGAGTTGGAATCAATCCCACGCGGACCGGTATCATAGATGCCCTTAAAAAGATGGGAGCTCACATTGTGACTGAGAATGTCCGCCAGCTATGCGGCGAGCCAGTAGCCGACCTTATTGTAAGAAGTAGCAGTCTGAGAGCTACTAAAATAGGAGGTGACTTAATCCCCAGAATCATAGATGAAATACCTGTGTTGGCTGTGGCGGCAACTCAAGCGGAAGGCATAACAGAAATCACTGACGTTCAGGAATTAAGAATAAAAGAGAGTGATCGCATAGGTAATGTAGTTTCCGAACTTTCTGAAATGGGAGCCTCGATAGAGGAAAAGAAAGATGGAATGGTAATTTCCGGAGGGAAGAGATTGGTAGGTAGTTCGGTTAATAGTTTTGGTGACCACCGTATGGCCATGGCATTAACTATTGCCGGACTGATTGCTGATGGCGAGACTATCGTAAACGATGTTGCCTGTATTGATACTTCCTTCCCTCACTTTATGGATACTCTGGATAGAATGGTAGAAGAGGCGTAGTGAAAATTTGGTGAAGAAGAGAGCCGTTATTGCTATCGATGGACCTGCAGGGGCAGGAAAATCCTCAATTGCCAAAATTCTCAGTAGAAAATTGGGTTATAATTACATTGATACCGGCGCCATGTATAGAGCAATCAATTGGAAGGCATTTAGAGAAAAGATAGATTTAAAGGCTACACAAGAATTAATTAAGATGGTAAGAGATACCAGAATCGAGTTAAAGAATAGAGGTGGAATGGTGAGGGTCTACTTAGACGGAAAATATGTCACCAATAGGATAAGAAGCAAGAGATTGGCCGAAGGTGCCAGTATCTTAGGCACGATTCCTAAGGTGAGGGAGCAGCTTGTGAAAATTCAGAGAAGACTGGCTTCTTCGGGCGGAATTGTAGTGGAAGGCAGGGATATAGGCACCGTAGTCTTTCCCAGGGCAGATTATAAATTCTACCTGGATGCATCCATTAAAGAGAGGGCTTTGAGGAGGTATAAAGAACTGAAAGCGAAAGGGGAGGAAGTGGAGCTGGCTGAAGTGGAAAAGGCGATTCGCTCCCGCGACAGGAGGGACCGCACCAGAGGAGTGGCTCCCTTGAAGATAGCTCCTGATGCTGTAGTTATAGACTCTACAGATATGAGTAAGAAAGAGGTAGTAGATTTCATTCTGAAAAGAATCGAAAAGAACTAACACCTCAAATGAAAGACAGTTTGAAATATTGTACCTGTCACCATTTTCGGTTTGGAGGTATTTCTTGCTGTACATTTTAGGTTATTGGCTGGTCTGGCTGACAGGTAAACTCCTTTTCCGTTTCCGAATTGAAGGAAAGAGAAATCTTCCCAAAGGAGGAACTATTATTGCTCCCAACCATGTCAGTTATTGGGACCCTCCTCTGGTGGGTGCAGCAATAAATGGATATGAAGTTTACTTTATGGCAAAAAAAGAACTTTTCCAGTTTCCAATTTTCGGAATGGTCCTTAAGATGATACATACTTTTCCTATAGACAGAGAAAAGCAGGACATATCTGCGTTCAGAACGGCACTTAGACTTTTGAATGGAGGCAAGACTTTGGTGGTCTTCCCTGAAGGTGGTCGGGGAAAAGAAAGACGCTTGAAACTTCCTCTCCCCGGGGTTGCCTGGCTAGCACACAAGACCAAGTTACCCGTCGTTCCGACCTTGATTGTGAATACTTACAGGGCAAAGGCCTTTCCCAAGGTGACTGTTCGTTTTGGCTCACCTATATATTTCGAGCCAGACCAAAGTGGGGAAGATGAAAAATTTCGCTACCACGATTTCGCCCGCAGAGTAATGGAAGGAATAATAAAACTAGATCGAGAAGGACAATATAGAGTTTAGAAATTAGACATTAGAAATTTGAAATCTGAAATCTGAAATTTGAGATTGGATTGTAAGGACGTGCGAGTCATTTTTGCTAAGAAGCTTGGGTTTTGTTCGGGAGTTAGGAGTGCTATTTCTTTGGCTCAAAGTATACTGACAAAAGATGATAAGAGAGGGACTGGCGCTCGTCCGGTCTATACGCTCGGACCGCTAATTCACAATCCTCAGGAAGTCAAGCGCCTTGAGAGGCTGGGAATAAAAGTTATCTCAAGTCTAAACCAAATTAGAACGGGAACTCTCATCGCGCCCTCTCATGGGTTACCTCGATCCATCTTGAAGAAAATAGACAAAATGCAACTTAAGTTAATAGATGCCACCTGTCCGTTCGTTAAACGGGCTCAATTATTGGCAAAAAATGCATATGAGAAAGGTTACCATGTAGTAATAGTTGGGCAGAAATCTCATCCTGAAGTAATTTCCTTAGTTTCTTTTGCCAGCGGCAAAGCTTCTGTAGTGGAAACTCCTCGAGATGTGGAAAAGATCAAAACAAGCAAGAAAATAGGGGTCATCAGCCAAACTACACAGTCGGTGGAAAACTTCGAGAAGATTGTGAGAAGATTAAAGATAAGGAATAAGGCGTCCAAAATTTATAACACTATTTGCAAAGAGACTTCTGAGCGTCAGAAGGAGGCAAAAGGATTGGCGGAAAAGTCGGACCTCATGATTGTGATTGGTGGCAAAAATAGTGCCAATACTACTCGACTTTACAGCATCTGTAAGAAAGTTACCAATGCTTACCATGTGGAATCGCCAGAGGAATTGAGACCAGATTGGTTTAGCAAAAGAGGAGTGGTAGGAATAACTGCAGGCACTTCCACTCCTGATTGGGTAATTAGAGACGTGATTAAGAAGTTACGCAGAAATAAGCCGCTTTAGAAAAGGATACCAATTTGTAATTTGAAATTTGAAATTTGAAATTTGTAATTTATAGAAGGGTCATATTATGGATGCAAAAAAAGAGAAAGATTCCCAAAATTCCAAACCTGACTCCAAGATGGAAGAGTTATTAAAAAACCTTGACGAAATCAGGGAAGGGAAGGTCATTACCGGGAAAGTTGTGCAAACAATGGGTGAATCTGTATTGGTAGATGTGGGATTGAAGACTGAGGGAGTTCTCAGGAAAGAAGAGGTAACTGCTCCTTCCGGGGAATTAAGGGTAAAAGTTAGCGATGAGATTGAAGTCTTTCTAGAGAAGAGAGAAGACGCCTTCGGACGACCTCTTATCTCCTTTAAAAAGGCGGAAATGGTAAGAACCTGGGATAGAATTCGCGATGCTTACGCCACGCAGAAGGAAATCCTTGGTAAAATAGTCAAGAGGGTTAAGGGGGGTATGATGGTGGACCTGGGAGGCCCTGTTTCCATTCCGGGAGAAGGGAAAGGCCTTGCCGAGGCATTCATGCCTGGCTCTCAAGTTGGTTATCCTCCGGTAAAGGACCTCGATGGCCTTATTGGCCAGGTGGTACCTTTGAGAATAATCGAATTCAAACCGAAGAAGAATATCGTTGTCTCCTGGAGATTAGTAATTGAGGATGAAGTAAAGAAAAAAAGGGAAGAACTCTTAACCAAAATAAATGTAGGAGTTGTATTAAAAGGTACTGTAAAGAATATCACGAAATTTGGTGCGTTCATCGACCTGGGTGGAATAGATGGGCTCCTCCACATAGGCGATATAAGCTGGGGTCGCTTGGAAAAGGTAGAGGATGCTCTAAAGGTTGGCGAACAGTTGGACGTAAAAGTTCTCGCTTTCAGCCGGGAGAAAGAGCAGATTTCATTAGGATTAAAGCAGTTAGAGCCTCATCCCTGGGAAAATATTCGAGAGAAATACCCTGTTGATTCAACTCCCATTGGAAAAGTAACAGGAATTCTTCCTTACGGTGCCTTTGTGGAACTGGAACCCGGGATAGAAGGATTGATCCATGTCTCCGAGATGTCCTGGACAGAGAAGATAAAGCATCCTCGCGAAGTCTTAAAGATAGGAGATATGGTCAAAGTTAGAGTACTAAGTATAGATGAACAAAATCGGAAATTGTCTCTTGGACTGAAACAGATACAGCCCAATCCCTGGGCTCAGGCAAAAGAGAAGTATCCGCCCGGGACAAGACTTACCGGAACTGTTACGCATCTGGCACCTTTTGGTGCTTTTGTTAAATTAGAAGAGGGAATCGAAGGGATGATTCATGTTTCAGATATTTCCTGGACAAAGAGACTGAAACACTCTGGACAGGTGCTAAAAGAGGGCAATCAAGTTGAAGCAGTAGTCCTCGATATAGATGTTGAGGCTCAAAAAATATCTCTGGGATTGAAACAGAAATCGAAGAACCCATATGAGAAGTACTTAGTGGGGAGCAATGTTCAGGGGAAAGTTGTCCATCTCACCAATTTTGGAGCTTTTGTGGAATTGGAACCGGGTATCGAAGGGCTAATTCATATTTCGCAGGTTGCTAAAGGTAAAGTTAAAGATATAAAAGATGTTTTGAAAGTTGGAGACAAAGTTTGGGCAAAGATTATCAAAGTCGATTCCCAACAGATGATAATCGATTTGAGCATTAAGGAGTATATCAAGGCACAGGAAAGAGCTGAAATAGAAAAGTATATTGAACAGGAAATTCCTAAAACCACTCTGGGTGAAATAATTAGTGAGAAATTGGACAATTCAGAAAATGAAGAATAACTTGGGAAAAAAACTTCCTTTCTTTGTTTGCCTTTTGTTCTCTCTCCTGTTTTTGGGAAATTCTCTGTCCTATTCGGAAGTCTCCTTTGGTAAGAACAAGGTAATCGTTGACCAACACGCCTGGCATATTGCAGAGACAGAGCATTTCGAAATCTACCATTATCCTGAAGAGGGACATTTGATTCCCAAAGTAAGTAAGCTTTTGGAAGAAGCTTACGAAAAGGTTACTGGTGACTTGAATTTTAGTATAGAAAAGAAAACACCTTT
>Ga0315282_10000473_pt1 | contig 80014 bp, 59 predicted proteins | sample YL17G07_20_MG_FD_203693 | JGI IMG/M metagenome (GOLD analysis project Ga0315282, IMG submission 203693) | Sediment microbial communities from Yellowstone Lake, YNP, Wyoming, USA - YL17G07_20 | ecosystem: Environmental > Aquatic > Freshwater > Lake > Sediment | place: USA: Wyoming | collected... | reverse complement strand
GAACCTGACCCAATGGGGGGTCGTGCCGCTCCTCGTACTCGACGTGTGGGAGCACGCCTACTACCTCAAGTATCAGAACGCGCGGCCGGAATGGACGAAGGCCTTCGTGGAGCACCTCGTCAATTGGGACGACGTCGCCGCGCGCTACGCGAAGGCGAAGCGAAAGTAGGGATGCGGGAGTGAGGGTGAGCGGGGAGGCCGCACCCGCGGCCTCCCCGCCGCGCCTGTGGTAGCTCGGCGTGTGGGAGCCCCGTCCTCCGCGCGACACCCCCTTCGGCCGTTCCTCGCTTGCGTTCGGGGGCATCGACACTTCTGTGCCGATGCAATCAGACGACCACGCACGCGGAGAGGCACGCCCTGGGTCACAGGGCGTGCCTCTCCGCGACGGGTCTGAGACTACATGACCTTCTTGATCTCGGACTCCAGCTCGGACTTGGTGCGGAGGCCGCGGAGGGAGGCGACGACTTCCCCCTGGCGGTTGATGACGACGGTGGTGGGGAAGCCGGTGACGCCGTACTTCCTGGCGGCGTCGGGATCGGAGCCGACGGGGTAGGTGATTTTCAGCTCGGCGGCCTTCTTGGCGAGAGCCGCGGGATCGTCAGTACCCACGCCGAGGACCTCCAGGCCCTGGGAGTGGTACTGCTTGTAGAGGGCTTCGATATCAGGCGCTTCCTGGGCGCAGAAGTGGCACCAGGAGGCCCAGAAGTTGACCAGCACAGGCTTTCCCTTCAGGTCGGCGAGGGCAATCTTGTTGCCATCGAGGGTGGTGAGAGTGAAGTCCTGGGCCGCCTGACCCGAGGGGGCGGCGCTAGTGCCGGCCGCGGGCGGCTTGGGCGTACCCGTGGTGGCGGGCTGTTCGCAGCCAAGGACGAAGAGCAGCGGCAGAGCGAGAGCGAGCAGCAGCAGCAGGCGGCGGAACGTAGGCGTCATGGTGATCCTCCCTTAGCTTTCAGTGACTCCTCGGCATTCTACCTGGCTTCCGGGAGGGCGGAAGCAGAGCGGTGTGCGGGATTACCAACAACACATGGCTCCGTGGGTGCGGTTGCTGACAAGTGCTCAAAGCCTTGTGCCCGCGGGGCGACGCGGGGCGGAGGTTGCGACACTGATTCGACCCGCGACGGACTGAGGGGCCCGGCAGACGGGGTACACCGCAGCAGATGCACCATGGAGGTGAATCGTATGTCCCGAGAGTTGGTGTACAAAGAGATCCGGCGAATGCTCGGGGAGGTGCCGAGCTTCTTCCAGAAGGTGCCGGATTCGAGCCTGCAGTGGGAATGGGAGCTGTTCAAGCGGGTGCAGTTCGAGGAGGGGCCGATCCCGAACAAGTACCGGGAACTGCTGGGCATCGCGGTAGCGGCGGCGCGGGGCTGCGACTACTGCGTGTATTTCCACACGGAGGTGGCGAAGCTGCACGGAGCCACGCCGGAGGAGATCGAGGACGCGGTGCACTTCGCCAAGTCGAGCGTCGGGTGGAGCACGTATGTCCACGGGATGCAGATCCCGCTGGAGGACTTCAAGGGCGAGGTGGACCGCGCGTGTGAGCACGTGCGTCTGCAGCAGCAGCAAGAGAGGCGAAAGGCGGCCTAGCGGAAGGCAGAAGAGACAGAACGGCCAGAATAGCTTGGCGACAGGGGGAGAGGGTAGTCCTCTCCCTCCTTTCGCGCCAGGCTAGGGCCGCGGTCGGGGTGTGGAGGGGGGCGCCGCGCCGGGCTTGAGGTAGAGGCGGAAGCGGACGGTGTTGAGGGAGGTGGTGTACTCCTTGATGGCGCCAGCGGGGCAGCCGCAGAGGCCGACGCCGAGAAGGCCGTCCTTGCCGAGGTAGAGGTCGAGGTTGGTCTCGCGGCGAGTGAGCCATTGATCGGGGGCGCCGAGGAGGGCGGGCTGGGCGTAGTCCCAGGGGAAGTCGGAGGGCTTGGCGGTGACGCGGTCGGCGGAGAGATGGAGGTTGAGGGTCTTCTCGGGGGCCGTGCGGGCGAGCACCTCGTAGCCGATGGCCTGGATCCGATCGCGGGGGACGTCGGTATGGGCGAAGAAGGCGGCGAAGGTCTTGCCGTCGGCGGGGTTGGAGGCGAGGGTGAGGAGGGCGGCATCCTCGGCCCGCACATCGCCGAAGGCGCCGGAGACGAGGGTGACGCCGGCGCCCAGTTCGTACCTCTCCGGGGCGATGACGATGGAGTCGTAGGCGGCGACGGCATCCTGCACGGTGGAGGCGTGCTTGCCCGCGGCGTTGCGCGCGGTGAGGGTGACGGGGTAGTGGCCGGGCGAGCGGTAGGTATGGGCCGGGTTTTGGGCGGTGCTGGTGGCGCCATCGCCGAAGCTCCAGGACCACGCGGTGGGAGAGGCAGTGCTCTGGTCCGCAAACTGCACGGTGAGGGGCGCGGCGCCCCAGGTGGGATCGGGGGCGAAGCGCGCGACCAGCGGCACCGCTTCGATGAAGAGGGACCTGGTGCGGGCATCCTTGCCGGCCGGATTGGCGGCCGTCAGGCGGACGCGGTAGGCGCCGAGTTTCGCGTAGGTGTGGCTGGGGTGCTGGCCGATAGAGGTGGCGCCGTCACCGAAGTCCCAAGACCAGGACGTGGGCGCGCCGGAGGTGCAGTCGGTGAACTGCACGGTGAAGGGAGGGACGCCGACGGTTGCGGCGGCCTCGAAGTCGGCGGCGGGCCGGGAATAGGTGCCGGGGAACTCGTAGGGGCCGATGTCCCAACCTTTGCCCCGCGGGCGGCCGTGGCCTTCGATGTCATCGAGCACGGCCGGCCGAGGGCGGTCCCCGGCAGAGCTGCTGCCGCGATCAATGAGGGCGGTGGACTTGGTTGTATGCCGATAGAGGTCTACCCAGCCCTGCCAGGTAGTGGCCGTGCCGGTGGGGTCCTTGAGGAGCGGGTCGGCGAAGACGGCGCCGGGCTCGGCCTTGGGATCCACGGGCTTTCCATCCACCACCAGGTTGCCGGAGGGCACGGGCTTGCCGTTGTTCCAGTAGCAGTTGTTGCCGGTGAGCCAGTCGGTGGCGGTACCGGTGTCGTAGCCGTAGGCGGCGAGCATGGTGCCGTTGGTATCAAGAAAGATGTTATTGAAGACGCGGATGGCCTCGGAGTGGTTATAGCAGTGCTCGGCCGGGCTGTCGAGGTCGTGCTCGACGAGGTAGGGGCGGTAGCACTGGTAGAGGGCGCGGGCGTCGCCGATGTCGGCGAAGAGGTTGTTGTAGATCCAGAGCTTGCCGACGTCAGCGACGTGGATGGCGTCCTTGTTGGTGCGGCGGATGATGTTATTGCGCACTACGAAGTATTCCGTCTCGTAGAGGGTGTCGGGATTGCCGAAGGCGGCGCCGGTGCCGTCGGAGGTCTGGATGCCGGTGGCGTAGGAGGTGGGGAGGCTCTGGGAGATGACGCTCTGCTCGAGCACGTTGTACTGACTGCCGCCCTTGGTGTAGATGCCGGCGCCGTTGAAGTCGTGGATATAGAAGCGGCGCATGACGGTGTGGCTCACATAGACGAAATCGAGGGCGAAGCTGGTGGTGGTGTGCGGGCCTTTGTCCACGTAGACTTCGCAGTCTTCGAAAAGCAGGTACTCGGACTGGGAGCCCTTGATCACCTCGTCTCCGCCGGCCTTGTCGTCGGTGTCGCGCTCGTGGAAGCGGCAGTGGAGAAACGCGACATGGTGGCTCTTGTCGTAGACATGATAGCTGGGGGAGGTGCCGCAGACGTTGATGCAGTGGCCGTTGGCGACGGAGAAGTCAATCCCCTGGAAGCGAAGGTAAGAGCAGGCAACGAGGCCGACGCCGGCGTCCTGGTTGGCGGTAAGGTCGCCGTCGTAGGCGCGGACGGTGATGGAGGCGTCGGGCGAGCCGGCTTTCGTGGTCCACACCCCGGCGGTGTACTTCCCGGCGCGCAGTTGAATGGTATCGCCGGGCTGGGCGCGGTTGAGCGCGGCCGGGAGGGTGGCCAAGGGGGAGGCGAGGGCGCCGTCGTTCCCATCGTTGCCGGCAGGGGCTACGAACCAATCGCGGGCGAAAGCGGGGGCGCAACTCAGGAGCAGGGCAGACAGGACGACCACGGCCGGGCGAATGCGCATGGTAACCTCCTCGGAATGCAGGGGCCTTTTCGCCCGGCGGGAGGGGAGGTCCTTTCTGCCGAGGCTACGGCATTTTGCGGAGGCGGACCTCAACGGACTTCTCGTCCTTCAGCAGGCGGACCAGTTCGGAGGTGTCGGTCTGGCCGAAGTGATAGGGGTAGAGGATCTTAGGATGGAAGGTGCGGGCGGCGTCGGCGACCATCTGCGGGGTCATGGTGTAGGGGAGGTTCATGGGGAGGAAGGCGACGGCGATGTCCTTGAGGGCCTTCATCTCCGGGATGTTTTCGGTGTCGCCGGCGACGTAGACGCGGGTGTCGCCGAAGGTGATGAGGTAGCCGTTGCCCTCGCCCTTGGGATGGAAGGGCTGGCCGTCGGGGCGCTTGTGGAGGAGATTGTAGGCCGGGACGGCCTCGATCTTCAGGCCATCCACAGTGCGGACGTCGCCGTTCTTCATGACGACGCTGCCGGGCACCTTGGGGGCGCACTTCGGCGAGACGAGCACGGTCGTCTTGTCTTGTCGCACGGTGGAAATGGCGGCGGGGTCGAGGTGGTCGCCGTGGTCGTGGGTGACGAGGATCAGGTCGGCCTTGGGGAGCTGCGCGTAGTCGGCCTCGCTGAAGACGGGGTCCACGTGGATGACGGTGGACCCGAGGGTGAACATGAGGGTGGCGTGGCCGAGGAAGGTGATCTTCAGGTCTCCCACGGAGGTCTTGATGAGGTCGGTCTCAGGCATGGGGGTTCTCCTTGCGGCGTGACCGACGGCCGCGGTTGCGGCCAGCAGGGCCACGACCAAGAGGCAGAGTCCAGGGATGCGTGACATGGGGCGGATGTTTCTGCCCGGCGGGGGAAAGCCCTGTCTCGGCGGCAGACATGACATGGGGCGGACGGGTGGGCGACAGGTGGAAAGGCCGAGAGATGGTAGAGGAGTGACAGGACCCGCGGGCGGCAGGGCCGCTCCCAGATGGAGAGGAGCAGCCGGGAAGTCCAAGACGATGACGGAGGCAAGGCGTGTTGCGAGTCAGGTACGTATGGACAGGCGCGCTGGTGGTGGTGCTGATGGGCTGGATGGGCGGGCGTGCGGGGGCCGCGTTCACGTTGACGGATAACGGCGACCTTACGAAGTACGGCACGGAACGCAAGATAAGGATCGTTGCCGAGGGGCAGTTTGAGTTGTCTTTCTGGGGCTCCATGCACGGGAGCATTGACCACGTCTATGACCTGGTGAACGACCCCGGCCGGAAGACAGTGATGAACGATCACACGGTGCCGGCTCGAAACGCCATCACCAAAGAAGGCACGGCCTTCTCGGTGTTCGGCGAGATAGACTACAACTCCCACAACGGCTACCTGGACCAGACCACAGGCTTATGCTGGGCGGGCAGCGGCGTGCCGCTGTGGGAGCAGGCGGGCCTGACCGCGCCGATCATCGAACTGCAGGTGCTCGAAGACAACGCGGTGCGCAAGGTGATCCGGATGAAGTCCATCTTCACCGGATATGACGGCAAGGGGACCCAGCAGCGCTACGACCAAGACCGCCTCATCGAGCGCGAATACTCCGTCTACGCGGACGGGGCGGTGTTCATCAAGAATAGCGACACGCTGGTGAAGTACCCGGAACTGGGAACCGCCGACCGCGGGACGTTCACGATCTTCGGCGTCAATAGCTCCATGGACACCTTCAGGCTGGCGGGAGGCGGGGCGACGCGTTTTGAGGGCTACCAGGTTCCCTGGGACGATCCGCCCGTCGCGTGGGTGCTGCATTTCGGGCATCCCGCCACCAAGATGACGCTATTCGCCAGCCAGTACGGGGACTTCTCCATCCCCTGGGGCGCCACGGGCAAGTACCAATACATGCGCTACGCCTCCCTGGCGGCCGGGGTGCGCCTGACCTGGGCGGCGGCGAGCACCGGACGAATTGACCCGGGGCCTCCGTTCACGAAGTGCTACTACCTGCAATTCGGCACGGAAGGCAGCACGAAGATGCCCACGTTCGCCAAGGGGAGTGGCCCGCAGGCGCACTGCGATTTTGCCCTGGGCGACAGCTTCGCGAACGACTATCGAAGCCCGGCCGCGCTGATCTTCTCCACGGGTGTACAGACGGACGATGGCTATGATGAAAGCGAAGGCGTGTACACCCTCGCCGCCAGCGCGAACGCGGCGGCCTTCACCCTACGCGTCGGGGGACTGACCCGCCACCACCCGCGGTTCCGTGTGGCGAAGTGGGAAGCGAAGGGCGTCGTGCTCTCGCTCAACGGCGCCCCGGTTGATCCGGGCCGGTACACCCAGGCGAAGGTGGGAGACGTCCTGTTGGTGCACTACTTCGGGGATCTCGCGCAGGACACCAGGGTCGTTATGAAGGGCGCGAAGTAGCGGCTTTCGGCCCGCGGGCATGAAAGGTGCGGCGGCGCCACGGGAGGCCATCGGTGTCCGGCCAGCTAGAGGGGCGTGCTCCGCACCCGCTCCAGGGCGGTGCAGATGGCCTCGATGTTCCCCAGGGGCACGCCGGCGCCGTAGACGGCGCCGAGCAGCATGAGGCCGCCTTCGGGGGCAGAGAGGGCGGCGACGGTGTCGTCCACCTGGTGGTAGACGTCCTCGGGCGAGCAGGTGGCGAACATCTGGCGGTCCAGGTCCACCCGGGCACAGAGGCGGCCCTTGTAGGCCTTCGTGATTCCTTCGAGTGTGTTCGCGCGGAACTGGGGGTCGTGCACGGAGACCCCGCACTCGATGAGGTCGTCCACGATGTCGAGGAGGCGGCCATCGGAGGAGAGGTAGACGTGGGCGCCGGCGCGGCGGCAGCGCTGGAAGAGGCGGGTGAACATGGGCTTGAGGTAACGACGAAACTGGGCGGGGCTGATCATGAGCGCCTTCTGGGTGCCGATGTCGGTGTGGAAGTAGACGGCATCCACGCCGAGGTCGAGGCACTTCTGGGTGCGGGCGGTGACCTGGCGCTCGAGCATTTCGATGAGGGCGGGGAGATGGGGATCGTCGGTGGCGAAGTCCAGCATCAGGTTCTCGAAGCCGCGCAAGAAGTAGAGGCGATCGAAGAGGCGGCCACCGAAGCCGGTGGCGAGCTGGCCGCGGGCCTTCTGCTCGGTGACCTGACGGGCGATGGCGTCCCAGTCTTCGTCGCCCCAGTCGTGCTGGGTGAGCGGGTCGGGCGGCTGGTAGGTAGCGAGGGCGGCCCAGTCTTCGAGGGGGTGCCCCACGCACTGACCTTCGAGGCCCTCATTGATGTTGCGCCAGACACACCCCCAGGTGTCCAGGTGGTTGTCTCCCAGGTGGTACGGGATCCCCTCTATGGCGTCGAAGTCGGTGCTGCCGGGCTGGTAGTCGGGGAAGAGCAGGGGATGGCGGAGGACGATCTCCTCCAGCGCCTCCCGGTGCTCTCGCCAGGTCTGCTGGGAGAAGCCGACGTCGCAGGGGATCCACTCCGGGTCCCGGAACTCGACGGTCCGCAGCCAGTTCTCGCGCTCGGTAATGATGGGCGCCCTCACTACGGGAATGCTGCGGGCCTGTTCCGTGAAGGGCGCGGTTTCCCCTGCCGCGCGGGGGGCCCGGGGGTGACGGTGGCGATAAGGTACAGGAAGATGCGGGTTTTGTACGCTGACAGAGGTGCGCTCGCGGTGCTATCCTGAACTGGAGGGGCAGGCATTCGGTTGCGCCTGCGCCAGGGCGTCAGGAAAGGAGGTGATGCCAGGAGTCGCGACGTGTTGTTCACTCTCTGATTAGGGGGAATACCACATGTCTCTCAAGGCCTCATCTGCAGTGGCAGTGATGCTGGCAGTAGGGTTGTGTGCAGTGTTGCTGTTGGCGGGCCCGGCCCTGGCGGTGAAGACCGTCTCGACGAACGACGGGATGAGCCTGACGCTGACGGACGCCGGCGCGTACTCGTCCATGACCGTGGACGGGAACACGGTCCCCACGCTGGGAGTGGCGGGAGGCTTCTTCATCGCCCCCATGAACGGCATCGCGCTGGGCTATACGCGGGACACCTTCTACGCTGGCACCGCCATCACGGGCACGGCCGCCATGGAAGGCAGCAACGTCCGGCTGACGGGGACGGCGCAGAGCATCAGCTTCAACATCTTGCTCACCGGCGGACTACCGTACATCAAAGTAGACGGCACGGCCACCGGCCCGGGCACGGACCAAGCGTTTCTGGTCTGCTTCCGACTTCCCGTAGATGCGAACGGGTGGACGTGGCAGAACGACGTGAACAGTTCCCAGACCATCACCAATGGCTCCGGCAACTGGTATCACAGCCTGGGCGCCATCAACCAGGCCCGGCATCCATGGTTCTCGGACAACCCCTTCGGCACGGTCACCAAGACCACCTCGCCGACCATGGGCCTGTCGCTCTCGCCCTTGTTCTACCCGCCCTGCACTCCTACCATTCAGTACAACTCCCAGGGTGGGTTCTGGATCGTATTCGAGTTGGGCACCACCAACAAGACCACCAAGCACCCCAACACCGCGGACTTCCATTTCGTGATCTACAAGCACGACCCCAACTGGGGCCAGCGCTCCGCGGTGGACCGCTACTACAGCTTCTTCCCGGCCTGGTTCACCCCGCAGAGCGGGACCCGGGGCGGCAACTGGATCTATGACAGCGGCAACCGCCCGGTGGCACCGGACACGCCGGCCACCTACGGGATCGTGTGGCTGGAGACCTCGATGTGGGACGACTCCTACGTCACCAGCAATAACCTGATTAACTGCAAGTACGTGGAAGCCTGGTGCGAGCACTGCACGTGGACTAGCATTGGCGCCTGCCAGACCGCCGCCAACTCGGGCGACAACTCCTGGTACGATCCCGGCAAGGGCTGGGGCATCGCCGAAGCCGCCCAGATGATCGTGCTCTCCGGGGCCCGCAACGCCAATGGAACCTACATCGGCTTCGACGAGCAGAGCTACTGGACCGACGACGGTTCCATGTTCCGGGCGATCTGCAACCCGGACCTGGAGATTCCGAACTTCAACAACTACAACAACCCGCTCCCCACGCATAACCGAGGGACAGGTGCGGAGTACTGGGAGTTCTACTGGCAGTGGGGCTCTCCTCCGGGAGGCAGCTACTCCGGCTTCTACCACGACTCCGTGGGCGGCTGGTGGGCCGGCTGGGAAGTGGTGCACAACTTCGCCACCGAGCACTGGCCGTACTATGACTACAGCCCCGGCATCTACTTCGGGACGGTCGGCGCGGGGCCGGGGGTGCCGTGCATGTTCGCCCCCTACTCGAACGTGGAGTTCCTGAAGTACACCTACGAGCAGATGACGGCGCACAACCGGCCGGTCATGGCGAACAGCGGGCCTGGTCCCACGCTCTTCATGTCGGCCCCGTGGCTGGACATGATTGGCGCGGGCGAAGGCTACGACGGCACCCTGCACGGGATGAGCATCGTGCGGGCGATCGCCGCCGGGAAACCGAGTTCGTACTACGGCGGGGCGATGTCGGACGCGGCGATGCAGAACATCCTGCTGCTGGGCATCTACCCCGGCTGCAGCAGCGGCACCGGCTACCAGAGCTACAAGTCGCTGTACACCAAGTACGTGCCCGTTCTGAACCAGCTCGACGCCGCCGGCTGGCGGCCCATCGTGGCCGCCCGGCCCAGCAACAGCGCGATGCTGCTGGAGCGGTACGGCACCGGGGCCAGCAACACCATTTACTTGGTGTTGCGCGCGACGAGCACCGGCTCGACCAACATCACCGTCTATAACTCCGACTTGGGCTGGCCTTCCAGCCCCTCCTGCACCGTCACCGAACTGCTGGTGGGCGGCTCGCCCTCCACCAGCTACGACGGCAGCGGAAACCTGGTCATCACCTGCGGCTCGGTCACCGCGAGCACCGATCGGGTGTACAAGGTCGTCCGCTCCGGCGGCGGCGCGCCTCCGGTGGCCAACTTCACCGGCAACCCGACCGTGGGCGCGGCGCCTCTGAGCGTCGCCTTCACGGACACCTCCACCAACACCCCCACCTCCTGGTCCTGGACCTTCGGGGATTCGACCACCTCCACGGCCCATAACCCGAGCCATTCCTACGCCAGCACGGGGAGCTACACTGTCACCTTGACGGCTACGAACTCCTATGGCTCGGATGGGGAGACCAAGACCAACTACATCACCGTCGGCAACCCGCCGGTGGCGAACTTCTCGGGGACGCCGACGTCGGGAACGGCGCCCTTGGCGGTGACCTTCACCGACTCTTCGACCAATTCGCCCACCGCGTGGTCGTGGAACTTCGGGGACTCCACTACCTCCACGGTGCACAACCCGAGCCACTCCTATACCGGTGCGGGCACGTTCACGGTGGCCCTGACCGCTACCAACGCCTACGGCAACAACACCAACACCAAGAACAACTATATCTCCGTCACGGGCGGCGGCTCGGCTCCGGTGGCGAACTTCTCCGGCACGCCGACGACGGGCACTGCGCCCATGACGGTGGCCTTCACCGATTCCTCCACCAACACGCCGACGGCGTGGTCGTGGACCTTCGGCGACAGTGGCACGAGCACGGTGCAGAACCCGTCGCACGTGTTTAACTGCGGGGGCACCTATACCGTGGCCCTGACCGCGACCAACGCCTACGGCAATAACACCAACACCAAGAACAACTACATCACCGCCTCCGCCGGTACCGGGGTCGTGTACCTGAGCGATCTCACCTGGGTCGGCACCCCCACCAACGGTTGGGGGCCGGTGGAAAAGGACATGAGCAATGGCGAGGACCAGGCTGGGGACGGCGCGAGGATCACCCTCAACGGCGCCCGCTACACCAAGGGCCTCGGCTGCCATGCCCTCTCCACCATCACCTACAACATCAATGGCCTATACGACCGCTTCAAGTCCGACATCGGTCTGGACGACGAGATGGACGGTTCGGTCGGCTCCATAGTGTTCCGCGTGGACGCCGATGGCGCCACCCTCTACACCAGCGGTATCATGGGCCCGACCACGACCACGGTCTCGGTGGACGTTTCCGTGGCCGGCAAGAACCAGCTCGTCCTCTACGTTACCGATGGTGGCAACGGCATTGACTCCGACCATGCCGACTGGGCCGCCGCCCGGCTGACTCCGGCCGCCGGTTCGCCTCCGGTCGCCAACTTCTCCGGCACGCCCACCATCGGCGCGCCGACCCTGGCGGTGACCTTCACCGACTCCTCCACCAACACCCCGACCGCGTGGTCGTGGACCTTCGGGGACTCGAACACCTCCACGGTGCAGAACCCGAGCCACTCCTATACGGCCGTGGGGAGCTACACCGTCGCGCTGACGGCGACCAACGCCTACGGCAACAACACCAATACCAAGAACAACTACATCACCGTCGGCAACAAGCCGGTGGCCAACTTCTCCGGGACGCCGACTTCGGGCGCGGCCCCCTTGGCGGTGACCTTCACCGACAGTTCGACCTACAGCCCGACCGCCTGGGCGTGGACCTTCGGGGACTCCACCACCTCCACGGTGCAGAACCCGTCCCACACCTACAGCAGCGCGGGAACGTATACCGTCGCGCTGACCGCGACGAACGCCTACGGCAACAACACCAACACCAAGAACAACTACATCACCGCCGGCAATGCGCCGGTGGCGAACTTCTCCGGCACGCCGACCACCGGCGCGGCCCCCTTGGCGGTGACCTTCACCGACAGTTCAACCTACACCCCGACCTCGTGGTCCTGGACCTTCGGGGACTCGAATACCTCCACGGCGCAGAACCCGGGCCACACCTATAGTAGTGCGGGTTCGTATACGGTGGCGTTGACGGCGACCAACGCCTATGGCAACAACACCAACACGAAGAACAACTACATCACCGTGGGCAACGCCCCGGTGGCGAACTTCTCCGGCACGCCGACCACGGGCAATGCTCCGCTGGCGGTGACCTTCACCGACTCCTCCACCAACAGCCCGACGGCGTGGTCGTGGACTTTCGGGGATTCGAACACCTCGACAGTGCAGAACCCGAGCCACACCTATAGCAGCACGGGGAGCTTCACCGTGGGGCTGACGGCGACCAACGCCTACGGCAACAACACCAATACGAAGAACAACTACATCACCGCCTCCTCCAGCGGGACGCCCACGTTCGTCGCCGCCGGGACGGTGGCCTCCAGCACCGGCGCGATCACGCCCGCGCTTCCTGCCGGCCTCGCGACGAACGACATCCTGCTGCTGTTCCTGGAGACGGCGAACCAGGCCATCTCCATCTCGAACCAGAACGGCGGGACCTGGGCCGCGGTGACGGGCTCCCCGCAGAGCACGGGCACGGCGGGCGGGTCAAGCGCGACGCGACTCACCGTCTTCTGGTCGCGGTACAATGGGACACAGGGCGCTCCGACCACCAGCGACTCGGGCAATCACCAACTGGGTCGCATGATCGCCATTCGCGGTGCGACGACTTCGGGCGACCCGTGGGATGTTACGGCCGGCGGCATCGAGTCTACGGCCGACACGAGCGGGTCCATCCCCGGGGCGACCACCACGGTGGCCAATGCTCTGGTGGTGGCGGCGATCGCCACCTCCCTGCCGGATGCCTCCGGCACGGCCAACTTCTCGGCCTGGACGAACGCGAACCTGACCAGCGTCGCCGAGCGGACGGACAACACCGTGACCGCGGGCAACGGCGGTGGACTCGGCTTGGCCACCGGCGGGAAGGATACGGCCGGGGCCTACACGACCACGAGCGTCACCTGTGCGACCTCCGCGACCAAGGCCATGATGAGCATTGCGCTCAAGCCCCCGGTCGCCGCACCTCCGGTGGCGAACTTCTCTGGCACGCCGACCATCGGCGCCGCGCCGCTGAGTGTCACCTTCACTGACTCCTCCACCAATACCCCGACCTCCTGGTCGTGGACCTTCGGCGATTCGAACACCTCGACGGTGCAGAACCCGAGTCACACCTATAGCAGCACGGGGAGCTTCACCGTTGCGCTCACCGCGACCAACGCGTATGGGAACAACACGAACACCAAGAACAACTACATCACCGTCGGGAACGCCCCGGTGGCGAACTTCTCCGGCACGCCCACTAGCGGCACGGCGCCGCTGTCCGTGAGCTTCACGGACTCCTCCACCAACACCCCGACCTCCTGGTCGTGGAACTTCGGGGACTCGACCACTTCGACGGCCCAGAACCCGAGCCACAGCTATGCGGCCGGGACCTACACCGTCACCTTGACCGCCACCAACGCGTACGGCTCGGATGGCGAGACCAAGACCAACTACATCACGGCTACCGGCGGCGGCACCGTCTACAAGTACCCGACTTCCTGGAGTCACGCGAACGGGAAGAACGTCACGCTGATTTCGGGAAGTCTCACTGACCTGCAGGCCACGGACAGCAACTACATGGTCATCCAGACCGACACCTCGACGCACTGTTACTCGTGCCGGTACACCACCCCCACGGGCTACACGCCCAGCCAGGTGAACCGAATCACCATTGACTATGTAGCCAAGTCGGACAGCGCCACCACCCCGTCGGCGGGGAGTTGGTGTTCGATCCTCCAGTCCGACGGCGCCACCTGGGCGAACATCGGCCAGGATTGGTACCCGGGGACGAGCGACACCTCGTTCAACTGGAGCACGACGTCGCCCTCCACCTACATGCAGACCGACGGGAGCGTCGTCTACCAGTTCTGCGGGTGTCCGAACGGAACGTACAACTTCAGCATCTCGTCGAACTTGATGCGCGTCACGCTCAACCTGAACTAACCGACGAACCTCCTGTGCGAAGCGCCGGCCCGGGGAGCGATTCCCGGGCCGGTGTTGTTGACACCGGGATCAAGAGGAACGGGGGGGCAGGCCGATGAGCTGACGGGCTTCATCGGGAGAGGCGACTTCCCGGCCGGCGGCGTTGGCGAGCTTGACGAGGCGTTCGATGAGGGCGGGGTTAGTGGCGAGGGTAGTCCGGTCCTCATCGTACCAGAGGTTGTCTTCGAGGCCGACGCGGACGTGGCCGCCCATGGCAATGGCGAGGGCGTTGGTCTGGAACTGGAAGCGGCCGATGCCGGCGGCGGCCCAGGTGACGCCTTTGGGCAGGGTGCGGACGACGGTGGCGAGGTTGAAGGCCGTCGCGCTCAATGTGCCCAGCGAGCCCAGCAGCAGGTTGCAGTAGAAGGGGGGCTTGAGGAGCTGGTGGTCCACCAGGTAGTTCGAGTAGTCCACCATGCCCATGTCGAAGGCTTCCCACTCGGGGACGATGCGGCGCTCGGCCATCTTGCGGGCGAGAGAGGCGATCATGGTGGGGCTGTTGATGGATTCGACCTTGGGGAAGTTCATGGAGCCGAGGGTGAGGGAAGCCATCTCCGGGGCGGGGTCGGTGCAGTCGAGCGCCTCGGAGCGCTGCTCGAAGGTCTTGAAGACGCGCCCGCTGGTGGAAACGCAGAGGATGAGGGTGGGGCAGGCGGCGCGCACGCCGCGCAGGATGCGGGTGTAGATATCGCCGCGATAGGTGGGCTCGCCCTTCTCATCGCGGGCGTGGAGGTGGATGATGCTGGCGCCGGCCTCCCAGCAGCGCCTGGCGTCGGCAACGATCTCCTCGACGGAGAGGGGGACGTGCGGGGTGTCGGCGCGGGTGGGGACCATGCCGGTGATGGCGGCGTTGATGATGAGCTTATCCACGGTCCCTACTTTCCCTCAACGTCGGTCTTCACAATCCGCGCGGGGATGCCGAGCACTAGGACGCGATCAGACACATCCTTAGTTACCACGGCTCCGGCTCCGATAACGCTATGACTTCCGACCGTGAGCTTGTCGAGCACGACGGCGCCCATGCCGACGTAGGCGCCCTCGCCGACGGTGACGTTGCCGGCGATGTTGGCGCCGCACTGGATGCTCGAATAGGCCCCGATGTGGACATGATGGCCGATCAGGGCGCCGCGGTTGACGAAGACGTGGGGTTCGAGGTGCGTTCGCGTCGAGACGACGCAGCCCGCGCTGACAAAGCAACCCGCCTCGAGGACGGCGCGGGAAGAGACGCGGGCGGTGGGATGGACGAGGGTGGCAAACGGCATCCCCATGGCCGCCACCTGCTCGATGAAGGCGCGGCGCTTCGTGGTGCCGAGGGCGCCCAGCGCCTGGTGCGTCTTGACTAACGGCCCCAGGTCGTCCACCCAGAGGACGGGGAGGCCTTCGATCTGTTCCGAGCAGCGCGCGCGGTCCCAGTTCTCGACAAAGGCGGTCACCTCGTAGCCGGGGAGGTCGGAGATGAGATCGAAGAGTTCCTGGGCGAGCCAGTGAGTTCCGAGCAGGAGGAGGGGGTGGGCCACGTCAGCCCTCCCGCACGAGACGGATCACGAAGTCCACCTCTTCATCGGTGAGGCCGGGGTGCATGGGGAGAGTCATGACGCGGGAGCAGAAGGCGGCGGCGTTGGGGAGGTCCTGCCGCTCGAACATGGGGAACTCGTCGTTACGGCGGAAATGCACGGAGGCGCCGACGCCGTGCGCGGCGAGCTTCTCGAGAAGCTCGTCGCGGGTCTCACACAGGAGGCAAAACATGAAGTTACTGCTCTCGCGATCGGCGTCCCGCACGAGGAGCGTGATGCCGGGGACACCGTGCAGGCCGGCACGATAGCGATCGGCGATCTCGGCGCGGCGGTAATTGTCCTCGGTGAGGAAGGGGAGCTGGGCGAGGCCGATGGCGGCGTGGATATCGCTCATGTGGTAGCGAAAGCCGGGCTCGCTCACGTGATAATCCCACGTGCGGCCGTTGGTGGTGGGGGCGCGGAAGCGGGAGTAGTTGTCCCGATCCATTCCGAGGTAGCGAAGGCGGCGGAGGCGGGCCTCGAAGTCAGGGTTGCGGAAAGTGAGCGCGCCGCCCTCGCCACACGTCAGGTTCTTGGTGGGATCGAAGGAGAAGGCCTGGAGGCTGTCATGGCTGCCGATGGGACGGCTCCGGTAGCGGGCGCCGGCGGCATGGGCGCAGTCCTCCACCACGGGGAGGGAGTGCTGCTGCGCAAGCGTGTAGATCTCGTCCAGGTCGCAGGGGTTGCCGCCGTAGTGCATGATCATGATGGCGCCCGTGTGCGGAGTGAGGCGCGCGGCGATGGACTGCGGGTCAATGTTGCCGGTGGCGGGGTTGATGTCGGCGAACACCGGCGTGAGATGCTCGTAGACGATAGCGAGGTTGGTGGCGATGAAGGTGACGGCGGTGGTGACGACCTCGGCGCCGGGCGGGAGGTCGAGCACCCGGAGGGCGAGGTGGAGGGCGGAGGTGCAGTTGTTGAGGGCGACGCAGTGGGGGGCGCCCGCATAGGTGGCGAAGGCGCGCTCGAACTCCTGGGTGCGGGCGCCCATGCCGATCCAGCCGGAGCGAAGCACCTCGGCGACGGCGGTGACGGCGTGCTCGCGCACCTTGGGGCGGAAGAGGTTCACTTGCACAGTAGCTCTCCTAGCAGATCGCCGCTTTCTTTGGAGGCGCCCCCTCGTCCGCGCCGGCGGAGGAAGGCGAGCAGCACGGCGCCGTAGGACTGCGGATCCCAGGGCCAGGCCCGGATGGCCTCCAGGGCGAGACGGAGGGCCGGCCGCATGTCCCGCTGCGCGGCATAGGCCTTGGCCAGCCGACGCAGGGACCGGCCCAGGCGACGGCGCGCGAGCGGGAGAAGATCGGGCCGCTCCCTGGCAATCCAGCCTATCGTCTTCAGCATGACGGCCGCCTGCCCCTTGCGCATGGAAAGGCGCTCGCGAGACACCTGGCCGGCGTGCTCCCGGCGGAGGACGAGGGGCGAGGGATCGCCGTGGAGGGGGAACTTGCTCGCGATGCGCAGGGCCAGGTCGCGGTCGGAGACACAGAAGACGCGCACGTCGAAGAGGCCGCAGGCGTCGAGGACCTCTCTTCGCACGAGCATGGTGGAGGGGTTCATGAGAGGCCGGCCGGAAAGCACCTGGCGGAGCGGGTCCCGACCGGGCGGCCAGAACTTGCCCTGCTCCTCCAGGGGCCGGAGTGATTCGTCCACCATGCTGAAGTGGCAGTAGGTGACCCCTATCTCGGGATGGGCCGTCATCACGGCGACCTGGCGCTCGAGCTTCTCTGGAAGCCAGACGTCGTCCTGGTCGAGGAGCGCGAGGTACTGTCCGCGGGCGGCTTCGAGGCCGGTGTTGCGGGCAACGGCGGCGCCGCCGTGAGGCCGGGGAAGACGGATCAATCGGGCCGACGGAGGCAGTCGGTACTGACTGACGCACTCGTCTCCGGAACCGTCGTCCACCACGATGATCTCGAGATCGGTGAAGGACTGCCCCGCGACGCTCGCGAGCGCCTGGTTCAGGTAGTCGGGAGACTTGAAGGCCGGGATGATCACCGAGACGCAGGGCATGGCGGTTCGGTTCGGTTCGGAGCGGGCGGGTTCCTGCACGAAGCGGCGCCTTCAGGCGCCGCTTCGCGTGAGAGGTGAGATTGGAGATTCGAGAGTCACGGCCGTGGCCGCTACTCTCATCTCTTCAGCCGCCAGTGTCGCTTAGTGGGTCGGGGCCGGGGACTGAGACTCCTTTGCCCCGGCCGCGGCCTTGGCGGGGGCGGCCGCGTGCGTGGCGTGCGCTGGCGCCGCGGGTGCGGCGGCGGCCTTCGCGGCAGGGCCTTTATCGGAGGCGCAGGCCCCGCCTTCGGCGCAGCCGGGCTTCTCGCTCGTGGCGCTACAGGCCGCGCCCTCGCCACAGCCGGGCTTCTCGTCGAAGGCCTTGGCGCCCTGTGCAGAGCAGCTCCCGCCGGCGCCGCAGGTCCCTCCAGCACAGCCGGCCGGGTGGACCCCGGACGGGCGCATGACCAACGCCCCACTCCCGGACACCGCGGCGGTGCTCATCCGTGCCCCTTCCGCGAGTACCGCGGCAATCACAATGAGCACTACTCCTACGGCCAGCAATAGCGTCAACCTCAATCGCAATCCCATCGGAGACCTCCTTGGCGCATCTCTTCAGCTCTATCCGAGCAAAGCTAGTAGTATTGTTGGATCGCAGTTGTAACAATACTGCGATGGGATCGAGACAAGAGTGAGAATGTGTGCCAATGCCAGGACAACGGCCCAGCGTCCTGCCGCGGGCCGTGGAGGCGGCGTGCCCCGCGCCCTAGCGGGGGCCGTAGTGCGGTAGCGGCTGGCCGTACTCGTAGGCGCCCAGGTCGGGGGCCTTGCCCCGGTAGCCGTCGTTGATGTTCGGCAGGAGCGCGCCCCTGTCAATGGCGCCGGACTTCGCGCCCAGTCGCAGGTCGGGGACGGGCGCGGCGATTTCGTACTTGTCGGGCGGTCGCACGCCCGAGGCGAAGGCGGTGGCGACATCGAGCAGAGAGGCGTGGCGCTCGACGGGCGCCTTCTCGTGCACCTCCGCGAGGGTGGCATAGGTGAGCTTGTTCCACTTGAGGAACCGCGGGAAGGGCCCGCCGCCGAAGCCGTCGTAGTCGAAGTCACACTTAGCCATGGGGGGGCTGAACTCCATGGCGTAGTCGGCCTGTGTTCCCAGGTAGAGGTTGTTGCGGCTCACCGCGCGCGCGACGTCCGCGGAGGTCGACAGCGGCCACGGCATACCGCGCTTGACGACGGTGTTATGGAAGTAGAGCATGCCGCGGGTGTTGTTGTGCATCTTGAACGATGTATAATCGAGGTTGTACATCACGTTGCGGAAGATGTAGGCCGGCCCACCGTGGACGGGCTGGGTGCTGATGCCCTCGAAGCAATTCGTGATCCGGTTGCGGAAGGCGCGCACGTTGGACCAGCCGGTATCCAGCTCGAAGGCGTCGTCGGTGCACTCGGAGACGTCGTTGTTATAGAAGTCAATGGCACGATTGGGGCCGGGGCCGGTAATGTCGATGCCGTCGCCGTAGACCTTGCCGAAGCCGCGCACGCGGTTGTAGCACACGGCATGGCCCTGACCTCCGATCTGCACCCCACGCCGGTCCTCCTCGTCGCCCTTGGGCCCCTTGACGGGCCAGGTGGAGCGACCCTCGATCAAGTTGTCGGCGAGATAGAGAGCGCGCTCCGTGCCGCGATCGGCGGTGAAGCCGTAGCCGTTGTCGTAGAAGTGGCAGCGCTGGACGGTCAGGCTCTGGGCCCCATGCGCGACCAGGCCGAAGTCGGAATTGCGGACGCTCAGGTTCTCGAAGAACACATAGGCGACCTCGTTCGCGTTGACACCGCGCTCGGCGCCGCCGCCATCAATCACGGTCTCGCCGTCACCCGCCCCGCGCCAGACGATCGGCGCCTCCTGCGTCCCGCTCTTGGCTGTGGTCCACGTCCCAGGGTAGACGCCGGCGTGCACGAGCATCAGGTCGCCGGGCGCGACGGCGGCCTCGGCCGAGGCCAGGCCCCGGAACGGATCGTCCTTGGCGCCGGCGCCTCCGCCGGCGCCGGGCACGACGTGGAGCGTCCTGCGGGGCCGGGGCGCGACGGGCACCGCGCGCGTGCGCGCCGAAACCACCTCGGTGGCCTTTCCACCATCCGGATCGGACATCACGAGCCGCAGCTCGTAGTCGGTGGCGGGCTGGAGATCGAAGACGCTTCCGGCGAAGTAGTTCCCCATCTCGAAGGGCCACCCGCGGTCGCCCGTCGCGGCCATGCGCTCTTCTCCGTTGCCGGTCGAGCCCACGCGCAGCAGGGGGAGCGCGGGGTGCCAGGTGGCCTCCCCTCGCTGGCGATAGCTCATCTCCACGGTGGCGTTTTCATTGCGGTCGCCGGAGACATACCAGCGGACGCCGAGGCACAGGAGGGTGGGGGCCTCGAGCACGAGCTTCCCGGCGCGGATGGCGTTCTCGTCCGCGGCGGCACTGCAACCGGTTAGTAAGGCCACACTCAGAATTGCCAGCAGGAACCGCTTCATGACGCGTCGCTCCTCAGGGATGGGCCGCGCAGGGCCGACTGGGGAACCGGGTTCGACTCAAAGCCGGCGCGCCCTGCCCGCGAGGGCTGTCCATCTGAGACCGGCGAGCGCCGTGAGGAGGGTCAGGCCGGCAGCACCTCGCGCAGCGCGGTGAGCACGGCCTGGACGTGGCCCTCGGTGCAGCTCTCGCCCATCAGGCCGATGCGCCAGGCCTTGCCCTTGAACGCGCCCAGTCCCGCGCCGATCTCGATAGCGTAGTCTTCGAGCAGGCGCTTGCGGACGGCGCCCTCCTCCACCCCCTCAGGCGCGGCGACGGCATTCAGCATTGGCAGTTGGTGCTCGGGATCGGCGAGGTACCGGATGCCGAGGGCGCCCAGCCCGGCCTTGAGGGCCTCGTGGTTCCGGCGGTGGCGCTCCCAGCGCGCGGGCAGGCCTTCCTCCAGCACGATGCGAAGCGCTTCGTGCAGCGCGTAGTTCATGTTGATGGGGGCGGTGTGGTGGTAGAGGCGCTCGGAGCCCCAGTACTGGCGCACCATGTTCATATCGAGATACCAGCTCTGCACCTTCGTCTTCCGGTTACCGATGACTTCCTCGGCCGCCGGGGAGAAGGTGACGGGGGAGAGGCCGGGCGGACAGGAGAGGCACTTCTGGGTGCCGCTGTAGCAGGCGTCTATGCGCCAGCCGTCCACGTCCACCTCCATCCCGGCGAGGCTGGTAACCGTGTCCACGAGGAAGAGCGCGCCGGTCTCGTGGACGACCTGGCTGATGGGCGGGAGGGGCTGGGCGGCGCCGGTGCTGGTCTCGGCGTGCACGATGCCGACCAGCTTGAACGGCCCATAGGCGTCGAGGGCGGCCTTCACCTCGTCCGCGTTGAACACCTGGCCCCAGGGGACTTCGAGCTTGGTGACCTGCGCGCCGGCGCGCTCAGCCACGTCGGTCATGCGCTGGCCGAACACGCCGTTGACGCAGACGAGCATCTTGTCGCCAGGCTCGAGGAGGTTGACGACACAGGTCTCCATCCCGGCGGACCCGGTGCCGCTGACCGCGAGGGTGAGGCGGTTCTTGGTCCGGAACACGACCTGGAGCATATCGCGGATCTCGTTGAGGATTTCCAGGAACTGAGGATCAAGATGACCGATGGTAGGCCGGGCCATCGCCTGCAGCACGCGCGGGTTCACATCGGAGGGGCCCGGGCCCATGAGGAGTCTCGGTTTGAGGTCGGCAAGGTTCATGGTGCTCTCCCAGGTGGATCACAGATCCAGGACGCGGCGCAGAGCGGCGTCTACGCGCTGCATCTCGGAGTCGTTCAGGCGGCCGATACGGCGTTCCAGTCGTTCCTTGTCGAGCGTGTACAGTTGCTCGCATTTGACGTACGACGGGGAGGACAGGCCGTTGCTGACAGACGGCGTGACCGGAACCTGGAATGGGACGTTCCGTCCGCGCGTGCTCAAAGCCACGACCACGGTGTTAGGATAGTCAGGGTGGCTATTGGCTCTGTCCGTTTGAACGACAAGGGCGGGGCGCCGGCCAGTCTGCTCCGATCCCCTTCCGGGCGACCACTCCACCCAGTGAATGTCACCACGCCGAATGTCACTCCTCATCGCGCAGGACGACCTCCCGCTGGGCCTCGAAAGCGTACTCGACGTCGTTGTCTTCTTCCCTACCGACTAAGCCGAAGGCCTCGTACAGCTCGCGGTCCTCCTCGGCCTTGATCGCCGCCTCCAGGCTTTCCTGAAGCAGGCGGTTCAGGCTCAGGTTCTTTCGCTTGGCCGTAACCGCGCCGCGGTTGTAGAGATGTTCCGGCAGGCGCACCGTCACCGCCTTCATCTTCGTCGCCATCTTCGTGACCTCCAGTTCACGACTTGCACCTGACATATGATACCACATGCTGCACTATTCTATGACACCATTTTGTGATGTCTCCCAGAGACCCAGGCACAGGGAGAGGGCACACCGGCCAGGCCGGGCCAGCCTACTCCGCGGCAGTGCGGGAGGGTCTCCGCACTTCGATCACGGATCCTCCGGCTCCAGGCCGGTGCTGTAGTTGAGTACGGGGCGCTCGTAGCCATCGTCCGGTCGCACCCGCATGGGCCCGTCCCAGCCAAGGGTACGTTTGCACTGCCAGGGGCGGCGTTCCCAGGCGGGACCGCGGAAGGGGTCACGGGTCCGGTTCATCCACTCCAGCAGTTGGGCATGCAGGCGGTCGCGCACCTCGGCGTGCGCCTCCGAGCCGATCAGGTTGTACATCTCCTGCGGGTCGGTCTCGAGGTCGTACAGCTCGTCGCTCGTGAGCAGGTTGGTCACCAGTTTGAACCGGCCGTCGTGCGCGCATCGGATGGGCTGGAACCCACCCCAACCGTCGTGGTCTACCTCGTACCGGTTGAACTCGAGGAACACGGTCTCATTCGCGCGGGCCGCGGGATCGCAGAACGCGGCCTGCAGGCTCCGGCCCTCGAGAAAGGGCGGGGAGGCCAGGCCGAACGCCTCGAGAACGGTCGGCACCAGGTCAATGTGGGAAACAGGGTGCGGGTTGACCGACCCCGGGGAGACGCGGCCTGGCCAGCGCACCAGGAACGGGATGCGGGCGGTCTCCTCGTACATCGCCGGGCCTTTGGTGTGAAGACCGTGGCTCAGCAACGGTTCGCCGTGGTCGGAGGTGTAGATCACCAGCGCGTGCGGGGCGTGGGCATGTACCGCTTCCAACACCCGCCCGATCTCCGCGTCGACGAAGGCGTTACAGCCGAAGTACAGAGGATTGCGCCAGGAACGGCGCCCGCGCGGCAGGTTCACCGCCTCCGCCCACTCCTGCACGTGGGAGGGCTTCCCCGTCATCGGGTCGGAGGCGTTCTCCCCGACCGGGTAATCGAAGTCCGCGAACATGTCGCAGTAGGGCGGAGGGCAAAGGTAGGGGTGGTGCGGCTCATCGTACGAGATGACGAGGAGGAAGTCTTCGTTTCGATGCTGGGACAGGAACGCCCGGGCTCTTTCGGTGCACTGGTGGGCGAAGGTGAACTCCGCGGTCATGCCGCGGGCGTGGATCTGCTCCCGCGTCGGGACGCGGGAGAAGAGACGATCCTCCGGGGACATGGCGTCGAGGTAGCAGCGCATGTCGAACCAGAAGTCGGGTTTCCAGCCCTCCGGGCAGCGGCCGCTGCCGAAGTAATCGGTGGCGTCCAGGTGCCACTTGCCGACATAGCCGGTCGCGAGGCCCTGATCGGAGAGGCGCTGACCGATGGTCTTGACGTTCGCCCCCAGTGGGAGGTTATTGCCCCAGCTCCCGTTGGTATGGGGATAAGTGCCGGTGAAGAGGGCGGAGCGGGCCGGGCCGCATACCGGGGAGGCGGTGTAGGCGCGGTCGAATCGCATTCCCTCGGCCGCGAGGCAGTCCATGTGCGGCGTGCGCATCTCGGGACGACCGTAACAGCCCACGATGTTGGCGCCCTGGCTGTCGGTCATGATGATGACGACTTGGGCCGGCTCGGGCATACCGCTTCTCCAGGCGAACACACCGCGCGAGGCCAGCTTTGTTCGTGTCTGGGGCGGGGATTTCACCCCCGCTCCCCGAATCACCTCTCGGGGAGCTGACCATGCCTGACCGACCCAACATTCTGCTCATCCTGACCGACCAACAGCGCGGGGATTGCCTGGGCATCGCCGGCCACCCGGTGCTCCAGACCCCGAACTTGGATAGCATCGCCGGCGCGGGGGCGCAGTTCACCCGCGCCTATAGCACCTGCCCCTCCTGCATCGCCGCCCGGCGCAACCTGCTCTCCGGGCAGTTCCCTTCCACCCACGGGATGGTGGGATACCAAGAAGGAGTCGCGTGGGAACCAGAGGCAACGCTGCCTGGCGTGCTGCGGGAGGCGGGGTATCAAACGTGGTTCGTCGGCCGCGACATGCACCAGCATCCCAAGCGCAAGCGCTTCGGGTATGACCACATGGTATGCGGCGACTACGACGGAGAACCGGACTATGCGCGCTGGCTCCGCGCACACGGTCCGGCCGGACAGGCGGGGATCTTCGGAGCCGGGTTGCTGAATAACGACTGGACGGCTCGGCCCTGGTATCTCCCGGAATACCTCCACTATACGAATTGGGTCACGGACCGGGCCCTGGAGTTTCTGGAGCAACGCGACCCGACCTGCTCGTTCTTCCTGACGGTCTCGTATCTCGCGCCCCATCCCCCGCTGCAGCCGCCGGCCTTCTACTTCGAGCGCTATCTCCGCACGGGCGTGCCGGATCCGGCCATCGGAGACTGGGAGGAGCTTCCCGCGCACGACGGCGCCGGCGACGATGTCGCTTCTCCTCACGTCCACCTCCAAGGCGAGGCGCTCCTGTGTGCCCGGGCCGCCTACTATGGGGCGATCAATCACATTGACGACCAACTCCGCCGCCTCCTGGATCGAAACACGGCCGTAGGCCGGCTGACCAGTGACAACACCGTGGTGATCTTCACCTCCGACCACGGGGAGATGCTGGGGGATCACTACCGCTGGCGCAAGACCGTCCCGTACGAAGGATCGGCGCGGATTCCGCTGCTCGTGCGCGCCCCGGAGCGATTTGGGGTGAAGCCGCGCACCCTCCTCGACCAGCCGGTGTGCCTGGAAGATATCATGCCCACGGCGCTGGACTTCACCGGTCTGGAAACCCCGTCCTCGGTCGAAGGGAGGAGCTTGCTGCCCCTCCTGCGGGGGGAGTCCGTGCCCTGGCGCGAGGCCCTTCATATCGAACATGCGCCCTTGCACCATACGCTTACCGATGGGAAGGAGAAGTTCATCTGGTGGGTGGCCGACGGGCGGGAGCAGTTCTTCGACCTGACGACCGACCCGACCGAGTGTCACGACCTCATTCGGGAGGCGGCCGCCCAAGCGCGTATCGCGCACTGGCGGCAGCGGCTGGTGAAGGAACTGGCACCCCGACCGGAGGGATTCAGTGATGGGCGCCGGCTCATTCCCGGGCGGCCCTATGCGCCGGTGTTGCCCACCTCAGGCAGGTGAGCAGCCGTGAGCCTGACGCCTCGCACGACTCGGCCCTTCACCTTGATGCTCAAGCCCGCCGGCGCGGCCTGCAACCTGGCCTGCGAGTATTGCTACTATCTGGAGAAGGCCGCGCTATACCCGGGGCCCGCGACGCGGATGGATGAAGCCACGCTCGAACGCGTCACCGCGGCCTACCTGCAGGCCCATCCCGGACCCGAAGTGCCCTTCCTGTGGCAGGGGGGAGAGCCTTTGCTGATGGGGTTGGAGTTCTTTCGACGCGCGCTGGAACTGCAGACTCGACACGCGCGTCCGGGCCTGCACGTGAGCAACAGCTTGCAGACGAACGGGACGCTGCTCGACGATGCCTGGGCGGAGTTCTTTCGGGAACACGGCTTCCTCCTGGGGGTGAGTCTGGACGGCCCGCCGGAGTTGCATGACCGATTCCGCCGTGACCGCGCGGGCAAGCCCAGCTACGCGCGCGCGTGGCAGGGATTGAGCTGCCTGCAGCGCCACGGGGTGGAGTACAACGTGCTGGTGACGGTGAATCGGCACAATGCCGACCATCCGCTGCGCGTGTATCGGCATCTGACGGAACGGGGGGTGTGCCATCTCCAGTTCATCCCCATCGTCGAGCGCCGGCCGCGGCACCACCAGCGGACCACCGCGTCCTCTGTCAGGCCGGAGCAATACGGTACCTTCTTGTGTGAAATCTTCGATTACTGGGCGCGGCACGATGTGGGGCAGGTGTTCGTGCAGTTGTTCGAAGAGGCACTCGCGGTGTGGGTCGGCCGGCAGCCGTCGCTGTGCACCTTGACCCCGGTGTGTGGCAATGCTCTCGTGGTGGAGCACAATGGCGATCTCTATGCCTGTGACCACTTCGTGACTCCTCAACACCTGCGAGGGCAGGTGACGCCGGAGGGTCTGGCCGGATTGGTGGAATCCCCGGGACAGCGGAGCTTCGGGCTCGCCAAGGCCGAGCTGCCCGAGACTTGCCGCCGCTGCCCGGTCCTGCGCTGGTGTCACGGCGACTGCCCCAAGCACCGACTGACGACTGCCAACGGCAAGCCGATCAGCTATCTCTGCGCGGCCTACCAGCGTTTCTTCACGCACAGCGCGGAGATCTTGCAGGCGATGGCGAGCGAGGTGCGCGCCGGCCGGCCGGCAGCGGGAGTTATGGAAGTGCTCCGCCTGCGGAGGAGTGACCAGTGCCCATCTGGGAGTTCACGCTGATCGTGTGGGGCGGCGCGCTGGCCGCCGGGCTATTGGGGTCGCTCACCGGCCTGGGCGGCGGGGTGGTGATCGTGCCGCTGCTGACGCTGGGGTTTGGGGTGGACATCCGCTACGCGATCGGGGCCTCCCTCATCTCGGTGATCGCCACCTCTTCGGGTGCGGCCGTGGCCTATGTGCGGGAGGGGTTCAGCAACATCCGGGTAGGGATGCTGTTGGAGGTGGCGACGACAGTGGGGGCAACGGGGGGAGCGCTGCTGGCGGCACACGTCGCACCCCGGTTCATCGCGCTGCTCTTCAGCGGCGTGCTGGTGTTCCTGGTGTACGCCTCCGTCAAGGGCCCGCCCGCGGAGAGGCTGGACCTGGAGCCCGATCCGCTGGCGACGCGGCTGCGGCTGCACAGCGACTACCCGACGCAGACGGGGCCGAAGGCCTATCACGTCCACAGAGTACCGCTGGGGTTCGGTGTGATGGGGCTGGCGGGGGTGCTGTCCGGGCTGCTGGGGATCGGCTCGGGGGCGCTGAAGGTGGTGGCCATGGACCAGGCGATGCGGCTGCCGTTCAAGGTCTCGACGACGACGAGCAACTTCATGATCGGCGTGACGGCGGCGGCGAGCGCGGGGATCTATCTCAACCGGGGCTACATTGACCCCGGGATTGCGATGCCGACGATGCTGGGGGTGCTGGCGGGATCGCTCGTCGGCGCGCGGCTGCTCCCCGGCGCGCGGAGTCGGACCCTGCGGTGGATCTTCGGGGTCCTGGTGCTGGCGATGGCGGTGCAGATGGTGATGAAGGCCTTGGGCGGGGGCATGTGAGCCATGGGTCTGCGGGAGAGGTGGACGGACGAGCGCGTGGACCGGGCGATCAGTGCGATCCTGCGCGCGGGCGTAGGGGCGGCGGCGCTGGTGGTGCTGGCGGGCGGCCTTCTCTACCTGATCCAGCAGGGCGGGGGGCCGGCAGACTACCGGGTCTTCCACGGGGAGCAGGCACAGCTCACCACCATCTCGGGGATCCTCCACTTCGCCCTTTCCCTTCACAGTCGAGGCCTCATCGAGCTGGGACTGCTGCTGCTCATTGCGACGCCGATCGCCCGGGTCGCGTTCTCCGTGATTGCGTTCCTGCTGCAGCGCGACCGGACCTACGTCCTCATCACGCTATTCGTGCTCGGGGTGCTGGTGTACAACCTGGGGTGGGGGTACCGGTAGGAGGGCGACCGGCTCAGCCGTCCGGGACGAGGGCCTGGACGATCTCGTCTATGCTGGAGGGTTTCATCAGACAGGCGGCGGCGCCGCAGGCTTCCGACCGGGCGATGGTATCGGGGGCGGCCATGGCGGTGAGCATGACGATGCGCGTGGGGCGCTCCTCCTGGATGACGCGCGCGGCCTCGAAGCCGTCCATGACGGGCATGCGGATGTCCATGAGGACGGCGTCCGGTTGATGCTGGCGGCAGAGTTCGACGGCGACCTGGCCGTTGGGGGCCACCCCGGCCACTTCCAGCCCGCGGTCCTCGAGTTGCTGACGGAGCATGATGCCGAGGATGATCTCGTCCTCGGCGATCACGACGCGCACCGGCCTGGTTCCGGGCCGAGCCATGACCCGCACCTCTCCGCTCATGATTCGCGCCTGAGTTCGGCGTCCGCCACCACCACCTGTGCCCGGGTGCCCCCGCGGTGCGGGGAGATGGTGAAGGAGCCGCGATAGTAGCCTACCACGCCCTTGACGAGAGAGAGGCCGCCGCGCAATGCCTCGGCAACGTGGAAGTCGGGGGCGATGGGGCGGCCCGAGTTCCAGACGGAGATGATGAGATGGCTCTTCCGCCGGGTGACGCCCACTTGCACGGTCAGTTTCCCCGTGGCGTCCGGGGCCCCGTACTTCATGGCGTTGGTGATGAGTTCGTTGGCCACAATGGCGAGGTTCGTGGCGGCTTGGAAGGGGTAGGTGACAGGGGAACCGGTAGCGGTGACGGCGATCTCGGCCCCGGTGAGGGCGGCGCGGTCTATCTCCGCGATGCGGCGCAGCGCGTCCACCAACTCGACCTCCTCGGCCTGGCGTTCGTAGGCCTGCTCGTGGAGCACGGCGAAGGTGCGGATGCGGCTGATGGCGTCGCGCATAGGGACGCGGGCGGCCTCCCCCGCGGGGCTGTGATCCACCTGGAGCTGGAGCATGGCGGCCACGGTGGCCAGGTTGTTCTTCATTCGATGGGTCAGCTCCCGGCCCAGGTTGGCGGCCATCTGGGTGCGCGCCCGCTCCGCGGCGAGCAACTGCCTTTGCTCGGTGATGTCGGCAATGACCGCGATCCCCCCGACCACCTTGCCCTCCAGATCGTGGGCCGGTGCGGCGTTAATGGTCACGATCCGCGCGCGTCCGCTGGGGGGCACCAACTCCACCTCGAACCCGCGCACCTCCCGGTTCTCGGCCACCGCGCGACGCAGGGGAAGCTCACGCGGCTCCAGCAGACGTCCCTCCTGATAGTGGCCGAACCGGGGTCCTTCTCCTGCCGGGCGGGAGACAGAGATGTTCTCTCCCGGCTTTGCCCCGTACATGCCGGCGCCGGCCGGATTGAGGGTGACGAGGCGGAACTCCGGGTCGTGGGCGACGGCGACGCCGACAGGGAGAGCCTCCATCAGCCAGCCCAGGCGGAGCACGGTCTGAGCGAGCTCTTCTTCCTGACGTTTGCGCTCGGTGATGTCCTGGGCCACGAGCACCGCGGCGATGACGTTCCCGTCGCGGTCACGGACCGGCGTGGCGTTCACCAGGATCACCACGCGGGAGCCGTCCGGGCGGAGGATGATCATCTCCTCGTCGCGGACCACCTCGCCGCGATAGGTCGCCCGCGCGCCCGGCCACTCCATGTGCGGCAGCTCGCGGCCATCCGGACGAAAGGCCCGAGCGCGGCCGTAGTGCCCGGCCTGGCGCAACTCTCCCGCAGGGAGCCCGGTGATCTGCTCGGCCTGCGCGTTGACATACAACACGCGGCCGGAGGGGGCGTCGGTGATCTGCACCACGGCCGGCATCTGCTGGAGCACGGCCTCCACGAGCGCGCGTCCGGCCTCAATCCGGCTGATGAGCCGCTGCTGGTCCTGCTGGAGCCGGTGGAGATCGGTGACGTCCCACCACACGGCCACGGCTCCGGTGATGCGGCCGGCATCGTCGCGGATGGGACCGGCGCTGGCCTGCACGGTGATCACGGTGCCGTCGTCGCGCCGCAGGGCCCACGCCTCACCCGTGACCGTTTGGCCCTGGCGCAGCGCCCGCATGGTGGGCATTTCCTCGAGGGGGACCGGGGTGGCTCCATCGGGCCGGAGAATCACCCAGTCGCCGAGGCGGGTACTTGGGGGAGTGCCGCGCACCTCCTCCGCCGTGCGACCCAAGGCCCGCAGACCGTAGCGACTCACCATCGCCACCCGGCCCTCGGCGTCGAGGAGGGTGACCGCAGCCGGGATCTGGTCCATCAGGGCGTCGAGTTGCTTTCGGCCCTGGGCAACCGCGGCAGCGAGCGCGCCAGTGTGGCGCACGAGCGCCCGAGTGTTGGCGAGGAGCAAGGAGGCGGAGAAGGGATAGGACATGTAGAGATCGGCGTCGCAATCGGCCTCGGGGGCCGAGTCCGGGGCGGCATAGGCGGGGGAGATGCTGAGCACCGGGACGGCGCGGAGGGGGTCACCTCTCACGATCGCGCACACCGCCTGCCTCTCGGGGGTGGGGAGGGTGGGCCCGAGCACGAGGAGGTCAGGCGGCGGGGCCGAGGACAGGCGCGGGTCCGTCGCGGAGCCGGCCTCGAGCACGGTGAAGCCGGCGGTGTGGAGGAGGGCGCGCACCTCCTTGCGGGCCGGGCCGCCCGCGCACACGAAGAGCACGTGCGTCGGTTTGACGGCGTCCATGGCGGTCCTTGCGCGTGCTGCGGCTCAAGGCGGCGAGATGATCTACGGCGCTCCCCCTTCCGCTTCGGACCTTGGCTGGACCGGCTGGAGGAGCACGTCCACCGCGTGGGAGTGCCCCTTGGTCAGGGCCGGTACGGGCTCGGCCTGCTTCCAGCGCAGCTTCCCCTCCGCCAACACGTTGGCGGCAAGCGCATAGGCGTGGCCGGCCTCGATGCGGGCCGGGTCGTATTCCACCGCGAAGCGGAGGGGCACTCGTTCGGCGTCGGTGATCACCTGCTTGCCGATCACGCGGGGCGCGTCGTGCTGCGTAACGTCCACCAGGTACACGGTCACGACCGCCTCCGAGGGGAGCTGGATCGGCTGGCGGGCGAGGACACTGCCGGTGACATAGCTCGGCTGCGCGGGGAGAGCCGGTTTCCAGAAGGGATCCGGGTCGAAGGCGGTCATTTTGGCCGCGAGCTGAGCCGTCTTGGGGCCGAGGTTGCGCTGGTACACCTTGCCCTGCGGGCCCACCAGGAAGGTCATCACGCCGGACGATCCCCACTTGGCCGGAGAGACGACGAGGGCGAAGCCGCCCGTGAGGCGATCGCCCTGGAGGTAGTCGCGCGCGCCGCCGGGCGCGTGCGGGCCCTGGCGGGTGAGGAGCCGGTAGAGGTAGCCGTGGTAGGGCCTGGGCTGGCCCTCACGGGCAGTGCCGCCGTAGCCTTGCTCGGCGGCTTGCGCGATCAGCGGACCCAATGGGCTGGGCCGTTCGCCGTCCGCAGTCTGCCAGTAGAGGCCATCTTGCTTTCCTGGCGAGCTGAGGAGCCGGCGCGCGTACTCCTGCTTCTGCGCCTGGTATTCCTCCTGGGCAAGGTGAACGGCGAGGCAGACCTGAATGGCGTCGAGTTCGTTGGCGCCGATACGGCGGGCGAGCAACTCGGTCTTTCCCGTGCGGGTATCGAAGTACCAACGCTTCCCTCTCCGGGCCAGCGGGATGGCGAAGGGCCAGTGGTTGTCGCCGATGTAGAGGGTCACGCGGCCGCGCTGGACCTTGCCGAGTTCGACCCCGTCGTTGAGGCGGGCGGCGAAGGTCTCGAAGTACTGTCGGTCCTGCACCTGATCGCCGGAAAGGAGGTCCTTCACCTCAGGTCCGAAGAGCCGGCGGAGGGCCTCGCGGTCCTGCTTCTGCACCGCTTCCTGGAGGGCTGCAACCGCGGCCTGGGGCGAGGCGAAGGTCTCCTGTGTCGCCTGCCTGGCGGCCGGCGGGGCCGCGGCCGGGCACGCGGCGGCCAAGAGCAGTGCCAGGCCGCCCAGCCAGAGGGCGAGGGTTACACGGCGCCAAGAGGGCGAATGGGCGCCAGGGACCATCGTGTGCTCCTTTCCCATCCTCCACGTCATCATCGCCTCCTTCCTCCTCCCCCTCCACCGCGACGGCCTCCCCCGGCAGAACGCATGCTGGGGGCCCGACTGGCGCCACCCCCGCCGCGCATGCCGCCGAGGCTGCGGTGGCCGCGGGCACTGAGCTGCTGGGCCTGGCCTGACCTCTGATAGCCGCCGAAGGCGGAGCCAGCGGAGGGCTGCGGCCTGGCGGAGGGTCGGCCGAAGTCAGGCCGGACCGAGGGAGCCGCGGGCCGTGTAACCGGCGGGCCGGGGCGCGGTGTGGGACGGGTCACCGGGGGCGTCGGGCGGCCTGGGGTCGGCGTCGGACGCGCGCCGGGGCGACTCACGGGCGGGGTCGGCCGTCCGCCGGGTGGAGTCGGTGGTCGGGCTACGGGCGGACGCGTGCCGGGTGGGCGCGTAGCGGGAGTGGTCGGCGGTCGTGTTCCGGGGGGCCGCGTGCCGGGTATGGTCGGCGGACGCGTGCCGGGTGGGCGCGTACCGGGCATGCCCGGCGGTCGCGTCCCGGGGGGGCGTGTGCCGGGCGGATACCCACCCGGCCGGTACCCGGGGTATCCGCCGTGATAGGGCGGACGAGGCCCGGGCGGGTAGGGCGGCCGCGGCGAGTAGTTCCAACTGTGGTGATGCCAGTCGAACGTGTTGTAGCTCCAGCTCCCGAAAGCGTAGCCGACCCCGAAGCTAATCAGGCTGGCAGTCGCCACCTCGCCAAACGTCGGGCCCCGATCCACGTAGACGACGGCGGGGTCGTACTGGGGAACGTAGATCACGTTGGGCTGGGCGGGGACGATCTGCACGACCTGGTCATCCGTGATCACCTTCTGCTGGGGTGTGGAGGCGAGGTTGCCAGCCTCCTGGGCCTGGCGGCGTAGGCGCTGCACCGAGGCGAGCACGTCGGCCTGCTGCTTGAGGGCTGCCCAACCCAGAGCCGCGGTCCAGTCCGGGCTGCCGGCGAGCATCTGGAGGACTTCCGGATAGCCGGCGACGGCCTTCACGCTGGGGTCCCAGTTCTGAGCGGCGATGGCCGACGCGCCCTGGGACGGCACGAGGGCCGCGGCCTCTTTGATCTGGTCGGGAAAGGCGGCCGCGGCCAGCACTTGCGACAGCAAGGGGTCGGGATAGAGGGCGATGGGCCCCAGCATGGTGTCCAGTTCCTGGGCCGAATAGAGGTCGCCCTGGGCGGGCGCGGGGGCGCCGGTCAGAGAGAGCGCGACCAGGCACAGGGCGAGCGAGAACGCACCGGATCTCAAGGCGCCAGCATTCACCAGAGTCACTCCTTCACACGGCATTGTCCGCACGAGACAGAAGGCCGCCGCGCGACGGGCGGGGGGGACAGACGATGACTGTTGGTGTGAGCGGGAATCCCGGCTGCGTGCGGACGGTACTGCGTTCTGTGACTGTACGACCAGGGGGGCGGGCGAGTAGTGCCCAACGCCACACACGCGTTACGGAACAGGTACACGGGGGGAGGTCTGCGCGAGCCCTGCCGTGCGGCTCACGGGTGCTGGCTAGTGCTCTATTGAGTGACGGCCTTCCGGGCGCGGCCCTGCGCTTCCCCCTTTGTCCTCCTGCGGCGACATCGCGTCCCGTCTGCGGCAAGGAGCGAAGAGGGGGCAGCGTGCTCCCGGTCCCTTGCGCCTAGACTGGATGGGCATCGCCGCGTATGTCGGAACCCGCGAACGCGCGTCTGCACGAGGGACGCGGTGCGGGAGGGTGGCCTTTCGGAGGTCCTGGCGCGGGCAAGGGCGCGAGAGAGCGCCTTCGGAACGCGCCGGGTGGAGGAGGCTGAACCGATGGTGAGACGACTGCGATCCGCGCTGGCATCGTTGGTCTTCCTCAAGGAGGAGGAAGCGCGGTACACGGCCCGATTCGTCACCTACCTCCTCCCCGCGTGTATGGTCCTCGGGCTCCTTCTGATCATCTTTCCACTGACGGCGGGGAACCTCGCGCAGCGCGCGGAGGCGCTCGGGCCGGTACTGGTGGCCTGGGCCGCGGCCTGGAGCATGCTGCGGCGGGGGAAGGTGCGGCTGGCCTCGCTGATCTTCGTCTTCGGCACGTGGGTGATGGCGACGTACGCGGCGGTCACCCGGGACGGGGTGCGGGCGCCGGCCTATATGACCTATCTCGTGCTGGTAACGTACGCGGCCTTCCTGGTGACTCCCGGGGCCTCTCTTGGGGTGTTCGTCATCAGCCTGCTCGCGGGGCTGGGGATGGTGGCGGCGGCGGCGATGGGAGTCCTGCCGACGCCGACGGTCATTCACACCCCAACGACACTGTACGCCAGTTACTCGGCGAGCATGGTGATGGTGGTGGCGATCATCCTGATGATCACGGCAGAATATCGGGATGCCTTCGGGAGACTGCGGGCGAGCGAGGAGCAGTTTCGTCTCTGCTTCACGTCCGCCCGCGACCCTATCTTCCTGTTGGACCAAGAGGGCCACTTCGTGAACGGCAACGGAGCCGCGATTGAGGCGCTTGGCCTGACCTCCCGGGAGCGACTGGTCGGGCGCACGCCGGCTGACTTCTCCGCCGAACTCCAGCCCGACGGCGTCCCCTCCGTGAACAAGGCCGCGCAGTTGATCCAGGCGGCCCTCGCGCAGGGAAGCACGCAGTTCGAGTGGACACACCGACGCGCGGACGGCTCGGAGATGATCTCGGACATCGCTCTCACCGTGATCCCCATGAAGCCGGCTCTGCTGGTGGCCCACCTACGGGACATCACCGAACGCAAACGGGCGCAGGCCGCGCTGGCGCGGCGCACCGAACTGGACGAACTGATCCTTGCGGCCTCCACGCGCCTGATCAACCTGGACCCAGGCGAGGTGAGCGGGGAGGTGGATCACACGCTGCGCGAGCTGGGGGAGTACGCGGGGGCCGACCGCGCCTACGTGTTCGAGTACACAGAGGACGGAACCATGAGCTGCACGCAGGAGTGGTGCCGAGAGGGGGTATCGCCGCAGATACACCGGCTCCAGGGCCTGCGGCGGGACGACTTCCCGTGGCACACGCGCCGGCTGGCGGAGCGGGAGGTGATCGTCATTCCGCGGGTACGCGATCTTCCCCCGGAGGCGCAGGCGGAGAGGGAGGAGTTCGAACGGGCGAGCATCGCGTCGCTGATTGTGGTGCCGATGGTGCTGGCGGAGGAGGTGGTAGGCTTCATCGGATTCGATTGCGTGCGGTCAGAGGAGGCGTGGACGGAGGAGATCGCGCGCCTCCTGCGCTCGGCGGCGAACGCCGTCTCCAGCGTCCTGGCGCGGGGGCGAGCGCAGGAGGCGCTGGCGGAGAGCGAAGAGCGGTTCCGTCTGCTATTCGAGGCGGCCCGGGATCCGATCGTGCTGATGGACACCGAGGGCCGCGCGGTGGACGGCAACGAGGCGGCGGTGGGGGCTTTTGGCCTGCTTTCCCGCGCGGAGGCCACGGGGCACATGGTTTCCGAGTTCTCCGCGGAGTTCCAACCCGACGGCACCCCTTCAGAGGCCAAGGCGGAGCGGTTGATCCGCGCCGCCTTGGAAGGGGGAAGCACACAGTCCGAGTGGGCCTGCCGCCGGAAGGACGGCTCGGAGTTTGTCGCCGACGTCTCGCTCACCGCAGTGCGGATGAAGCCCGCGCCTGTCTTGATGGCCCACGTACGCGATGTTACAGAGCGCAAGGCGGCACAGGCGGCGCTGACGCGGCGCATCGAGTTGGAGGAGCTGATCATCGCGGCCTCCACGCGCCTCATCAACCTGGATCCGGGGCAGGTGAACCGGGAGATAGACAGCGTGCTGGAGGAACTGGGGGAGTTCGCCGGGGCCGACCGCGCGTACGTGTTCCAGCTCCGGGAGGACGGCACGACGGTGGAAAACACGCATGAATGGGTGCGAGAAGGCGTCTCGGCTCAGAGACACATGTTCGAGATGACGCCGGTGGCCGGCTTTCCGTGGTTGGCAGCCGGGCTGATGCGCGGGGAGGTTGTGCTCGTGCCGCGGGTGAAGGACCTGCCGCCGGAGGCGGCGGCGGAGCGAAAGGAGTTCGAGCGGCAGAGCGTGGAGTCGGTGATCTGCGTCCCCATGCTGTTGCGGGAGCAGGCGGTCGGCTTCATCGGATTCGATTCGGTGACCGCGGAGGATGTGTGGACGGAGGAAACGGCCACGCTGCTGCGGACGGCGGCCAATGCCATCACGAGTGCGCTGGTGCGGACGCGGGCCCAAGAGGCCCTGCGGGAGAGCGAGGAGCGGTTTCGCTCGCTGGTGGAGGCAACGAGCGACTGGATCTGGGAGGTGGACACAAAGGGCGCGTATACCTACGCGAGCCCGAAAGTGAAGGAGTTGCTAGGATACGAGCCGGAGGAGGTGCTGGGGAGGACGCCGTTCGACATGATGCCGCCGGAGGAGGCGGCGCGGGTGGCGAAGGTGGTGCGTCCCTGCTTCGAGCGGGGGGAGCCCTTCTCCCACCTGGAGAACACGAACCGGCACAAGGACGGACATGCGGTGGTGCTGGACACGAGCAGCGTGCCGGTATTGGACGATGCGGGGGCGCTGCGCGGCTTCCGGGGCATTGACCGAGACATCACGGAGGAGAAGCAGGCGCAGGAGGCCTTGCGGGAGAGCGAGGCGCGCTACCGCCGGTTCCTGCAGATGGCCGTGGAGGGAATCTGGAGATTTGCGGTAGACCCGCCCATCCCCACGGACCTGGAGGAGCACGAGCAGGCCGAACTGATTCTGGAGCGCACGCGCGTGGCGGAATGCAACGACGTGCTGGCGCGACGCTACGGGTTCGCGCGGCCGGAGGACATGATCGGCGCTCGAGTTGACGACCTCTGGGTGGCGGAGCACGAGGTGAAGGTCGCCGCGGTTCTGCAGATCATCCGGTCCGGGTACCGAGTGGCGAATCTGGAGACGACCGGCCGCTACACGGACGGGAGTAGGGCGTGGTTCCTCAACGGCATCGCCGGCATCGTGGAGGAGGGCCACGTGGTCGGCGCCTGGGCCACGCACCTGGATATCACCCGGCGCAAGGAGGCCGAGGAGGCGTTGCGGCGGGAGCACGACTTTGTAAGCCGGCTGGCGGAAACCAGCCCGGTAGGCATCACGGCCCTGAACCGGGAGGGGGAGATCACCTTTGCCAACGCGGCGGCGGAGAAGGTGCTCGGGTTGAGCAGGGACGAAGCTACCGGACGGACGTATAACGCCCCGGACTGGCGCATCACCAACTATGACGGGGGGCCTTTCCCTGACGAGGAACTGCCTTTCGTGCGCGTGAAGTCCAGCGGGAAAGTGGTGTACGGGGTGCACCACGCGATCGAGCGGTCTGACGGGCAACGGGTCCTGCTCTCCATCAACGCGGCGCCCATCTTCACTGAGAGAGGCGAGTTCGACGGCATGGTGGCGGCTCTGGAGGACGTCACTGAGCGCAGACGAGCGGAGGAAGCACTGCGGCAGAGCGAGGAGCGATTCCGCGCGATCGTCGAGTCTACCAGGGACTGGATCTGGTTCTGCGATAGCGCGGGGGTCCACCGGTACTCGAACCGCGCCATCGAGGACCTGCTGGGCCACGCGGTGGAGGAGATCGTCGGCGAATCCATCATGGGGTTCATGCATCCGGAGGACGTACCGCTGGCCAGAGCGCACATGGAGCAGGCCATCGCGCAGCGGGGTGGATGGGCTAGCCTGGTGATCCGCTGGCGGCACAAGGACGGGACCTATCGCTATCTGGAGAGCACGGCGGCGCCCGCCTTTGGGCCGGACGGGGCCCTGCTGGGATGGTATGGTGCGGATCGAGATATCACGGAGCGGGTGCGAATGCAGGAGGCCCTGCAGCGGTCGGAAGCCAGGCTGCGGGCCTTGTTCGCGGCCATGACCGACCTCATCCTGGTCTTAGATGCCCAGGGGCGCTACCTGGAGATCGCCCCCACCAAGCCGGACTTGCTCTACCGTCCTGCAGAGGAGGTGCTGGGCAAGACCGTGTGGGAGGTGTTCCCCGCGGAGCAGGCTGAGTTCTTCATGACCTATATCACCCAGGCGTTGGAGACCGGGCGCACCGTCCAGATGGAGTACAGCCTTCTCATCCGGGACAAAGTGCTTCGCTTCGCCGCTCTGGTCTCGCCCCTCAGCGAAGACACCGTCATTATCGTCGCGCGGGACGTCACCCCGGTGGTGGAGGAGCGGGAGCGGGCGCTGGCCGCGGAGCGCGCGCGGGCAGACCTGGCGGAGCACCTGAACGAAGAGATCAACCACCGGGCGCGCAACAACCTGGCGATGGTGAGCGGCCTGCTCCAGACGCAGGCCCTGCAGGAGCCGGACCCGCGGGTGTCCTCGCGGCTGCGAGAGGCGATCGCCCGGATTCGCACGTTCGTGGACATTCACGAGAAGATCTACGCGGTGGGGGTCGAGCGGGTGGACCTGCTGGAGGTCACCCGCCAGGTGGCCAGCACGCTGTGCGCGCTCTACTCCGAGGTGGGGGCGGAGTGCACGGTGGAGGGCGCGCCAGGGCTGTTCCCCACCCGGTCGGCTACCAACCTCGCGGTGATCGCGAACGAATTGGTGACGAATGCGCTGAAGTACGGCGGCCCTGATCGGGAGGGACGGACGCGGGTGGAGATCCGCCTCACGCGAGAGGAGGGCAAGCTGCGGATCGCGGTGTGGAACTCCGGGAACCCGGTGCCGGAGGGGTTTGACGCAGCCGCCCAGCGGGGCATGGGACTGCGCCTGGTCGCCAGCATGGTGGCGCAGTCCGGCGGGACCTTCGGGATCCGCCCGCAGGAGGGCGGGAGCCTGGCCGAAGTGGTGATTGACGAGGCCGTGCTGGAGGCCTACGGATAGCCCGAGCGCTCAGAAGGCCCAGGCGACACCGATGACGGGCCCGGCCATTGTACCGTCGAACTCGAAGTTGCTCTTGTCGTAGTTGATGTTCAGGTAGCGGTAGCCGATGCCGAGGTCGGTGGTCGGGTTCAGCGCATAGCGAAAGGTTGCGACCGCCTCCCAGGTTAGGTCGGAGCCGATCCCAAAGCCGCCCACGTTGCCGGTAAGGGTGAGCCGCCACTTGTCCGAGAGGGCGGTGCCGTAGCGCCCTCCCACGAAGGGTTCGGCCCAACTCTTCGAGCCCGAGCCACTCACGTTCTGCGGGCTGAAAGAGAGGGAGGTGCTGATGCTGAAGTAGCGGCCGCCCAAGAGCCACTCCGCGTACTTCTGCTCCGTCCCCATTCTTCCGAGGGTAACGCCGGCTTCCACCAGCCACTGCTTCACAGTGAAGTCCAGGGGGCCCTCAGGCCGGCCGACCGTGCCCCCCAGCTTGGCGTAGAGCACGTCGAGGACGACGGTTGTGCTTCCACCGGACTCGTAGTGCGCGGACCCGCCTCCCTTGAAGTGGTGGAGCACGTCGGAGATGCTCGCGTCCACCGTGGCCTCAACACCCCGGGCCCCGACGTCCGCGTGGATCCCGGAGAGCCACCCGTAGAGCGCGATCTCAGAGCGTCGCCTGCAGGGGGCCGGGGCTACCACGGGCGGACAGGTGGGAGCGGGCGCGGGGCAGGGCGCGGCGGCAGGCGGTGCGGGTGCGTCGGCGCTGGCCAATACCAGCGGCCGCCAGTTCCGGAAGAGGGTGAGGCCGGGCGCCGGGCTCGATTCGTCCGGCGACGTCGGAGGCTGGGCCGGGGCTGGCGCGCAGAGGAGCGCCGCCAAGAGCCCAACGACGAGGACGAACAACATGACGCGGTCGTGAGGTACGAATGCCATGAGTCGGCCCTCCGTTCTGCCATGGCGTGTGAGTGCGCCCCCTCTTCCGCTCGCGCACGCTGGAGGATGCTAGCTTCCCGCACCCTGAGTGGGCAGGTTGGGGGGCGTGCAAGAGTGATGAAAAGGCCACAAGCGGCCGCGGACTCACCGGGCGGGCATGTTGCGCGTCCCTACTCGTCCGGCCCGTGCGGCTTGCGGATGTTGTCCATGTGATACGTGTCCGACGTGAACTCGTGGCGGGTGATGAAGTTAGTGCGGCCCTGGGCGAGTTCCCGCTTGGACTGGACGTGGGTCCGTGGGGCGATGGTCTCTTCCACCACGACGTAGGGCGGGTCGAGCTTGAGGGGCTGCGTTTCCGGGCGACCGATGAGGGCCATCGCCTCCTTCATCCCGGCCTGGATGAGCGCGCGGCAGCGCGCCGGAGCCTTGAGGCGCGCCCCCTCGCGGCCGTGGCCGGTCTTCACGGAGACGCCGACGACGTGGTTTCCAAGCAGCTTCTTCGCCTCGGCACAGCCCGCGTCGTCGCTGGAGATGAAGATCACAGGGACGTCGTAGAGGCCGGCGAGCAGGGCGGCCTGGCCGATCTCGCCCATTTCGATCCCGTTGACGGAATAGAAGTGGACGTCGTAGCTCTGGGTGTGCTCGAGGACCGCGTTGGGGGTGCCGGCCATGGCGTGGAAGCCGACGAGCGCCATCGCGTCGTAGCTGGCATCCACCGGGAACCACTGGCGGTAGCCGCCGCCGATCGAGTACTCCGCGCCGGGGTGCAGCTCTTCGAGGAGGAAGTTGAAGCCGCTGCTGTGGCCGTCCCACACCACGATCTCGGTGGCGCCGCCGTCGAGGGTGCCCTGCACCGCGGCGTTGACCTCAGCGGTCTGGAGGCGCCGCGATTCTTGGTAGAGCCAGTAGTTGTCCTCCGTGGCCGAGGCCTTCTTCTGCGTCTGGGCGGTGGTGAAGATGCCGCCGATGCCTTCCATGTCGGTGAGGATGAGGAGCTTCATGGTGGTTCCTCCGGGTGGGTTGCGCGAGCATCTTAACACAAAGAGCACGAAGGAGGCACGAAGACACAAAGGCTTTGCCTGCAAGAATACTGTGCACAATATTGTATGGCAACTACCAAGGCCAGTCCGCCCGCGCCTCGCCTCTTTGCCGCTTTCTGCCGCTTTTCGTGATTTCGCTGAAAGCGGCAATCGCGCGAGGCGTTTTGGTCCAGGAGCCCTCTGAGATGCCCTGTGAGGCGAGATTCGGGCTTGCCGCCGGCGGCAAAGTGGCGGCAGATCTGCGGCAAGGGGCGGCAAGAGCGGCGGGCCGGCGCCTGCGGCGCCGAGAGAGTCGGTTGCACTGCTACGCAGTGCTGAAGCAGAGATGAGAGAGTGAAAGGCCAAGGACAGGGGCCAGGGGAACGGGCAGGGGCTAGCATCGCGATTGCCCAGACTTGCCCAAAGTTGCCCATTTTTCTATTTTCTGGTTTTTGGGCAGGCAAGGAAGGCGATTCTGCGTCGTGGGGCACGCGAAGTGGCTCAGGGGGCAGAATCGAGTGGGCAACAGGTTGGGCAATCCATGGGCAATTGCGGGCAATCGCCGCTCTCCCAACCGTTGGGGCTTCGCCCTCGGGGCAGGCTCCGGGAAGGAAGGGCAAGGAGAGATGGGCGAGGCCGTGGTGCTGCGGCGAGGCCCGCTCACCGGGGACCGTTTTTGCGTAGGTGGACACCCTACGGGTGAAAGGTGAGAGTTGAGTCAACTGCCGCGGTCCGTCAGGGATCAGTCAATGAGCCGCTGCCCAGCGAGGAACTTGCGAAATCCCTCTTTGATATGGATCGAGTCGCCTGCCCCTTGGCGCACCCTTTGGAGGATGTCGGGGGTCAACGGATCATTAGGAATCACATCCCCACGAGCCACGAGCAGGTCCAGGGTGCTGTTCGGGACGTACCTCGCCCTGCGGTAGTTCACAGAAGTCTCGTGCCTGATGAACCGGTGGTCACCAAGATTGAGGACACAAGCGGTGTCCTTGCTGAGATCGTGCGAGGTCAAACTCACTATCACGAGGGGGGCGTCCGGGAATCCCTCTGGGTCTGAAATCACCATCCAGAGGTGGCGATCCGTCACCCTCGGAGAGAACGTGAAAGTGTCGCCGGCCTTCATCTAGGCCATTGCGCCAAACAGCTTGTCCAACTCCCTTGACTGTCTGGCCTCGTCCAGAATCTCGTCTCGGTCGTCACCGCGCCCCACGGCCTCGATAATGTCTTCCAGAGGTATCGCCGTCGAAGTACCTTCGCGGTAGTTGCGCTTCCATTCTTCAAATTGGTGGGTAATGGCGACTAGGTCGAAATCCTCCGTATCCTGGTACTCCCTGACCGTCTCTATCAGCTTCTCGATCTCATAGCGAGAGAGCGCCAAGACACCTGGGTCTCTTACCAGTACCACCTCTCGGCCGTCCCTGCGAATGAACTCCGACCAAACCTCTTCGCCCCAACGCGTCCCTCTAATCAGGTCATAAGCCTCGCTGTGTACGGGACCGAGGGGCATGGCCACGGGTCTGGTGCCAAGGATGGGCGAACCGATCTCGCGCAGGCTCTCTCTGTCCGCGATGTACAGCAACTTGAGCAGGCGCATAGCACCCATGTGCGGCGGACTGCACCGATCCGCAGAGCGGATGATGGTCGCGATGGCTTCTACCGTCTTCCTGGTGCCGAAGTCAAAGTACATGGCTCCGCCCCTGGTGCCAGAGAACATTTGTCCTACGGGTTCTACCATACCCCGGCTTTGCCCTGCTACCCCTGGGGGACCTTGGACCAATCTTCGGCCAAGGCCCCGAGGTTTGACTATAGCTTGCTTTCACATTTCAAACTGACCCACTACCCAACTGCGGGCAATCGCCGGTATCTCAACACCCATTGGGGCTTCGCCCTCGGGGCAGGCTCCGGGAAGGAAGGGCAAGGAGAGATGGGCGAGGCCGTGGTGCTACCGCGAGGCCCGCTCACCGGGGACCGTTTTTGCGTAGGTGGACACCCTACGAGTGAGAGGTGAGAGTTGGGAGCGGAGAGTTGGCGGCCCGAAGGCCATGCCCTTCACCTCATCACTGCAGCATGACTATAGCACGCTTTTAGGGGCGTGTCAAGAGGGCGCGGAAGCGCCCCTAGCGCACCCTCCAACTCTTCTCCGCGCTGGCCCCGGAGATGACGTCGGTGGCGACGACGCGCCACGCGCCGAGGGTGTCGTTGAGGGCGAGGCGGAACTGGCCGGCGCCAGCACCGTTCCTCGTGTCCAGGTTCTTGCTGTAGGCGAAGTGCTTCTCGCCGCCCGGAGTGAAGACTTCGATCTTCACGACATGCTTTGCCGCCTTGGCGGCGCCGGTGTTGAGGGAGACGGCATACTTCACGACGCCGCCGGGCGCGCCACCGTCGAGGGAGAGCTTGAGGCCCTTGACCTGATAGGGCAGGATGGCAAGCAACACGGGGTCGGCTTCCCGCAGCGTGAGGCGCAGGTCCGACAGCTCACCCAGGTGCTTGTGGGCGCGCAGGTCGTACCAGTGCCCGGGCTTGGCCGCGAGGCGGAGGCGCTCGGAGGCGGCGAGGCCTTCGCGCTCGCGGTAGTGCATCGTCCCGTCGGCCCCCTCGAAGTACTCGCCCCGCATCTCCTTGAGCAGGGCCAGCACCTCCAGCCCGCCGCCGCTCCAGCTGACGCGCTCCACGGCCATGGGGAATACGCCGTCGGCGTCCATCACCTGGACGCGGGGCCGAATGCCGGCCTGCTCCAGCAGCTCGCGCAGCATCTCCCGGCCCTCCTCGCCTTCGGGCGTAAAGCGCAGCTTGCGATACTCCGCCGCCCAGCGATCGGCGCACCAGGCCCGGCCGCGGCCATACTTCGGTCCGGCGAAGAGATCACTCAGGGAACTCTGCGGGAGCGGCTTGCCATGCACGGTGGTCGTGCCGGGCATGACATCCGCGATGACGGTGCCGCCCTTCTTCACGAACTCCCGGATGGCGGCGACCTCCTTAGTGGAGAGGGCGATGGAGCCGGGGAGGATGAGCACCTTGTAGCCGGCCTTGGCGAAGCAGCCGTTCTCGAGCTGCTCGTAGGAGACATAGTTGTACTGGTAGCCGGTGTCCTCGAGGAGCGTGCCCCAGGCCTCCCGGTTGCGGAGGAAACGGGCGAAGTTCTTGGAGGTGCTGGTTCCGCCCGCGACGTCGTCGTACTTCGCCTGTCCGTCCGAGACCCACCACGTGTGGCCGCTGGCCATGGAGAAGTGGAGGGCGATCTTGTCGTGGACGCGGTCGAGGCCGCGCACGGTGCGAAGAATCCCTTCGCCGCGCAGGAGGCCGAACGTCTTCTCCATCGAGCGGCCCTGGCGATTCAGAGACAGGTCCGGATCCACGATGCTGTAGCCCCAGAAGATGGAGGCGCCGCAGTGGCCGTGGAGGAAGCGGTGCCAGATCTCGTACTCCAGCGGCGGGCCGTACTGGGAGTAGCCGGTGAACCCGGTGAGCAGCATGCCGGGCTTGAAGGAGCGGTGCATCTCGTCCTGCCCGGCGACGGAATAGGGCTGGAGGTACTCGATGGTCTGGTCCATCTGCCACCAGTCGCAACCGTTGTGCGAGCTTGGCGCTTGCGTGCCGGAGACGGTGACCATGCCGTGCGGGTCAACGCGCTTCGCGGTGTCGCGGGCGTAGGCGAAGCCGGTCACGAGGGTGCGGTTCATGAAGAGCCGATGGTCCACCCAGGGGGCGGGATTTCGGCGCGCCTGCGCCTCCTCCCAGGTGACGGGCATCACCTTCTCCCAGGCCCGGTACTTCGTCCCCCACTCCGCGTTGAGCGCGTCGAGGGTGCGGTAGAGCTTGCGCAGCCACTTGCGGAACTCGACCAGCGTGGCCGGCGACCAACAGAGGTCGAAGGCGTCGTCGTAGGCGGTGACGGAGGACTCGTCCGCGATGAAGTAGGCGAGGGGGCTGTACTTGAGGATCCCCGGGATCCGCTTGCGCAGGCCGTCGCGCACCGGCTTGCGGAACTCTTCCGTGTGGAAGCAGGGGTGGCGGACCAGCAGCTTCTTATCTTTCGTGCGGCCGTACTCCTGCTTGACGTTCACGTACGGCTGGCGGCCCCACCAGTAGACGCCAAAGCCGGGAGTATGCATGGAGGTGGTGAGGGCGAAGTTGAGGGACGTGGTCCCGGTGCTGGTGATGCCGGCGGTCCGGTACTGGGACTCGATGAGATCGGTCCAGGGCCACAGGCCGTCGTGCAGCCAGGGGAGGATGACGTTGTAGTCCTCCCACTTTCGCCGCGGCGCGGTGAGCACGGTCTCCGCGCGGGCCTCATGCACGGTCCGCGCCCCGTCGAGGAGGCGGCACTTCACCCAGCCGATATGGGTGAGGGCCTCCGGGCACTTCACTCGGAAGGCGACGCTGCGTTTCCGGCCGGCGGCGACGGACTGGGAGTCGAGCAGCCGGCCCAACCCGTCCCACAGTTCGACGCGGAGCGTCAGCCCCGAGGCCTTGCCCTTGAGTTGCGCGGTGCCGGTGAGCGTGCCGCCGGCCGGCACGGCCTCTGCGTCGAGGGTGATCCTGCCGACCTGGGCTTCGCGAGTCACCTCATAGGTTCCCGTTCCCCAATCCGCCTTCTTACCGGCGACACTGACGATGGTGTCTACGAAGTGGCGGCCACCGGGCGATGCGCCCTTGGGCAGCGGAACCTGCACTGCGTTCTCACCGGGTGCGAGCCGCACCGGGAACTCGTGCCAGGCCTGCGTCGAACGGAACTCGTCGCGGACGGTCACCGAGAGGGAGGCCTGCTTCGCCGCGCCGGCGTTGTCCAGACGCACGGTCACGCTCCCGGCCGCCGACGGGGAGAAGCGCCGCGCGGAAGGCGTGACCGCGCGGAGCATCACCGGCGGCTCCTTGGCCGCGGCCCAGACGATAGACCGCAGGAGGAGGCTGTAGAGATACTCCCAGAAGTTCTCGTTCAGTTCGCCGCGGCGAGCGCTGAGCTCCGGGAAGAGGGCGTAGTTGTGGTAGGCGAGACTGACGACGCGGCCCTTGCCGTACTGCTTGACCGCGACCACGGGAGAACCGCCGTCTCCAGTGATGAGCGCCTGTGCCCCCTTGGCCAGCCCGCAGCGGTAGTGCCGGAGGTGGGGATAGGGGAGAGCTTCGAGGGGCAGCCCATTGGTGATATAGTGATCGGCCGCCTTCTTCCAGGGCGCGCCGGACATGGCCTGCGTGGGAGGTTGCGGGTAGCCGGAGTCAATGCCCGCGCCGGGGGCCGTCATGGTGGTGGGGGGCACATCCACGAGGGGCAGGGCCTGCCACAAGCTCTGGTCCGCGTCGTCGCTTCCGAGGTGGGGGTGGACGAACACCCAGCCGGTGCCGTTCTTCACGCGGGAGAGGAGGGAGGCGCGCGCCTTCTCCGGCAGCTCGTTCCAGCCCCGGACGCTGTGCATCACGATCACGTCGTACTCGGCCGTCGCCGTCAGCTCTTCCTCCAGCACCGCGTAGGCTGGGGAGTAGTCCGGCGGCTCGATGCCGAGATTGTAGGGCGCGTAGCGATCCACGGACCAGCGGTTGACATCCCAGCGGGGGTCAATGCTCACCGCGCGCACGTCGAGAGAAAGGCGCTGCATGAGTTCTGACACGACGCGGCCTTCGTGCACACTGGAGAGCACGAAGGCGCGAATCGGTCCGTTGATGAAGGGGCTCGCCCACTTCACGTGGGGGGTAGCCACCTCCGTGCTGTACACGATGTCGAGCTTGGCGCGCCTGGCGTCCCGACCGGTATGATCTCTCCTCACCCTTGGCACCTCCGGGTTCGATGTGACGAATCCGGCCCTGTCCTTAGCCGGGGCCTCTCATTCCCCTGCCACGGAAAGGCAGGGAAGGTCAGGCTTGAAAGCGGCGGCGGTATTCCGCGGGGGTGCAGCCGTAGAGCTTGAGGAAGTGGCGGTGGAGGTGGCTGCCGTCGGTGAAGCCGAACGCCAGCACGGCGGCCATTCTGACGTCCCGTGCGGGAGTGCCAGATTGTGCAGAGAATTGCGCCGAACGTACAGTGACAGACGCGCGGAAGTGCTTCATCATGGAGGTATTCCAAGTCCTGCAGGCCATCAGGCCGGAGGCAAGCCAGCGGACGGAAAGGAGGAGGGGCGCCACACGCAGTTCCGCAGTTCTACTCTGTCACACCCAAGGAGGGCAGGGTGTCTTACCAGAGGATGCCTGTAGTCGTGCTGTGTGCTGTGCTGTGTGTGTTAGGTTTGGTCGGCTCGGCGGGGGCCAATGTCACCGTCTCGACGACGGATGGCATGACCCTCACGCTGACCGACACGGGGGCCTTCAGCTCCCTGACTGTGGACGGCAACACCGTCCCCACCCTCGCCGGCGTCTCCGGCGGGTTCTTCATCGTCCCCATGGATGGCCAAAGCATTGATATCGCGCGCCAGACCTACTATGCCGGTACCCAGATCACCGGCACGGCCACCCAGAGCGGCAGCGACATTCACCTCACCGCCTCCGCCGTTCAGAACCAGACCTTTGACATCTGGCTGCGGGGGGGGCTGCCCTACGTTGAGATCGAAGCCACCGTTACCGGCAACGGCTCCGACCACGTCTTCCTGCTGGACTTTCGACTCCCCGTGGACGCCAATGGCTGGAAGTGGAGCAACGGTACCCTTCCGACACAGACCCAGACCGTTGACACTTCCTCTGCGTACAACTGGTACTTCTATCCCGCCTACTCCTACCAAGGCTACCATCCGGCGGAGTCCTCCACTCCCTACTCCAACCTGAGCGCCTACAACGTGTCCGGCGTTCCCAACATGGGGCTTTCCTTGTCGCCGACGCTCATCCCCGCGGAAAGCTTCGTGATGGAGTACAATAAGCAGACGGGGTTCTTCATCGAGTCGGAGTTGGGAACGACGTCCAAGACCACCGTCCATCCCAACACGGCCACCTTCAACTGCGTGCTCTACAAGCACAATCCCCAGTGGGGATACCGTTCCGCGGTGCAGCGCTACCAGAGCTTCTTCCCGGAGTACTTCCTGCGCCGCGTGAGTGGCGGCAACTGGTTCGTCGTGGATCCGGCCAAGACGCAGATGCCGGATGATCCCATCACTGACTTCGGCTTCAAGTTCGGCGAAGGGGAAACCTGGACCGACAGCTACTGGGCGGCCAACAACGTCATCACCTGCTCCTACAGCGAACCGTGGGGCCTGCACACGAAATACACGGATCTGGCCACCGCCTACAACAATGCGGCGGACCTGCCGGATAACTGGGGGTGCGCGTACACGCACGACGGCTGTCCGACAAACACCTCCCGGGGCTACAGCGTCCTGGAGTACGCGCAGTCCATCCTGAACAACTCCATGGAGAACAGCGACGGGACCGTCTTGGGGCCGCCCTCCAGTCCTCTGTGGGCGGATGAGGGTTTCTACGTCTGGCCGCTGAACCCGGACCCGGACAAGGGGGACACCAAGCATCTCAGCCCGGGCGTCACGCGGGCCGGGTTGTCCGAATTCCGCGAACAGTACTGTAGCTGGACCGGCGCCCCGCACTATGACAGACCCACGGCCGGCCAGACCTACGGTGGCATGTACTGGGACTCGGTCTGCGCGTTCGGAACCGGCATCGGCTGGGACAGCACCCACAACTGCCGAAGCGAAGACTGGACCACCTACACCTACAACCCCGGCATCTATTGGGGGCAGTGGGGCAACAACCCCGGCGGGACGCTCTGTATGTGGGGAGCCTTCCAGAATCGCAAGATTCTGGACTACACCTACCAGCAGATGCGCCGCGAGAACCGCATCGTCTTCGTCAACAGCGACGGCTATGCCAGCGTGCTCACCCTTCCCTATTGGGACGTCCTGGGAAAGGAAGGCCACATCGGCGCCTGCTGCTTGAGCTTGGATCACATGCTGCTGCAGACCCTCTCCAGGAACCGCGCGGTCGCCGGCCCCAAACCGGTCTCGCTCCTCTGCACGGCCGACCACCTGCACTCGGCTTCGGAGATGAACATCGCCCTGCCGTTCTGCAATTACCCAGGGATGGGCATGGGCGGCACCATCCCCAAAGCCACCTTCGAAGCGAGCCGCTCGCTCTATCAGCAGTACATGCCGATCTTTGACACCCTCGATGCGGCCATCTGGCATCCCATCACGGGGGCGGCCCCTGCGGATTCGGCGCAGATCTTGGAGCGCTACGGTCCGGATGCTTCGGCGGCGATCTACCTCGTGCTCTGGACGCAGAACGCCGGCACCGGCACGGTCACCTGTTCCAACAGCGACTTGGGCTGGACGAGCGACCCCAACGTGACCGTCACCTCCCTCCTCGGCGCGGCTCCGAGCACTTCGTACAGCAGCGGACAATTGGTCCTCAGCTATGGCTCGCTAGCCGCCGGCGAGACCCGCGTCACGAAGATCGTCTACAACGGTACCGTCGTCACCCCGCGCGCCGGCTTCTCCGGCTCGCCCACCTCGGGGAACGCCTCCCTGGCCGTGACTTTCACCGACTCCTCCGTGGGCACTCCCACGACCTGGTTCTGGAGCTTCGGCGACGGCAGCACCGCCACGGCCCAGAGCCCGAGCCACACCTATACCGCGGGCGGCAAGTACTCGGTGGCCCTCACCGCGAGCAACGCCAATGGTCAAGACACGATGACCAAGGTGGACTACATCACGGCCGCGGCCGTGCCGGGAGTGGCCTTCTCCTCCTACTGCACCTACGGTCCGCCGCCGTTGAACTCAGAGTTCCACGACCGCTCCACGAACGTGCCGACCGCCTGGTCCTGGAGCTTCGGGGATGGCAACACCTCGACGGCCCAGCACCCGACCCATACCTATAACGCGGCCGGCAACTACACGGTCACACTCACCGCGACCAACGCCCAAGGGAGCAGCAGTCCCTTGGCTAAGAGCAACCTGGTGACCGTGAAGGTGATCTCGGCCCTGTTCTCGGCCAATCCGACGGTGGGAGCGCCCGGAATGGTGGTGCAGTTCACGGACTGCTCGTCGGGCACGCCCACGTCCTGGTCCTGGACGTTCGGGGACGGCGGCACGTCAACCGTGCAGAACCCGACCCACACCTACACCTCCGGCGGCTACTACACCGTTGCTTTGACGGTGGCCAACAACCTCGGCAACGACTCCTGCACCCTGACCAACTTCATCACGGTCGGCTCGAGCGTGTCCTATGTCTACCCGACGGCCTACTCGTTCAAGGACGCGGAGACGCTGGTCAGTGGCGGCGTGAGCAACCTGCAGGCGCAGGACCAGAGCTACATGGCGGTGGCGGCCGATACCACCTTTACCTACCAAGGCGCCCACCACTCAGCCTACACCACTTACTACACGGCCAACGCCGGGTACAGCTCCTCGCAGATCCTGTTCATGGAGGTCCAGTTCGTCGCCCACTGTTCCTCCCTCACCAACTACCCCGGGTTCAACTTCTGGGCCCGCCGGGTGGCGCCCGCCCAGGGGTATCCGTTCAACGTCGGCCTGGGGAACGGCACGTGGAGTCCGACCGATCAGGTCTGCACCTACACCATCCGCCAGTCCAGCATTCCCACGGTGGTAGATGATGCCAATGGCAACACGATCGGCGTGAGCCCGTGCACTTGCTTCACGAGTGGCGACGCGAACACCAACGCGGCCTATAGCATCTACACGGACCAGATCCGCTGGAAGATCGTCACCAAGCCCGGCCAGACCCCGCAGGCGCCGATCGCCAACTTCACCGGCACGCCGACGTCGGGCGGCGCGCCCCTCGCGGTGACCTTCACGGACACCTCCAGCAACGTCCCGACCGCGTGGTCCTGGACCTTCGGAGATAGCAGCACTTCGACCCTCCAGAACGCGAGCCACACCTACACGGCGGCCGGCAGCTACACGGTGGCCCTCAAAGCCACCAACGCGCAGGGGAATAACACCAACACCAAGACGGACTATATCACGGTGACGAGTGTGACCCCGCCCGTAGCCAACTTCTCCGGCACGCCAACCTCGGGCAGTGCGCCTCTGGCGGTGACCTTCACGGACAGCTCCACCAACACGCCCACTTCCTGGTCCTGGAACTTCGGTGACTCCAACACCTCGACCGTCCAGAGCCCTTCGCACACCTACAGCAGCAACGGCACCTTTACGGTGGCCCTCACGGCCACGAACGCCGGCGGAAGCAACACCTGCACCAAGACCGGCTACATCACCGTCTCCACGGTGGTGGCGCCGGTGGCGAACTTCTCCGGTGCGCCCACTTCGGGCGTCGCGCCGCTGGCGGTGACCTTCACCGATACTTCGACGAACACGCCCACCTCCTGGTCCTGGACCTTCGGAGACAGCAACACCTCGACCGTCCAGAGCCCGTCCCACACCTACTCCAGCGCCGGCACCTACACCGTTGCCCTGACAGCCACCAATACCGCCGGCAACAACACCTGCACCAAGAGCAACTACATTACGGTTCTGCAGCCGGGGCAGGTGGAGGTCCACCTGGACTCGGAGCAGTGCACTCCGACCGCGAGCTCAGGCTCCATCACCGACACCTACGCGAACGACGGGGTCTACCAGGCCTTCACCATCACCAACCACGACCCGTACTACCACTTCAGCAGCCTCGGCCTGTACAGCTACTTCGTCACTAGCTACACGCCCAGCCAGGTCACCAAGATCCGCTACGAGTGGACGGTGAAGTCCTCCAGCAACGGCGATCCCAACGCCTGGATGGGGGTGTGGGACAAGGACGGTCACATCAATACCACCTCGAGTCAGTCTCTCACTACGAGCAACACGACCTTCGCGTGGGAAACTACGGACGCGGCCTCCTTCATTCGCGGGGACGGCAGCACCCCCTCCAACCTGTGCGTCTGCGGGACCAACAGCTTCACTTTGTACGTTGACCAGGCCCGCATGATCCTCACCCTGGGTACGCCCGTGGCTCCCGTGGCGGACTTCACCGGGACCCCGACCACCGGCGCCGCGCCCCTGGCCGTCGCCTTCACCGACGCCTCCACCAACACCCCCACGGCCTGGTCCTGGACCTTCGGAGATAGCAACACTTCGACCGTCCAGAACCCGTCGCACACCTACTCCGATGCGGGCAGCTATACGGTGGCCCTCACCGCCACGAATGCCGGCGGCTACGACACCTGCACCAAGACTAACTACATCACGGCGACGCAGCCCTCGCAGGTGGAGATCCACCTGGACTCTGAGAGTTCCACGCCGACGGCGAGTTCAGGCTCCATCACGGATACCTACACGGACGACGGGGTTTACCAGTCCTTCACCATCACCGCCGGCGATCCGTACTACCACTTCAGCAGCTTCGGCCTGTTCGGGTACTTCGTCACTACCTACACACCGAGCCAGATCAGCAAGATCCGCATCGAGTGGCAGGTGAAGTCCTCCAGCGACGGCGATCCCTATGCCCACATGGGCGTGTGGGACATCAATGGGCAGGTCTACAACACCTCCAGTCAGTCCCTCACCACGACCGACACAACCTTCGTCTGGGAGACCACGAATGCCGCCTCCTTCGTGCGGTGGGACGGCAGCGTTCCGAGCCAAATGTGCCTCTGCGGATCGAACAGCTACACCTTCTCCGTTGACCAGGCCCGCATGATCCTGACCCTGGTGGGCGGCGGCACGCAACCGCCGGTGGCGGATTTCTCCGTTAGCCCCACCGCGGGCAATGCGCCCCTGGCTGTGAGCTTCACGGACGCCTCCACCAACACCCCGACTTCCTGGTCCTGGGACTTCGGAGACAGCAGCACTTCGACCCTCCAGAACCCCTCTCACACCTACACGACGGCCGGCTCCTACACGGCGGCCCTTATCGCGGCCAACGCGGGCGGCAGTAACACCAACACCAAGACCGACTGCGTCACGGTGCTGCCTCCGGCTCCGGTGGCCGACTTCATCGGCAATCCGACCACGGGCACCTACCCGCTGACCGTCAATTTCGCCGACACGTCTTCGAACACACCCACCGCGTGGCAGTGGACCTTCGGCGATGGGAGTATCTCCACCAGTCAGAATCCCTCCCACACCTACGCCTACGGCACCTATACGGTGTCCCTGATCGCCGCGAACGCGGGCGGCTCGGACACGGAAACCAAGACCAACTACATCGTGGCCACGAACACCGCGACCGCCTATCTGTCCAGCCAGGACTATAGCTCCTGGTTCCCCTGCACCCTCATCTCCGGGGCCCTGGCCGACACCCAGACCGACGACAACGTCTATCGCGTAATTCAATGTGAGACAACCTACTACAGGTACGCTACCTACGACTGGTTCAGCAACTCCAGCTACACTCCCAGCCAACTCGTGAAGATCCACGTGGACTACCAGGTGAAGTCCTCTGTGGCGGGAACCCCGCGCCTCTGGATCCTTCCCTACGACATCAACAACGGCAGCCGCAACGACTCCCTCAATCCCGTGGTCCTCGACACTATGGAAGCTAACCTCTCCTGGGAAACCACAGATGTGCCGACCTTCTGGCGTTCAGACGGAACCATTCCTTTCCGGATATGCGGTTGCCCGCAGATCCCCAGCACTACCTACGCGGTGTCTACGGACCTGGCGAAAGTGACCCTTACCCTGGTGGACGGCGGCAGCCCCGCCCCCACCGCCAACTTCTCCGGCACGCCCACTTCGGGCAATGTGCCCTTGGCGGTGACCTTCACCGACACCTCCACCGGGTCGCCCACGGCCTGGAACTGGGACTTCGGCGACCTCAGCGGCGGCTACCACGTGGTATCCTACGCCCAGAACCCCAGCCACACCTACACCAGTGCGGGCACCTACACCGTGACGCTCACCGCGGTGAACGCGCACGGCTGGAACACCATGACCAAGACCAACTACATCACGGCGACCAGCGTGCCCCCGCCGGTGGCCAACTTCTCCGGCAACCCGACGACAGGGACGGCGCCGCTGGCGGTGAGCTTCACGGACACCTCCACGAACACGCCAACCACGTGGTCCTGGGACTTCGGTGATTCCAGCACCTCGACAGCCCAGAATCCGAGCCATACCTATGCGGCGGGAACCTACACGGTCTCGCTGACCGCGGCCAACGTCGGCGGCTCGGACGGAGAAACCAAGACCGACTACATCACGGCTACGGTCGCGGCCCCGACCTTCGTCGCGGCCGGGAGCGTGGCCTCCAGTTACAACGCGATCACACCCGCGCTTCCTGGGGGGATCGCGACGAACGACATCCTGCTGCTCTTCCTGGAGACCGCCAACCAGGCCATCTCCATTTCGAACCAGAACGGCGGGACCTGGACCGAGGTGACCAACTCCCCGCAGAGCGTCGGTTCGGGGTCTAGTGCGACTCGCATCACCGTGTTCTGGTCCCGGTACAATGGGACGCAGGGCGCGCCGACCACCAGCGACTCGGGCGACCACCAGGCGGGACGCATCATCGCCATTCGGGGAGCCACGACTTCCGGTGATCCGTGGAACGTGACCGCGGGCGGCGTAGAGGCCACCGCGGACACCAGCGGATCTATCCCGGGAGGGACGACCACGGTGGCCAACTGCCTGGTGGTGGGGGCGATCGCCACCTCCCTGCCGGACGCCAACGGCACGTCCAACTTCTCGGCCTGGGCCAACGCCGACCTGACCAGCGTCACCGAGCGAACGGACAACACACGCAACTCGGGCAACGGCGGTGGGCTCGGGATCGCGACTGGCGTGAAGGCGACGGCCGGGGCGTACACGACTACCGGCGTGACCTGCGGCACGGCGACGACGAAGGCGATGCTGAGCATCGCGAACAAGCCGTAGCGTTCACCACGTAGGGGCACAGTCCGTCAGCTGACGGACTGTGCCCCTACCCCGACCAGCACCGGCCCGGGGAGGGATCCCCGGGCCGGGCACGTGGTGGGGTCCTGCGGCGGCCGGGTGCCGCCCCTTGCTCCATCGCCGTCTGGACAGGGGACAATGGTGAGACTAGGTGGCCGACAGGTTGCTGGTGAATCTGGTTCCGTACGCGCAGCAGGGGCGAGCACATGAGGCATCGTGGCCTGTGGGCGTTGTCGTGTTGCTGTCTGGTGACGCTTTCGGCCGCCTGGGCGGCCGGTTCGAGGGACGCAAAGGAGATGGGGACGATGAAGCAATGGTTCGAACAGCATTGGCTGAAGGGACTGCACGCTCGTGCAACAGGAATGGATCTTGCTGAGATTCCCGCCACGCCCTGGATCGAGATGGTCCGCGGCGACTTGCTGCCCCGCGGGAACGGGCGGGACGGCAAGCCCCTGAAGCTCGGCGACGTCGTCTACCACCGCGGGCTGGCCTGCGCGGCGCACACCACCCTGGTGGTGCATCTGCCCGCGGCGGGGCGGACCTTCACCGCGGTCGTCGGGGTGGACGCGCTGGAGAGCCGTCCCGAGGGCAAGGGGAAGATGGCCTTCTCCGTGAGGGTCGGGACAGAGGCGCGGTTCAGTTCTGGGACGATGAACGAGCAGTCCTCCCCACAGCCGGTCCGGGTCGAGTTGCACGGCGCAACGGAGTTCAGCCTGACCGTCCTCAACCAGGAGGGCTACGGCAACCGCGACTACGCCGACTGGGCCGACGCGAAGGTGACGCTGGAGGACGGGCGAGAGATGTGGCTGGGGGAGATGACGCTGCAAGACAGACGCAGTCTGCCCCGGATGGTGACAGAGCGAACCACCCTCCTCCCGTTCTCGTTCGTGTATGACGGCCAGTCCTCCGATGTGCTGCTGACCCGCTGGACGCACGCCGAGAAGACCCAGCGACTCGATGCGAGCCGGACGCAGCACGAGCAGACCTGGACCGACCCGAAGACGGGCTTGCAGGTGCGCGCGGTGGCGGTGACGTACGCCGACTATCCAGCGGCAGAGTGGACCGTGTACTTCAAGAACACGGGAGCGAAGGACACGCCGGTCCTGGAGAAGATCCAGGCTTTGGAGACGCAGTGGGAGCGTTCGACCGGCGGCGAGTTCTTGCTGCGCAGCGCCTTCGGAGACTTCAACAACCCGGAGGCCTACCAGCCGATCAAGATGCCACTCCCGCCCGCCGCGATTCGCACGGTCTGCCCCGAGGGCGGCCGCCCGAGCAACAAGTACTTCCCCTACTTCAACCTCCAGCGCCCCGGCGGGGGCGTGTTCGTCGCGGTGGGCTGGCCGGGACAATGGGCGGCCTCGTTCGCGCGGGACGATGACCGCGGCCTGCGAGTGACGGCGGGACAGGAGCTGTTCCACGCCTCCCTGCGGCCGGGCGAGGAGGTCCGCACGCCGCTGATCGCGCTGCTCTTCTGGGAGGGCGAGGATCCCGTGGCCGCGCAGAACCTGTGGCGGCGCTGGATGATCGCGCACAATCTGCCCCGACCCGGCGGGAAGCTCCCGGAGCCGATGGCGATCGTGTGTGCAGAGGGAATTGACAGCTTCTACAACACCGCGGAGGACATGCGGCGCGCGGTGGAGGTCTACGAGAAGGCCGGGATCAAGGTTGACTACTGGTGGCGGGACGCGGGCTGGTATCCGTCGGGAGACAACCAATGGTGGAACACGGGCACGTGGGAATTCGATCCCGCGCGCTTTCCCGGCGGGCTCAAGCCCTTCAGTGATCACGTCCATGCCCGCGGGATGAAGCTCATCACCTGGTTCGAGCCGGAGCGCGTGGGGCCCGCGCCGTCGTGGCTGCGAGAGCACCATCCGGAGTGGCTGCTCGGCGAGGGGCTGAACCTGGTGAACCTCGGGAATCCCGAGGCCTGGAAGTGGGTCCTGGAGCACTTCGACAAGCTCCTCACTGACAACGGCATTGACCTCTACCGCCAGGACTTCAACATGGAGCCGCTGGATTGCTGGCGCCGGAACGACGCCCCCGACCGCCAGGGGATGACGGAGAACCTGTACGTGCAGGGCTACCTGGCCTACTGGGATGAACTGCGGCGGCGACACCCGGACATGCCCATTGACTCCTGCGCCAGTGGCGGCCGGCGCAACGATCTGGAAACGCTGCGGCGCGCGGTGCCGCTCTTGCGAAGTGACTACCAGGTGAAGCCGGAGGCCACCGTCGGCAATCAGGGCCACACCTACGGGATCTCCTCATGGTTCCCGTTCACCGGCTCGGGCTGCGGGGCCTATGACCTGTACACGGTGCGCAGCTACTACCAGCCCAGCTTCGGCTGCGGCAACGACATGTCCAAACCGGAGAACCTCGCGCTGGTGCAGCGCGCCTACCGGGAGTTCAAGCAGGTCGCCGCCTGCATGTACGGCGACTACTATCCCCTCACGCCGTACAGCCTGGACGAGGGCGCGTGGATCGCGTGGCAGTTCCACGTGCCTGAGGAAGGAAAGGGCGCGGTGCAGGCCTTCCGCCGGAGCAAGAACGACGTGGCCCGCCAGACGCTGCGCCTGCGCGGCCTCGACCCGAAGGCGAAGTACGAAGTGACGAGCCTCGATGGCGCGCCGACGCAGACGCGGTCAGGCAAAGAGTTGATGGAGCAGGGGCTGACCGTAGAGATCGAAGACAAGCCGGGGTCGGCGATTTACGTGTACGAGAAGCGCTCGTAGTTCTACTGCGCAGGCGCGGGACGGCCGTTCGTCTCGAGGGGCCGGTGGCTGTAGTACAACCTGAGCCAGAGCACGAAGATGAAGGCGGCGAGGCCTCCCAGGAGAGTGCCGCCAGGAATCCCTTCGAAGCGTTGCGTGGCAGCAGTGTAGATGGTGTCATGCAACCCGCCGAGGAGAGCGGCCACGCTGATCGTCGTGAAGCTCGAGGTGAACCAACCGAGGCCGCGCCAGACGTTCACTGCCCCGCCCAAGACACAGATGGCGGAAGCGCTTGTCGATGCAATGAGGAGTGTCCACGCGACCTTGGCCCCATCGTTGAACCCAGCCGGGCAGAGATTGTCGTCGTTGACGAAGCGGAGCGGTCCGTGGATGAGCCGAGAGCATGCGTAGACGCTGAGAAGGGCGGCGCTTGCGAGCACGAGGGCCGCCAGCACTTGCATCGCCCGACCCCTCCTCCGTGCGTGGAAGAGCCGCGTTAGGAATAGGGACGCCGCTAAAGGTGGGAGCATTATCCCCCAGTAGCCACCATCGCCATACATGTACCATCCGAACCACATCAGCGCCGCGTAGCCGGTCAGGCCGCCGAACAGCGCTAGAAGCCGTACGCCGTTTGCGCGCACGTAGGTGTACCTCCGGGGCCGCCCCCTGGTGACCTCAGAACTCAATCGCCTCCCCGCCCTGCTCCTCTATCACCTGCCGCATCGCGGGCGCACCGTCAGATGTCCTTCCACTCCCTGGCCGGCGCGAGGCGGGCGAGGTGCCCAACGTTCTCCGTCGCGATGATGACCTCGTCATAGTCGTCTACGAGGGCCTCGGCCTGAGCCGCCAGGATCACATCCGCGTCCAGCGCCTTGACATCGGCCGTCGGCTCGCCCTGGCCTCGCACCTGCGCCCACAACTCGGCCGCGCGGCGCATAGTGGCAGTGGTGAGGGGGGCGTAGACCAAGGCCGTTCCCAGGCGGTCAAGCAAGAGCAGACTTTCCCGGAGGTCGGCCCGCAACAACTCCCGGCGCAGCTCGTAATCGGCGATCTCAGTGATGATGAAGACCGTGCCTTGCTGCAGGTGCCGCTCGTACCACTCCGCCATCTCCCGGTTCGGCCGCGGGTGGGCGATCCTGCCGAGAGGACCGGAGTCCAGCACGATGGCCCTAATCACTGAACCGTCTTCGGTTGCTGAGGCGGTCCTCTTCCATGGCCTGCTTCAGTTTCGGCCACACCGCCTCCTGGTAGCCAGACTCGTCCCCCAGGGCTTCGCGCAGGAGGTGCAGGGCTATCTCGTTGCGCTCCTTGATCTCGGCCAACCTCTGCTTGTCTACCGCGCCCGGTATCCTCTTCACCGATCTGCCCCGCGTCGAACTCCGCCCGGGTTTGCGGATTCCTGTTCTCGCCTTCATCGCTTCCTCTCCACGGCCGGCGGCTCGGACCTCGTACCCCATTATACCGCGAACGGCCGGGACTTTGGGCGGCTGCTGTTAGCCGGACCGTCGCGTGAACGTGCGCAGTTGCAGCCCCCTAGAACTCAATCGCCTCCCCGCCGTGCTCCTCCATCACCTGGCGCATCGCGGGCGGGAGCACCGCCTTGCCGCGGCCGGCGGAGGAGTGGGGGATGGCGGCGACGATGGCGCGCAGGTGCGCGTACGGCGCGGTGACGAACATCTCGTCATCGCCGTACTTCTCCGCCCGCCGCGCGGTGATGTCGCCCAGGCTGATGTTAACCTGGTTGGTCACCAGTGGATAGGTGATGACGGACTTGCACAGCGCGCCGGTCGGGTCGCACTGCATCGGCTCGCCCGTCTCCCAGTAGGCCAAGGTCACGAGCCGCGCGGCCTGCTGCGCGTTCACGGTGAAGATGGCCACGTCCGGCTTCAGTGGGGCCGAGACGAGGGGCGCGAACACCACGTGATCGGCCAGCCCGAAGGGCGGCTTGATGCGGGAGAGGAAGTTGGAGCGGTAGATGGCGGTCGGACAGGAGAGCAACTTTTCGCCGTTGATGAGGAACTCGCGCAAGGCCTTCGCCCGCTCCGGCGGCTGGGGCGCCAGGCCGAGATACGTGGACCCGCCCGGACAGGCGGAGGTGCCGGCTTCCATCACCACCACTTCCCGCTCGCCGGCCTTGATGATCGCGTCGCACACGCGGCACTTCGGCCCCGCGCCTTTCGGGGGTGCGTCCGTGTAGGTCACCGCGACCGGCTGGCGCCGCAGCCCCAGCAGCTCCACCAACTGCTTGCCCCATTCCTGCCATTCCATCGCGTTGCCTCCGCTATCGCGGCCGCTTCTCGGCCGGCGACTTCTTATGCCCTGTTGCCTCCGCCGTAGGGGCCGCGTTCTCCTGTCGCAGAGAGGCCCACAACCATATCAGCAGGCCAGCCTCGATGAGCAGCAGAGGGAGCAGGCTGAGCAGGCCAGGCAGGCCGAAGGCCATTCCCAGATTGGGCTGTTCGTCGAGCTTGCCGACGGAGAAGGCGGCGAACGCGGAAGCCAGGGGCACCGGCAGGGACTCCTGGACCGATGGGGTAGTCGCGGTCACGATGAACATGAAGACCGTCGAGATCAGCGCCAGCCCCTTGAGGACGAAGGGCCACCTCTCGGCCGCGCAGGCCACCGCGAGGAGCAGGAGGGGAAGGGTGGGGATCTGATAGCGCGGTCCGTAGGCGCTGCCGGCCTCCCAGTTCTCGTAGCCCGAACTCATTAGGACCACGCCGACCCAGGCGGCGGCAATGAAGATGGCCTCCGCGCGATAGCGCTTGCCCAGCAAGAAGAACCCGGGCAGGGCCAACAGCAGCAGAGGGCTGCCGTGGAACAGGCCGCGATGGCCCCCGAAGGTGAGCTGCCAGAGGGGCAGGAGTTGCGGCAGGTGCACGCCCAACAGGCCGCGGGTGTGCCGGGCCTGGAAGGCGGGCTGGACGTGATGCACGTGCGGGAACACGAACGGCCCGCCGAAGCTGGCCCAGTTCGCGGCGAGCTGGATGCCGACGAAGGCGGCCGCGATCACCACCACCGGGGCGATGCGCGCGAGCAGGCGCCCGAGGGGCGCGGGCCGGCCGCTCCCGCGGCCGCTCGCCACCCAGAGCGCGTACAACCCGAGAAAGGCCGAGAGGAACAGGGTGGTGAAGTCGCAGATCGCCCCCAGCCCGATGAGCGCGCCCGCCGCCACTCCCCGGCCCGTGCGCCACTCCTGCTTCTGCTTCCACAGCAGCATGAACGCGCCGCCGACGCAGACCGCACCGAGGTTGTGCCCGAACGCCGCGGTGGCATAGGGGAGGAGCAGCGTGCCGAAGCCAAGGGCGAGGGCCAGCCACGCACGCAGGCCCGCCGCAAGGCCAAGCTCCGCGAGGAAGAGGTAGAACAGGGCCGCGAGGAGCGCCGTGGGGAGGGCGCTGGTGAAGACGCTGGTGATGGCCAAGGCCACCATCCGCGCGCGCCCGTCCGACCTGGTGAAGGGCCGCACCAACGGCTTGGCCGCGACGTACACCGGCACGGCCACCAGACTGGGGCCGAGAAGCTTGTCGCTGTAGTAGTGCCCCCGGTAGAGGGCCTTGTCGCCGGTAAGCTGGTGGCTGGCGTCAATGGCCAGGGTATGCTGCTCGGAGAGCGCGACCACCTGAGCCTGGTGCGAGCGGACGTTCCAGTTCGGGCCGAAGTAGTAGAAGTAGGAGTAGCAGACGAACAGCGCCAGGCCGATGAGTAGCGCGCGGCGGCGCTCGCGGCGGGCGGCGTGGGTATCGGTATCCCGTGCTGGCGACTGATCAGTCATGGTAGAAGTAGGGTCGCAGTGCGTCGGCGGATACGAAGCGTGATGCTTGACGGAACACCGCGCGGAGCGTGCCGGGGGCCATCTCCGACTGGTTGGGAATCGTAAGCGTCTGCTTTGACCCGTCGGGATCCGTTCGCGACAACTTCACGTGGCTGCCCCGCTGGGAGACAACCTGGAACCCAAAGCGGGAGAGCGCGCTCACGATCTCCCGAGACGAGGCGCGCCGCAGTCTAGGCATGGACCGGTTCCAGCTCCATGCTGACGATGACCGTCGGCGAAGCCGCGAGGCCGAGGTCGCCAAGATTCTCCCCTTCCAGATGGAGCGCCACTGCCTCTTGGAGGTTCGCCATAGTCTCGTCCAGCGTCCGGCCCTGGGTGACGACGGCCAGCTCCAGACACTCGGCCACGTACCACCCCTCTTCGTCCAGTTTCACCACGGCTTGGATCGTATGTCGCAAAGGGCCCATGGGCAGCGCCTCCTCAGTCACCTTTCATTGTAGCCGCCCCATCGGTGGCTGTCTATGCGGCCCCGAGCCAGCCGCGAAAGGGGGGCGCGACGCCCGCGCCTAATCAGGCTCCATCCCTGCGTGGGAGATCGCCATGCCCGACGAAACCATCAGCCTGGTGAAAGAGCCCGACCGTCTGGACAGTCCTCTGAAGGAACTGCCCTATCCCAATCTGCTTCGTGACCTATCGCTGCAGGCCCTGGAGGGAGAGCCGCGCTTCGACTACCGCGGGCTCTCCGCGAAGCAGGTGCAGGCGCGCCTCACGGAGGTACGGACTACGCTGCGCCGCCACCTGGGCCTGCCCGCCCGTGCCGCGGCCATCCGGCCGCGCGCGGTGCGGGAGCGCCCCGCGGTGCCTTACGACGGCTTCTCCATCCGGCCCGTGGTGGTCGAGCGCGAGCCGGGGTGGTACATCACCGCGCACCTCTACGTTCCCGACGGCCTGACCCAGCCCGCGCCCGCGGTGATGCACGTCCACGGGCACTCTTATCAAGGCAAGTCCGCGCCGTTCTACGCGCGCCGCTGCCGGGGACTCGCGCGGCGCGGCTTTGTGGTGCTGTTCGTGGACTACCCGGAGGCCGACGAGCGCAAGGGCACCGGCCACGCGGTGTGGTTCCCGACGCTGGCCAACATGCCCGTGCAGGGGATCATGGTGGCCGACAACGCCGCGGCCCTGACCTACCTCGCGGGGCTGCCGTTCGTGGACGGGAAGCGCATTGGCGTCACCGGCGCCTCCGGGGGCGGGAACCAGACGGCGTTCTTCGCGGCCGCCGATCCCCGCGTCGCCGCGGCGACGCCCACCGACGCGCCGACGCTGTTCCTCTACCACGCCGCCCTTGGCGGCGATGCCTGGTGTCACTGCGAGGCCGTGCCCGGCCTGGCGGCGGAGGGGATTGAGTACCACGACCTGCTCGCCGCCATAGCCCCGCGGCCGCTGCGAGTGTTCGCGGGCGTGCTCGACTACCTGTTCCACATCGTCGGCGCACGGGTGATCGTGCGGGAGGCGGCCGTCGCCTATGCTGCGCTCGGCGCGAAAGGGCAGTGCACGCTGGAGGAGCACTATTGCGGGCACGACGTGCCGCTGGCCGCGCGGGAGGGCATCTACGCGTTCTTCAGCAAGGCACTCAAGAAGCGCGGTGACCTCGCCGGACCGGGCGGTGAGGGCGAGGACATTGACCTTGCCGACCCGCGCCTGCGTGCGCTGCCGAAGCGGCCGCGGAACTTCCGCACCATTGGGGACCTCTACCGCGCGAAGCTCGCCGCCGCCAGGCCGAAGGCCCTCCGTCCGGCCGGGCTGGACAAGCTGCTGGGGCGTAATCCCGCGGACGCCGACGCGCGGGAAGCGGTGCGGTGGGAGGACGAGACCTATCTGCACGTCCTCCTCCAGACCGGCGACGGCGCCATGGTTCCGATGCTGGTCCGTAGGGGTTCGGGCAAGGTCACGCTCGTGATCAGCGATGCAGGCAAGACCGACGCCCTCGCCCAGATGCCGACGGGCGCGGTCGCCTCGCTCGACTGGCGCGGGCAGGGCGAGACCGCGCCCGCGCAGGAACTGTGGCAGCAGCGCGGGCTGCACTACCTCGCCCTCGGCGGCGTCTCCCTCCTCGGCGGGCGGGTGACAGACCTGATCGCCGCGTTCCGCTGGCTGCAGAGCAATGGTCTCCCGGTGGGCAAGGTGGTCGGCGTGGGTGGCGAGGCCTCACTGGCCGCGCTCCTCGCGGCGAACGTCGAGCCGGAGATCCCTAAGGTGGAACTTCACGGCCTACTGCGCCGGTTCGCCGACGCGGCCGGGCTGGCCGGGCAGGTGCGCTACACCGCGTGGGCCGCAGGGATGGCGCTGGCCACGGACGTTCCCCAGTTGCTCGCGGCCGCCGGCAAGCGCGCCGTCGTGAAGCGGTGGCTCAAGCCCGGCGACGACGCGATCCTCGAAGGCTACACGTAGGTCGCATACGACATTGCGGAAGCGAGAACGCTATTCTTCCGGTACTTCGTCCTTGTCCCCGGCTCTCTCTACTGCGATGCCCGTGGGCCCGGATCCTGGGGTACCCAAGAGGGAGACCGTGTAGGCACTGCCATCAACGACCGGCTCGAACTCCACCACCTCAACGTGAGCCGGACCACCCTCAGGGGTCGTGTACGCTATGGCCCGGCGCGGCGGGACTGCCGTAGTCTCTATCCAGAGATCCGCCGTAACGGTGATCCGTCGAATGTCTACTGGCACGGGTCGGGCGGGGAGCTGGTAGCCATCCTCAGCGCTCGGGAAGCTCATCCGTATGGTGCGCCGCAGCCTGCTGCCGTCCGACTTCACTCCAGCGTACACGTCGGGGTGTGAGGCTACGTACGACCTCCATATCTCTTGCAGACTATACCGCTTCCCGTCTTTCCTGCTGACAAAGACCCGAGCGCTGGAATCACGCCTCGCGAGGGCCGCCTCGGCCTCATCGTCGAGGACGCTAGCCGCTTTCCCATCCGCCTCGAACGAGATATCCCACCACTGCATATGACGGTCACGGCGCGTCAGGTGTTCAACAGCGAACCACCCGCCGATAGCCTCCGGCGTCACTTCCTCGAGCCGCCTTGTCTGCACCCCCAGCGCTTCTGCTTTCCTCTGCGCTGGCCCGGTGAACGCAGAGGACGAGACAGCGACTGCAACGTCCGCGCCGACGCTATCCCGCTTCACAGCCAGTTGCTCGATCCACTGCACATCCTGCGCCCTGGCCCGGTCTCGACACTCGAAAATGATGAGCACGGGTGTCGAGCCTACCTGAAGGCGCACGCTAACGTCCACCTCCCTCTGCTGCGTCGTCTGCTTGTCCGGGATGAGATCAGGCGAGGTGATCTTGGCGTCCGTGGGGGTCAAGTGCCGCTCCAGGAGCGAGACGAGTTGCTCCAGCTCACGCCCTTTTCTGGGCATCTGCCGACCTCCTAGGAAGATACAAGGGTACTCAGACGGTATACTACGCTGAGAAGGCCGGATGATCAATGCACCGGCAGCAAGGACCCCTGAACCCAGATGGACGCCCACCCCGTAGCCTTCTTCATCAAGGGGCTCATCATCGGCTTCTCCATCGCCGCGCCGGTGGGGCCGATCGGTCTGCTCTGCATCCGGCGCACGCTCGCCTACGGCCGAGTGTCGGGCCTGGTCACCGGTCTGGGCGCGGCCACCGCGGATTCCTTCTACGGCGCGGTGGCGGGCTTCGGGCTGACGACGGTGGCGGCCTTCCTGCTGCGGGAAGAGCAGTGGTTCCGCGGGGTCGGAGGGCTCTTCCTGCTCGGCCTCGGGATCTACACCGCACTCGCCCGGCGCTCTTCGCGCGCGGCGGAGGCGAAGGACGCGGGGCTGCTGTGGGACTATGCCTCGACGATGGCGCTTACCCTTACCAATCCCCTCACCATCCTCTCCTTCGCCGCGATCTTCACCGGACTCGGGATCGTGCGGGCCCACAGTCACCCGGCCGCCGCGCTGCTGGTGCTCGGGGTCTTCTGCGGTTCAGCGGCCTGGTGGCTGATCCTCAGCGCCGCGGTCAGCGCCACCCGCCGCCACTTCTCCCCGGCCACCATGCGGCTGGTGAACGTGGCCTCGGGAGTCATCATCTGCGGCTTCGGAGTAGTGGTGCTGATCGAGCTGGTGCGGGCTCTGTAGGGCGGGGTCGCCGACCCCGCCGAAAGATCGGGGCGGGGGTTCCCGCCCCGCCTGCATGCTACTGCAAGTGCTCCCTGGGGATCTTCACTTCGGCCAGCGTGCCCCCTTCGTGCCGCCGCAGCGAGAACGTTCCGCCATACTGATCCACGACGATCCCGGTCACCAGCCGCAAGCCGGTACGGCCCACGCGGGTCGGATCGAAGTCCTCCGGTACCGGATGGCCCGAGTTCCACACGGACAGGACTATCCTCCCTGCGTGAACGCCCAGCCCCACCCGCACTTCGACGTTCACATCACACACTTCGCCCGGGCCGCGTCCGCAGTACTTCACGGCATTGGTGATAAGTTCGTTGGCTACGATAGCCAGATTGGTAGCCACCCGCGAGGACAGCTCGACCGCAACACCTTCTACGACGAAGGCAATGCCTCGGGCTTCGAACGCCTGCCGCGTGGCCTCGACCAGCCGGCTGATTGTGCCCTTCAGGTCCACCAGACCTTCTTGGCTCTCTTGCAGTTGGTCGTGGATGCTCGCGAAGGTGAGGAGGCGAGTCGCCGCGTCGTTCAGCAGGCTGACCACATGCGGGTCCTGCTCTTCCAGACTCTGCATCTGCAGGATGCTCGCGACCATGGCCAGGTTATTCTTTACGCGGTGATGGACCTCGGCATTGAGCGATTCGGCCAGTTCCACCCGCGCCCGTTCGGCCTGCTTGAGTTCGGTGATGTCGGTGAAGGTGAGCACCCCGGCAACGATCTTCCCCTCCGGGTCACGAACCGGGCCAGCATTGACGCGAACCACGACCTTGGCGCCGCCACCACAGGTGAAATCGAACTCCTCCCCTACGATGCGCTCTCCGGTGCGAATGGCCCGCCACAGGGGCCATCCCTCGATGGTCGTGCGCACCCCTTCGACAGTAGGCTTCATGATCCGGATCCGTTCCTCCGGCAAGCGAGGAATCTCGGCCAGGCAGAGGATTTCTCGGGCGCGCGCATTCGCCATGAGTAATTCGCCCTCAGCATTGGACAAGATCACCCCGGAGGGCATCTGACTTACGATCTCCGCCAACTCGGCCCGTTCCTGTTCCGTCACCAGATAGGCTCGTCCCAGGCGCACCAGAGTGCTCACGGTGGAGAGCAGCACCGAAGGAGTTACGGGCTTGGTCAAGAAGATATCCGCCGCCGCCCCCAGACTGTGCACGAGGGGTTCCGCTTCGCGTTCAGAGGAGATGAGGTGCAGGACGGGAGTGCTAAAGGCGACGCATCCGGCCTTCATTTGCCGCGCCAACTCCACAGCGGTGCCGGGCGGAGAGAGATCGAGGAGAATTGCCTCGATCGGCCACTCCAACGTGCACGCACGCGCCTCCTCAGGACGGGCCTGCCTTACCGTGTACCCCGCTTTTCCCAAGACAGAAGTGACCAACGCGCGCGTCGCAGCATCGTCACTGATCAGGAGAACCGCGACCTCCGGCCTTTCCTCCGCCATAGGCCTACTCCCCGTCCAGACTCGACCCACGTCTACCAGTGGGTCATGGGAGACACCATACTCCGATGTGGGAGCCCCGGGGTGTGCATACTCCAAGTGTAGGTCGCCACTCTTGAACATACCCTGACGGTCGGACCTGCGGTGGGAGGGCCTGGTTCGACCGGCCTACACAGCCAATCTGCTCGCCCTGCGCGGGCGCGGGACTGTGTGGTGCGCCAGACGTGTCAACGGACGAGCGCCGGAGCTGACTGACGCTCGGAATGGTCACCGCTACCCCTCGTCGAACTCCGCCTCCGCCTGGCGAATGGCGACGTCGGCCTCTCCCTCCTCCTGGGCCGCCTCCGCCGCCTCTTCGATCTTGCGCCGGTAGGCGGCCGCGTCCATCAAGTCGGTGGCCTGCTCGGGCTCGTCGGGCGTGAGGCGGACGATCCAGCCCTCGCCATAGGGGTCCTGGTTCACCAGTTCCGGGGTGCGGGAGAGCTTATCGTTCACGGCCGCGATGGTCCCGGTGACGGGCGCGTAGACATAGCCCACCGCCTTCACCGATTCGAGCGAGCAGAGCTCCTCACCCACCTCCACGTGCCCGCCCGTCTTCGGCAGGTCCACGAACACGATGTCGGTGAGTTCGCCCTGGGCGTAGTCGGTGATCCCGATGGTGACGCCCTCCGGCCCGCGCCGCATCCACTCGTGGGTCTCCGCGTACTGCACGTCATTCGGGAAGTTCATGGTTCCGCGTTTCCTTTCACCTTGATCCAGTTCGGTTTGGTCCGCGCCGGCACGAAGGGGCAGCGCGCGATGTGGGCCGGCCGCCGCTGCCCGCGCACCTCCACTTCCACCGCGTCCCCGGGGGCGAGCTTCGCTTCCACGCGCACGTACGCCTGCCCGATCCCCGCGCGAAGATGGGGTGAGTAGGTGCCGCTGGTGACCGCACCGACCTCCTCGCCCCGGGCGAAGACGGTCGCCCCGTGCCGTGGGATGCCCGGCGCGTCGAGCACCAGGCCGGCGCGCCGCCGCTCCGGCCGGGCCTGCTCGAGGGCCGTCTTGCCGACGAAGTCGCCCTCCCAGTCAATCGCCCAGCGCAGCCCGGCCTCCAGGGGCGTGGTGTCGGCGTCAAGGTCCTGCCCCCAGAGCGGATAGCCCATCTCCTGGCGCAGGATATCCCGCGCGGCCAGCCCCGCCGGCGCCAGTCCCGCCTCCCGGCCGAGGTCGAGCAGGGCACGCCACAGCCCCGCGGCCTCCGCCGCCCGGCCGAAGATCTCGAAGCCATCTTCGCCGGTGTAGCCGGTGCGGGAGACGAGGGCCTCCGCGCCTGCGACCTTCATCCAGGCATGGGTGAACTGGTAGGGCGGCACGTCGCCCGCGGCCGCGAGACGCAAGATCTCCTCCGCCCGCGGGCCTTGGAGCGCGAGTCCGAAGCTGGCCGCGAGCCGATCACTCACCCCTACCGCCCGCGACCCGAGCCGCGCTCGCAGCCAGGCAAAGTCGGCATCGTGGTTGGCCGCATTCACCACCAGGTGCACCAGGGCGTCGGTCTCGACCATCGCGATCAGGTCATCGAGGATGCCCCCGCGCTCATTGCACAGGAGGGCATAGACGCTGGCCCCGGCGGGAACCGCGGTCACGTCGCGGGTCAGGACGGCGCGCGTGGTTGCGCGGGCCTCTTCCCCGGCCACGGAGATCACCCCCATGTGGGAGATGTCGAAGAGGGCGGCCGCCCGCCGGCAGGCCATGGCCTCCTCTGCCACCGGGCCGAACTGCAGGGGCAGGAGCCAGCCCGCGAAGCGCACCAGCTTCGCCCCCGCGGCTTCGTGAATACGCGCCAAGGGCGTCTCCCGCGCGATCACCGCGTCTCCTCCCCCTTCGCCGGCGGTCGCCAGCACAAGTCTAGCGCCTTGGCCGCGGCCACCTCGTCCAGACGGCCGACAGGGGTGTCGTGCGGCGCGGCATGCAGCACCTCCGGGCTGTCCGTCACCTCTCGCGCGATCCTGAGCATCGCCTCGATGAACGCGTCCAGCGTCTCTCGCGGCTCTGTCTCCGTGGGCTCGATCATCAAGGCCTCCGGGACCGTCAGCGGGAAGTAGATGGTCGGGGGATGGAAGCCGAGGTCGAGCAGCCGCTTCGCGATGTCGAGGGCGCGGACCCCGTGGGCTTTCTGCTGCCTGGCGGTGAGCACGAACTCGTGCATGCAGCGGCCGGGGTGGGCCACCTCGTAGGCCGACCGGAGCCGCTGCTCGAGGTAGTTCGCGGCGAGCACCGCGGCGCCGCTCACCTCCCGCAGCCCTTCGGTGCCGAGGAGGCGCAGGTAGATGTAGGCGCGCAGCACTACCAGCGCGTTCCCCGCGAAGGCGTTGAGCCGGCCGATGCTCTGCGGCCGGTCGCTCTCGAACTCGAACCCCTCCGCGCCCTTGCGCACCAGCGGAACGGGGAGGTAGGGCTCGAGCTTGTCGTTCACTCCCACCGGCCCCGCACCCGGCCCCCCGCCACCGTGAGGTGTGGAGAACGTCTTGTGAAGGTTCAGGTGCACCACGTCGAAGCCCATGTCGCCGGGCCGGAAGCGGCCCACCAAGGCGTTGAAGTTCGCCCCGTCGTAGTAGGCCAGCCCACCGGCCTCGTGCACCAGGTCGCACACCTCGCGGATGTCCCGCTCGAACAGCCCAAGCGTGTTCGGGTTGGTGAGCATGATGCCGGCAACGTCGTCGTTCAGCAGCGTCTTCAGCGCGGCCACGTCAATCAGGCCGTCCGCCGCGGAAGGACAGGTGACGACCTTGAACCCGGCGAGCGCGGCCGTCGCGGGGTTCGTCCCATGCGCGGTGTCCGGCACGATCACGGTGTTGCGGTGGTTGTTCCGCGCGACGTGGTACTTGCGGATCATCAGCATCCCGCACAGCTCGCCCTGCGCACCGGCGGCCGGCTCCAGGGTGAACCGCGTCATCCCGCAGAGGTGCGAGAGGAGTCGCTCCGTGTCGTACAGCACGCGCAGCCAGCCCTGGGCGGCGCGGGCCGGCCGGAGGGGGTGCATCGTCGCGAACTCCGGCCAGGCCGCGAGCTGCTCGGCGAAGCGGGGGTTGTACTTCATGGTGCACGACCCGAGCGGGTAGAAGCCGACGTCCACACCCCAGTTGCGCCGGGACAGGTTGGTGTAGTGGCGCACCACCTGCCCCTCCGTCACCTCCGGCAGGGCCGGCGGAGTCCGCCGGCGCGCGCCCGCGGGGAGCAGGTCGAGGTACCCTTCGTTCCAACCGCGGTCATCTACGTACCTGGTGCCGCGGCCCGGGAGGCTCTTCTCGAAGATGGGCGATTCGCTCATGGCAGGGCCTCCTCCATCGCCGCGACCAGCCGGTGCATGGCCGCCTCGGTGATCACCTCCGTGGCGCAGAAGAGCATCTGGTTCGGCCTCTCCGGGAACCAGCGAGAGAGGGGGAGGCCGGAGATGATGCCGTCGTCCCACAGCTCTCGCTCCACATCCTCCGCGGGCGCCGGCAGGTCGAGCACGAACTCGTTGAAGAACGGGCGCCGATAGGGGAGCGAGCAGCCCGGCAGTTCTGTGAGCCGGTCAGCCAGTTGGTGGGCGACGACGAAGTTGTTCTGGGCGACGCGCCGGAAGCCGTCCGGCCCGAGCAGGGAGAGGTAGACCGTGGCCGCGAGCGCGGCGTGCATCTGGTTGGAGCAGATGTTGGAGGTGGCGCGCTCCCGGCGGATGTGCTGCTCTCTCGCCTGCAAGGCCATCACGTAGCCCCGCCGGCCCTTCGCATCGTGGGCCACGCCGGCGATGCGCCCGGGCATCTGGCGCACGTGCTCCATCTTCGTGGCGAACAGGCCCAGGTACGGGCCCCCGTAGGAGAGCGGGATGCCGAGGGGCTGCCCCTCCCCCACCGCGATGTCCGCGTGCGCTTCGCCGGGACTGGTCAGCAGTCCCAACGACGTGGGATAGGCGGCCACCACGTAGAGGGCCGGGTGGCGCACGAGGTGTGCGCCGATCTCGTGGAGCGGCTCGAGGAGCCCGAAGACGTTCGGGCTCTGCACCAGCACCGCGGCCGTCTCCTCGGTCAGCAGCTCGGCGACGGACTCCGGCTCGATCGCACCCTCCGGCGCGGGGAGAGTGACGATCTCCGGGGCCACGTTGGCGGTGTAGGTCTCCAGCGTCTGGCGCCAGTGCGGGTGCAGCGTCTCGGCCACCAGCAGGCGGTGGCCCTTGGTCAGGCGCATCGCCATGAGGGCCGCTTCCGCGAGGGCGGAGGCGCCGTCGTACATGGAGGCGTTGGCCACCTCCATCCCCATGAGCTGGCACACCAGGCTCTGGAACTCGTACATGACCTGGAGCGTGCCCTGGCTGGTCTCGGCCTGGTAGGGGGTGTAGGAGGTGAGGAACTCCCCGCGGGCGAGGAGGTACTGCACGGCCGCGGGGACGTAGTGCTCGTAGGCCCCTGCCCCGCGGAAACAGGGAGTCTGGTCCGGCCGTCCGTTGAGGCGGGCGATGTCCCAGAGCTGGTGGCGCAGGTCGAGTTCGCTCGCCCCCGCGATCTGCGGCACGTCTCCCGGAGGGAGGGCGGCGCGCACCTCCGCGAACAGGTCGTCCACCCCTTCCAGGCCGAGGGCGCCGAGCATGTGGGCGACGTCGGCCTCCGTATGCGGCACGAAGTTCATCTCGCTTCCCTTCTGCCTACGGGCCACAAAGAAGGAGGGCCCGTAGCGCAATCGGACCCTCCCTGTCCTAGACCTGAGAGATTCGGGCGCCCGCGGCGCTCTGTCACCTTCGGTGGTCCGTCGGCTGACGGACGCTCTCCAGGGAAGCAAACGCCTTGCGGTTTTTCTGCCTGAGAGCTTCGGGGGGCCTGCGGCGCCCCTTTCCCCTTCGGCGATCCGTCAGCTGACGGACTCTCTCCCACAAGACGCTTTCGACTCTTCAGTTCGGGCTTCGTCCAACAAAGCCAGCTTGCACTATATCCCCGCACCCCGGCCCTGTCAAGCGGCCGGCGGGCCGCCTTTGGTCCCTCCCGCGCCCAGCCGCTCCACACTGTCCTGCAAGAGCGCCAGGCTCCGCTTCAAGTCGTAGTGGGCCTCCACGACCTTTTTGACGACATACATCTGCTGGCCCAGCAGGCCCATGAACGCGGCCAGGCCGGCCATCGCGAGCACCGCCAGGGAGGTGTCCTCGAACGCTGACCCCAGGCCGCCCATCAGCTTGGTGCAGAGCACGATCATCACGCAGAGCGCGGCCACCCACGCGAGGGTGCTCGCCGTCCCGACGGTCCGCACCATGTGATCCAACTCGTCCCGGCTGGCGCGAGCCCGGGCCGAGGTGAGCGCGGCGATCAGCCCGCCCAGCGCGAACAGCACGAGCACGCCCCATGGAAGCAGGCGCTCGATCAACGGCGCCTCATAGTCGGCCGCCGGCGGCGGGCCGGCGGGATGGCCATGCGCCACCCAGCGCCCGCCGGCGCCGCGAATCCACGTGTCCTCCGAGCCAGAGAAGCCCCTTGCCAGGACCACCGCGACGGCCGCCACCACGAGGACCAGCAGGATCCACCTCACCGTCTTCCAGGCGCTCATTCCCCTTCCCGCTCCTTTCCCGGCTCGACCTTCTTGGACTCCAGCCACGCATCCACGTCCTGCTTGTCGAACTTGATGTTGCGCGCGCTCAGGCGGATGAAGCGCGGGCAGTCACCGGACTGCAGGTAGCGGTAAATCGTGCGCTTGCTCTCTCCGAGATACTCCGCCAACTCCTCGATGGTCATCAGGTACATGGCCTGCTCCAGACGCCTTTTCGGCGCGCTGCTGTGACATTTGTTGCCATATATACCACTACAGCGCCGGCCTGTCAAGGGCCAGTGAGCCGGTTTTCGCACCGGCGGGGAGGCCTTCGGGTTGCCGAAGCGATTCGCCCGTGCTAAGCTTCCCCGGTCACAGCTTGGCTCGGAGCCATCAGGAGAGTGCCATGTACCCAGCGTTGTCCCCGGGGGGGATCGGCGTGAGCGTACCGTTCGAGGAGGCCGCGCGGCTGGCTTCGGAGGCGGGGTTCAAGGGGATCTCGGTAGACGTGAGCGCCGACCCGGAGTGGGTGCGCCGGGTGCTGGAGAGCAACAAGTTGCTGCCCGCGGCCTGGGGGCTGCCCGTGGACTTCCGGGGCGACGAGGGGAGATTCCGCACGGGTCTGGCCGGGCTGCCCGAGCTGGCGAAGAAGGCGAGGCAGATGGGGGCGGAGCGGTGTTCCACGTGGATCCTCCCCTTCTCCGACACGCTCACCTTCGAGGAGAACTACGCCCTGCACCGGGACCGGCTGCGCGCCTGTGCGGAGGTGCTGGCCGAGCACGGTTGCCGGCTGGGGCTGGAATTCGTCGGGCCGCTGACGCTGCGCCAGGGCCACGCCCACGAGTTCCTTCACGACATGGCCGGCATGCTCGGCCTCTGCGCGGACATCGGCACCGGAAACATGGGCCTGCTCCTGGACTGCTTCCACTGGTACACCTCCCACGGCACGGCCGAGGACATCGCCCGGCTCAGCGACTCGCTGGTGGTGGACGTGCACCTCAACGACGGGGCGGAGGGCCGCGGGCCGGACGAGCAGATAGACAACGACCGCCGCCTCCCCGGCGAGAGCGGGGTGATTGACCTGGTCACGTTCCTGCGCGGGCTGCAGGAGATCGGCTACACCGGCCCGGTCACGCCCGAGCCGTTCAGCAAGCGGCTGAAGGGCATGGGGCCGCAGGAGGCCGTCTGCACTACCGCCGACGCGCTGCTGGGGGTGTGGAGCAAGGCGGGGGTGTAGTTAGCGCTTCTCAACACAAAGGCAGGGAGGGGCGGCGCCTGCGGCGCCGGGGAGAGAGATTAGAGATCAGAGATCAGAGAGTGAACGGCCAAGGCTGGGGAGGAATCGGTAGCTGTCCCTGTTTCACTGTTCTTTCTCCTTCCGCGGCCTGCCCCGCTTCCGAGGGGAGAGCGACCTTCCGATCTGCTCCTCTACCATCTCTGTGAACTCCGGCGAGCCGAGGGGGCGGCCGGTGTGAGTGCTCTTGCGGATGGCCTCCAGGGCCTCGTTCTCCAGCCCTTCTGACAGCCAGGCCGCCCAGTCGCCTTGGGGGAAGGGGCGATCCGCGGAGAGCAGCGCGTCGAGGCGACCGGAGACGTGGGGCTCGGCACTGGACCAGGGGTAGTCCTGCGCGCGATAGACGAGATTCGCGCGTACCGGGTTGGTCTCGACGTATCTGGTGGCCATCCAAAGGTGGGGCTCGTCCATGGGCACCGAGTAGTATCGCCCCGCCCACAGGTGGCCGGTCCACTCCTGCTTGGCGTTGAGCCACTGGGCATAGTGCCGGTGGGCGTAGCCGATGGCCAGGGCCAGGGAATCCTCGTGATCGGGCACGACGATGAGGTGGACGTGGTTGGTCATGAGGCAGTAAGACCAGATTCGCATGCCGTGCGCGAGCGCGTACCCTCGCAGGAAGCGGCGGTAGACGTTGCGGTGCGGCGGCTCGAGAAAGACCGGCTCGCCGCGGTTCCCACGATGAACCACATGGTGAGGGCAGCCGGGGATGACGACGCGGGCGATCCTGGACATGGGTAGGTAGGTACTGGGGTGAGCGGTGTAATCCTGCATGCGCCGTAAAAATAGGGACAGCTACCGAATTCCCTGAGACGCATGAGCTGACCACAGAAGCTCCAGCAGGAAATTCGGTAGCTGTCCCTATTTTTACGGGTATAGGCCGCGGAGTCGGGCGAGCAGCACCCGGCCGTCGGGGTCGAAGCCGATGGGGACGGCGTCGCCGATGTGGGGGCCGGCGGGGGAGACGCGGAGGCGACTGGTGGTGGGATCGAGGAGGAGAACCTTGGTCTGCCCGACCTTCTGGATCTCGTTCCAGGGGTCCCCGGTGGTGAGCCAGATGACGAGTTCGTCGTTGCCAGGCCTGGCGACGAGCTGGTACACGGAGAGGTGGCCGATGGGAAGGCGGAGGCCCGTCGGCTCCGGGGAGGGCAGGCCTTCGCGCCACCGGCGGAACTCGCCGTCATAGAGGTAGAGAATCTTGCCGTCGCGGGACCAGGCGGTGGCATGGGGACGCCTGAAGTCGTAGGTGGCCTCTTGCCAGAGAGGCATGACCTGGCTGCCGTCGCTGCGGACGAGCCACCAGCGTGCCTGCAGTTGGGGGGGAGTAGAGGGACTGCTCAGCACCTGCCCTGTCTGCGGGTCGACGCCGTGGGCCGGGTCTGACCAGCGACTGTTCAGGAGCATCCACCGGCCATCCGGGGAGATGGCCTGGCCCCACCCCCACAGATACCGCGCGAAGCCTTCCGGCGCGGTCCACACCGTCTCGGGTTGCGCGGCGCCGGGGCGCAGGCGCAGGAGGTGGCCCTTGCCGTCCGTGCCGTAGAGGACGTCCTCTGTGGACGACCACGCCATCCACGTGAGATGCACCGGGACCTCTCCGGCCGGCGCGCCCCGGGAGGTGAGGAAGTGCAGGCTGATTTCGTTCCCCAGGATGAACTGCACGCTCAGATAGCGACCACTGGGCGACCACTGCACCTGCTGCGGCACCCCGGCGAAGGTGCGGGAGAAGACGGAGCGGCCGGTACGCAGGTCAACGAGGTGCAAGGGGAAGCGGCGGAACGGTCCAGGAACCATCATGTCCCGCATTGCCCAGGTGAGGGCGCCGGTGGGGACCACGGCCGCGGCGTAGCGGCCGTCGGGGGAGATGGCACAGGGACCGGAGTGAGTCCCAGGCGTGCGAGTGACGAGCAGCTCGCGCCCGGAGCGAGGATCTACCACGACCTGATAGGTGCGACGGAAGATGAGGCGTGGGTCTTGGCCGAGCTGGTATTCGTTGATCGGCGCGGGGACAGGCGCCCAACCGGTCTTCCCCCGGCGCTCCAGAGGCACGCGGCTGCCGGCGGCGTCCACCGGGACGGCGGTCAGCACACGGCCGGGGCCGGCGCCCATCGCCCAGGTCGAAACGCTTGCCCACTCAACCCCGCTCCGGCGGTAGCCGGTGGCGACGCGGGCAAGGCCGCACACGAGGAGGACCGTGAGCAGGCCGCCGAGCAGGAGGGTGCGGGCGGCGAGGCCCCGCGCGCGCCTGGCGGAGACCAATTCGCCGCGGGTGATGATGAGGAGCGAGCCGAGAAGGAGGGCGGGGACGAAGGCGGCGCTCCAGAGGGCGGTGTCGAGGGCCTCTGCGTAGCCCAGCAGGGGCGCGCAGGCGAGCTGCCAGAAGACGGTGACGCCGGCGGCGAGGGCGCCGGCCAGAAGCAGGCTGCCGATGAGCGCGCTGGTGGAACTGCTGGCGAGGGCCGAGCAGAGGAGGGCGGTGGCGAAGGCGACGGCCATCCACAAGAACAGATCGGGCAAGTAGGCCTGGAACGGCAGGGAGGGCAGGGCCGTCGGGACGAGGAGGGCGCTGAGGCAGAGGAAGAGCAGCGAGGCGGAGAGGGTGAGGGCGAGTCCGCCGAGGGCCTTGGCCAGCCAGATCTGCTTTCGGGAGAGGGGGAGGGCGAAGAGGGCGGGGAGGGTGCCGCGGTCGGCCTCCATAGAGAAGAGCCCGGCGCCGGCGAAGAGCGCGAGGAGGACGGGCACGAGGAGCATCACCCAGCCGAGGAGGGTGTCCAAGTCCTGGCGCGCCACCTCATCGAGCAGACGCCCACTCATGCCGACGTAATGGGCGATCCCGGGGAACAGGGCGAGCACCGCCGCGAAGATAAGCAGGGGGCGGCCCTGGTGATATTCCTTCCAGAAGAGCGATGCCATCGTTCTAACCTCTAATCGCCGCGCCTAGCGAAGGAACGCGGCCCAGGCGAGCACCGCGACCGGAGTCATGAGGAGGAGGCCGCCGCCAAGGGTGAGGAGGGCGACGAGCCACTTGCGGGCGCGGGTGAGGGTCTCGCCGCGCTGCACGGTGACGGCGGAGGCCCAGAGGAGGGGCGGAATGGGTGCGACGGCGAGGATGAAGAAGAGAGCCGTGGGGTCATGGGTGATCCTCCCCAGACCCTCGAGGCGGGTTATCGCCAGAGCCGGCGCTATCCCGAGCGCGGGCGTCAGCATCAGGCCCGCGAGCAAGGCGTTGAGGGGGCGCTCGCTGAGCACGGAGCAGAAAAGGCTGAGGGCCAGGGGAGTGAGCGTCAGGACGAGAAGGCCCGGCACAATGAAGGAAAGATCTGAGGCGCGGGGCACGACGCGCGCGGCGGTAAGGGAGGGCGCAGTGAAGACAAGCGTGCCGAGTAGGGCGAGCAGCGCGCCCGCGGCGGCCTTGGCGCCCCAGATCCGGAGGCGACTGAAGGGGAGACCGAAGAGGAGGGGCACCGTTCCGCGGGAGAACTCCCCGGCGAAGAGGGGGGCGCCGGCCAGCAGGCCCAAGAAGGGCGGAACCATCAGACACAGCCCGACGAGGAGGGTGTTGGCGTCGTCGAGGGTCAAGAGGCCAAGGGCCTGGAGGGCGCTGCCCATGGCCAACACCAGCACCACGAGGATCACCGGGAAGAGCAGGAACAGCCGGTGTTCAGCGATCTCCTTGACGATGAGCGCGCGCATCTCACCCCTCCACCGACGGCCGAGCGAGGTCCACGAAGATGTCCTCCAGCCCGAGGTCGAGCACTTCGATCGTATGACCGTTGCCGCCGAGGGAGGTCACGAGGTCGGGGGTGAAGTCCCGCACGGTGAAGGTGGTGGCGCGCGTTTCCCGCGTCACCGCGAGGGCGCCTTCGGGCAGAGGCGGCGCGGCGTCGGGCGGGTGAGTGATGCGGAGGCGCTTCACCCGGGCCTTCATCTCGTCGAGGCTGGACTCCCACACCAGGCGGCCGCGGATGAGCAGGCCGACGTAATCGCAGATGCGCTCCATGTCCGCGAGGTCCTGTCCGGTGATGAGCACGGTGCGGCCTTCGTCGTGCATGGCATCCACCACGGAGCGGAGCACCTCCCGGCGGGCGAGCGGATCGAGCCCGGTGAGGGCTTCGTCGAGGAGCAGCACCTCCGGGCCGTGGCCAATGGCCATGGCGACCGACACCAGCGCACGCTGACCGCGAGAGAGCTGGCGGATCACATCGCTCTCCTTGATGCCGACGCGGGAGAGGATCCCGGACACGGGCTCCTGGTTCCACTTGTGGTAGCAACCGGCGAGGAAGCGCGCGTAGCGGCCCACGGTCATCCACTCCCACAGCGGCTGGAGGGCGGCCACGTGTCCCACGCGGCGCTTTATCTGGACGGTTTCGCGCACGATGTCCAGGCCCAGCACGGCCCCGCCGCCCCCGGTGGGGGTGTACAGGTTCAGCAACAGACGCAGGAGTGTGGTCTTGCCGACGCCGTTCGGGCCGATCAGGCCGTAGATCGCGCCGCGGGGCACGTGCAGGTCCACCTGGTCCAGCACCAGCTTGCGGCCGAACCGCTTGGTGAGTGAGTGAGTGACGATCACGTGGGAGCCGTTCACGGTTCTTCCTTTCGCGCAGCCTTCTCTCGCGCCAGGGCCTGCCGGAGGAGACGCACCGCCTCCTCCTCGGAGAGGCCGAACGCGCGCACATCCCGGGCCACCGCGGCGAGGGCCTCAGAGACCAGCCGACGACGCTCCGCCTCCTTCAGGGAGGTGGCGTTATCGGAGACGTACGTTCCCTCCCCGCGGCGCATCTCCACCACCCCATCCCGCTCCAGATCGCGGTACACCCGCGCGACGGTGTTGGGGTTGAGCAGCAGTTGCGAGGCGAGCTCGCGCACGGAGGGAAGCTGATCCCCCGGCGCCAGTCGCCCGGCGGCGATCTCGCGATGGATCTGGTCTGTGATCTGCCGGTAGATGGGCAGGGCTGATTTCGGGTCAATGGCTCTGAGCATGGTCTATTACTGTACTAGAACAGTAGTACAGTTATACCACAGATTCGCCGCGATCTCAACACAAAGAACACTAAGGAGGCACAAAGACACAAAGGGATCGGAGGAGTCAAAAGACCTGAGGAGTCGAGGAACCAAACGGCCGGGGGCAGGGGCCGGGGAGGGAGCGGGAGGCGGGGGTCGGGAGGCGACCCTACGGCGCGGGCGGCCCCTCACGCGGCCTCCCGCCGCGCCTCACCCCGGGCCTCGGAGAGGAGGGCCTGGAATACCTCCTGCAGATGGGCGAGGTCGTGCTCGAGGTGGGCGAGCAGGGCGTGCAGGGCGGCCTCGACCTCGGGGCTGCGCGCGGCGCCGGCGAGGGCGATCATGCTCCGGTAGAGGCCGGCCTTGACGCTTCCCAGCGCGAGGACGGAGACGGCGCCGCGCAGGTCAGTTTCCAGCGGGGCCTCGGCGCGGCGCTGGCTGTCCTGGAGGCGGAAGACCTCCAGGAGCGGGCTTTCGGCGGCCAGCCGGGGTTGCGCGCCGAGGAGGTGGAGGCACCTGGCGAGGCCGTCGGCCTCCGGGCCGATGCTGGACACGGCCTCCTCGAGGCGGAGGCGCAGGGCGGGGCTGGAGACGTGGGTCTCCCACTCTCGGAGGTAGGGACGCAGGTTGAGCTCCAGCGCGAGGGCGTCGTGCAAGCGGGACTGTAGCTCTTTGTGCACAGGCATGGACGCATCTCCTTCCGCGGCAGGCCAGGGTAAGGCCTCCGCGTCGTTCAGGAAAGACAGAGAAAGGCGCGCGCGTTCCATTCGGCGACACAGCGCGGGGAACAGCGTCACACGATGGGCACAGGGGTGGCCGCGGCGGTCGGCAGGCCGGGCTAGAGACGCTTGCGCATCTGCTCGCGGAAGGTGGAGTAGCCGAGGGCGCGCCAGGTGGCGCGGCCGATTTCGTTGGCGGAGAGGACGTGCAACTCGACGTAGGGGAGGTTCTCCTCGCGAAAGAACGCCACCAGGTGGCGCTCCAGCTCGGTCATGAGGCGACGGCCCCGGTGGGTGGACTGGACGTAGGCGGCCGTGACCTGGCCCACGCGGCGGACGCGGGAGAAGGGGAGGAAGCAGTTGACGACGTGGCCGATGGCCATGCCCACCACCTCGCCCCGCGCCTCGGCGACGAAGACGCGGGCCTCGGGGTTGCGCAGGTCCTCCTCCAGGGACAGTTCCATCTCGAGCAAGGGGAAGCCCTCGAATTCGAGGTAGGGGTCGCCGGTCTCGAGGCGCAGCTCGACGATCAGCTCGGCGAAGAGCCGCGCGACCAGGGGGATGTCTTCTCTCATCATGGGCCGGACCTCGGGCGCGGCGGCCCGATCGCCGAACACGGGCTGTTCCACGGCGGTCTCCTCAGCGGGAGTACTGTACCGCGACGCGCCCCCCTCGCGTCGCGGCTAGCCGGAACACGCGCGGCGGTGCGGTCCCCGATGTCGGTGATTGGCCCGCGTCGGGACAGGCCGCCGGGCTGGCGTGGGAACGACACAGGGAGCGCGGGGGCCGCCTGGAACGCGCGCCGGGGAGGAAACGGCGATGCGCGCGATCAGAGTGCACGAGTTCGGCGTACCGGAGGTGATGCAGGTGGAGGAGCTGCCCGACCCGCACCCCGGCCCCGGGCAGGTGGTGGTGGAGGTGCGGGCGATCGGCGTGAACCCGGTGGAGACGTACCTTCGCGCGGGCCAGTACGGCCGGGGGGCGTTGCCCTACACGCCGGGCACGGACGCGGCGGGAGTGATCGAGGCACTCGGGGAGGGGGTGAAGGGCGTGGCCGCGGGCGCGCGCGTCTATACGGCCGGCACGATCACCGGGGCGTATGCCTCGAAGTGCCTGTGCGAGGCCGGCGAGGTGCATCCGCTCCCGGAGAACGTTACCTTTTCTCAGGGTGCGGCGGTGAACGTGCCCTATGGGACGGCCTACCGGGGGCTGTTCCAGCGGGGCGAGGCGGTGGCGCCGGAGGTGGTGCTGGTGCACGGGGCGAGCGGAGGGGTCGGCCTCGCCGCGGTGCAGTTGGCCTGTGCCGCGGGCCTGGTCGTGATCGGCACCGCGGGGAGCGAGGAGGGGCGGGCGCTGGCCGCCTTCGAGGGCGCGCAGCACGTCCTGGATCACACCGATCCACAGCATTTCCGCGCGGCCCTGGACCTGACGGAGGGGAGGGGGGTGGACGTGCTCATCGAGCTGAAGGCGAACGCCAACCTGGGCGAGGACCTGAAGATCCTGGCGCGGCGCGGGCGGGTAGT